>Ga0207657_10006272_pt1 | contig 12359 bp, 11 predicted proteins | sample KBSC33metaG_FD_184316 | JGI IMG/M metagenome (GOLD analysis project Ga0207657, IMG submission 184316) | Corn rhizosphere microbial communities from Kellogg Biological Station, Michigan, USA - KBS C3-3 metaG (SPAdes) (version 2) | ecosystem: Host-associated > Plants > Roots > Rhizosphere > Soil ...
GCTTGACCGAGTAAGTAAAAGAGGTAAATCAACGAGCAGTACAATCGCCAGGATTGCAACTATTCAAAAAAGAGGAAATTATAAAAACTATGAAAAAAATTCAAACTGAGACACTGATCAAAGTCAGAAAAATTTTCATTTCTAATTTTATTAAATTTGTAGAAAGGGTTTAGTCACATCGCCGCTTTTTATTTCTTGGTTTTGTCCGTTTGCCTGGCTTTACAATTTGAAGGTTTATCGTAAATATCAAAACTTAAATCTGTTTATATGAACTACGATTATCCGCAATCCGATCTTTCAAGATCAATTCTCTCCGGTTTGTTCGCAGGTATTGTTGCAACTGTTGCCAATCTCGTTTTCGGATTTGCATACAGGGCTATGGCCGGTATTACCAACTTTAATATCCTTGATGTCTCTACCACTATTTTCGGTTCGATCATCCTGTTGATCGTGTGTGGCGTGTTCTTTTATTTTTTTGTGCACTATCTTAAAAGAGGAATTAATTATTATCGCATCATTGTGTTTTTGGTTACCGCGTTGATTGTATATGTAGCATTGCAATACCATCGCGAAGCAGAGTATCGCATCACACCTGAGTTCAGAGTTTTATTTCTCGGAACACAACTCATAATCGGCGGTTTGGCTGCTTTTCTTATTCCATATCTTTTCCGCCACGAAAAGCTCATTAGTTGAGCAAAGTTTTTATTTTTTTATTTTTATGAGCCACGCAGCAGAACATGCATGAAGCTGTTGTTGCGTTGCACTCTTGTGCGTTCTGTACTTTATTGAGCAGATTATACCTCAGCTTTTGTAGTAAACCTTTAGCATTTGTTTTTCAAATTTCTGTTGTAGGTGGTTATTATGACGAAGAATTTAAAGAAGATACAATTAAGCTATTTGAAAGGTTGAAAACAATGAAATAATTTTTGTTGTTTATCCAATATTCTTAAGTAGCGTAATCATTTGGCCAATTTTCTTCTGCTTGCATTTTTAGTTTTTCACGAATATCATCATCTGATGTTGCTTGTTGATGTGTAATATTTCCTTCTTCATTTCGAGTATCTTGAGGCAACTGCTGCATTTGTTGAATTGTAATAGTATCGCTTTGAGTATTTTGTTCTTCGTTTTGGGTTGGTGATACTTCTTGAGAATTAGTTTTGTCGCCAACAGAATTACAAGAAAAAAATAAGACTGTAGAAAAAATTAATGGTAAGCATAATATTTTTTTCATTTTAGTATGTTTTGGTTAAACTTTAGAAGCGTCAAATAAGATTGCATACCACTCTTATATATTCGCATTATCCGAATCTTACAATAGTTTTTATTAAAAAAATAATTCTCATCATTGCGCAAATACAACCTTCGCCCTCACAGGTGACAAGCCTGAAAGGCTGATATTATTATAGCAATGCAACACGGTGACCCACAAAAATCCCAAAGGGATGACAGAAAAATTAAATCATCCCTTCGGGATTTATACGAAATTATCGTTGATACTTCTATAATTATTTCATCGCTTCGCGATTTTCCCATCTTCCGAACACCTGCGCTGTTCTTCACTATCAAATTTTCTTAGGAAGAAAGGAGAGAAGTTGTTTGTGGAGAACACAAACAGTGGTGGAAATAGTGATGAATGATAAATGAATTAATAATTAGTAATTGAAAAGATTGTCAATTACTAATCAACTGCCTCACTTTTCCCACCATCATCGGAGAAATTTCATAACTAAAGTTTCGATTTGCTTTTATCACCGGATCATTTGATGTTAATTCTTTCATTTCAAATTCGTCATTCACTTCAACAATGCCTAAACCCCATGAACCTTTTGGATCAAGCACCGGTCCAAAGATTATGCTCTTGCCTTCATCAAAAACTTTTGTCCAGTACGCAATATGCTGAAGCATTATGTTTCTTTCCTCGTCACTCATGTCTTGAGAAAAAGTTAGTCGAGGCGGAATAAGCTTTAATAAAAAATATTTTTTCTCCATAAGTTATGATGTTTGAATCACGGAAATTATTTATTGGGCAAAATTAAAGCTGATATCAAACGGAAGTTGCAATCAGTTTTTAATGCCACACTGTCACAAAAAAACTTTGGTAGGCATTTGGTTGCACTATTCAAAAATGTTTATGAATAACATTATTTCTTTTGTAAGTGATAGCAACAATGATGAACTTCTGCTCGATGCTTATTCAAAAACGATAACCGGAGTTGTTAGTAAAATTGCCTCTTCCGTTGCGCATATACAGGTTGAGAAAAAAACAAGAAACAGGAAAGGCGAGATGCAATTGATGCCGGCATCAGGTTCCGGTTTTGTGATATCTTCGGATGGTTATGTAATTACCAATCATCACGTAATTGAAGATGCAGAAAAAACTTCTGTTCTGTTCAGCGACGGAAGAAAATTAAATGCTGAATTAAAAGGTGCAGACGCTTCAACAGATATTGCTGTTTTAAAAATTGATGACAGCAATCTCAAATCTTTGTCCTTTGCAGATTCTGACAAATTGCAAGCCGGACAAATAGCAATTGCAATTGGTAATCCGCTCGGTTTGCAATATTCCGTAACAACAGGAGTAGTGAGTGCTCTCGCCAGAACATTGCGTGCAAAAAACGGAAGGCTTATTGATGATATCATTCAGACAGATGCTGCTTTAAATCCCGGAAATTCAGGCGGTCCTCTCGTTGATACTTCCGGTCATGTAATTGGGGTAAATACTGCCACCATTCCTTCCGCGCAGGGATTGTGTTTTGCAGTTTCATCAAATCTCTCTTCTTATATCGCAGGAAAAATTATCATTGAAGGAAGAGTTCGCAGAGCATATATTGGTATTGCGGGACAGTTGATAAATCTTACTGAAAGAATTATTGCCGCCAACAAATTACAAAGAAGAACCGGTGTATATGTTTTTGAAAAGATCGCTGATGCAAATGTGTATAATAATGAGTTGAGGGTGGGAGATATTATTGTTGAATTTGATGGAAAGCCGGTTGGTTCTGTGGATGACATGCACAAATTATTTTCACATGAAGTGATAGGAATGAAAAAACAAATTGGCGTTTACGTGATGGATATAAGTATGATGTTTATGTTGTGCCGGGAGAAATGAAATAAAATTTTTTGCGACAGAGTAGTAGATGTCTGACACTTTCAAAGTGTCTGAGATCTTTTTTACTACAAAGCCATAAAGACACGAAGGATTAAAATTTATTTTGTGTCTTCGCGTCTTTGCGGCTGATTTTTATTCTACAGTTGAAGTGAGTGACACAACAGGCGCCGAGTAAAATATCTGCAGCTCGTAACAAAAAAAATTACAACACTATAACGTCAATTCTCCCCAGCCTTTTCTATACTCTCTTTTCACAAATTGATTCGCCGGTTCAAAATTTGTTATGCGCATATTAGCACCATCCCATTTATAAGCAATGTACCGACCCGGCGTTTCAATTGCTTCCTGTTCTCCATAAACAGGATCTTTTCTTTTCACTTTATTCTGAAGAGTGAAACTGCGCAACAACAAATTTCCCATCAACACAGTTTCGGTGAGCGGACCCGCATAACCAACAAACGGCGAATCAACTTCCATGTTGCCGTAACCTGCGATGCATGCATCAACCCATTGCCACCAGTGACCATCCATATCGCCTTCAACACGCGGATATTTTTTTGGAATGTTGATGTCTTTGTTCTTTGAAAGCGGCAGCAGTCGCGGATGAGAGCCGCCCCAGCCACAAGAAACTTTTCCTTTTGTTCCTACAAACAAACTTCCACCTTCATAATCGTTTTCTTCAGGTACATCGCACAATGCTTCATTCATGTTCACATCGGGATCAAGTTCATCAGGACGTTCGGGAACAATGCCGCCATCCATCCAATACAATTTTAGTTCGCGTCCATCTTTCAACGTGAACTTATATCGCAACTTACTTGAAGGCGGAATGCTTTCAGGATATTCAGCTTCTTTAAAAATGCCGGAGTAAACTGTTGTTGCACTACATGTAACTTCTGTCGGATAACCAAGTTGCAATAACTTAAACGCGGGACCGATGATATGACAAGCCATATCGCCCAATGCTCCGGTACCAAATCTCCACCAGCCGCGCCAGTTAAACGGAACAAGATTGTCAATGTAATCAACATACTCTGCAGTGCCCAGCCATAAATCCCATTTCAATTCATTTGGAACCGGTGGCTTTTGTGTTGGCCAAGGAATTCCCTGTGGCCACACAGGACGGTTTGTCCAGTTATACACTTCAGTTATATCACCGATCAATCCTGCTTCAAACCATTCGCGCAGGGTGCGCATGCCATCACATGATGCACCCTGGTCGCCCATTTGCGTTACCACTTTATATTTTTCCGCAGCCTGCGTAAGAATGCGTGCTTCATAAATATCATGCGTCAAAGGTTTTTGCAAATACACGTGCTTACCCATCTTCATGGCGCTAAGTCCCACGATCGCATGATTGTGATCAGGAATTGCAATAGAAACCGCGTCAAAATTTTTTCCTTCTTTTTCATACATCTCACGCCAGTCGTAATAAAATTTTGCCTTTGGAATTTCTTTTCTTCGCGGCGCAGCCATGCGATCATCTACATCGCACAAAAATGCTACCTCGCAATTTTTCTTCGGATGCGTTAAGTAATGATGAATGTCACTCTGACCTTCTCCGCTGCAACCTACCGCTGCGATATACAATTTATCGCTTGGAGCAACAAATCCTTTTCCCAACACATGCCGCGGCACAATGTATAAACCCGCTGCGCTTAGTGTTGTGTTCCTGATAAAATTTTTTCTACTGATTTTTTTGTCTGATGAGTTGTCGTTCGTTTTTTCCATAGTAGTGAATTTGATTAGCAGTTATAAATATTTTTTGATACAAGCATTTGTTCTTCGTAGCATCTTCGTTGCGTCGCATTCCGTTCATCTGAAGAATATAAATTGTCCTGACTGGAAGCAACATAAACAAGCAAGCGAAAATGCAATACACTAATTTAGTCAATAATGAAGAAAGATTTTGTATTTACAAAATTTGGCAGTCATCAATTTGAACCACATAGAACATAGTACACAATAGAAGATACATAGAACTATGTGAACATCTATGGTTGGTTCAATTAAATTCATCTATCACATTTCAGACTTCATTTGTATATATTTATCAAAATAAAATTCAATGAACCAAAAACTTGCACAAATTGCAATTGTGGTAAACGATTATGATGAAGCAATAAAATTTTATACTGAGAAATTAAATTTTAAACTGGTTGAAGATACTGTATTGAGTGAAACAAAACGTTGGATAATTGTTGCTCCAAAAGGTGAAAACAGTTGTGCGTTGTTGCTTGCAAAAGCCGCAAACGAAGAACAAAGAAGCAGAGTAGGAAATCAAACAGGCGGTCGTGTTTTTCTTTTTTTACATACTGATGATTTTTGGAGAGATTATGATAACATGCGTGCAAACAATATTTATTTTGTAAGAGAACCTGCAGAAGAAGCGTACGGAACAGTAGCAGTGTTTGAAGATTTGTATGGCAATCTTTGGGATTTGATTCAACCAACGAATGCAAATAGTTTGATAAAGAAATAATTCTTGCAGAGTGATGAACAGAACGTACAAGAGAGTGACACAACGCAAGTTCAATAGTTGTAATGCAGCCCGCTACAAAAAAATTATTCGCTTTTACCTTTCCTCTTTTTCTTTTGTGAAACGTAAATGCTTTTTGCTTTTTCTGCAAGAGATAAAAATTCAGCCTGTGCATAATCATTTGTATTGGCGGAAGCTTTTGCAATTTCTATTACATCATCCCATGAATAATTTTTCCACAACGGCGATTGCTTCAATAAGCCGCCAAACATTATTACTGCAGTTGCAAAGCGAATGGAACTGTCGGCATTTTTAAATGAGATAAAATTATTTTGAATTGAGAAAGGCAAACTGCAACTTGTATCCTTGCCCTGTGGCTTATAATGTAATAAAAGTTCGGCAATATTTTTATTGGAAGAACTGCTATCATAAGGCTGCGCAGGCTCTATTTCAAAAACAGCAGTAAAGGAATGACCGGTTCCCACTTCGCCTCCTTCAAGCTCACTTGTACTATCGGCCTCCGCATCGGCCTTGTTATCAAAACCAATAAGCCTGTAACGTTTTACAAGTTGCGGGTTAAATGTTATTTCAGTATAAGCATCATCAGCAACGGCATATAATGTTTTTGAAAATTCTTTTATCAATACTTTTTCCGCTTCATTTATATTATCAAGATATGCAAAGTTGCCATTGCCTTTGTTTGCCAATACTTCAAGTTTACTGTCTTTATAATTACCCATTCCAACGCCAAGACATGTAAGATAAATTCCCGATTGCCGGTGCGTCAACACAATATTTTCAAGCTCTTCATCAGTTGTTTGGCCAACATTAAAATCGCCGTCTGTTGCAAGAATGATCCTGTTGTTTGCTTTTTTATTATACATTTTTTCAGCAAGCCTGTAGGCAGTTCTTATCGCCGCTTCACCCGGCGTTTCGCCGCCGGGCTCCAATTTTTCAATCAGGTTTTTTATGCTGTCTTTATACATGCACGAAGTAGGTTGTAAATATGTTCCCACCCATCCGCCATAAACAACGATGGCAACCGTATCCTGTTTGCGCAAATTGTTTACAAGCATTTTAAAAGCATCTTTCAATAAAGGCAAACGGTTCGGTTGATCCATCGAACCGGAAATATCAATAAGAAAAACAAGATTTGCAGGTGGAACATCATCAAGATTGATCGATGGCGCTTTGATGTTGATGAACAGCAATTCATTTTTTGTATTCCATGGAGCTTCGGTGATCTGTGAAGTGCAGAGAAAATTTTTTGTATTGTTTTTGTTGTGATCGGGATCAAAATAATTCAGCATCTCCTCAATACGTACCGCATCAGGCAACACTTGCATTCCGCTATTAAGAAAACGGCGAATGTTGCTGTAGGAAGCCCGATCGATATTTAATGCAAAACCGGTTTGCGGAAATTTTTCAGTGTTGGTAAAATCATGTTCAACAAGTGAGGAGTAAGTTTCACCCGAAGTGGAATAATTTGGTGATGATTCATTTTTATTCCTGGGTATGAGTGATAAAAGTTTTGGTCGTAACTGTACTGCAGTCAAAGAAGCCGATGAAGGCTTCATTGTAAACACCTGGAACCGGCTAACGTCTGCAAGCAGTTTTATGATTTCATAACCGCTTGCCTGCAGAATGATAGTATCAAGTGTAACAGAAACAGGAATGGCAAAAGAGCCGGTAATGCCTGTGAAAAAAGGCGTTGAACCTTTTGATGATAAAAATATTTTTACATTGGAAATGCCTCTGCCGTTTTCGTCGTACACGGCGCCGCGCATGTAATATTGCGAATATGCATTGATTGCAAGTAAAGAAACCAATATAAAAAGCAATCGCGGTTTCAAATGGGTTGTTCGTTCAGTGAAAATTAATTGACATCGATTAACAAAGGTAACTGAGAGTTTACAGTTTATAGTTTATAGTTTATGGTTTGTGAATTGAATGTTGAAAGAATCATAAATTGCAAACAAACTTCTGATTCGCGGTTTACGACTTCCAGTTTTATTCAAAGACAAGTTTCAAAAAATTTTATCGCTTATTATTGCATGAAAATTAATTCATGACCGGCACCATTACTATCAACAGATTTACTATAAGAGTTTATGGAATTTTAATGGATGAAAATAAGCGTGTGTTATTGAGCGATGAATTTATACGCGGTGATTACTTTACAAAATTTCCCGGCGGCGGAATGGAATTCGGTGAAGGCACACGTGATTGTTTAAAGCGTGAATTCAAAGAAGAAACAGGGCTTGATGTGACAATAGGCGCACACATTTATACAACCGATTATTTCCAGATATCAGCCTTCAATAAACGTGACCAGATAATTTCAATTTATTATTACGCTCATGCAAATGATCCGCAAGAACTTTCAAAACTGAACACAAAAACAACTGTGTTTGATTTTGCCCCTTACCAGGTTGCAGATATGAGTGCTCAATGCGAATTGCTTCGATGGATCGAATGGAATGAGCTTACTGAAGATGCAGTTTCATTGCCAATTGATAAAATTGTTGTGAAGATGTTGAAAAGTTTAAGTGTTTGAATGTTTGAACGTTTGAATGGTGAATATTGATGGAGTATGATACATGGCACTTTGGAATTTATTCAAACCACTGATACATATTTTGCAATTGCAAATTTTCTTTTTCCGCGGCATTTAAATCACGCAATATTTTTCCTTCCTGCATTTGTATAAGCCTGTTGCCGTATTGATGAGCGTCTTTCAAATTGTGGGTTACAAAAAGAGCTGTCAGCCCATAACTCTTTATTAGTTTATTTGCAAGTTCGAGAACTATTTGTGCAGATCTTGGATCTAATGCCGCGGTAAATTCATCCAGCAACAAAATATTGGTATCATCCATAACACTCATTAAAAGTGTCAGCGCTTGTCTTTGTCCGCCTGATAAACTTCCGATAGGCTGATTAATTTTATTTTCCAATCCCATACCAAGCATGGCAATTTTTTCCTGCACTTTCTTTTTAAATGCAGAGTTTATTCCTATGGAAACTTTTTTGGATTGCGTTCGTATTGCTGCCAACCTGAAATTATCAAGGATGGTAAGATCAGGCGCCGTTCCATCAAAAGGATTTTGAAAAACCCGTGCGATCCATTTACTGCGTTTGTATTCCGGCAATGCTGTTACATTTATTCCGTTGATCATTACTGTCCCTCTTGTACACATTTCAACACCTGCGATAATATTCAGTAATGTAGTTTTGCCCGAACCGTTTGAACCTATCATCACAACGAACTCTTCCTTGCTTATTTCAAGCGATACATCATTTAATGCATTTACTTCGTTTACTTTTCCTCTGTTGAAAATTTTTGTGATATGCTGTAATGAGATCACTTGAGTTTGTGGTTTGTAGTTTATAGTTTGTAGTCAGAAAACAGAAATCAGGAGTCAGGAGCTTGAAGAGCAGTTTTTATTTTCACTTTTCATTCACTGTTCCATACTCTCCCATTACTGATGCTCCCATTTCCAAATTTTCAAATTATCACATCAAGCTTTTCTTAACTGGCCGCTCACTCTGGGCAATGCAACAATCAACAACACAAATAACGCAGTAACCAATTTCAGAAAATTAGGATCAACGCCCAGAGAAAGGGTAACTGCAAGCACCATTTGAAATAAAAAACTTCCGAGAATAACTAAAATAATTTGTTTACCGATAGAAGTGACATGCAACCACAATCGCAAAGCATCTGAAATTAGAACAGAGCCGAGTCCGACAATTACAATTCCTATTCCCATGTTAATGTCTGCAAAACTCTGGTATTGCGCTACCAGAAATCCACTCAATGCAGTCAATGAATTTGCAATAGCGAGACCAATTATCTTCATCCTGTCATTATTCACCCCCATTGATTTTGTCATCGTAGCACTGTTGCCTGTTGCTCTCATCGCAATGCCAAAATCAGTTTTCAATAAATAGGTAAGCAATATCATTAACGCAATTATCAAAAGTATCGCAATGAAAACATCATTGTACAATTCATTAGTGAACATCGTAAACGAAGTGAACAGCGTTGGAATATTTATGAGAGGAACATTTGATCTTCCAAGAATAATAAGATTAATGGAGTATAAACCTGTCATCACCAAAATACCGGCAAGCAGTGCATCGATCTTTAGTTTGGTGTGCACAAGACCTGTACAAACGCCCGCAACTGCGCCGGAAATCATACTAAAAAGTAAAACCACATACACGGGATATTGATGTGTAAGCAAAATTGCGGTTACTGTTGCGCCCAATGTATAACTGCCATCAGTTGTGATATCCGGAATATTGAAAATTTTCATTGTGATGAAAATACCTAATGCCATAGAGCTTAGACACAATGAAAGTTGCAATGCTGATAAATAAAATTCCATTACTGAATTGGCTGAAAGGTTGGAGGAATATTCAAGTTAAATTTTTTTGCTACCGTTGGATTATAAACCTTCTTTCGCAGTGTGACCATTTGCCATTGTAGTCCATCCGTTTTTTTTGTTTTCAAAAACTGTGCGGCTTGTTCTCCTGCCTGGTAACCCCATTGATACATGTCGGCGCCATAAGCAGCCACCGCTCCGCGTTGCACCAATCCTGCCTCACTTGTAAATATCGGAACGTTTGACTGATTGCATGCTTTTACGATTGTTTCAAAAGAAGCAAATACAGTATTATCAGGATTTGCAAAAAATGCATCAATCTTTTTTGAGAGCAGAGAAGCCACAACAAGTTGCACATCTGCAGTTGAATTTACAGGAAGAGATACAAGTTGAATATTGTTAGCCGATGCCAGTTGTTTGATGCGTTGAATCGCTTCCACCGATTGCGGTTCAGATTGATTAAATATCATTCCAACAGTTAATTTACCTGATGCAGGATGTACAATTTTTGATATCAGTAAAAAAGAAGTGTCGATATAATCAAGATTTTCTCCCACGCCGAAAAGATTTTTTGGGGGATTGCCATCAGCATTATTCACTTTCATTAAAGTAGGTGTTGGTGATACCATCATAAAAACAGGAATGTCTTTGGTATTTTGAACTGCGGTTATGGTAGATAAAGAAGGATTTGTAGCCATCAACGATACCTTTTGAGAAATAAAATATTTCACTATCTGAGTAAGTGTCGGAATATTTCCTTGTGCATTGCGATAGATAATTTTTACCGTTCCGTTCTTTTCATCAAAACCATTTTTTTGTAAGGCGTCGATGAAACCATTCTTTGCTTGTTCTATGGTATTGTCTTGAAAAGCATCCACAAAACCTACTACAGGAACATTTGTTTTATTTTGGTTACATGCAGCAATGAAGATGAAAAAGAAAAAGAATAAAATATTCTTTTTCAGGCGTACTAAATTCATAAGTATGTAAAGTATTTAGCTATCGAAATTACAAACGTTGTTTTAAATATTGCTGAATAGCGAACAGAATGTATAAGTGAGTGACACAAGTAAAGCCCAATAGTAGCAATAAGGCGGAACAAAAATTATTACACGTTACACTCAACTAATCTTTATACTTGTTTACTCTTGATATTCTATTTTACTTTTAATACTTTATTTACTAATCACGCAATAAAGAAATAAAATATTTGAAATAAAAATACAAGGAAATTAAATGTACGTATCAACTTAGGTCCGATAGCGATTTTTCGATTGAACAATAAAACTGCTTCCCAAATATTTACGATCCAATTGAGAATAAATGAAATGATCCAGCCAAGAATAATTACTGTTCTCCTGATTTCGTCATTTGTAATAAAGTTATGCGTGTAGCGAATGATCAAACAAACAATAAAAAGAAGGTTGCAAATAAAAGCTATCCTTTGCAGAAATAACAACAAACGCATAACATTTTTCGTGTAAAATACCATTAATTTGCCAAGCTTTAAAAATACGATATGAATAATATTTCGTGGAAGAAAATATATCCGCACCTTATTGCCGTCGGTATTTTTCTTGTTGTTGCAGTGTTTTATTGCAAGCCTGCATTACAGGGAAAAGTATTGCAGCAAAGCGATCTTCAGCAATGGAAAGGCATGGCTGAGTCATCTTTCAAATACAAGGAAACACACGGTCATTTTCCTTTGTGGGTGAACAGCATGTTTGGTGGTATGCCGGGATTTCAAATTGCCATGGAAAGCAGTAACCCGATTTCGCCCGGATATTTGGACCATCTGTTTAATTTATTTCTTCCTGCTCCGTTCAAGTTTTTCTTTTTGATGTGCGTTTCATTTTATTTTCTTACACAAGTTTTTAAAATAGATTATCGTCTTGGCATTTTAGCATCCATTGGTTATGCGTATGCGTCGTTTTCATCGATCATAGTCGCGGTGGGTCATGTTACACAAGTGCAGGCAATGGGATATGTGCCCGCATTGCTTGCATCGGTTTTTCTCGTGTTTCAAAAAAGATATTGGTGGGGTGCGGCGCTAAGCAGTTTGTTTGCGTGTTTACTTATTGGAATGAACCATTTGCAGATCACTTACTATTTTATTTTGGTAGCTGTGTTTGCATTCATCGCTTATTTAATTCAATGGATAAAAAAGAAAGAGTACAAACATATTTTTATTACATGTTGTGTTCTTGCTTTTGCTGCAGTAACAGGCGTTGCGACAAATTCTGTCGGACTTGCTACTACTTATGATTTTGCACAAGCTACTATGCGTGGTGGCTCCAATACAATTGACACTGCAACAAACACAGTGGAAAAATCGAAGGGGCTTCCTATTGATTATGCTTTTGGATGGAGTTATAATCAG
>Ga0207657_10006273_pt1 | contig 12358 bp, 11 predicted proteins | sample KBSC33metaG_FD_184316 | JGI IMG/M metagenome (GOLD analysis project Ga0207657, IMG submission 184316) | Corn rhizosphere microbial communities from Kellogg Biological Station, Michigan, USA - KBS C3-3 metaG (SPAdes) (version 2) | ecosystem: Host-associated > Plants > Roots > Rhizosphere > Soil ...
CGGCGCCCCTGGGCGACGCGCGTGTCAACAGCCCGGGTGTCCGGCGCGAGCTCGACGTGCTCGGTGCCCGGAGCCCACAACGTGAGCCGCACCGCGGCGGGCGAGCCCGGCGTCAGACGCGCAAACAGTCGCGCCCCTTTTTTCAAGTGCACCCGATAGACGTCGGTGTTGTCGTCCCAGTAGTCGAGTGAGGCGGCGACAGTCCGCGGCAGCGGCGGCAGTGCGTGTGACCAGGGGCCCGCGTCGTCGTTCGGCTCGTAATGGTCAGGCGGCGGCAGCGGCGACGTGCTGAGCATCGTCAACGCGTTCAGCACGTCGAGGGTGCCCCAGCCGGTGTACAGATCGCGGCCCACCGGGCACTTCGCGCAACCGGTGGCGGGATTGGCGTCGTCGGCGCTCCGCTCGAGCAGCCACGCGACCTGCTCGGGTCTGAGGCTCGGGTCCTGTCCGAGGAGGAGCGCGGCGGCCGCAGTCACCTGGGGCGCCGCGAACGACGTGCCGATGCCTTCACGGAACTCGTCCGGCCCGCAATCGGAGTACGGATGGTCCACGCATTCCGGCGTCTGCAGCATCAGCTGCCGCGGGATCGTCGAGAAGATCGCCGCACCCGGAGCGGCGAGGTCGTTGTAGACGGCATCGCGGTTCGAGTAGTCGGGCACGGCTCCGTCCTCGCGCACGGCGCTGACGCCGATCACGTGCGGGAGCGCGGCCGGGTAGTGCGCGAACTTCCACGGCGTCGCGGGAGACTGCGGCCCGTTCCCGACTGCCGCCACGACGACCACGCCCTTCGAGTACGCGTACTCGACAGCAGCCTGCTCGAGCGGCGAGTACGTGTCGAGCTTCGGGTTCAAAGGGTCACGCACGCCGCCCAGGCTGAGGTTGATCACGCGCGCGCCGTTGTCGACAGCCCAGCGGATCGCCGCGACCTCCCCTTCGAGCGAGACCGTCCCGTCGGGGCCGACCACCTTGGCGACCATCAGTTGCGCGTTGAACGCGAGCCCGGCGATCCCCTCGCTGTTCGACGGGTTCGCGGCGATCAGCCCGGCGATGAACGTGCCATGCCCCTGCTGGTCCGCGTACGGCGACCCGCCGACGAAAGAGCGCGCCGCCACGACGCGTCCCACCAGGTCCGGATGCGACCCGTCGATACCGGTGTCGATCACCGCGACCTTGATCGCAAAGAGCTTCGGAACGGTCGGCCAGTACGACCACGCGTTGTCCTGCACGAGGTACCACTGCTTGTCGGCGAGCGGCTCCGTGTTGTCGAACGCAAACGCCGGCGCCGCGAGGATTGCGGCGGCTACCGCCACGACGAGCAGAAGTCTCAGCAACAGGCCGTCTTCGACAGGCCCGGCGCAAGCCCGTGGCCCGGCGCAACGCGAACGCGATAACCGCCGACCGTCTCAGGGCTCGCCGCGCTGAGGCTGAACGCACCGGTATCGTCGGTCGTCGACGAGGCAACCGTCTGCCAGCCTGTCGCGCCGTCAGCGCTCCATTGCAGCTGCACCGGCGCCGCCACGACGACTGGCTTCGTGGTTCCGGTCGCAGTGCCCTGCTGCACCGTGGCGTCGACGCGCACCGCGACCGCGACCTTCGCGAGCCCTGCGCGCACGTCGCCCCAGACGAGTCGGTACTGGGTCGCGACCGGTGGATGCACGATCGTCGAGAACGCTCCCGTCGCGTCGAGCAGCAGATCGCCGACGGGCGCCCAGTCGAGGCCGAAGGGCTTCGCTTCCAGAGACACCTGATCGACGCCGCGCGCACGGCCGGTCAGCGAGAGGGCGCCCCCGTAGCTCATCGTCTTCGCCTTCGGCAGCAACTGCAGCAGCGCAGGGGTGAACCACGTCGAACGCAGTTCGAGCGCGCCGCGAACCTGGTTGCCGGTCAGCGTGATCTGAGAGTCGTCATCCGATACGACGTTCAGCGACTTGACGCGTCCGGACGGCCCCGTCGTCGTTTGCAGGTCGGCGATCGGCGATGCGAGCTTGAACTGCTTCGCGACGATCGCGGCGTCGAGCAGCACCGGGCCCCAGTCGTGGTACGGCGATGCCGAGTCGTACGGATCGGCGACGGGAACCAGGTACGGAACGTTGAGACCCGTCGACTCGAGCGCCGACGCAGTCCGCCCGCCCGACGTGGAGAAGAAGAGCGTGTCCGCGACCTTGCCCTTGTACAAGACGACCTGCCCCTTCGTCGCATCGACCGCGGCACTCGTGGCTGCGTTCTCGACCTTGACGCCGCCGAAGACCTGGCTGCGCGTGTCGCTATAGAGATCGAAAGCTCGGCCGGTCGTCATGTTGGCGAGCGCGTATGAGCGTGCGGCGACCGCCTGCGCCTTCAGCGCCTCGGGCGGCCAGGCCGACGGCATCTCCGCCGGGACGACACCTTTCAGATACGCCTCGAGCCCGAGCGTGTCGATCACCTGGACGAGCTTGCCGTCGCTCGAGACGTTCAGTTTCCCGCGGTAGGGAACCTTGCTGACGAGCAGCGGCTGCTTGCTCACGAAGGTGAACGGTGGTTGCAGCTCGGGATGGTCGACGAGCGCCAGCTGCTTCGCCTTGAAGACGAGCGGGCCCGGTTCGAGAGCGAGCTTCGCGCCCGCGGCGTCCGTCACCGTCCACGTCGTGGTCGACTCGATCTTCACGGTCTTCGCCGACGCGAGCAGCACGTGGACAGTCGAGACCGGCGCGGGGCCGAGCGTTGTGCCTGTGTAGTAGTGCGCGAGGATCCGGTCGAAGGTCCAGCCGTGCTTTGCATACCCGAAGGCGCCCCACTGGCTCAGGCCGAGACCATGGCCCCAGCCGTGCCCGTTGAAGACGACCACCGAGGAGGCCGGGCTCGTGGTCATCGTCGTGGTCACCGGCGCCGTCGAGGAGGTCGGGGCGGGCGGCACCGGCGAGGCGGCGAGCAGGGTCGAGACGAAACCGCCCAGGGCCAGCAGGCAGGCTGCAGCGAGGCCTAGTGCGGAGCGACCCACGCGATTCACGGTAGCCGAGGTCTCCGCGGCCTCCCGGCAGGCTTTACTGAACGTTTCCATAGCGCGCGTCTCGGCAAGGCTTTCGTTGCCCGAACTGGCATGCCTGCCCCTGTTGACATCTCCTTACCGCCCCGCTACCGGGACGCTCGGCTCATCGCCCACGGCGGGATGGGCGAGATCTTCCTGGCGAGGGACGACGTGCTCGGCCGCGAGGTGGCGGTCAAGGTGCTCGCCGAACGCTATGCCCAGGACGAAAGCCTGCGCGAGCGGTTCCAGCGGGAGGCACTCGCCGCGGCGAGGCTGTCCGGGAACCACAACATCGTCACGATCTTCGACGTCGGGGAGCACGACGGGCGGCCGATCATCGTCATGGAGTACCTCGCGGGCGGCTCGCTGGACAAGCGCATCGATCGCAAGAGGCCATTCGAGACCGGGCAGGTGCTCGATTGGCTCGACGAAGCCGCGTCCGCACTCGACGCGGCGCACGAGGCCGGGATCGTCCATCGCGACGTGAAGCCGGGCAACCTCTTGCTCGACGAGCGCGGCCACGTGAAGGTCGCGGACTTCGGGATCGCGAGCGCTGCCGGCATGGACTCGTTCACCCAGACCGGAACGATCCTCGGCACCGCCGGGTACCTCTCGCCCGAGCAGGCGCGGGGGGAACGCGCGACGGCGGCGAGCGATCGCTACGCGCTCGGGGTCGTCGCCTGGGAGCTCTTGACCGGACGGCGACCGTTCGAGTCCGAGACGCCGACGGCCGAAGCATTCGCCCATGCCAATGCGCCGGTCCCGTCGGTGCACGCCGCGAACTGGGCGCTGCCCGCCTCGTTCGACCCGGTCTTCCAGCGCGCACTCGCCAAGGACCCGTCCGCTCGCTACGCCCACGCGTCGGAGTTCCTCGCTGAGTTGCGCGGTGCACTGCACGAGGACGCGGGCGACACGCGGGTGATCGAGCACGACTCGATCGAGTCCGGTTGGACCGAGCCCGTCGCCCAGAAAACACCGTCCACGCGTCCTGCGTCGGCGCAGCATCCGAGTGCCCGGCGCTGGCTCGTGCCGCTGCTCGTCGTCGCGCTGATCGCGGGCGGCGTGGTCGCCGCGATCCTCGCGACTCGTGACTCGAAGCCTCAGGCTGCGTCCCGGACGGTCATCAGGACGGTGACGAGCCCTGGCACGACGGTCCGCCAGACCGTCACCTCGCGGGCGGCGCCACCCTCGACCACGTCCGCGGCACCGAGCGGGAGCAGCGGCACGGCCTTGAACGACGCAGGGTTCGCCAGGATGCGGGCCGGCGACTATGCAGGAGCGTTACCGCTCCTCGAGCAGGCCGTTCAAAAGCTGAACGGCACCGGATCGACGAGCGAGGCGTACGCCGACTACAACCTCGCCTACACGCGGCGCGCGCTCGGCCAGTGCACGGACGTGCTGACATTGCTCGATCGCTCGCAGGCGATCCAGGGTCACCGCAAGGAGATCGACCAGCTGCGCAAAGACGCGCACAAGACCTGCGCCTAGGCGAGGCGGGCGGCGTACTGCTCTTCGTAGTACCGCTTGTAGTCGCCCGACTTGATCGGCTCCCACCACTCGCGGTTCTCGCGGTACCACTCCACCGTCTCAGCGAGGCCGCCGCTGTCGAACGAATGTTGCGGCGCCCAGCCGAGGCCCTGCAGCTTCGTCGAGTCGACCGAGTACCGGCGGTCGTGGCCGGGGCGATCCTCGACGTGGCGGACGAGGTCCGAGCTCGCGCCGGTCAGGTCGAGGATCCGCCGGACGACTTCCATGTTCTCGCGCTCCTGGCCGCCGACGTTGTAGACCTCGCCGGCACCGCCCTTGCGCAACGCAAGCTCGATCGCGGCGCAGTGATCCTCGACGTGGAGCCATTCGCGGCTCTGACGGCCGTCGCCGTACACAGGCAGGTGCTTCCGCTCGAAGGCGTTCGTGATGAAGAGCGGCAGGAACTTCTCGGGATACTGGCGCGGGCCGTAGGTGTTCGCGCCGCGCGTGATGAGCGCGTCCGTGCCGTACGTGCGCACGTATGCGAGCACCTGCAGGTCGCCGCCTGACTTCGATGCGGAGTACGGGCTGGACGGGCGCAGCGGCGCGTCCTCGGTGCACGGATCGGCGTCGGCCGGAATGTCGCCGTAGACCTCGTCGGTCGACACCTGCAGATGACGGATGCCGTGCTGACGCGCGTGGTCGAGCAGCACCTGCGTCCCGAGCACGTCGGTGAGGATGAACTCGGCCGGACCGAGAATCGACCGGTCGACGTGCGTCTCGGCTGCGAAGTTGACGATCGCGTCCGCTCCTGCTGCGGCACGCGCGACCGCTTCGGGGTCGGCGATGTCGCCCTGGAAGAAGTCGTGCTCGACTCCCTCGAGGTTGGCGCGGTTGCCGGCGTAGGTCAGCTTGTCGAGCACGGAGACGCTCTCGCCCTGCTCGACGAGCCGCCGCACGAACTGTGAGCCGATGAAGCCGGCGCCACCGGTGACGAGGACACGCATCGGGCGAAGCCTAACGACCTGTTCTCAATAGTCCGTAAAGGACACCATCGGGGTCAGACGCGGTTGATGTCCGGGGGAGACGATGCCGGCGCACAGCGATGCGCCCTGGCGCTTCAGCCATGCACCGCCGGTCTCGTCTCGAGGGGCGAAGATCGGCGTCAGACGCTGGTGGTGTCCAGACGGGCCAGGCAGGCGCGCAGCCCGTCCCGCCAGTGCGGCAGTTCCGGTGCGCCCTTCTCGCTCCGCAGCACCGAGTACGCCGGGCGCGCGGCGCGGGCGCCGAACTCCGCGGTCGCGATCCGGCGCACGCGTGTCTCGAGCCCGGCCTCGTCGAAGATCGCCTCGGCGAAGTCGGCCCACGTGCAGTCGCCGTCGGCCGCCACGTGATAGATGCCGTACGGGAGGTGGAGCACCTGCTTCGTCGCCTCTGCGAGGTGGCCCACGTAGGTCGGCGAGCCGCGCTGGTCGTCGACGACTGCCACCTCGTCGCGCTCGGCACCCAGCCGCAGCATCGTGCGGAGGAAGTTGTGACCGGTCGACCCGAAGAGCCATGACGTGCGCACGATCCATGCGAGCTCACCGGCCGCTGCCTCACCGTTCAGCTTCGTGCGCCCGTACGCGCCGAGTGGCGCCGGCGAGTCCGATTCGACATACGGGGTGCGCTTCGCACCGTCGAAGACGTAGTCGGTCGACCACGTGACGAGCGGCACCTCGAGCGACGCGACGTTGAGCATGCCGCCGACGTTCACGGCCGCGGCACTCTGCGGGTCATCCTCGGCGCCATCCACGTCCGTCCACGCAGCGGCATGCAGCACGAGATCCGCGTCGAGCCCCTCCGGCGGCGGGAACGTGACGTCCCATTCGTCGCGCGTCAGCGCGCGCGCCTCCGGGAACGCCTCGGCCAGCGCGCGGCCCAGTTGGCCTCCGGCGCCGGTGATGATCGGGCTCAAACCGCGTCGCGCGCCGACAGGATCGGCGTCTGCGTGCTCCAGAGCGGCGCGACGCGCGGATCGTTCCAGGGCACGCCGTGCTCGTCCGGATCGCCCGGGTCGTATTCCTCCGTCACGAAGTAACAGAAGAGGCAGTCGGTCAGGGCCTCATAGCCGTGCGCCTTCGTGCCCGGGACGTAGATCGCGACCGGGTTGTCCTCGCCGATGTCTTCGGTGAACGTCTCACCCGTCTCGCGATCGAGGACGACCACGCGCACCATCCCCTGGAGGCAGACGAAGAGATCGTCCTGGCCGCGTTCGTGGTAGTGCAAGGCGCGGATCACGCCGGCACGCGAGCGCGCGAGGTTCGCCTGGCGAACCGGCTTGGGCAGCTCGCTCGCGCGCATCAGCTCCATGAACCAGCCGCGCTCGTCGTCGTGCCGACGCAGAGGGATCCGCGTGACCAGGGTCACAGGTTCGCGCCGGTCTCCTCGATGCGGCGGCCGATGTCGGCGAGATCGCCCCAGTGCTTCCCGCCGTCGTGCCACCAGCCCTCGACCCGGCGCACCGCAAGGTCGCCGCGCTGCGCATACACGCGATTGACGTCGGTGATCTCGAGCTCGCCGCGATTCGACGGCACGAGCCCGTCGATGATCTCGAACACGTCGGGCGGGAAGCAATAGAGACCCACGACCGCGTCGTTCGACGGCGGCGCGTCGTAGCGCTTGTCGACGACGCCCGCCTTCTCGACGATGTCGGTGACGTTCAGGTCGCCGTCGTAGACGACCACGCCGAAGTTCTCCGGGTCCGGCACCTCCTTGACGAAGACCATCGCCCCTTCCTCCCACGTCTTGATCGCGTCGGACTGTGCGCGTTCGAAGATGTTGTCGCCGAGACAGACCACGAGCTGCTCGCCTGCGGCGAAGTCGCGCGCCATCCCGACGACCTGGGCGATTCCGCCGGCCTCGATCTGCACCTTGTACGAGAGGTCGAGATCGAAGAGCAGCTCGCCGCCCGAGCGCGACTCGACCCGGCCGTTCCCCAGCAGATCGATGAACTGGCCCGCGTGCTGCTGCCCCGTCACGATCAGCACTTCCCGTACGCCGGCACGCTGGAGCAGCTGCAGCGGGTAATAGACCATCGGCCAGTGGCCGACCGGCAGCAAGTGCTTGTTCGTGACGCGCGTCAGCTCCTCGAGACGCGTCGCGTTGCCGCCGGCTGCGATCAGGCCCTTCACGCGGGCGATCCTACGGCAGCGGGCGTTGCGGGGCCGGTGTCGTGGCCGCGCGCGGCGACGATGCCGAGGATCCCGGCAATCACGCCGACCGCGGCGACGCACATCCACATCGTCGCGTCGCCATAGGCGCTGCGCACCTCGAGGCCGAGGAACGGCGTCAGCGCCCAGCCGACCGCCCACGTGCTGCCGAACGCCCCCATGTAGGCGCCGCGAATGTCCGCCGGGGCGAGCGCCGCGACGACCGCCTGCGACGTCGGCACCCACAGCATCTCGCCGAGCACGAAGAGCAGGATCACGAACGCGATCACCGGTGCAGAGCCGTTCACGTTCAGGAGCAGGAACGGCACACCCATCAGCGGCATCGCAACCCCGAGCTTCACCCACGGGGGAATCGACGCGGTCCACCGCGTCAACCGGAGCTGGAAGACGGTGACGAGCAACGGATTGACGACCATCAGCACGCCCCACGCCGCAGGCGCGAGGTGATGGGTCGTCGTGACGGAGATCGGCAGCAGTGTCTCCGTCGCGACGTAGGTCATCGTCGCGAAGACAGACGAGAGCATGAAGAGCAGGAACGGGGAGTCACGGATGATCACGCCGAACGATCCGCGCTGCGGTGGACCTTCCGGCGCGTATGCCCCGGTGCGGGGAATGAAGCGCCAGGCGATCAGGAACCCGCCGCTCGAGAGCACGAGCGTCCCGAGCCAGAGGTGGTTCCAGTGCCCGCCGATCAGGAGCAGCCCGCCGATCGGCGGCCCGATCGTCACCCCGAGGTTGGCCGCCACCCGTACCGAGGAATACGCAGCCTCACGTCGCTCCGGCGCGACGAGGTCGGCGATCATCGCCTGGTCGGCGGCGCCACCGAGCGAACCGAAGGCCGGCAGCAGCGCGAGGAGCGCGAGCCCGGCGTAGACGTGGTGCCCGATCGCGAGCAGGGCAAGCGGCACGAGCGCCTGGAACCCCCAGCCGGCGAGGATCAGCGGGCGGCGCCCGATCCGGTCCGACCAGTGCCCGGCGGCGTAACCGATCAGCAGCGACAGCGCCGCGCCGATGAGGTAGGTGAAGGCGAGCTTCGTCTGCGCCGCGTGGAGCTCCTTGATCGCCCAGATGCCCATGAACGGATACGCCGACGCGTTGGCGATCGACCCGGCGAGGCTGACGGCGAGCATCGGCCGCAGCGCGCGATCGACGTCTCCGCCCCAGACGAGACGGAACAGGCGGGCAAAGAGTTTCATGTCAGGCGGAGGCGTGTGACGAGCCAGAACGACGCTTCGACCGACGGGCCGATCAGCGCGGCGAAGGCGAGGGTACCGACGCCGACGGTTCCTCCCAGCAGGAACCCGACGACGAGCACGGAGATCTCGAGGAGTGCGCGCACCGCTCCGATCCGGATGCCCGTGCGGCGCGAGCCGACCAACATCAGCGAGTCGCGCGGCCCCGCCCCGAGGTTCGCGCCGATGTAGAGGGCGGTGCCGATGCCGAAGCAGAGCAGGCCGAGGAGGAGCAAGCCGATGCGCGGCCCGAGTGGCCAATGACTGAGCGACTGCACCGCGCGCAGTGGCTGAAGCAGGATGATGAACCCGCCGATCAGGACGGCGTTCGAGACCGTTCCGATCCACACGCGGGCGCCGAGCGCCCACGCGACCGTGAGCACGATCAGCCCGACCACCTCGTTCGCGGCCCCGAACGAGAGCGGCGTGTGGCGCGCGATCCCCTGGTGCAGCACGTCCCACGGCGGGAGACCGAGGCGCGCCTCGAGGAAGCAGAGGATGCCCACCGCGCAGAGGAACAGGCCGGAGACGAGCCAGACCGCCCGCGCGAGAAGACCGCCGCGCAAGACGGGCGCTGACTTCACCCCGAGAGGCTAATGAACGGGAAGCAGGAGGACGATCGCCCCCAGAAAGCCCGCCGCTGCAGCGAGATAGCGCATGCCCGAAGCGTGTGCGACCCACGTTGCCCTTTCGTGTCGCCCGCGTACGGAATTCGTTAGCTTCGGCACATGCCGGTTCGCCGTCTCCTCGCCGGCCGCGATCTCGTTGCAGAGCTGCGGCTCGCGATCAAGATGACGATCGGGGGAACCGGCGCGTGGTGGATCGCGAGCGAGTTGGGGGCGAAGCGTCCGCTCTTCGCCGCCCTGGTGCCACTGGTGGCGATGAACGGCGATCCATTCGCGGCCGTCTCGGTCTCGATCGCGCGCATCCTCGGCGTGTTCGCGGGGGTCGGCATCGGGCTCGCGCTGACGCACGTCGCGGTTGGCTCGACGTGGCGCGTCGCGATCGCGCTGATCGTCGCGACGCTCGTCGGCATCGTGCTGAAGGTCGGCGACCGGCCGAACCTCGAAGTGCCGATCGCGGCGCTGTTCCTGATCGGCTTCGCGAGCGCGAACGTCTCACAGCTCGGCGTGCAGCGCATCTGGGAGACCGCGATCGGGGCCGTCGTCGCCGTCGTTGTCTCCGCCGTTCTCTGGCCTCCGGACCCGATCCGCGAGCTCGAGCGGCGGCTGCACCGACTCCGCCAGCAGCTCGCTGCGGACCTGGCCGCGATCGCAGACGACCTGGCCACCGGCAGCGGCGTGACCGCCCAACTGCTCGACGACCTTCGCGAGCACTCGCTCGAGGCAGTGCGGGACGTTTTCGAGCTGGCGCCGGCGCGGCGTGCCCTGCGCTGGAACCCACTCCGCCGCAACGACGTTCGCCTGGTCGACGAGCTCGAGGAGCGCATCAACCTGGGCGCCCGCGCCGCCCGCCACGTCCGCAGTATCGGCCGTGACGTTACCGACACCGATGTGCGCAGCCGGGAGCTCGCAGCGGCGACCCGTCACCTCGCGGACGCGCTCGACCGCGCATTGCTCGGACAGGAGCGCACCGAGGCGCTCGGCCGGGCCGGGCAGGAGCTCGACGCGGCCGGGAACGGCGACCAGGCGATCGTGGCCGCACAGCTGCGCCAGTTCCTCGCCGACCTGCGCGCGGCTTAGACCGTGGACAGCCGTTCCCGCCGACGCGCGGCGAGGAGACCGAGGAGCACCAGGAGCGCGCCGGCGCCGCCGAAAACGAGCGGCGGCACCCAGCCGCGGCCGCCGGCGCCCTGAGGCTCGAGGAGCGAGACGCGGATGTGCGTCCACTCGAGCGAGTATTGACCCGCCACGATCAACAGGCCGAGTGCGCCGAGGACGGCCCAGCTCGAGCGGGCGAAGAGCTCGGCGAGGCCGACATACACGACGGACGCGATTGCGATCAGCGTCCAGTCGAACGTGCCGTGGTGCAGCAGAAAGATGAGACTGCCACCGATCAGCAAACCGGCAGCGACATGCAGCCAGAATCCGTAGGGACGTGTCGAGCCGAGGTCGACGAGCAGCGCCGCGCCGAGGAAGCAGAAGCCGACGAGGAGCGTGACGACCGCCGACCAGTCACCGCCGCCGGAGAGCATGTCGGTCACGATCAGCCAAGTCGCCAGTGCGAACTGTGAGACGAGCAGAGGGAAACGAAACCGGGCGAGCGCCACGAGCGTCGCCGCAACCCAGAGGAGCTCCGCAAGCAACCGCGAGAGATGGAACCCACCGAAGCCCGACGAGCCGTACGAGAGCCAACCGAACCAGGTCCAGAGCGCGGCGACCAACGCCACGAAGGCGGCGACCGCCGCGAAGGCGAAGAGGCCGGCGGTGATCGGATGCCCGATGCGGCTGAAGCGCTCCGCCACCGCGGCCAGCACGGCGAACACGAGCAGCGCCCAGCCGGCATAACCGGCCGGCCCGGAGGTGGCGCTGAAGTAGGAGAGCCAACCGAAGGCCGTCCCGAGGATCGTGAAGCCTCCGGCGTAGAGGAGGAACGTCCAGGTCGTCCAGCGGGGCCGAATGATCTCCACGGGAGAATCGTGAGCCGTGCGGCGGACGACAGATGAGTGGGGAACGCTCGCGGGGGTACGGTTCGCAGGAATGGCGCGTCGAGACGTCGACAAGTTGCAGGAGGAGATCGAGGAGCTGTTTGCGGACCTGTGGCAGGTCCCGCGCTTCTCCGGGATCCGGCATGGGTTCCGCCCGAACGTCGACTGCTTTCACACCGACGATCCGCACGCGTTGACGGTCGTGGTCGAATTGCCGGGCGTCGAGCCCGGCTCGGTGCAGATCGTCGCCGGCGAGCGCGTCCTCCTGATCAGCGGCGAGCGAAAGCGGCCAAAGGTGCAGGGCCGCGTCTATCAGCAGATGGAGATCGAGAGCGGCCCGTTCCAGCGGCAGGTCCGGCTCGTCGAGGACGTCGATCCCGAGCACGCCCGCGCGAGCTTCGAGAACGGCGTGCTCACGATCGAGCTCCCGGTCGTCGAGCAGCCGCACACCGGACGCATCGTGATCAGGGTGACGAGCCCGTGACCGACGTCACCTTCGAGACGCCCGAGCCGGAGGAGCACGAGCTCGAGTTCCCCGCGGCGCTGCCGGTCCTGCCGCTGAAGGAGACCGTGGTGTTCCCGCAGTCGATGACGCCCCTCGCAATCGGCCAGGAGCGGTCGGTGCGCCTGATCGACGACGTCGTCGCCGGCGATCGCCTGCTCGCGCTCATGACGGGCAAGGACCCCTCGCTCGACGCACCGTCGTGGGACGACATCTACGAGGTCGGCACCGTCGCACTCGTGCACAAGATGATCAAGGTGCCCGATGGGACGTTGCGGATCCTCGTGCAGGGCATCGAACGCATCAAGCTCGAGCATCGCCTCGACACCGACC
>Ga0207657_10006275_pt1 | contig 12355 bp, 11 predicted proteins | sample KBSC33metaG_FD_184316 | JGI IMG/M metagenome (GOLD analysis project Ga0207657, IMG submission 184316) | Corn rhizosphere microbial communities from Kellogg Biological Station, Michigan, USA - KBS C3-3 metaG (SPAdes) (version 2) | ecosystem: Host-associated > Plants > Roots > Rhizosphere > Soil ...
CCGAGCGACCAGAGCAACAGCAAGGCCACGCCGAGCCAGATAACAATGCGGAAGCCGAAGGACTGCTTCATCATTCAAGCCGCGTGCTGTTGTAAAGGCGCACAACAAAGACCGCAGAGACCAGGATGGAGATCACTGTCAGCACGAGCGACAACGCCATGCCGTAGGAGAAATGCAGGTTCTGGAAGGTCTCGAGGTAGATCTGAACCACCACCGGACGCGTATCGAGACTAGAGGAATTTACGACGACCGCCTCGTCGAACAGGTTGAAGGCAGCCACCGTCGCGTTGGTCACCGCGACAGCTATGGCGCTGCGCACCAGCGGCAACGTGATCGAAAAGAACATCTGCGGGCGCGTGGCGCCGTCGATGCGAGCTGCCTCGTAAAGGTGCTCGGGGATGGTCTGCATCGCCGCCAGCACGATGACCACCGTCAAAGGCATCATGCGCCAGACGTGAACGACGAGGACAGCCGCTATGGCGCTGGTCCTCTCGTTGAACCAGACATGGTTCTCAAACGGCAGACCGACCGAGGTCAGAAGCCCATTGAGCAGGCCGGCACCGGGCTGATAAATCCACAGCCAGATGACGGCGTTGACCACCGCAGGCAGCGCCCAGGGGAGGATGACGGCCGCCAGCAGCCACTGACGCCCCACCCTGACCTGATTGACCAGCGCAGCCGCCAGCACGCCGAATACTGTCTCGAGGACCACCGCGGCCGCCACGTAGATCAGCGTATTGATCCAGGCGTGGCCGAGATCGGCGTCGGACAGCATCTTGGTGTAATTCGTGACGCCGATGAAGGGGGTGCCGGCCTGCATCGGATTGATGCGATGCAGACTGTCCCACACGGTCTGCCCCAGAGGGAAGAAGACCAGCGCGAACATGGTCAGGATAATCGGCGTGACGAGCAGTACGCCCAGAACCGCGTCGCCGTTTCCAGCGGCGCGGCGTTTGGGTTCGGTCGCTGCGAGAGCGACCGCCGTCACTCGGTCATGGCTTTCTGCGTCGCATCGGCGATGTTCTGCATCGCCTGGTCGACCGTGACCTGACCCTTGGCGACGGCGTTGATCGCCGTGTTCACCGCACTCGAGAACTGCGGGTACCAGGTCGGGGTGCCCTGCGCGAACAGCGGCTCGACATATTTGGACTCCTCGACCAGCGCGTCGCCGCTCTGCAGTTTGCCGGCCTTGTTGAGCTCGTCGAGCGCAGAGGTCCGGGTTGGTAGAACGCCGTTCCCGTAGTTCTCGATCTGGAACTCCTTGCTGGTGAACCATTTGACGAAGGCCATGGCGGCCTCCTGATTCTGCGACACCTTGGGAATGGCCAGCGCTTCGAGCAGGCCGTAACTGCGGGTGGTACCGCTGGCCGTGGGGACGAGAATGGCCTGGACATTGCCGGCGACAGCCGGCGACTGCGCCGGATCGGAGTATTGGCCGAGCCGTCCCGGCTCGCCCGAGATCATGATCGAGACCAGGCCCTTGGCGAACATCGTGTCGTTGATCTGGCTGTCCTTGAGGCCGGTCGAGGCGGGATCGACCAGTCCGTCCTTGAGCAGCTGCGCCTCAAAGGCCATGGCCTTGTAGCCCGCCGAGTCCGGCGACACGAACAGTGGCTTCCAGTCCTTGTCGAAGAGATCCCCGCCGAACGCCTTGGTCAGCAGATACCAGCTGGTCGAGGCGCCTTCAGTGGTCGATAGCGGCAGACCGATCGGGTATTGCGTAATGCCCTTGGCCTTGATCGCCTTGGCGTCGGCCACCAGCTCGTCGAGCGTCTTGGGCATGGTGGTGATGCCCGCGTCGGCGAAATGCTTCTTGTTGACCAGCATCACGCGGAAATCGTTGGTGTACGGCACGCCGAGCAGCTTGCCGTCGATGGTAAAGATCGAGGTGCCCTTGATGTCCTGCTTGGTGGCATCGTCGATGGCGCTCGACATGTCGACATACCAGTCGGCGGCGGCGAACTGACCGGTCCACGACCAGTCGAACTCGGTGACGTCGGCCGGTGCCGTGCCGGCGATCAGCGCGGTCACCAGCTTGGGCCGGATGTCGTCCCAGCTCAGCGTTTGCAGGTCGACATGGATGCCGGTCGCCTTCTCGAATTCAGCGGCGATCGTCGCGCCTTGCGGCGACGGCATGAGCACGGTGATGGACTTGCCGGCGAGCGGCTTGTCCTGCGCCAGCGCCGGCGATGCCAGCACGAGCGCCGTCAAGGCAACGGTCGATAGGATGAATGCACGCATGGTCCCTGTTCTCCCTAAGTCGTTAGTTGCAGATCCGGTGTCTTGGAAGGCTCGCGGCGGAGCGCCACGGCAAGCCGCTCGACGAACTCCGCCGTGATGGGCCAGCCCAGATGCTGAGCGGCAGCGAGCAACGCACCGCCAATCGGCGGGAGCTTCGGCGCGGCGGGCGCGCGGCCGATATGCCGCGTCACCGCGGCGAGCAACGGGCCGCTCGCGAACGCCCCGCCGGCATAGCTCCACTCGCCATGGAACTTCGCGCGGGACTCGATTGCGGCCACGTGCAGTGCGAGTTCGTGTGCCGCATCCTCGATGATGGCAAGCGCTGCGCGGTCACCACGTTCTGCAAGGCGGGAGGCGATTGGCGCGAGCGCGGCGATCTGGGCCCGCGGCGATTTGAGGTGCGCCACCCAGCCTTCAAGGCCGTTCATGCCCTGCGCCAGGTCGGCTCCGAGCTCGTCATAGACCGCGGGTGCAAGCGCCGTCATCTCCGCGCGGCCATCGAGAGCCTTGCTGACCGCGCCGAGCAGACGGCGACCGATCCAGTGGGCGCTGCCCTCGTCCCCGATCACCTCGCCCCAGCCGCCGCTGCGATGCGAGCGACCGCTGGCATCGCGGGCCCAGGCCATCGAGCCGGTGCCCGAAAGGATCAGCGTGCCCGATGCGCCGGCAAAGGCGCCGATCTGCGCGCCATCGACGTCGTTGAGCAGCCGGACCTTGGCCCCGGGGAAGACCCCCCGGACGGCACGGTCCTGCGCCGACGACAGGGCATCGACCTCGCCATAGGCGGGGAGCGCCGCCGCGACCCCCGCGATTGGCCGTGAGGCGAACGGCTCCAGCAGATTGACCAGAACCTGGACCCAGTCGGGATCGTCGATGGGATTGGTCCCGCGACCATGCCGGGCGTCGAGCACGTTGCCGAACCGGTCGGCCTGCACGACGATCGTCTTGCTGCCGCCCCCATCGATGCCCAGGATCAGCTCGTTCATGGCTCGGGCCGCACCTCGACGATGGTGGCCTCGATACCCGCATCGGCAAGGCGGCCGCGCCACTCCGACGGCAGGCGCCCATCGGTGACCACCCGAACCTCGGTGAGCGGCGCCACGCGATAGGTCGCCATGGTGCCGAATTTGCTGGCGTCGGCGAGCAGGAAGCGTTGCGCCGCGCGCGCCAGCATGCGCCGGTTGAGGCTCGCTTCGGCGCTGTCGACGCTATAGAGGGCACCGTCATTGCCGACCGCACTGACGCCCAAAAAGAGCTGGTCGAACCATAGCGACTCCAGCATCGCCTCGGCTTCGGGACCGACGAGCGAGGCATTCTCGCTGCGCAGCCGACCGCCGATCAGCACGACTTCGAGGTTGGGGACGTTGAGGAATTCCTGGGCCACCGACAGTCCGTTGGTGACGATGCGAAGCGGCAGCGGATTGAGCCGGATCAGCCGCGCCAGCTGCAGCACGGTCGTCCCGGCATCGAGGAACACCGTGGCGTGGGGCACGAGCAGTTCATAGGCCGCCGCCGCGACGGCGCGCTTGGCGCCCAGGTTGCGCCTCGCCCGTTCCTGGAAGGCGACCTCCACCGAGGAGCCCTCGGCGATCCGCGCGCCGCCGTGCACGCGGTCGATCGCGCCGTTCCGTTCCAGCACCTGCAAGTCGCGCCGGATGGTGGCAAGCGAGGCCCCGACGGAATCGGCAAGCGCCTGAATGCTGGAAAATCCGTGGGCGTAGAGGTGGCTGCGGATCGCATCCAGCCGCTCGACCTTCACGCCCCCCGCTTGCGCCATCTTACGCCCCGGACTGATCGGATGCGCACGGTTTCATCCAATTCGATCAAAGTCAATCAACTTGCTGAGCGATCTTGATACGCCTTGCCGGGCAATCGGGCGGTCTTTCGGAAGGGGCCATTTCGGTTGGAGCGCCGGACGTCCTTCGCCGACCTGATGACTGAAGCTGGATGGTTCGTCCTCGGGCCGAAGCGACCTCCTCCCGAACTGCGCGCTGTCCGGACACCGGCGACGTGCGCCGAGACCAGTTATGGTCTTCCGGCGCGCGTGGACGTCCTGGTGGCCAGCCGTTGCCCGGCGTTGCGTCACATGCCAGAGGCCGGGCAGCCTCCGTTAAGCAGCCGGCGATCCCCTTCCGAAAACGGCGTTGTGAAGGATCGACCTCCGCGTATCGACGTTGAACTCCACCAAGGAGTATCCGTCCTGACCAGTTCCCCCCTTCAGTCTTCCTCGGCCGACAGCTCCTGGTGGCATCGAGCCAAGCCCTACACCCGCACCGAGATCATTTGCGACGGCGCCGTGCATGGTCTTGGCATCGCCATCGCGGTGACCGCCGGAACCTCGCTCCTGGTGATGGCTGCGGTTCGGACTGCACCACAGGAAGTCTCGTCGCTGTCTGTCTATGTCGGCTCCCTGCTTGCCGTGCTCGTCGTGTCTCTGGCGTTCAACATGGCTCCGGTGACGCCGCTCAAGCGGTTCCTGGCGCGACTGGATCAGGCCGCGATCTTCCTTCTCATCGCCGGAACCTACACGCCGATGCTGGCGCTGATCGCGGGGAGCCGCGCGGGCAGCCTGATGCTGGCCTTTGTCTGGGGTGGAGCGTTGATCGGCATCGGCCTGAAGCTGTTTGTACCCCAGCATTTCGGCCGTCTGTCGCTCCTGCTTTACGGCGCCATCGGCTGGAGCGGTCTCATCGTTTTCAACGATCTGGCCCGCGCGCTGCCGCCCAGCACGATGTGGCTGCTGTTGGCGGGGGGCGTCGCGTACACGTCTGGAATTATCTTCCACGTCTGGCAGAAGCTGCATTTCCATAACGTGCTCTGGCACTGCTTTGTCGTGTTGGGCGCCACCCTGCACCTATGGGCAGTGCTCGACTGCATGGTTCTGCGTCGACTTTGACGCCGGTGCGAGGTCGCTCATTACGTCGCCCCGACCGCTCTCCGCCTGTCTGAAGGGAACCCCGGAGGCCTCCGGGAGCTTAGTAGGAGCGGATGGTCCGCAGGAGAAGAGCGTCATGGGCATTATTCTCACGATCGTTATCGGGTTCGTCGCCGGGCTGATCGCCCGGTTTATCGTCCCCGGCAACAGGGAGCCCCGAGGCTTCATCCTCACAACCGTCCTTGGCATCGTCGGCGCGTTCGTGGCCACCTATCTCGGCCAAGCGCTTCACTGGTACGCGCCGGGCGAAGGTGCCGGGCTGATCGGTGCCGTGATCGGCGCGGTCATCATCCTCGTCGTCTGGGGCATCGTCGCCCGCCGTCGCGTGTAGCACCCTAACTGGAGACGTCACATGGCAAGAGGTATGCCTTCGATGCTCGCCCTGCTCGGCCTGTTGGCCGTTGCGGGCTATCAAAACCGTGACAAGATCGGCGCCGCCCTCGGCGGACTGCAGAGGGATGCAGCCGATCCCAACACTCCCGTCGGCGGCATCGCCAATAGTCTGGGCGGGCTGTTCTCCGGCGGCACAGGCACTCAGGCCGGCGGCGGTCTGTCGGGCCTGCTCGACGGATTGGGCGGCTCCGGCCTCAGTGGCGGGCTGGGTGATCTCCTCAACAGTTTCAAGACCGCCGGGCACGGGGACGTCGCCGACTCCTGGGTGACACCGGGCGTTCCGACGCAGGGGCTGACGCCCGAGCAGGTGCAGCAGGCCCTCGGCGAGGAGACCCTCGGCGAGTTGAGTCAGCGCATCGGCATATCCCGTGACGAGTTGCTGAAACGCCTCGCGACTGCCATTCCCCAGGCCGTCGACACGCTCACCCCCGGCGGGCAGATGCCAACCGAAGAGCAGGTTCGCCAAAGACTCCTGCCGGCCGCTTGAGGTCAGGCCGAGCGATGGCGACGATACGGTACGACATCGTTATGTCGCCTGACGGTTGGCGGGTCCGGTGTAAGGGCGTGGAGGGCCCGGCTTTTGCCGAGAGCAACGAGGCCATCCGCGATACCCTGTTCGTCGCTGGCGAGCTCGCCAAGAGCGGCGAGATTGTCGAGGTACGGATCCTCGAACTCGACGGACCGCTCAAGGTCTGGCGGAACCTCGAACTCCGGGACGCGCCGCGCCACCGATTCTGAGCCCAGAGGGTGACGTTTCGCTGACAAGCACCACTGGCTGGCACACACGCTCGAGGACCGCCAGGCGGGGTGAGCATGGCCGTCAACGGTTAGATCAGCATTTCAGATGAACGCCCGCCAGGGCCCAAAGAATGCTTTGAATGTCGCTTGCCAAAGCTTCCTTCTGGATGAACGGAACGGATAATGGGCGGAGGCCCAGTGAGCCCTGCGTGACAAGCCGTCAAGACCACGGTGTCGCGGGCTGTCCGCGCCTGATCGCGCCGGATATGATCTGCACGCTTAGCGCCCACATGGTGCCTCGCCGAAAGCCCTGCTTGATCTGAAGACGAGCGCTTCGGTGGTCGTCTTGATGGGCATCAAGGACGGTCGATGGGGCTGGCCCCTATGTGTAGCAGCACGCGTTCGTCGGGCCTGTGCCTGGGCGTTCGGCAGAGCAGATCGCTCGGGGCGCCACTGGGACAACATCGGATGAGAGAAAAAACCCGCGACATACTGCAGACGACGCTGCTGGTGGTCGCCCTTGCGGGCCTGCTCTTGGGGCTGGCTCTCACCCTGGCCGGATGGTCGAGCGCTGCCACGATCGTCTGGACGATCAGCGTCGTGCCTGTGCTTGCCGCTCTGCTCGTCGAGATCTGGCGCAGCCTGAGCCGAGGGGAAATCGGCCTGGACATTGTGGCGGCGTTGTCGATGTCGGCGGCGCTGCTCTTCGGGGAGACGCTGGCTGCGACCGTGGTCGCGGTCATGTATTCGGGCGGCACCTTGCTCGAAAGCTTCGCTGAAGGTCGCGCGCGGCGTGAGATGCATGATCTTCTTTCGCGCGTTCCGCGCAGCGCGACGCGACACCGAAACGGCCAGCTCGAGGAGGTTGCACTCGATGCGATCGTACCCGGTGACCGGCTCCTCATCCGGCAGGGAGACGTGGTCCCGGTGGATGGCACTGTGGCCTCGGAGGCGGCCTTCCTCGATACCTCGGCGATTACGGGCGAGGCACTGCCCATCCGCCTCACAGCCAACAGCGAGGTCATGAGCGGCTCCACCAATGCGGGTGTTGCCTTCGACTTGACCGCCACACGGATCGCCAGGGACAGCACCTATGCGGGGATTATCCGTCTCGTCGAAGCCGCGCAGCGCTCGAGAGCGCCGATGGCTCGCCTTGCCGACCGTTGGTCGCTCGGGTTTCTGGCGCTTACCCTGGCTATCGCCGCGGCCGCATGGTGGCTGAGCGGCGATCCAATACGGGCGGTGGCGGTGCTGGTCGTCGCCACGCCCTGTCCGCTGATCCTCGCGGTGCCGGTGGCGCTGGTCGCGGGCCTTTCGCGAGCCGCCCATTTCGGGGTTCTGGTCAAGGGAGCGGGCGCGCTCGAGTCACTGGCTCAAGTCAAGACGCTGATCCTCGACAAGACCGGCACACTGACCGATGGACGTCCGCAGATTGTCTCGATCGAGACCCAGAACGGCATGGACGAAATGGAGGTTCTTCGCCTTGCCGCAGAGCTGGACCAGGTGTCGAAACATCCGGTCGCGCAGGCCATCGTCGCCCTTGCCAAACAGCGTGGCCTCGCCCTCTCGGTTCCATTAGAAGTTGGCGAGATTCCAGGTGAGGGCGTAGTCGGGACGGTCGGCGGTCGAGAAGTCCTGGTCGGAGGCGACGACTTTGTGGCACGACGCGTCGGCCGAAGATCGAGCGAGCGGCCCACCTTCACCTCCGGATCGGTGCTCGTTTCGGTCGCCGTCGATGGACACATGGCCGGACACCTGGTCATGGCGGACCCGCTGCGTGACGGCGTCGGACGAATGCTCGACCGGCTTCGCCGACAGGGGGTCGAGAGGATCCTCCTGGCAACCGGCGACCGCGCCGATGTCGCCGAACGTGTGACCAGCGGGCTTGGTCTCGATGGCATCCGTGCGGGCCTGACGCCCGATCAGAAGGTCTTGCTCGTTCTCACCGAGCGCAAGCAGGGCCGCGTCATGATGGTGGGAGACGGTGTCAATGACGCGCCCGCACTTGCGGCTGCCGACATCGGAGTGGCAATGGGCGCGCGCGGCGCCGCAGCGGCGGCCGAGGCGGCCGACGTCGTGTTGCTGGTCGATCATGTCGACCGACTGGCCTCCGGCATCGAAATCGCCCGGCGCGCGAGACGTATCGCTCTGCAGAGTGTCATCGCCGGTATCGGGTTGTCCGTGATCGGCATGATTGCCGCTGCCCTCGGCTACCTCACCCCGGTCGAGGGGGCGGTTCTCCAGGAAGTGATCGATGTCGCCGTCATCCTCAATGCCTTGCGGGCGTTGCGAATAGCTCCCGACGACACTGACCGTCCTGCAGTCGCCTAAGCAACGCCGTCCCGCCAGACGTCACCGTAACTCGATCTCCGTTTCACTGCCCCGTGCTGCTGGAATGGACCTCTCCCCGCCTGATCGTGCCTGAAAGGGTCGCGGCGTCAGCCACGGTATTGAAGATGGTGCCGTACTTGCGCACGTTGGTGTGAAGCAACTCGAGGCGTTGATCGGTCTCGTCCGTGTCGACCACAAGTTCGTAGCTCACCGAGACAATCCTGGGAGGCGCGTCCTGACGTACGGCACGCAGACGAACCTCAACGCCTCTCAGAGCGAAATGGATCAGGGGCGTCGTGCGCTCGATGCCTTTGATCATGCACGCCGCGATCGAGGCCAGGAACAGCTCCGCCGGATTGAAAGCGTCTGCCCGTCCGCTCATGTCGGTATCGAGCAACACCTGCGCACTCTTGCAGCGCGCCAGGCTTCCATGCGCATCGATCCGGCTTGCCGTGATTTCGTATTGGAGCATTGCGAGAACCCGCTACAGATTTGAGAGATGAGAGAGCCTGCAGCCGTCGAGACGCCAAGGTCTTGATTCAACGCAATGCTGGTGCGGGACGGCAGAAGAGGCGGGGTGACCGCCCTCGACCGATCAACCCGAGGCTCATCTGGCAGTCAGCCCGAACATGGGTCGCACTACGCGGTTATGTCCTTCAGCCCCTGATCGAGCTCTTCAGCATAACGGCGGAGCAGGTATTTCTCGGTCAACAGCCCGAGAACCTTGCGGCTGCCCAGGTTGTCGAGCACCGCAAGCTCTTCGCTCTCGGCCTTCTCGAACAACCTGGCGGCATCCGCGACGTTGAGGCCGGGCAGCAGGAAGCGGTCGCGGTATCTGAGCAGCGGTTCGATCGATCCGTCGGCCATGTGCACCTCGACGTCCGGCTGGTACGCGTCGGCGACGATCACCATGCCGCTGTAGCGTCCTGCCTTGTCGACGGCGACCACGCGCTCAGTCGAGCCCAGAGGGAACGCGCTGCGGAAATCCGCCAGCGTGCTGCGGTCCGACGTTGTCTTGACGTCGACCCGCATCATGCTCGCCACGGTGAGGTTGCGTACCCGGCCAACGTCGTGAGCGGAACGGATGCTTTCCCCGCGCAGGTGCAGGCGCCAGGTCGAGAACGAAAACCCGAAGAGTTCGCGCACGAGGAAGGTCGACATCGCGGCCGCCACCAGCACTGCGGCGCTGATCGCCAGGTCGCCGGTGGTCTCGAGCACAAGGAAGGTCATGGTCAGCGGCCCGCCGATGACCCCGCTCGCCAGTGAGGCCATCCCGACGACGGCGGCAAGCGGGACGTCGATATCGGGCACCAGCCCCGACGCCGCCAAGGCGGCGGCGTAGAGTTTGCCGAGGAGGGCTCCCAGCAATAGCGAAGCAAAGAACAATCCGCCGCGGAAACCGGCTCCCAGCGAGATCGCCGAGGCGAGGAATTTGAGCGCGAACAGGGCCGCAATCGCCGCAAGTCCGACCGCCGTCGTCAGCTGAAGATCAAGGGCGCCGTGGCCGGTCGACAGCACCTGCGGCGTCAGCAGGGCGAGGCCGCCGATGACGATGCCACCGATCAGCGGACGGGCGTATTGCGGCAGACGGGTCAGCGAGAAACCACGCTCGATCTGTGCCACGGCAAGCATGATGGCGATCGCAACGCCGCTGCTGATGACACCCAGGATCAGGAACGGCACGACGTCGGTGCCCGAGAGCGACTTGATCCCTGTCAGAATGATCGGCGTCTGCACGGCGCCGAGCCAGCGCGCGGTGAAGCTCGCGACGACGGAAGCCGTGACCACGGGCGCGAGCAGGCCCACCGAATACAGTCCGATGATCAGCTCGAAGCCATAAAAGGCGCCGGTGAAAGGGGCGTTGAACGCCGCCGCAATGGCCGCCGCAGCGCCGCACCCGACCAGCATGCGCACTTCGTTGCGGCGCAAGCCGAAGCGGGACCCGATATAGGAGGCCAGCGACGAGCTCATTTGCGTGTAGGCCGCTTCGAGCCCGACGGACGCACCGAAGCTGCTCGACAGGATCGTCTGCGCGGTGACGATAACGCTCTCGCGAAACGACATCTTGCCGCCATAGACGGCATTGGCCTCGATCGGATCGACCGGCGGACGCGTCCTGAACCGACGGGCGAGGAATATGCTCGCCCCGACGAGCACCCCGCCCGCCAGCGGGATCAGGGCAAAATAGGGCGAGCCGAGTGTGACCTGCTCACTCAGTCGGGCGTCGGACGGCAGCGCAAACAGCAGCGTGTGCAGCTCCCGGGTCGCCCAACCGACGAAGGCGACGACCAGCGCTGCAAGGAGGCCGATCGCACCGGCGAGGACGAGCATGAGCACGCCGCGCCAACGGCTGAACCGGGCGACGAGAGCGGCAAGCGACGGCGCGGGACGGGTGGCCGTGATGGTTGTGTCGGACATGAGTGAACAGCCGGCGCGATCGCCGGTCGGGACAGGGACACCCGCCGATATCACCCCGGAACTTAAAGGAAGTATGGCAGAGAGCGCCTAAAACGCGTCCGCCGCCACACATTCTGCTCAGAGCTGACGGTCGGGTTAGGCGTCCTGCTTGACGGCCTTCAGCTTGTCGATGCCCAGCGCCTGCAGGGCCAGCTTCTCGTAGAACGGCTCCGAATGGCCCGAGCGCATCTTGTGCAGGAAGTATTTCTCGAAGCCGACCTTGGCGGTGTGCACCCACTTGCCCGAGGATGACCAATTGACGTTGCGCGGCGGGATCTGCGGTTGCGCCACGAACGCGACCCCGCTGTCGCCGAAATCCGCGAGGCAGACGGCATTCCACGTCGGCACCGCCGAGGGGGCTCGGCCGGCGATCAGGCTCTGGATGTTCTGGGCCGTCGCCGTGACCATGGACTCGATCATGAAGCCGGTCTTGGGCACCCCCACCGGCACCGGGGTCTTGCCGAGAGGCGGGATGGCGACGCACACCCCGACCGAGAAGATATCAGGGAAGCCGGGATTGCGCTGATACTTGTCGGCGAGGATGAAGCCGCGGGGGTTCGTCAGGCCCTCGATGCCGCGCACCGCTTCGACACCCCGGAAGGCCGGCAGCATCATGGAGAATGCGAACGGCACTTCATGCGACTGCTTGACGGCGCCGTCCTCGCCGATCTCGGAGACGAACGCCCTGCCGCCCTCGAACTTGTCGACCTTGGCATTGGTGATCCACTTGATGTGGTGCTCCCGCATCTGGCTCTCGAGCAGACCCTTCGTGTCGCCGACACCATCCAGGCCCAGATGGCCGATATACGGTTCCGAGGTGATGAAGGTCATCGGCACGCGGTCGCGCACCTTGGCGTCGCGCAGCGCCTTTTCGAGGATGAAGGCGAATTCATACGCTGGCCCGAAGCACGACGCGCCCTGCACCGCCCCGATCACCACCGGGCCTGGATTGGCGACGAGCGTGTCGAACGCTGCCTTGGCCTTGAGCGCATGATCGATGAAGCAGACCGATTGGGTTTCACCCGTCGGGCCAAAGCCCGGGATCTCATCGAAGGCCAACTCCGGGCCCGTGGCGATGACGAGGTAATCGTAGGCCACCGAGCTGCCATCGAGCAGATCGATGGTCTTCGAGCCGGGGTTGAGCTTCCTGGCGCCCTGGGGATAGAGGGCAATGTTGCGCTTCCTGAAGACGCCGTCGAGATCGATCTCGACCTGCTCACGGTGTCGCCAGCCCACCGCCACCCACGGGTTGGACGGCAC
>Ga0207657_10006281_pt1 | contig 12350 bp, 12 predicted proteins | sample KBSC33metaG_FD_184316 | JGI IMG/M metagenome (GOLD analysis project Ga0207657, IMG submission 184316) | Corn rhizosphere microbial communities from Kellogg Biological Station, Michigan, USA - KBS C3-3 metaG (SPAdes) (version 2) | ecosystem: Host-associated > Plants > Roots > Rhizosphere > Soil ...
CGCCGCCGGCGCGCTCGCCGCGGCGTTGTCATCGGGCGCGACGCTCGTCGCCGCCGCGTTCTTCTTCGTGCCGATGTTCGTCGCGATGCGACGCACGCGACTGCGCGAAGCGCCGCTGCCCGGCGTCCCCGAGCGTCTCATCTCCGGCATGATGATCGGCTTGCGCTTCGTGCGCCATTCGGCGCCGATGCGCGCGTTCGTGCTGCGCAACCTGACGTTCAGCGTGTGCGCGAGCGCGTTCTGGGCGCTGCTGCCGGTCATCGCGCGCGACCAGCTCGGCCTCGGCGCCGGCGGCTTCGGCCTTCTTTCCGCCAGCTTCGGCATCGGCGCGATTCTCGGCGCGATCTCGATTCCGCGGCTTCTCGCAAAGAATCCGATGAACGTGATCGTCACGCAAGGCGGGATTCTATGGGCGTGCGCGATCCTGGTCGTCGCGCTGACCGGCATCACCGCGCTCGCGCTCCTCGGCGCGTTCTGCGCCGGCATGGCGTGGGTGTACGTGTTCGCGACGCTGTCCGCGGGCACGCAGAGCAGCGCCCCCGGTTGGGTACGCGCGCGTGCGGTGTCGATGAACATCGTGACCACGCAGGGCTGCCTCGCGATCGGCAGCGCGGCGTGGGGCGCGTTCGCGAACGTCGCCGGCACGCATTGGGCGCTCGGCATCTCGGCCGCGTCGGTCACCGTGCTGCAATGGATGTATCGGCGCGTGCGCGTCGAGATGGGCGTCGAGGCCGACGTGGTGCCCGGCGCGCGACTGCCCGAGCTCGCGATCGCGTCCGAACCTTTGCCCGACGACGGACCCGTCTTGATCCAGCTCGAATACCGCATCGATCCGGCGCATCGCGACGCCTTCCTGAAAGCGATGCAGGACGTCGGTCCGACGCGACGGCGCAACGGCGCAACGAGCTGGCGAATCTTTCGTGACCTGGGCGAGGAAGGCCGGTTCGTCGAACGCTACGTGATCGCGTCGTGGGCCGAATACGTGCGCCTGCGCTCGCGGATGACGATGGCGGACAGTCAGTTGCAACAGGCCGCCGCCGCCCTGCAGCGTCCCGACGTGCCGATTCGTGTATCGCGCTTCATCGGCATCACGCCGGAGCCCGAGCTGCGCTCGCTTTGAAGCCGCCGTTTCGGGCTATGATGTGCCATGAACGCGCCCATGCCGGCGATTTTTTTCGGTCACGGCAATCCGATGAACGCGCTCGCGAGGAATGCGTTCACCGAGGGCTGGTCGGTGATCGGCCGCACGATTCCGCGCCCGCGCGCGATCCTCAGCATCTCGGCGCATTGGTACCTGCCCGCCACCGCGGTGACGATGGCGGAGGCACCGCGCACCATCCACGATTTCGGCGGCTTCCCCCCTGAGCTCTTCGCCGTCGAATACCCGGCGCCCGGCTCGCGCGAGCTCGCGACGCGCGTCGCGGAACTGCTCGCGCCGATCGACGTGCACGGCGACACGCGCTGGGGTCTCGACCACGGCACGTGGTCGGTGCTCGTGCACGTCTACCCGAACGCCGACATCCCGATCGTTCAGCTCAGCATCGACGAGACGCGCGACCCGGCGTGGCACTACCAGGTCGCGAAGCAGCTGTCCCCGCTGCGCGACGAAGGCGTGCTCGTGATGGGCAGCGGCAATCTCGTGCACAACCTGCATACGTACGCGTGGGGCAATCCGAAGCTCGGGCCCTACGACTGGGCGGCGCGCTTCGAAGCGAAAGCGCGACAACTGCTCGAGGCGCACGACTTCGCGCCGCTGGTCGACTACCCGTCGCTCGGTCGCGATGCGCATCTGTCGGCGCCGACGCCCGACCACTATCTGCCGCTCGTCTACATCCTTGCGCAATGCCGCGACGGCGATCACGTGACGTTTCCGGTGTCCGGGTTCGACGGCGGATCGATCTCGATGCTCACGGTCGCGATCGGCGCGTCGTGATGCGCGGCGCTTGATCGAGCTGCCGCAAATCGCGGCGATCGGCCTCGTCGCCTTCGTCGCGTGGATCGTCTGGAGCACGTTGAAGGCGCGGGAGACCGCGAACGCGGCGATGCGTCGCGCGTGCGAATTGCGCCGGCTCTATTTTCTCGACGACACCGTGTCGCTCGAATCGGTGCGCCCGGTGCGCGACGACGAAGGACGCGTGCGCCTGCGCTGGTGCTATCGCTTTCAATACAGCGACACCGGGCACAACCGGCGCGACGGCTCGATCGCGCTCGTCGGTCACCGCGTCGTCGGCCTCGACGTGGCCGCGCCCGACAATGCGCTCGTTCCGCTCCCATAAGGCGCGCAAATTGCATCGCTTGCTGCTCCGCCCGCTGTCCGGAGCGACGACTCTGCGCTTGCACGCCCCGTGAAGCTTTCCGCCAGCCACCTCAAGCGTTACCGGGAAATCGCCGCGCTCCTCCTCAAGTACGGGCGCGGCGATCTCGTCAGCGCACTGCGCATGCAGGAGGCGTTCGACCCCGAGCAGGCGAAGGCGGCGATCCCGGCGAGCGTGTCGCCCGACCAGCTCGCGGACGACCTCGAGGCGATGGGCCCGACGTTCGTCAAGCTCGGCCAGGTGCTTTCGTCGCGGCCGGACCTGTTGCCCGAGCCTTACCTCAAGGCGCTGGCGCGCCTGCAGGACAAGGTGACCGCCTTTCCGTACACGGACGTGGAGGAAATCGTTACAAGCGAGCTCGGCGTCGGCATTTACGACGCGTTCGCGCGCTTTGACCGTCAGCCGCTCGCGGCAGCCTCGCTCGGGCAGGTGCATCGCGCGACGCTGCGCGACGGCCACCCGGTCGTCGTCAAGGTTCAGCGACCGGCGATCGGCCGCCAGATCGCCGACGACTTCGAGGTGTTGACGCAGATCGCCGCGTTCTTCGACGCGCATACCGTCGCCGGGCATCGAATCCGGTTCATGACGATGCTCGAGCAGTTCCGCCTCTCGCTCGCGCAGGAGCTCGACTACGAGCGCGAGGCCGCCAACCTCGTCGGCGTCGGCGACAACCTGCGCGGCTTCGACCTCATCGTCGTCCCGCAGCCGGTTTCAGACTTGAGCGCGCGCCGCGTGCTCACGATGGATTACGTGCGCGGCCGCAAGATCACGACGATCGGCCGCATCGGGCCGCTCGGCCCGCACGGCGCCGAGCTCGCCGACCAGCTGTTCCAGGCGTATCTGAAGCAGGTGCTCGTCGACGGGCTGTTCCACGCCGATCCACATCCGGGCAACGTGTTCCTCACCGACGATGGGCGCATCGCGCTGCTCGACCTCGGCATGGTCGGCCACACGAGCCCGCGCATGCGCGAGAACCTGCTGAAGATCCTGATCGCGGTGAGCGAAGGCAAGAGCGAGGACGTCGCCGACGTCCTCGCGACGATCAGCGAGAAGGACGAGACGTTCGACAACGTGCTCTTCCGCCGCGGCATCGGTCAGCTCGTGATCCGCATGCAGAACAAGGGGCTCACGCAAATGAACGTCGGCGCGACGCTCCTGCGCATTCACCGCACGGCGAGCGAATGCGGGCTCTTCGTGCCGAGCGAGCTGACGCTGCTCGGCAAGACGCTGCTGCAGCTCGACGAGATCGGCAACGTGCTCGATCCGTCGTTCGATCCCAACGCGGCGATCCAGCGGCACGCGGCGGAGATCCTGTCGGCGGGCCTCGAGCGCGGCGCGATGCAGGGCAGCTTCCTCGGATCGCTGCTCGAAATGAGGAATTTCGTCGGCGCACTGCCGTCGCGCGTGAATCGCATTCTCGATGCGGCCGCGAATGCCGAGCTCGAGCTCAAGGTGCGCGTCGTCGACGCGAACGCGATGGTCGAGGGCTTCCAGAAGATCGCGAACCGCATCACGACCGGCATCGTTCTCGCGGCGCTGATCGTCGGCGCCGCGCTGCTCATGCGCGTCGAGACGACGTTCCGGCTGTTCGGTTACCCGGGCCTCGCGATTCTCTGCTTCATTGCGGCGGCCGCCGGCGGCTGCTGGCTGCTCGTCGCCATCTTCGTGCAGGACCGCAAGAAGCGGAAGAAGACGACGATCAACCTGCGGTAGTCGAGTTGACCTGCAGCATGGCTGCCCCTGCAGACGACGGCGCCGTTGGCGCGCACTGCGCAGGTGTGACTGCGCCCCGCCGAGATGTCGTGTGCGGTGAACGTCCCCGCGCCTGAGGGCGACTGCGTTGATCAATGCATTGGAGGGAGGAGCCACCGCGACCGGCGTCCGTCGAGTCGTCGTCGTGCCGTCGCCGAGTTGATCGCTGTCATTGAATCCCCAGCATTTGCCCGTTCCGTCCGCGATCAGCGCGCAGGTGTGATTGAAGTTGGCGGAGATGGCGATCGCCTTCGCCAAGCCGCTCACCGGCGTTGGCGTGGAACCAGGCGTCCGCGTGCCGTCGCCAAGCTGTCCCAGGGAGTTGTTGCCCCAGCAACGCCCCGAGCCGTCGGCGAGCACCGCGCAGCTGAGATCGCCTCCGGCGCTGATCGCGACCGCGGGCGAGACGCCGAAGCCGACGAAGTTCGGCGTCAGGCGCCTCGCGCCGCTGGCGCCTCCATCGCCGAGCTGACCGAACGAAGCCGTCGCGATGCATCGTAATTCGGGGCACCGCGGACGCGATCCTCTTGGATTTGCGCTCGCGAACCTGGCAGGCGTATTGACCGAGCGAGGAAAGCTCGTGGAGGCGCTCGAAGCTTTTCACGAGGCACTCCCTTTGCTGCGTAGCGCGGCCAATGCGTGGGTGCTGATCGATCACATGGCGCTACGGGCCGCGCTCGCCGGCAAGCTCGTCGATGCGGTCATGGTCGCCGGATTCGCCGACGCGTCGCACGCGGCGAAGGACGCCGTTCGCGGACCCAACGAAGCACGCGCGCGCAAACGCGTGGACGAACTTGCCGGCGACCGCCTGGATTGCGCAATGCTCGTGCAGTGCCTCGCGGAGGGCGCCCGGATGAGCGAAGCAGACGCGTGTCGGCTGGCGCTCGCTTGATCGGCGAGCCATGTCATCCGCTTGACCTGCGTGGAAATCGTGTGAACAGGCCCTAAATCGGCGGGACCGAGCCGTTCTTGCCGACGCTCACGCGCGACGCGACCAGGCGTCCGTCGGGACCGGTTGTCGCGTAGACGATTACGTGCGCGCCGGGCGTGAGCGACGCGACATTGCCTTGCTCGAGCAGCACGACCGGCGTATCGCCCGGCACCAGGATGTGCTGCTCGCCGCCCTTGTAGATGAGATGCAGCGTTCGCCCGGCGCCCGTCCCGCCGACGCTCGCGACCGTCGCATTGGTCATCGAGCTTTGCGGGCGCGCGGGTGCATCCGCAATATTGGCGACTGTCGCGTTGGTCATCGTGTTGCCCGGCTGGCTCTTCATCGGGTAGTGCCCTTCGCCGGTCCCGCGCTGCGCTTCCTGCAAGATGTGCACTTCGCTCGCGACGAGGGTTCCATTTGCGTCGGGCTTCGACGTCGCGCCGACGAAATCGCCTTGCCTGATATCGTCGAGCGAGCGCGGCACGCGAATGCCGACGCGGGCGTCGTCCGCGAGCGCCACGTCGACCCTCTGTCCGTCCGCTGCCTTGAGATGCAAAACCCGGCCATCGACGCCGAGCACGTCACCGGGAATCGGACGCGCGGTTTGCGCGAGCGCAGGCGTCGCCATGCATACCCATGCGGCCACGAAGAGCGTGCGAATGCTTTTTAGATTCATGAAGGTCCTCGTTGAATGGCGGTAGCCACGGATGCAAGCGCATCGCGGTGATGCCGGCGAAACGCGATGCCGGCCACGAGCGGGAGGAGCGTCATCGCCGCGCAAAGGGCGATCACGCCGGCCCAGTCGAAGATGGCGTACAGCTCGCCGGCAGCCGCTATTCCGACCGCGCCGCCGACATAGTAGAAGAGCGTGTACAGCGCGTTGGCACGGCCGCGCGCACCGGCGGCGTCGCGATTGAGCGCCCCGACCGCTGCGGCGTGAATCGCGAAGAATCCCGCGCACATCGCGACGAGGCTCGCGACGAGCGCCGGCATCGTCGCGACCAGCGTCAGCGCGAGCGCACCGGCGAGCACCACGGCGCCGACCGCCATGACCGTGCCGTTGCCGAAGCGATTACCCAGTCGCCCCGCGAACGGTCCCATGAAGAGCCCCGCGACGTAGACGACGTAGAGCGACGTGATCGTCGCCGTCGACAGATTCCAGGGAGGTCTCGACAGCCGGAAAGGGAAATAGTTGAAGGCGGTCGAGAACGCGCCGAACGCGCCGAAGGCGGCGAGGCCGGCGAGCCACTGCGAGCGCCGCCGAAGGAGGTCGGCCCACGCCACGCGGCTCGTCGCGACGGTTGCCGACGTGGTTCGGGCAGTCGCTCGCGGCTCGTCGCGCGCACCCGGCGTGCGCGTCTCGAACGGCGGATTTTCGGGAAGCCGATAGGCTGCGAGGACGGTGAACAGCGCGAGCGCGACGGCGGCCGTGACGAACGCGTCGCGCCAATGCGCGGCATCGAACACCCAGCCGGCAAGCAGGCGGCCGCCCAAGCCGCCGGCGACGGTGGCCGAGACGTACGTCCCCATCGCGACGTTCAGCGCCTGCGCAGGGAGCATGCGGGCAAGCCACGCGGCGATGCAGGTCGTCAACGCGGGAATCGCGGCGCCCTGCACGAAGCGCAGCGCGACGAGCGTCGCGAAACTTTCGGTGATCGCGCACAGTCCGCTCGTAAGGGACACGATGGCGCCGCCGGCGAGCATCAGCGCACTCGCCCGATGCCGGTCGACGAGCGCGCCGATCGGCAGCGTCCCCAGCGCCATCCCGAGAATCACTGCGGACACGGTGAGCGACGCCGCCGACGGTGAGACGCGGAATTGCGCCTGCAGGACAGGCAGCACCGGCTGCGTCACGTAGATCGTCGTGAACGCGCAAACGACGAGCGTGAACACCAGCGCGAGGCGGCCGCGCGACGGGGCTTGGCTATACTCGGCGGGTCCGGCAGACGACAAGGAGGTCACGATGAGGGCAACGGGGGGATTTCTGGTCGCGGCGGCGCTGCTCGCGCTCGCCACGACGGCCACGGCGGACGAGCGCAGTGCCTACTATCAACGGCGCGCCGAAACGGACGTCGCCGCGTTCAAGGCGCTCGACGTCGACAACAAGGGCTTCGTCACGCGCGACGAGATCCGCGGCGACAACGACTTCGGCCCGCGCTTCAACGACATGGACATCAATCGCGACAACGTCGTCACGCAGGCCGAGCTCGATCGCTACATTCGGTTGACGTACGGCATCGACGAACCGGGTGCGAGCAAGGTATCCGCGGTCGCGCGGCATCCGAACGACCAGGCGATGGCGGGCCCGACGGCCGCGCCATCGGGAGGCGGCGCGAAGCCGTGATGCAATGGCGAGGTCCCCTTGCCATGCACGTTTCCCTTCGCTGCAGGCGCCGCTAATCGGGCGCGAGTGAGTTCGCCGGCGTCTCGCCGATCGTCCGCGGCAGCATGCCGGGCTCGAGCGCCGGCGCGCGCGGCAGCCCGGTGACTTCGAGAATCTGGTCCTCGTTCAGCGTCTCGCGCTCGAGCAGCGCCTGCGCGAGCGCGTCGAGCGCTGCACGGTGCTCGCGCAGCAGCCGCATCGCTTCGTCGCGGCTCTCGTCGATGATCTTGCGCACTTCCTCGTCGATCACCTGCGCGGTCTCCTCGCTGAACGGCTTCGAGCCCGCGAACGCGCCGTAACCTTCGGGAGTGCTGAGGTAAGGGTTCTCGCGCGGCGCGAGCTGCACCATGCCGACACGCTCGCTCATCCCCCAGCGCGTGACCATCCGGCGGGCGAGCGCGGTCGCCTGCTCGATGTCGCTCTCCGCGCCCGTGGTCTTCGTCCCGTACACGATCTCCTCGGCCGCGCGGCCGCCCAGCATGCCGACGATGCGCGCGCGCAGATACGCCTCGGGATAGTTGTAGCGATCGCTGTCGGGTCGCTGGTACGTCACGCCGAGCGCCTGTCCGCGCGGCACGATCGTCACGCGATGCACGGGATCGGCACCGCGCACGACGAGGCCGAGGATCGCGTGACCGCCCTCGTGATACGCAATGCGTTCGCGATCGTCGCGCGACAGCAGCAGCGGCCGCGCGGGTCCGAGCACGATCTTCTCGAGCGCATCGAGAAAATCCCTTTGCGACACCGAAGGCTCGTTGCGCCTCGCCGCGAGCAGCGCTGCCTCGTTGACGAGGTTCTTGAGCTCGGCGCCGGAGAAGCCCGGCGTCGCCGACGCGAGATCCTCGAGCTTCGCGTCGTTCGACAACGGCACGCGCCGTGTGTGCACCTTGAGGATCGCCTCGCGCCCCTTGCGATCCGGCAGGTTGACGACGACGCGCCGATCGAAGCGCCCCGGACGCAGCAGTGCGCGGTCGAGCACGTCGGGCTGGTTGGTCGCCGCGAGCACGATGATGCCTTCGCGGCTCGAGAAGCCGTCCATCTCGGTCAGGATCTGGTTCAGCGTCTGCTCCTGCTCGCTCGCGCCGCCGATCGCCGTCGGCCCGCGCGCGCGGCCGATCGCGTCGAGCTCGTCGATGAAGATGATCGCCGGCGCGTTCTCGCGCGCCTGCTTGAAGAGATCGCGCACGCGCGCAGCGCCCACGCCCACGATCATCTCGACGAATTCGGCCGCGCTCATCGAGAAGAACGGCACGCCGGCCTCACCGGCGACCGCCTTCGCAAGCAACGTCTTGCCGGTGCCCGGCGCGCCGACGAGCAGCACGCCTTTCGGCGCCGTGCCGCCCAGCCGCGTGTACTTCGGCGGGTCGCGCAGGAAATCGACGATCTCGATCAGCTCGTTCTCCGCTTCGTCGATGCCGGCGACGTCCTCGAACGTGACCTTCGCGTCGGTCTCCTGGTCGTAGCGGCGCGCGCGACTCTTGCCGATGCCGAGCAGGCCGCCACCGAAGCCCCCGCCCTGCTGCGACGCGCGACGAAAGATCCAGACGTAGAAGCCGATCAGGAGCAGTGCGGGGCCGAAGCCCAGCAGCAGCATCGACATCGCGCTCGAGCCCTCGGGAATCGGCTCGGCGCTGATCTCGACGTGGTGCTCGATCAGGAACTGCTCGAGTCCCGGGCCGACGAACGACGGCACCGTCGTCTCGAAGATGGTCGACGTGCGCGGCGGCGAATGCCGCGGAATGCCGCGCGCCGACGGCGCGGGCGGCGTCGGAGGCTCGCCGTTCGCCTCGGGCGGCGGGAACGTCACCGCCTTGGCGAAACGCCCGGTCATCGTCTCGCCGCGACTGAAGATCGCAAGCACGTTGCCCTTCGCCACCTCGTCGCGAAAGAACGTGTACGGCACGGTGAGCGGCGTCTCGCCGCCGGGCAGCAGGTAGCGCGCGATGACGAAGTTCAGGATCAGCGCGACGGCGAACCACATCCACGCCCGACCCGGCGGAATGCGCTGTTGAGCGCCGCCGGGCCGCCCGGGCCCGTTGGGCCGCGCGCTGCGCTTCGCAGCGTCCTCGGCGCGGCGCGCAACGTTCGGCGCCCAGCGGTTCATGCCTGCCTTGTCATGTAGCGCATTTGCAACACTCCGGGCGAACGCACTTTCAGCGTCCGGTCACGGGGAGACCGCTCGGAATCATCGTCGTTTCATTCGGACCGTGCGCCGATGCGACGTTACGCCAAAGTCCGCCCGGCAACACCCGACGCCTTCTCCTCGATCCACGTCATGTTTCGACGCCGAGAGGAAGCATAGCGTGAATGCGAAGCAGCGCATTCGACACCCCACCCCCCTCCGCCGCCCGACTGCATCCTCCCCGGCGTACCCCCCGCGTGACGGCCGGTCCGCGTTTCGTGCGGGAGTAACATCGGCGTAAAGCGCACGGCCGCGCCTCGGGCGCGGCACTCCCGCGACCCGTTGCGGTCAGAGCCCTCAACCAAGGAGCCCGGCAATGAAGAACAAGACACCCGCCGCCAACGCCGCCGTACGCCTGACCAAGGAACGCCTGGGGACGCGAAGCGATCTCCCGGAAAGCGCGCGCCGCGACATCGGCGCAGCACTCAACGCGCTGCTCGCCGATACGTTCTCGCTCTACCTCAAGACGAAGAACTTTCACTGGCACATGAGCGGGCCGCATTTTCGCGACTATCACCTGCTGCTCGACGAGCAGGCCGGCCAGCTGTACGCGACGACCGATCCGATGGCCGAGCGCGTGCGCAAGCTCGGCGAGCTCACGCTGCATTCGGTCGGCGAAATCGCGCGCACGGCCCGCGTGCTCGACAACGACGCGCCGTACGTCGAGACGCTCGACATGCTCGCCGAGCTGCGCGACGACAATCAGACGATGGCGGCGCGCATGCGCGAGGCGCACGGCCTTTGCGACGAGCACGGCGACGTCGCGACGGCGAGCCTGCTCGAAGTATGGATCGACGAAGCCGAGCGGCGGACGTGGTTCCTGTTCGAGGCGACGCGGGAGGGCGACCGGACCGGGCATTGAGTCCGGTCGCGGCCGCCGTGCCGTTACGCGTGCCAGTCCGCCGGCAGGTCGAACACGAGCACCTCGGCCGTGCGGCCGTCACGAAGCGCAACGGCGCGATCGGTCGTGATGGCGTCGCCCGCCGACAGCCGATGGCCGTTGACGTCGACGCTGCCGCGCGCGACGTGCACGTAACCGATGCGGCCGGATTCGACGTCGAGGCGCGCGGACTCGTCGCCGTCGAAAAGCCCTGCGTACATGCACGCATCCTGATGGATCGTGACCGACCCTTCGCGTCCGTCCGGCGATGCGATCAGACGCAGCCGGCCGCGCTTCTCGGCGTCTGGGAAATGCTTCTGTTCGTACGACGGCGCAATGCCGCGCCGGTCGGGCTCGATCCAGATCTGCAGGAAATGGGTGACGCCCTCTCGATCGTCGTTGTATTCGCTGTGCCGCACGCCGGTGCCCGCCGACATGCGCTGCACGTCGCCCGGACGCATCGTCGAGCCGTTGCCCATCGAATCGCGGTGTGCGAGCGCGCCGTCGAGCACGTAGGTGATGATCTCCATGTCGCGATGGCCGTGCGTGCCGAAGCCGCGCCCCGGCTGCACGCGGTCCTCGTTGATCACGCGCAGCGCGCTGACGCCCATGTGCGCCGGATCGTGGTAGTCGGCGAACGAGAAGGTGTGGTACGAGTCGAGCCATCCGTGGTTCGCGTGGCCGCGCTCGGTGGAAAGTCGGATCCGTTCCATGGGAACCTCGAAGGAGGACAGGATGGCGAATCTATCGATCACCGGCGCACGGGCGCCCTCTGCAGCATTCGACCTCGGCCGGCTCCTTTTGCGCGTGACCGTCGGCGTGCTGATGCTGCTGCATGGCATCGCGAAGATCACGGGCGGCGTCGGCTTCATCGTCGACGCCGTCACCAAGGCGGGGCTGCCCGCGCCGTTCGGCTACCTGGTCTATGTCGGTGAAGTACTCGCGCCGATCCTGCTGATCATCGGACTCTGGACGCGCGCCGCGGCGATCATCGTCGTCATCGACATCATAGTCGCGATCGCGCTCGTGCACGCCGGCGAGCTCTTCACGCTGAACGATACGGGCGGGTGGTCGCTCGAACTGCAGGGGTTGTACCTCTTCGGCGCCCTCGCGATCGCCTTGCTCGGCGCCGGCCGCTACAGCCTCGGCGGGCTCTACGGCCGCTGGAACTGATCGAGGAGGCGACGTCATGACAACGTACAAGGTCGGTTACCTCATCGGCAGCCTCGCCCGCGAATCGATCAATCGCAGGCTCGCCAACGCGCTCGTGCACCTCGCGCCGAGGGAGCTCGACATGGCGGAGATCTCCTTTCGCGACCTGCCGATCTACAGCTACGACTACGACGCCGACTACCCGCCGCCCGCGCGCGCCTTCAAGCAGGCGCTGGCGGCGGTCGACGCGGTGCTGTTCGTCACGCCCGAGTACAACCGCTCGATACCCGGCGGTCTCAAGAACGCGATCGATTGGGCGAGCCGACCGTACGGGCAGAACTCGTTCACGCGCAAGCCGTCGGCCGTGATCGGCACGTCTCCAGGCGCGATCGGTACCGCGATCGCGCAGCAGCAGCTGCGAAGCGTGCTGAGCTTCTGCAACTCGCCGCAGATGAATGCGCCCGAGGCGTACATCCAGTACAAGGACGGCTTGATCAGCGATCGCGGCGAAGTGACCAACCCTACCACCGAAGCTTTCCTGAGCACCTACATGCAAGATTTGCACGCGTTCATCATGCGTGTCTACACGGTTCTGCCTCGAGGCGCCTGAGCGTACGCAGCCGAGCGCCGCGCCCGGCGCGATTCCCGCGCGCCTCGCCTGAAACTTGCTCGGGTTTTCGATGCCTCGACCCGACGCCCCCGGCCGCGCACTCGGCAAGTCGATGGGTGATCTCGCGATTTCGCGGCGCGCCGCG
>Ga0207657_10006283_pt1 | contig 12348 bp, 9 predicted proteins | sample KBSC33metaG_FD_184316 | JGI IMG/M metagenome (GOLD analysis project Ga0207657, IMG submission 184316) | Corn rhizosphere microbial communities from Kellogg Biological Station, Michigan, USA - KBS C3-3 metaG (SPAdes) (version 2) | ecosystem: Host-associated > Plants > Roots > Rhizosphere > Soil ...
GCGTGCGATCGCGATCTACGAGGAGCTCGGCAACCTCGACCTGCTTGCCTGGGTTCTCAACAACCTCGGCGGCTACCGGTACCTCGACGGCAAGTGGGACGAGGCGATCGACCTCGCAGGCCGGGCGCGCGACACGTTCCGGAAGATCGGCGATGACACGAACGCACTCATCGTCGCGCTCAACATCGCGGAGGTGCTCTCCGACCAGGGCCGGAGCGACGAGGCCGGACCGGTGTTCTACGAATCGATCGACGCTCGTCGGGCCGTCGGGATCCCTCTCGAGATCGCGGAGGCGCTCAGCCTGCTCGGACGGCACGAGGCGCGCGTCGGCAAGTTCACGAACGCGCACGCCTGCCTCGACGAGGCTCGGAGTCTCTACCAGGAGCACGGCGACGAGTTTGGGCATCTCACGACCGACGCCCGACTCGTGGAGTGCCTCGCCCTCGAGGGCCTGGGAGCAGAAGTCGTCAAGGCGGCGTCGGAAGCACTCGAGCGCGCGGCTGCTGCCTCCGGAGCCTCGGTGCTCGCTGCAGCACTTCACCGCCTGCGCGGCTTCGGGCTTGCTCAGATGGGCGACGTGAGCGCCGCGCGCGTCGAGTTCGAGGTCAGCCTCGCGACCGCGCGGAGCGGCGGCGAGAACTACGGCCTGATCTCCAACGAGTACGAGGTCGCGCTGACGCTCGACGCGCTTTCGCGCGTCGAGCGTCTCGCGGACGTCGATGTCGGCGGCCTCGAGGCCGAGCGCGACGCGATCACCGCGCGGCTCGGCGTCGTACGGCTCCCGCGGCCGCCGATCAGCCCTTAGGGGCCTGACCTCCAGTCCCAGCCGGGCGGGATGCTCATGTCGAAGAAGCGGTAGTTGTCTCCACCGATCTGCGTGCCGCCCCAACCCGTGACGGTCGGCGTGGTCGACGGGTCGAGCTTGTCCTGGTAGGAGCTGATGATCCCGTAGTAGTAACCGTCGCCATCGCAGATCGCGGTGGCCGGCTCGCCGGTGAACTTCCCGCCGCTCGAGATCCCGTCACCAAGCCATCCCGTCGACTGGTAATTCGGATCGTTGCAGTCGTGGATGACGCCCGACGCGTCGACGGGACGCGCCCCGACGCACATCGGGACGAACTGATTGCCGACGTTCCTCCCGTACCTCGCCGAGAGAACATCCTTGTTGACGTAGTACCGAATCGTCAGCGTGCCGCTTCCCGGCCGACGGCTGTCCGACTCCGCGAACCCGGTCACTCCGAGTGGCTTGTCCGTGGGTAGTCCGGTGCAGCCAGTCGGCAGCACTCTCGCGGCAAGCGAGAACGGGCTCAGCGTCATGAAGTTGAACCCTGACGAGCTGGTCAGGTCGACGAACGAGGCGGCACCGTTACCGCTGAGCTTCTGGAGCCCATTCGTCGAGCAGCTCTTGCCGTTGCCGTTGCTCGCGGCGGTGCAGCTCAAGCCGGCCACGGTCTGTGCGACGAGGAAGGACGAGCTCGGCACCATGGGCGCAAAAGCATCGACGGCCGTCGCGGTCAGATTGAACTGGTCGGCCAGATCGGTGCCGATCGAGATCGTCAGATCGTCGAACGTCGCCCCGCTCAGCTGCTTCGTAAGTGTCCCGTTGAGGGTGCCCACGCTCTGGGCCTTGCCGACCGTCACGCTGCAGTTGTCCCAACCGGTCGGACAACCGATCTGAGTGCCACCTTGGTCGAAGAGGCCGACCTGGATCGGGTTGCCGCTCGAGGCGCCTCCGTCGGCGATGTAATGAGGCGGCGGCGGAGGTGAAGAAGAGGCGTTCTGCGTGTCGGTCGGCTGCGTGATGAAGCCGAGATGACACGCGGTCGTGATGTTCGATGGCACGCCGATCGACTTCTGATCCTGGTATTGGAACGTGCTACCCGATCCTTGTGGCTGCAGGTGCCAGTCACCCGAACCTCCGCACGCGACGTTGACCTGGAACGTGGCCGTGAACGATTTGCCACCAGCCAGGTTGAGACCGTTGAACGAGATGGTTTGCCCCGACGAACTGACGTACCTCGTCGGCGCCGCGGTGTTCGGAATCACCCTCAGTTGCGGCGGGACGGCGATCGTTGCCGTAGTGAGCTGAGTAGTGCTCGACTGGTCGTTGATGACCGACAGCTGAACAGTTGCCGGCGTGTTCCCGGCAAAGGTCGATGGGGTCCCTGACGTCGAGCAACCGGGCAAACCAGTTCCCCCGGTTGCGTTCTGGACGCAGATCTCGAACTGTGTGGTCGGCGTCGGCTTCGCGGAACCAGCCGGTGCCAGCAGTATTGGCACGAGTGCCAGCAACGCGAGCGGCAGGACATGCCGCAGGCGTACTCGTCTGGTCGACCCCTTGCCTGCCCTTGACTCCTTGAAGAAGCTCACGTTTTGCCCTCCCTACCCAGGCCGCGACCAACCGACTGCGTCAGCGGCACGATGTTTGCCACAGGATTTCCTCCCCCAAAAGAGTGACTCTAGGCGCCGGGACGCCTGCTGTCTAGACGGCCGAGAGGCTAGAAAATTTCCACGCACCAGGGCTGGGCCGAAGTTCGGAACAACCCGTCGGCTCTGGCGACCGCCCCGGGCGCCAGTTCGACCGCCCGGGAGCCCCGCACGAGATCCGCAAATGAGAAGCCGCCGAGGTACACGGAACCCAGGCCGGTCACGTCCAGCGCGAGCTCGGCGCTCGCGTTCGTCCGCTCGGCTCCGCGCGCCCCGAGCCGCCAGCGCCCTGCGTTCTCGGGCATGAACGCGTCCGTGAGCTCGACGACGACCTGTTCGTCGCCCTCGTAGCTGCGGGCGGCGAGCGCGGCCTCGATGTCGAGCAGTCGCACCCAGATGCCGTCACCGACCTCGAACTGCATGCGGCGCGGCTCGGCGAGGAGCAGGAACAGCGGATGGTCGAGTGGCAGGTGGGCGGCCTCAAACCGCGAGGTCCAGTCGAAGTCGAGCAGCCACCGCCACAGCTCGCGCGTCGCGTCGGGCGTCGGCGCGACGGCTTCGATCACCGTGACCTTGCCGGCCGACGATCCGTGCGCCCACTCCTGGCTCACGGTGTAGATCGCATAGCCCGCCGGCTCCCTGTCGAGCTCCAGCAGCACGAGCCGCTTCGTCGCGTTCTGTTCCCAGGGGGATGGAAGCAACCGGCGGCCCTCCCACCACGCCTTCGAGCGGGAGAACAGCCCGGGACGTTGTGCGAACAGCTGCTCGTAGAGCGGCGGGAACGTTCGGGCCGCCTCCTCGACGTCGACGAGACGCACTGCGCCGCGCGCCTCGAACGGCTGCGCGAACGCCGTCCGCTCGCGGGCAAGGTTCATTTCGCCCATCAACGCCGCGAGCCCGTAGCCGAAGCGCGGATAGATGGCACCCTCCGATGCCCACAGGTATGCCGCCGCCTCCCCGCGGGCTCGGCAGTCCTCGAGCTGGACGCGCATCAACGACGTGAGCACACCGCGCCGGCGATGGGTGGGCAGCACGCCGACGATCGTGACCCCGGCGGTTGGAATCGCGCCTCCCGGAACGGACATGCGGTACGTGAACGCCCCGGTGCCGCCGACGATCCGGTCGCCGTCCCACGCCGCATGCACGCGGTCGATGTCCATCCGCTCGGTGAAGCGTTCGGTCGACTCCAGGTCGTTGACGTGACCGAAGTAGTGGCTGATCGCGTTCAACGCGTCGCGAACTTCCTCGACCGACGTGCACGGCCGGATCTCGATGCTCATGCGCCTGAGGCTAGATGAGGCGCCGCAGTGCCGACGTGCCGAGCACCTTGCCGGCCGCATCGAGCGCGGTCAGCGTGAGGTAGCCCTTGCGGCTGCCGAGGCGGACGGCCGTCTCGAAGCCGGTCCGCCGCACGGTCGCGACTGGATGGAGCGCGCTCTGCCGTGAGGCCATGTCCGCACGCCATTTCGCCACCTCGGTGGCACCGTTCCAGCTGACGTGTGCAACCGCGCCGCCGGCATCGCGCGTGACTGCGACCTGCGGCGGATCTGCCGGCCGGCCGACCCACGAGGCGCGGAAGGCACGGTAGGTGACGCTGCCGTCGGCGAGTGTCGCGTCGAAGCGAACCGTGCCGTCGGGGGCGAACTCGGTGAATGCACCGGCGGTGCCCCAGCCGACGAACGCACCGCCGTCGGGGAGCTGCTCGAGGTTCCCCATCGCCCACGCGATCCGCGGGCTCTCCGGCTGGTATTCGCCGACGAGCGTTGCCGACATCGCGCCCATGTCGAGCGCGAGCCGGATCGGCCGCGCGTGAGTCGTCGACGTCGGCGCCGCGGCGTTGTTATCGAAGATCGTCAGCGTGCCGTCCGCGTGCCGGCGCACGTCGTGCTGGAACGAGAACTCTGCACCCGGGACGACCGTGAAGTTGCTCCGCTTGCCGCCGAGCCGCCACAGGACGGCACCGGTCTGACGGTGCAACTTGTAGACCGTCCAGGTGTGCCGCGCCGAGACGAGCAGGTGCCCGTCGGTGTCGACGCCGACCGAGTTGAGGTGGAAGTAGTCGGCAACGTCGCCCTTCACGCTGGGTAGATACGACTCGTCGAGCCCGACGTGCGCCGAGCTGCGCCACTCGGTCAGCACCTTGCCGGTCGGGACGTCGACCTCCTGAATGACACCTTCGGTGAGTTGGCCGCTCGCGGAGCCGCCGACCGATGTGAGGTCGAACGGGATGTTCGAGTAGATCGTGATCAGCGCCGTCCCGCGTGAGGTGAGCAGGAACTCGTGCAGATCGCCATGCTCGCCGTGGCCCGCCTTTACGCGCGCGATCTCGCGGTAGCTCTGGTCGGCGACGATGAAGTCACCGCCGTAGCCGCCGAGCACATCGCCCTCGTACCACGTGATGACCGGCTTGCCCTTGTACTTCTGCACGCGCAGGTTCATCGCGGTCTTGCTCGACTCCGGCTTGAACCAGATCGGCTGGCCCATCCCGTCGATGATCAACGCCCCGTAGCCCGAGCCGGCCTTGCCGGCGATCTGGAACGGCGCGATGAAGATGTGCCCGGTCGACGCCGTCTCCGACGCAGTGTTGACGGCAACGACGGGCGGCCGAAGGTCAGGGCGCGAGACGAACTGGTGGGGTGCCGCGAGCACCGCCTGGCGCTGAGCAGCCTTCGCCGCCGGGACGAGCTTCGTGCCGGCGGCAAGCGCGACGGCACCGGCGAGGAACCCCCGCCTCGAGAGAGCTGGCTCCGGCAGCACCCGCCGATTCAATCATTGGCGGCCGACGATTTCAGCTGGTTTCAGCTTGGCGCGCCGCCCGCTCGCGCAACGAGGGGTTCGAGCCCAAGAGGTGCCGTCAGGGGCTGCTCTAGCCGACGCGCTGAAGGGGTGCGTACTCGAGCATCAGCCGCCGCTCGTTGCCGTCCTCGAAGCGAACCGTCACGACGCCGCCCACTTCGATGCGGGTGACGATCCCGGTGCCGAGTGTCTCGTGGCGCACGGTGTCGCCGGTCGAGAGGTCCGGAACGTCCTCACGGGGCGCGAACTCGCGCTGCACGGCTTGCCGGCCGTAGCCCGACCACGACGCGGGCCGCAGCCGCTCCCGCTCGACGCCGAGGTTCGGCAGCTCGTCGAGGAACCGCGACGGCAGGTTCGCGTCGTAGCGCCCGTACAAGTTGCGCCGCATCGCATGCGTGAGCGTCAACCGCTCCTGCGCCCGCGTCATCCCCACGTAACACAGCCGCCGCTCTTCCTCGAGCGTGTTCTCCTCAATTGAGCGCGAGTGCGGAAAGATCCCCTCCTCCATCCCGATCATGAAGACGGCGCGAAACTCGAGGCCCTTCGCGGTGTGGAGCGTCATCAGCGTGACGAGACCTCCCTCGTCGGGATCGTCACGGATTGAATCCTGGTCGGAGTACAGCGAGATCTCTTGCAGGAAGCCCGACAGCGACCGCTCCTGCGCGCCGCTGCTGTCGTACTCGCGGGCGACACCGACGAGCTCCTCGAGGTTCTCGATGCGCCCACGCGCTTCGATCGTCCGCTCGGCCTCGAGCGCCTCCACGTATCCCGTGCGCTCCAGCACCGCCTCGACGATGTCGGCGACGTTCGCGTCTGTCGCGGTCGCCATCAACGACTGCATCACATTCCGGAAGCCGGTCACCGCGCGCACGGCGGCGGCACCGAGGCCCGCCTCCTCCGCGCGGCCCATCGCGTCCCAGAGCGTCAGATCGAGCCCGGCCGCGTACGCCTGCAGGCGCGTGAGCGACGTGTCGCCGATCCCGCGCCGAGGGCGATTCGCGACCCGCAGCAGCGAGACCAGGTCGTAGGGGTTGTCGATCACCTGCAGGTACGCGATTGCGTCCTTGATCTCGGCGCGCTCGTAGAACCGCGGGCCGCCGATCACCTGGTAGCCGACACCTTGCCGGACGAGCACGTCTTCGAGCACGCGGCTCTGCGCGTTCGTCCGGTACACGACTGCCACCTCGCGGCCGCTGTACCCCTCCTCGACGCACCGGGCAATCTCCGCGGCGACGAACCTCGCCTCCCCGTGCTCGTCCTCGGTCTCGACGACGTGCACGAGCTCGCCCTCGCCGAGGTCGGACCAGAGGTTCTTCTCCTTGCGCTCGCGGTTGTGCGAGATCACCTCGTTGGCCGCGGTGAGGATCGCGTTCGTCGAGCGGTAGTTCTGCTCGAGCGGGATCACCTTCGTGTCCGGGAAGTCTTTCTCGAACTCGAGGATGTTGCGGATGTCGGCCGAGCGGAACGAATAGATCGACTGGTCCGGGTCGCCGACCACCATCAGGTTCTGGTGGTCCTGCGCGAGCAGCTTGAGCAGGACGTACTGCGCGTGGTTCGTGTCCTGGTACTCGTCGACGAGGACGTAGCGGAACGACTTTGCCCATTTCTCGCGTGCCTCGGGGAACCGCTGCAGCACGTCGACGGTGAGCATCAGCATGTCGTCGAAGTCGACGGCGTTCGACGCGAACAGCCGGCGCTGGTAGAGCTCGTACACGTCTGCGACGGTCTGGTCGTAGAAGCTCGCAACCCGCGATGCGTAGTCGGCCGGCCCGATCAGCTGGTTCTTCGCGTTCGAGATCTGCGCGTGGATGCCGCGCGGCACGAACCGCTTCGGGTCGCGCTCGAGCTCCTCCAGGCACGCCTTCACGAGCCGCACCTGATCGGCCTGGTCGTAGATCGTGAAGCTCGAGCGGTAGCCGAGCCTCTCCGCCTCGCGGCGCAGGATGCGGCCGCACGCTGCGTGAAAGGTCATGATCCAGATCGCCCGCGCGATCGGGCCGACCGTCCGCTCGACGCGTTCCTTCATCTCGCCCGCGGCCTTGTTCGTGAAGGTGATCGCGAGGATCTCGTTCGGCTTCACGCCCTGCGTTGCGAGCAGATGCGCAACGCGGTGCGTCAGGACGCGCGTCTTCCCCGAGCCGGCGCCGGCGATCACGAGCAGCGGCCCCTCGGTCGTGAGCACGGCCTCTCGTTGCGCCGGATTCAGGTCGGCGAGGTAGCTCTGAGGCTCGATGGCAGCCACTCCCCGAAGATAGCTTGGCCCTATGGAGATCCGCATCGTGACCCCGGAAGACGCGGCCGAAATCGTCAGGATGGCCAAATCGGATCGACACCACCTCCCCGCAAGGGGCGAGGCGTCCATCGTGGTCGAGGACTACGAAAAGCCGCTCAGAGCGGAAACGTCTTCTTCGCCAGCGCTGCGAGCACCTGCGAGGTGACCCACACCGGCGTCGCCGCGTACTTCGCCGAGTAGCGGTAGCTGCCGTCAGCGCGTTTGAGCTTCGCGAGGTACGCAAACGCGGTCCGCGGCGGCGTCACCCCGGCAGCGACGAAGCCCTGTATCGCCCACGCCGTCGATTGCGCGTCGGAGCCGCGGCCGCGTGTGAGCTCGAAGCCGCCGTCACGGTTCTGGAAGCCGCGTAGGAAGCGGACGGCTCGCGTGACGGAGGCACCGCGCACGTGTGCCACCTTCAATGCCTCGAGTGCGGCCGCGGTGTCGTTCGAGTCGGGCTGCCCACCGATGCCCCACCCGAAGCCGCCGCTCTTCGCCTGGTGGCCGAGGATGAAGCGCGTCGTCACCGGCGACGACCGCCCGAGCGCGAGCACTGCCCAGTACGTCGAGTTGAGCGTCGGCCCGATCTGCCCATTCGGACGCGGCACGAGCTTCGCGAGCAGCGTCTCGTTGCGGTCGCCGAGCGACTCCTCCGCGAGAGCGACGAGCGCGATGTCGGTGGTCGCGGCGAGACTCGGCTCTTGCGACTTGAGGTACGTGAGCGAGCCCGGTGCTGGAGCGCCCGCGGCGCGGAGCCCGAGCACCGCCCACGACGTGAGCAGCGCATCGGTCGTCCCGCCGCTCTCGGAGAACCCGCCGTTCGCCCCGTGTGAGTGCACGAACGCGACCGGCGACGTCGCCGCAAGCAGCGCCGCGCTGACGAGCGCAGCTATGCCCACACGACCACCGTTCGCAGCCTGGAGGCGTACCGGTCGAGCATGCGCCGCAGTTCGGGACCGGCGGCAAGCGCGATCGCGACGTTGCCGGCCGCGTGTGCCGCGTCGAACCACAAGCCCCGGCCGACGACCACCGCCAGCGAGGACAGCGTGTGCGGCGCGAAGCCGTACCAGAGCCAGACGTCCATCATCACGCTGAAGCCGAAGCCGAGCACGGCCGCGACCGCCGCGAGGGCCCAGCGATTCCGCAGCATCGGCGCGAGGAGTGCACCCACGGCGCCGCACGCGCCCCAGCCGAGCATTTGCTGCGGCGTCCAGATCCCCTGGCCGAGAAAGAAGTTCGACACGAACGCGGCCAGCGCGCCGGTGGCGACGCCGGCGCGCATCCCGAGCGCCGCACCGGCGACGATCGCGATCACCGTCACGGGCTGTACGCCCGGGATCGCGGTGAACAGCACACGACCAGCGGCGGCAGCGGCGGCCAGCGTTCCCACGAGCGCAAGCTCACGTGTCGAGTCGGTTCCCGCCTCGAACCAGGCGATCCCGGCGGTGACGAGCGCCGCCGCGCCGAGCCCCGTCGCGAGCGCGCCGTCGTCGACGACGAGCGCCGCCACCAGAAGCCCGACGGCGATCAGCACGAGCCTACGCACGGATCCCCTCCCGGACGTCGAGGGTGACGATCCGGTCGGCCACGCTCGCCACCCACGGCAGGTCGTGCGTCACGACCACGGTGCCGCGCGCGGGCGCCTCCGACCGGAGAAGACGCGCGAGGTCCTCTTTGCGCTCCGGGTCGACGCCGCGCGTCGGCTCGTCGAGCACGAGGAGCTCCGGCTCGAGCGCCAGGACTGCGGCGAGGGCAAGCCGTTCGCGCTCGCCCGAGGAGAGATCGCGCGGGTGGCGGTCGGCGAACTCGGTGAGATCGACCTTCGCGAGCGCGGCCCGGGCTCGTTCCTCGCCGACGGCGAGCGCGACTTCGTCGATCACGCGCTCCGTCACGACGTGACGGCCCGGATCCTGCGCGAGGTAGGCAGCCCGGCCGTGCGACACCTCGCCGTGGTCGGGTGCAAGCAGCCCGCACGCGATCAAGGCGAGCGTCGTCTTGCCTGCGCCGTTCGGCCCGGTGAGCGCGACGATCTCCCCACGATCGACTGTCAGCGAGACGCCGTCGAGCACGCGCGTCCCCCCGTACGAGAACGACGCACCACGTACGTCGCAGGTGCGCTCGGGTGTGTGCGGCAGGTAGAGCGGGCGGTGCTCGGCGAGCCACGCGATCGCGTCGTCGCGCGGCGCATCCAGCACGAGGCTGCCGCGATCCATGAAGAGGACGCGCTGAACGTGCGCCAGCGGACGGGCAGGGCGCTGCTCGGAAACGACGATCGCGCAGTCGAGACGCTCGACGGCGTCGAAGAATGCCTCGGCGGCCGCCGGGTCGATCTGCGAGGTCGGCTCGTCCAGCAGGAGCAGGCGCGGCTTCAGCGCGAGCGCCGACGCAAGCGCCACCCGCTGGAGCTCTCCGCCCGACAGCTCGGCGGTCCGCCGCTCGGCGAGATGCCCGGCCCCGACCAGCTGCAGCGCCTCGTCGACCCTCGGCCAGATGTCGGGGGGTGAGACGCCGAGGTTCTCCAGACCGAACGCGACCTCGTTCGCCACCTGTGCCATCACGATCTGGTCCTCCGGATCCTGGAAGACCGTCGCCACGTCGCCGGCGAGCTCGGCCGGGCGCGTCTCGCGGGTGTCTCGGCCCGCCACGACGACACGCCCCGAGAACGTGCCGCCGTGGAAGTGCGGCACGAGCCCGGAGAGCGCGCGGAGGAGGCTCGACTTGCCGGATCCCGACGGCCCGAGCAGCGCGATGCGCTCTCGCTCCTCGATTCGCAACGACACCTCGCGCAGCACCGGCTCGCCGCCGGCGTAAGCGAAACGCAGCCCCTCGACCTCGGCTAGAGCCACAGCGCTCCGATCGCGACGATCACGGGCACGGCGGCGAGCGCGAGCCGGTCCCGCGCGCTCCATGGTGAGCGCGGCGCGCGCGTTCCGCCGCTGCGACCGTAGCCACGCGCTTCCATCGCCTCTGCCAGGTTGAGCCCGCGCTCGAGGGAGCCGGCAAGGAGCGGCGAGAGCAGCCTGACCGGACCAAGCTCCACCTGCCGGCCGCGCAGTGCGACGCGCAGCTCGCGGGCGTCGCGTTCGAGCACGGGGACGAGGCGTGTCGCAAGCGCGACGGCGAGCGTCGACCGGCGAGCCCAGCCCGCCGCAGCCAGAAGCCGGTCGTGGTCGAGGAGCAGCGCGTAGACCGCGAACGCAAGCCCGACTGCGGTCAGGCGCAATCCTTGGAAGAGCCCGTTGCGCAGCTCCTCGGTGCGGATGTCGAGTGTCCCGACAACGGGGATCGTCGGCCCGGTCCACAGCACGTGCGTGCCGATCACTTCGACGAACGGCGTGATGAGGAAGACCGTGAGCCCGGTAATCAGCGTTCCGACCAGGTACGGCCACCGGCGTTGCGTAGGTGCGCGCAGCGCGGCCAGCAGCAACACGACACAGATCGCAGCGACCGAGAGCGTGCGCCCCGCGAGCAGCGCCGCGACGGCCAGAGCGGCAAGCAGCGCGGCGGCGGGGACAGGGCTCAAAAGCGGAACCTCAACGCGCGCTCGTCGGCGGCGAGCTTCGCCGCGATGCCGACGCCGAGCTCCAGGACGTACCCCTTGCCGGACTTGCGGATCGCGACATGGTTCGCGCGATACGCCGCGCGGATGACGATCGAGTTTCGATGCGAGGCGTTCGCGCCGACGACGCCATGCACCTGCCGGGCGATCCGCCGCGCGAGCGCGAGATCCCCCGCGACGACGCTGGTGCCACCGCCGTCGACGAAGGGATGCGGATAGGCGCCGACGACGACGGGGATGCTCATCGCGCGCGGCGTCCAGTGGCGGTAGTCCCACCAGAGGACGTCGCCGGCATGGATGCGCACCTCGGCCGCGCTGCGGTCGCCCTCGATGCCGTCGACGAAGAAGAACCAGTCGCGCTGGTCACCGAGCGAGCCGGAGACGCCGTTGATCGTCTGCACGTACCGGCCGCCGTAGCGCGTCTTCACCTTCAGCGTTCGCTCGACGGCCTGGATGCCGTCGAGACCCGCAGGGATCGACCCGGTGTACATCACGTGCTCGCCACGGTTCTGCGTGACCCAGAGGGTCGCCGTCCCGTGCTCGCGCCCTCCCCCGCCGCAACCGGCGAGGACGAACGCGAGCAGCAGGACGAGCGGAAGTCTCACGCCACGGCGTTCGAGCGAACCGCGCCGGTCGCGGTCGCGCGGATCAACAGACCGGTGTGCTTCCCGGGACAGAAGTCGGCGCCGTACATCGCGGAGACCGTCTTCTTCGAGCCGACGTGCCACTGCACACCCGAGACCGTCACCGACTTGCCGCTGTCGCCGTACGCGGTCGCGGTGTAACAGCCCTTCTTCGTCGCAGCTTTTACGGTGAGGGTCGGCGGTCCGCCGGTGGGGCCGAACGTCGCGTAGTACCAGAGCACGCGATCGCCGTCCTTCAGTTGCACCTGGTCGGCACCGACGGGCGGTGAGACATCGTCCACCTTGAACACCCAGCCGCTCGACGCGTCACCGCCGTAGAGACCGACCTGGTCGACGTACGGGCCGAAGCTCGTCGTGGTGACGTGGTAGTAGAGCTCGCCGAGCAGCGCCGCCTGCTGGAGCGCCTCCATCGCATTCGCTGCGGTGACGGTGACCTCGGTGGGGCCGTAGAGCGTTCGCGTCTTGCCTTCGACGCGCACCTTGACGGTCGCCGCGTACGCCGTGGCGGGCAGGACGAACAAGAGAACAACGAGCAGTGTGAGCCGTTTGGCCACGAATCCTCCTTCCGCGAGGGGTTCGGGTTCGGGGCGGCGGCAGGTCTTCTGACTCGAGGCTCCCCCTCCACCGCCTTCCCAGGCCGTGGCCCAGTG
>Ga0207657_10006285_pt1 | contig 12347 bp, 11 predicted proteins | sample KBSC33metaG_FD_184316 | JGI IMG/M metagenome (GOLD analysis project Ga0207657, IMG submission 184316) | Corn rhizosphere microbial communities from Kellogg Biological Station, Michigan, USA - KBS C3-3 metaG (SPAdes) (version 2) | ecosystem: Host-associated > Plants > Roots > Rhizosphere > Soil ...
CACCATGCCGGCCGGGACGCCGTATGCGTCGGTGCAGGTGACGATGGCAACGCCGGTCGGATAACTGCCGAGCACCTCGCGGAAACGGGCGTCGTCGATGTGCCTTGCTGGGGGTGTGGCTTGCATATATGTCTCGCTGTCTCGGAGTGAATGATTTCTGGACGCCATGCGAACGGGGACCGGCGGCTGTTTTTGTGATTATAGCGTTCTAGAATAAGAATTCAAGAAAATTCGATTCGCTTCCGTGGCTGCATGGCCGCAGCGCGCCGGACCCCCATCCGATTCATGCAATTTGCGCATAGTAGCCTTGAAGGTATCCGGCTTGTTCCGCCATCGCGCCGGGCTAACAATGCTCCACGTTGACCGCATCGAAACGCCGGTCAGGCAACCTGGAGACAAGTACAACCATGGACAGATTGAGCAACAAGGTCGCGATCGTGTTTGGTGCGGGACCGAATATCGGCGGCACCATCGCCCATTTCCTGGCACGCGAAGGCGCCAGGGTCTGCGTCACCGACGTGAAGGAGGAAGCCGCGGCCGCGACGGCGGGCTTCATCCGTGAGCGCGGCTGGGAGGCGACGAGCCTCGTGGGCGACGCCCGCAGCGACGCCGACGTCCGGCGCATCGTCGCCGCGACGGTCGAACGGTATGGCCGTCTCGACGTCGTGGTGAACATGGCGGGGCGGGTGCACTGGGACGACGTGCTGGGCATGAAGCTCGACGACTGGAACGACTCGGTCGCCAGCTTCGCCACCGCCGGTCTCCTGACCACCCAGCACGCGGCCCGCGCCATGCTCGCCTGCGGGGCGCAGGGCAGCATCATCCACCTGTTGTCGACCGCCGCCCATTTCGGCGAGGCCGACGGCGCGGCCTATTGCGCGGCCAAGGCGGCGCTGCTGAACTTCGCCCGCTCCGCGGCGATGGACCTGGCCCACCACGGCATCCGCGTCAACACCGTGACCCCGTGCTCGATGGAGCACCAGCTGTGGACCACGATGCGCGACGAGATGTTCGACCCGGACTGGCGCCAGCCGGCGCGGCGCGGCTTCTACTCGCGCCAGGAATACCTCGACCAGCTGCCGCTGCGCCGCTTCCCGCGCGCGGCCGACCTGGCATGGGCCACGGTCTTCCTGGCCTCGGACGAATCGTCCTGCATGACCGGGGCCGACCTGCCGGTCGATGCCGGCCTGCGCCACAAGTACCCGACCTGGACCCCCGGCCGGCACGACCCGCGCGACATCAACGACTATGCGCGCGCCACGCGGGTGACGCGCTACGGCGAGCCGCAGGAATTGCTTACCGACCTGCTCGGCGACCCGATCGAACGTTCGTAACAGACCCCACGGAGACAACATGGACACTATCCAGGACCAGCGGCGCGAAGAGCGCGCCCAACAATTCCGGCAACTCACCGAATGCAGCCGCTGCAAGCCGATGGGGCGCCTGCTGCGCAAATTCTGGCAGCCGGTCGCGCTGGCGGCGGATGTCGCGCCGGGCGCCGCCATCCCCCTGCTGATCATGGGCGAGGAACTGACCCTGTACCGCGGCGAGAGCGGTGCCCTGCACCTGGTCGGCGGGCGTTGCGCACACCGCCGCACGCTGCTGCATACCGGCTGGGTGGTGGGCGAGGAAATCCGCTGCATCTACCACGGCTGGCAATTCGACGGCAAGGGCGCCTGCGTCAACCGTCCGGCGGAAGCCAACACCGGCATGCCGCGCACCCGTATCCCCGCCTATCCCGTGCGCGAATACATGGGTCTCGTCTTCGCCTGGATGGGCGAGGGCGATGCGCCCGAATTCGACCTGCCGCGCAAGCTGCTGCTCGAGCGCGAAGGAACGGTCGTCGCCAACGGGCGCGAACGCTGGGACAACAACTGGTTCCAGCAGGTGGAAAACTCGCTCGACGCCGTCCACGTGAGCTTCGTGCACATGGCGCTGACGGTGGGCCCGTTCGGCAAGGCCGTGACGGGGGCGATTCCCGAGCTGTCGTACGAGGAAACGTCGGCGGGCATCCGCCAGACCGCCCGGCGTTCGGAGAACAATGTGCGCGTCAGCGACTGGACCTTCCCCAACAACAACCACGTCACCGTGCCGGGCCTGACCCCGGACGATCCGTGGATCGACGTGTTCGTCTGGATGATCCCGAACGACGAGCAGAACACGACCCGCTTCATGATCTACGGCCAGCAGCCCGGCGCCAGCGAAGAGGCGCGCAACCGCTTCCGCGACTACTTCGCGAAATACGGCAAGTACGATCCGGCCGAGCATCACGACGAGCTGTTCGCCTCGCGCGAATGGAAGAATCCGGAGGACACCTTCGTCGGCCTGACCGCCGCCCAGGACTACCTGTCGATCCGCGGCCAGGCGCGCATCACGGCGCGCGAGGACGAGATCCTCGGCCGCTCCGACCTCGGCATCGTCACCCTGCGCAAGCTGTTCTTCCGCGAACTGGAGCTGCAGGAGGCGGGCCAGCCGACCAAGGCCTGGCGCTCGCTGCACGACGCGGCGCCGCTGCCGCAGCAGCCGGGCCAGGAAGCCGCGGCCTGAACCGACCAGCCGGGAGCGGCGCCGCCCTCCCGTTCCTCCACTTCGCCGACTTTTACCTATGCTCGACTTGATCCCCCATGATTCGCTCCCCGAGGAGCTGCTGCAATTCCGCGACTCGATCCGCCGTTTCGTCGACCGCGAACTGATCCCGCTCGAACACGCCCTCGGCGCCAATGGCATGCTGCCGCCCGAGCAGGCCGCGGCCCTGCGCGAACGCGCCAGGCAGGCCGGCTTCTGGCTGATGGACGTACCCGAGGAATTCGGCGGCCAGGGCCTGCCGCTGCTGGCGCTGGCCGTGTTCTGGGAAGAGGTCGGGCGCAGCACCGTCGCTTCCTGGGTGCGCGACCACGGCATCTTCGGCCCGATGGTCGGCCCGATCCTGCTCGGCCTGGACGAGGCCCAGCGCGCACGCTACCTGCAGCCGGTGCTGGACGGGACCAAGCGTTCCTGCTTCGCCCAGACCGAACCCGATGCCGGTTCCGATCCGGCGATGATGCGCACGCGGGCCGAGCGCATCGCGACCGGCTACCGGATCAACGGGGTCAAGCGCTTCATCACGCGCGCCGCGGTGGCCGATTTCGCCATCGTCATGGCGGTCACCGATCCCGCGAAGGGGGCGCGCGGCGGCATCTCCTGCTTCATCGTCGACCTGGACACGCCCGGCGTGAAGGTGGCGGGGTCGGAAAAGACCCTGATGGGCGACGCCCCCAGCGAGATCAGTTTCGACGATGTCGAGGTGCCGCTCGAGAACCTGGTCGGGGAAGAAGGGCGCGGCTTCGCGCTGGCGCAGGGTTATATCAACTATGGCCGGGTGCGCCAGGGTGCGCACGCCTGCGGCGCGGCCGGGCGCTGCCTGGCGCTGACCGCGGACTATGCGCACCAGCGCAAGACCTTCGGCCAGGTGCTGGCCGAGCGCCAGGGCGTGCAATGGATGCTCGCCGACGCCTTCACCGAGCAGTATTGCACCCGCCTGCTGGTGTACGACGCGGCGCGCAAGACCGATGCCGGCCTGGACGCGCGCATGGAAACCTACATGGTCAAGACCTTCGGCGTGGAGGCGTGCTGGCGCATCATCGACACCTGCATGCAGCTGCACGGCGGCATGGGACTGACCGGGGACACGCCGATCGAGCGCTTCTGGCGCGACCTGCGCAGCTACCGCATCACCGAGGGCCCGACCGAGGTGCTGCGCACCACGCTCGCGCGCCAGATCCTGAAACACTACTCTTGACCGGGAGCCATCCATGAGCAATGCCCTCGACGATGTCCTCGTCATCGAACTCGGGACGGTGCTGACCGCGCCGCTGGCCGGCATGATGCTGGCCGACCTCGGCGCACGCGTCATCAAGGTCGAGCACCCGAACGGCGGCGACCCCTTTCGCCGCCATGCGGGCAAGTTGTACAGCCCGCATTTCGCCTCCTACAACCGCAACAAGGAAAGCATCCAGCTCGACCTGCAGACGGACGCCGGCCGGGCCGACCTGCTGGCCCTGCTGGCGCGCGCCGACGTCCTGCTGGAGAACTACCGGCCGGGCGTGATGGACCGGCTCGGACTGACCGAAGCGAAGCTCGACGAGGTCAATCCCCGCCTGGTCTGGTGCTCGATCACCGGCTTCGGCACCGAGGGGCCATACCGCGACCGTCCATGCTACGACGCCGTGGCGCTGGGCCTGTCCGGACTGGCCAGCCAGATGCTCGATCCGGCGCAGCCGGCGATGAACGGCCCCACCATTTCCGACAACATCACCGGCATGTACGCCAGCTACGGCATCCTGGGCGCGCTGATGCGGCGCCACCGCACGGGCAAGGGCGCCCGGGTCGAAGTCAACATGCTCGAGGCCTCGATCGCGTTCTCGCCCGAGGGCTTCGCCCAGTACACCCGCCTCGGCGTGATACCGGCGCCGCAGACCCGGGTGGCGATCTCGCAGTCGCACGCCTTTCCCTGCGCGGACGGGCGCCTCGTGACGGTGCACCTGTCCTCGGTGGAGAAATTCTGGCAGGCCTTCGTCGCCGTCATCGAACGGCCCGACCTGCTGGAGGACAGCCGGTTCCTGAGCCCGGAGCTGCGCACCCGCCATTACGCCGAACTGAACCAGGAAGTGGCGCGCACCTTCCGCACCCGCAGCAGCACGGCGTGGTGCGAACGGCTGGCCCGCAGCGACGTCCCGTTTGCGCCCGTGAGCACGATCCCGGAGGTGCTGGACGATCCGCAGGTGCGCCAGGCCGGGACTTTCTACGAGACCGACCATCCGCAGCACGGCCGCATCGTGGGCATCCACCGTCCCGTGACCATCGATGGCGAGCGCGGGCCGACCACGCGGCCGGCGCCGGTCCTGGGCGAACACGACGCGGCGATCCGCGCCGAATTCGGGCTCGGCTGAGGCCGCGCCTATCACTCCTTATTGCGAAGAGAGCACACCATGAACCAAGAAGAGATCCGCGCGATCGCAGACCTGCTGCGCACGGCGGAAGAACAGCGCGTTCCCTGCGCGCCGCTGCGCGAACGCATCCTGGCGGCGGCCGGCGAGGGCGATCCGGTCGCCTGCGCCTACGCGGTCCAGCAGCACAATGCGCGGCGCCGCATCGACGCCGGCGCGCGTGTCGTCGGACGCAAGATCGGCCTGACGTCGGACGCCGTGCAGAAGCAGCTCGGCGTCGATTCCCCCGACTTCGGCATCCTGTTCGCCGACATGGCATTCGGCGACGGCGAGGAAATCCCGCTGGCGCGCACGCTGCAGCCGAAGGTCGAAGCCGAGATCGCGCTGGTACTGGAGCGCGATCTCACGCACGAGCGCCACACCTTCGCCGACCTCGTCTCCGCCACCGCCTATGCGCTGCCGGCCATCGAGGTGGTGGGCAGCCGCATCGAGAACTGGAACATCAGGCTGCTCGACACCGTGGCCGACAACGCGTCCTCCGGCGCGTTCGTGCTGGGTTCGCGGCCGGTCGGGCTGGGGCGACTCGACCTGGTCAACTGCGCGATGTCGATGGAGCGGCGCGGCGAGACGGTGTCCAGCGGCAGCGGCGCGGCCTGCCTGGCCAATCCGCTCAACGCGGCGGTCTGGCTGGCCGACATGATGGTGCGCGTCGGCACCCCGCTGCGCGCGGGCGACGTGCTGTTGACCGGGGCTCTGGGCCCGATGGTCGCGGTCGCGCCGGGCGACCGGTTCACCGCACGCATCGACGGCCTGGGCGAGCTGCGCGCGGCGTTTGGACATTGATGGAGGATCGGAGCATGACTCGACAGAAAAAAATGCGGGCGGCGATCATCGGCCCGGGCAACATCGGTACCGACCTGATGATCAAGATCCTGCGCCATGGCCGGCATATCGACATGGGCGCCATGGTCGGCATCGATCCGGCCTCGGACGGCCTGGCGCGCGCGTCTCGCATGGGCGTGGCCGTCACCCACGAGGGCGTGGAAGGACTGGCGCGGCTGCCCGTGTTCGACGACATCGGCATCGTGTTCGACGCCACGTCGGCCGGCGCCCACGTCAGGAACGACGCCTTCCTGCGCCGCCTGCGCCCGTCGCTGCGCATGATCGACCTGACGCCGGCCGCGATCGGTCCCTACTGCATCCCGGTGGTCAACGGCGCGGCGCACGTCGACGCGCCGAACGTCAACATGGTCACCTGCGGCGGCCAGGCCACGATCCCGATGGTGGCCGCGGTGGCGCGCGTCGCCCCGGTGCACTATGCGGAGATCGTCGCCTCGATCGCCAGCAAGTCGGCGGGACCGGGCACGCGCGCCAACATCGACGAGTTCACCGAAACCACGTCGCGGGCGATCGTCGAGGTCGGCGGCGCCCGGCAGGGCAAGGCGATCATCATCCTGAACCCGGCCGAGCCGCCGCTGATCATGCGCGACACCGTGTACTGCCTGGCGGCGCTCGACGCCGACCAGGACGCGATCCGCGCCTCGGTGCGCGCGATGGCCGCCGAGGTGGCGTCCTACGTGCCCGGCTATCGGCTCAAGCAGGAGGTGCAGTTCGAGCGCCTGGGCCCCGACGCCGCGCCGAACGTGCCGGGCATCGGGCGCCAGGCGGGCCTGAAGGTGTCGATCTTCCTCGAGGTGGAAGGCGCCGCCCACTACCTGCCGGCGTATGCGGGCAATCTCGACATCATGACCAGCGCCGCACTGGCGACCGCCGAGCGCATCGCCGCCACGCTGTGCGCCGACGCGCTGGCGACCTGACCACAACGCGGAGACAACATGTTCAACCACGACAAGAAGATCTACGTATCGGACGTCACCCTGCGTGACGGCATGCACGCGGTACGCCATCGCTATTCACTGGAGCAGGCCGTGCGCATCGCGCGGGCGCTGGATGCGGCGCACGTCGATTCGATCGAGGTGGCGCACGGCGACGGCCTGCGCGGATCGAGCTTCAATTACGGCTTCGGCGCCCACACCGACCTCGAATGGATCGAGGCGGTGGCCGGCAGCATCACGCACGCCAGGGTGGCGACCCTGCTGTTGCCGGGCATCGGGACCATCCACGACCTGAAGAATGCCTACGACGCGGGCGCGCGCATCGTGCGCGTGGCGACCCACTGCACCGAGGCGGATATCGCGCGCCAGCATATCGAATACGCCCGGAAACTGGGCATGGACACGGTCGGCTTCCTGATGATGAGCCACATGAACACGCCGGCGGGCCTGGCGCAGCAGGCGAAGCTCATGGAAAGCTACGGCGCGCAGTGCGTGTACGTGGTGGATTCGGGCGGGGCCATGAACATGGCCGACATCGCCGAGCGTTTCAAGGCGTTCAAGGACGTCCTGAAGCCGGAGACCCAGACCGGCATGCACGCGCACCATAACCTGAGCCTGGGCGTCGCGAATTCGCTGGTGGCGCTGGAACACGGCTGCGACCGCGTCGACGCCAGCCTGACCGGCATGGGCGCGGGCGCCGGCAATGCGCCGCTGGAAGTGTTCATCGCCGCCGCCGACCGCATGGGACTGAAGCACGGCTGCGACGTCAAGATGCTGATCGACGCCGCCGAGGACATCGTGCGCCCGCTGCAGGAGCGCCCGGTGCGGGTCGACCGGGAAACCCTGGCCCTGGGCTATGCCGGTGTGTATTCGAGCTTCCTGCGGCATGCCGAGGCGGCGGCCGCGAAATATGGCATCCCGGCCTTCGACATCCTGGCGGAGCTGGGCCGGCGCCGCATGGTGGGGGGACAGGAAGACATGATCGTCGACGTCGCGCTCGACATGTTGAAACGGCAGGATTCCGCCGCATCGTCCAATGCAGGAATCGTATAACAGCCATGCACAGTTTCAAGTTGCAATATCCGGTCGGTAGGTAGAGAATTCTAGAACCGATCTTCCAGAGCCTGAAATCTTTAAATAAATACAAGGAGTTATCCTCGTCCCGGCATCCGCACCACCACCACGTGTTTCGTTGTACCAGCCCGGTCGCATATCGAGCCCCCGCCAAGAGGGGCCGCGACAAATTGACAAAATGGAGACAGCATGAAAAGGTTAGTAGTCGGCATGAGCGCACTGTGCGCGTCGGCCGTGACGTTCGCCCAGCCGCCCGACGCGGCGCCAGAGGCACAATCCAGCAGCCTGAAGATCTACGGCGTGGCCGATATCGCGCTGGCCCATTACAGCACCTCGGGCGAATCGCGCACCGCGATGCATGCCGGCGGTTCGGGCTCGCGGATCGGCTTCCTGGCCAGCGAGCGCCTCGGCCAGGGGTGGACCGTCAATGCCCGGCTCGAGGCCGGCGTGAACATGGACACCGGCACCTCGAGTTCCACCAACGGCAGCGCGAACCGCGTGTTCGGCCGCCAGGCCTACGTGGAGCTGGAGAACAGGCAGTTCGGCTCCCTGCGGCTCGGGCGCCAGCAGGGCCCCACCTACGACTTCTTCCCGACCTACGATCCGATGCTGCTGCCGGCGATGGATTCCTGGGGCGTGGTCGCCACCCTGGGCTTCGCGGCGCCGGGCGTGGCTTCCGGAACCGGGGCGCCGGGCGGCTTCCTGATCAATCCGACCGCGCGCACGGAAAACACCGTCGGCTACATGTCGCCGCGGCTGGCCGGCGTGCAGGCCCGCCTGTCCTACAGCCCGAACGAAGGCTCCGCCACCCAATCGAGCCTGCTGGAGGCGAACCTGGATTACGTGGCCGGCCCGCTGCAGTTCGGGGTCCTGTACGTGAAGGCGGGTTCCACCTCGGGCGCGGGCGCGGTGCTGGCCACCGATTCGAATTCCGAAATCGCGTTCGGCGCCAAGTACGAGGCCGGCCCCGTCCGTCCTTACTTCAGCTACATCCGGCGCGCATCGACCGACCCGACGCGCCGCGCCGGCGGCGGCGTCCTCAACGACAACGACGAGACGGTCAAGCTGTTCGGGCTGGCGATCCCCGTGTCCGCGCGCGGCACCGTCCGCATGACCTATGGCCGTTACTCCAGCGGCGCCGCCAACAGCGATGCGTCGAACTACGGCGTCGCCTACACCTACGACGTCAGCCGCAGGCTGATGCTGATGGCCGCCGTGACCCGCCTGACGCAGGACGGCGCGGCACGCTACCTGGTGTTCCAGAGCCCGCGCCCGAAGGCGGGGGAGCCCGTCACCGCCGTGACGACAGGACTGACCTGGCGCTTCTGAGCCAGCCTTTGTTGCAAGCCAGCCCCGGGTGGTTCACCCGGCAACCGAAGTGCATAACGAGGATCCGACATGTCCAACAAATCACCCTGGTATTACATCGTCCACTGGCTGCGCCTGTACTTTGGCGCCCACCTGTTGTTTTCCGGCATCCGCTATGCGGCGACCGGCTACGTGCCCGAGATCCCCGGCATCGGCGGCGAATGGGTGCAGGCCAATGCCAACATCTACCTGTACCAGTTGATCAAGTACCTGGAGATCGTCACCGGCGCGATGATTTTCTTTAACCGCTTCACCCTGCTGGGACTGATCCTGGAATTCCCGGCGTCCGTGAACATCTTCTGGCTGAACACCTTCATCGTGGCGACGCCGCGCCAGTTGTTCACGGGGCCGCAGGAACTGTTCATGAACGGCGCGCTGCTGCTGGCCTACAGCGGCTGGATGTTCGCGGTGATGCGGCCGAAACTCGAGCCGTTGTGGCTGTGGAACGGGGCGGCCGCCTACCGGCCGGACATCGGCGGCCGCATTGCCGACCAGACCACTGTACGTACTTCCAAACTGACCAGCGAGGTGCTCTGATGAACAAAAGCAAATGGATTGCCGTGGCCGTATGCCTGGTCCTCACGGCCGCCGCCTATATCGGCTCGACGGGCCTGTTCTACACGCAGTTCCGGCCGATTCGCAACTATGACCTGGTCGCCTTTGCCGGCTCATGGATCGGCCTGATCTACATCATGATCCGCGACAAGGGCCGCAAGGCCTGAACGCGGCGCCGCTCCAGCACAACGACAAGGAAACGATCATGGAAACGAGCCGAAGACAATTCGTACAGCTGTCGGCCCTGTTGGCTGCGGGCTGGGCGGCGGCGCCCGCCCGGCTCCTCGCCGCCGGGGACGCGGCCGGGCCGGGGCAGGGTGCCGTCCCGGTGCCGGACGCCATCTATGCGCTGGTCGACCATTGCCGCAACCTGCGCTACGAGGCGCTGCCGGCCGAGGTCGTGGCCGCGACCCGGACCCAGATCCTGGACACGGTGGCGGTGGCGCTGCCGGCGCTCGGCGCCGACGGCATCCGCCAGGTGTACGACTGGAGCCGCGACACCGGCGGCAAGGGCGAAAGCCTGGTCCTCGGCACCCGGACCCGCATGCCGGTGGAACAGGCGGCACGCCTGAACGCGGCGATGGCCGCGGCGCTCGAGTTCGACGACACCTACGAGCCGTCGCTGCTGCACGCGTCCTGCGTCACCGTCCCGGTGGCGCTCGCGGTGGCGGAGTTCGCCGGGCGTGTCAGCGGCAAGGAACTCATTGCCGCGGTCGCGGCCGGCACCGATGCGGCCTGCCGCCTGTCGCGCGCCGGCTCGCCCGGCGTCTCGCCCTTCATCGTCGGCTGGGACCCCACGCCGATGTATGGTTTCCTGGCCGCATCGATGGTGGCCGGGCGCCTGATGGGATTGACGCGCGAGCAGATGGCCGCCGCCGCCGGACTGGCCTACCACCAGATGTCGGGCAACGCCCAGGCCAGCGTCGACGGCACGCATGCCAAGCGCCTCGGCGCCGGCTTCGCGGCCTATGGCGGCGTGGTGTCGGCGCGCCTGGCCAGGCGTGGCGTGGTCGGTTCCGACCATGTCTTGCAGGGCGTTAAGGGATTGTTCAAGCAATACCACGGCGGCAAATACGCCGAGGACGCCTTGCTCGGCGGCCTGGGTACCCGTTTCGCGGGGCTGGACGTCGCCCCCAAGCCCTATCCCTGTTGCCGCGGAGGTCATGTGGCCATCGACGGCATCCTGGACCTGGTCCGGACGAACGACATCACGGCGGACCAGGTCGAGTCGGTCACGATCTACAGCCCGCCGGCCGAGATGATGCTGCTGGGCGCGCCGCTGGAAAAGAAGCGCAATCCGAAGACCATCGTCGAAGCCCAGTTCAGCAATCCGTGGATGGTGGCTGCGGCGATCCAGGACCGCGACGTCGGCCTGCGCCATTTTTCCGAAGCGGCGCTGCAACGGGCGGACGTGCGTGCGCTCGCCGGCCGCGTGTTCACCGTCGAGGACAAGGGGCTGGTGCGGCCCGACGGCGGGCCCGGCTTCGTCCGGCTCGAGCTCAGGACGCGCGCGGGCAGGACGCATGACAGGCTGGTCAAGTTCGCCAAGGGCGACCCGAACAACCCGATGACGCAGGCGGAGTATCGTAAGAAGGTGTTCGAGTGTACCGACGCGGCCGGCATGAAACGGCCCCAGGCCGAGCGTCTCGTCGCCCGCTTCCAGAAGCTCGACGCGGAGCCCGACGTGGCGGCGCTGACTGCCGCGCTGGCGATCGGCCGGGCAGGCGTGTGACAGATGACGGGATGGGTCGATATGATTATCTCCAGAGGCAACATCGAGGACGGATCCATGCTGGAGACTTGTCTCGGGCGCATGGGCGACCTGGCACGCTTCGTCGCCGCGCTGCTCGGTGCGTTCGTATTGGCCGGCGTCCCCGCGCACGCGGCGACGCCGGCAGTGCGCGAGCTCGACATCGCCGACTATCGCGCCTACCTGCCTGACGATCATCCGGTACGCCAGGGGCTACGCAGGTTCGCGCAACTGGTCGAAGCGAAGAGCGGCGGCAGCCTGCGTGTGCGGCCACGCAGCGACGCCTTGCCCGGCGCGCCTGCGCAGCAGATCGCGGCGCTGCAAGCGGGCGCTCCGGGAGCGCCTGCCCTGATGCTGGTGGCCAGTACCGGCCTGGCGTCGGTCGCGCCGGAGTTCGAACTGCTCGACCTGCCATTCCTGGTGCGCGACGGCCGGCAGGCGGATGCCCTGCTCGACGGCCCGTTCGGCGATGCCCTGCTGGCGCGCCTGACGCCGGCTGCCCTGGTCGGGCTGGGATGGTGGGAAAACGGTTTCCGTCAGATCACGGGATCCGGGGCGCCGGTCCGCAGTGCCGCAGATCTGCGCGGCCTGAATTTCCGCGTGATCGGCGAACCTGTCTTCGTGGATACCGTGCGCGCCATGGGCGCGAATCCCGTCCCCCTGCCGTTCGGGGAACTGTACGACGCCCTGAAGACGCGGCGCGTCGCTGCGCAGGACAATTTCATCTCCCAGATCCTGGCCGGCCGCCTGTATGAAGTGCAGTCCTGGCTGACCCTGAGCAATCATTCCTACAGCCCGCTGGTGCTGGTGGCGAATGCCGCGGCGTGGCAGGGCCTGAGC
>Ga0207657_10006286_pt1 | contig 12345 bp, 14 predicted proteins | sample KBSC33metaG_FD_184316 | JGI IMG/M metagenome (GOLD analysis project Ga0207657, IMG submission 184316) | Corn rhizosphere microbial communities from Kellogg Biological Station, Michigan, USA - KBS C3-3 metaG (SPAdes) (version 2) | ecosystem: Host-associated > Plants > Roots > Rhizosphere > Soil ...
CGGTCCAGAGAACTCGCGCTTGTAGTGCTCGTACGCGAGCTTCGCGTTCGCGATTGCAAGCTTGCCGCGCAGCGCCAGCGCCTCGGGCGTGCCGATCTTCTCGAGTCGCTTGTCGGCTTCCGTGTCGACACGTGAGACGAAGAAGGACGCGACGCTGTGGACCTCGCTCGGCTTGCCGCCCGAGGCGACGAGCCGCTCGAGCCCGCGCAGGTACGCCTCGACGACCTCCTTGTACCGCTGCAGCGAGAAGATCAGCGTCACGTTGATGTTCTTGCCGTGGGCGACGCAGTCCTCGATCGCGCCGAGGCCCGGCTTCGTCGCCGGGATCTTCACGTAGAGGTTCGGCTTCTCGATCCACTTGAACAGCCGCATCGCCTCGTCGAAGGTTCCTTCGCGGTCGTACGCGAGCGTCGGGTCGACCTCCCACGAGACGTAGCCGTCCTGTGCGTTCGCTTCGTGCACCGGCGCGAGCAGGTCGGTTGCCTCGTCGACGTCGCGCGACGAGAGCTCGAGGAAGATCTCCTTCGGATCGTCCTGTCGCTGCAGGACCTCCTTCAGCTGCTCGTCGTACGCGTCGCCCGAGGAGATCGCCTTCTGGAAGATCGTCGGGTTCGACGTGACGCCGACGACGGCATCCTCCTCCATCATCCGCTTCAACTCGCCCTGCTCGAGCAGGTCGCGCGAGAGGTAGTCGATCCACACGGACTGGCCGCGCGCGCTCAGCTTGTCGAGATTCGAATCAGCCATCGCTCATCTGCCTTTCCATCGCTGCCACTTTTCTCAACCGTTCGACATAACGCTCGCCGCCGTCGAAAGCTGCCCCGAGGAAGGCACGGGTCAGGTCGGCGGCGAGGCTCGGGCCGATCACCTCGCTCCCGAGGCAGAGGACGTTCATGTCGTCGTGCTCGACGCCCTGATGGGCCGAATAGACGTCGTGACAGATGGCGGCGCGGATACCGCGCATCTTCGAGGCTGCGATAGCGGCGCCGACGCCCGAGCCGCAGACGAGGATCCCGCGTTCGGCGGCGCCGCGCTGGATCGTCTCGCCGAGCTCGCGCGCCTTGTCCGGGTAGTCGATCCGCACGGCGTCCGTGTCGGTGCCGAGGTCAACCACCTCGTGCTCCGCAAGGGTTTCGAGCAGCCGCTCCCGCAGGTGGACGCCGCGATGGTCGAACGCCACTGCGACGCGCATCAGGAGACGCGCGTCCGCAGCGCCGAAGCGCGCGCGACGACATTGTCGACGGTGTACCCGAACTTCTCGAGCACCGTCGCTCCCGGCGCGGACGCGCCGAAGTGCTCGATCGAGATCGAGTCGCCGTCGTCGCCGACCCACTGCTTCCACCCGAGCTTGACGCCGGCCTCGATCGAGAGCCGCGCCCTCACGTCAGGTGGGAGCACCTCGTCCCGATAGTCGGCGCCCTGCTGCTCGAACAGCTCCCAGCACGGCATCGAGACGACCCGCGTCGGCACGTCCATCTGCTTCGCCGCTTCGACGGCGAGCGCGACCTCGGAGCCCGTGGCGATCAGGATCAGCTCGGGCGTGTCGTCGGAGTCGTGCACGACGTACGCGCCGCGCTCGACGCCCTCGACAGTCGTGCCCTCGAGGGTCGGCACCTTCTGCCGTGTCAATGCAAATGCGACCGGTCCGTCGTGCTGCAGCGCCACCTTCCACGCGCCCACGGTCTCCGTCGCGTCCGCGGGCCGCATGAACAGCAGGTTCGGGATCGCGCGTAGCGAGGCATAGTGCTCGATCGGCTGATGCGTCGGGCCGTCCTCGCCGAGGCCGACCGAGTCGTGCGAGTAGACGAAGAGCGACTGCAGCCGCGACAACGCTGCGAGCCGCACGGCGTTGCGCATGTAGTCGCTGAAGATGAGGAACGTCGACCCGTACGGCTTCAGCATCCCTTCGTGCAATGAGATGCCGTTGACGATCGCGCCCATCGCGAACTCGCGGATGCCGAAGGCGATGTTGCGCCCGGCATGCGTCGCGCTGAACAAGCCGCCGCCCTTGAACTCGGTCTTCGTCGACTCGACCAGGTCGGCCGCGCCGCCGATCATCGTCGGCGTGTGATGCTTGATCGCCTCCATCACCTTCGCCCCGGCGTCACGCGTCGCGAGCTCGCCGCCCGGCTCGAACGTGGGCAGCGCGTCCTCCCAGCCCGGCAGCGGCTTGCCCGTGTGCACGGCATCCCAGCGCTCGCGGAGATCGGGGTACTTCGCCGACCAGGCGGACAGCTTCTGCTCCCAGGCCTCTTCCAAGTCGATGCCGCGTTGCGTCATGTTCATGTGCTCGGCGACTTCGGGCGGGACGACGAAGTGCTCGTCCGGGTTCCAGCCCAACGCCTCCTTCGTCGCGCGCACCTCTTCCTCGCCAAGTGGGTTGCCGTGCGCCTTGGCGGTGTCGACGGCGTGAGGCGCCCCGAAACCGATGTGCGAGTGCACGATCACGAGCGACGGCTTCTCGGTCTCTGCCTGCGCGTTCGCGATCACCTTGCGCAGCGCATCCAGATCGTTCGCGTCGTTCACGTGCTGCACGTGCCAGCCCTGCGCCTCGAAGCGCTTGCCTCGGTCTTCCGTGAACGAGATCCACGTCGTCCCGTCGATCGTGATGTTGTTGTCGTCGTAGAAGTAGATGAGCTTGCCGAGCCCGTTCGTGCCGGCGAGCGATGCCGCCTCGTTCGACACGCCTTCCATCAGGTCGCCGTCGCTGCAGATGCAGTAGACGCGGTGGTCGACGATCTCGTCGTACGGCCGGTTGAAGAGCTCGGCGAGGAAGCGCTCGGCGAAGCCGAACCCGACGCCGTTCGCGAACCCTTGCCCGAGCGGGCCGGTCGTCGCCTCGATCCCGGGCGTGTGATGGACCTCCGGATGGCCGGGCGTCAGCGACTCCCACTGGCGGAAGCGCTTCAGCTCCTCGAGCGAGAGGTTGTAGCCGGTGAGGTGGAGCGCGCTGTACTGGAGGATGCACGCGTGGCCCGCGCTGAGCACGAACCGGTCTCGGTTGCGCCAGTGCGGATTCGCCGGATTGTGCTCCATGACCTCCGTGTAGAGGAGGTACGCAAGCGGCGCGAGCGCCATCGCCGTGCCCGGATGACCGATGTTCGCCTTTTGCACGGCGTCCATCGACAGCGTGCGGATGGTGTCGATCGAGAGCTGTTCGATGTCAGAGTTCGCCACGCAGCACCTGGTAGAGCAACGCTTGCCGTTCCCGGGCCGAACGATATGCCTCTGCCCTGTCCTCCCGGGGATGGAACGTGTCGCCGAGCGGCGCAGCGCGCGGTTTTTCGAGCACGGCGACGGCGGCGCCTCGCAGCGACGCCTCCTCGACCGCCGAGCGAGTGACCGGCCGCGCGAGCGCATCGGCGATCACCTGCACCCACTCGTCGTCGTTGAAGAGCGCGCCGCCCGTCGCCACCACCTCTTCGACGTCGGGGAGCAGGTCGAGGATGGCCGCGAAGCGGAAGCCGACGCCCTCGAGCGCCGCCTGCCGGATGTCGGCCGGCGTCGTCTCGAAGGTCAGGCCGTGGATCGTCCCGGTGGCATCGGCGTCCCAGCCCGTCGAGCGCTCCCCGCCGAGGAACGGCAGGAAGGTGAGGCCGTGCTCCCGGCGAGGGGTCCCTCCCCCGGCCAAGGTCTGTCCGAGCCACTGGTGGAGGTTGCCGCCGTCCGAGAGGGCGCCGCCCTCGACGACGCGATGCGGGTCGAGGCGATAGAGAAAGAGGCCGGGCTTCGGCTGCGGCCGCTCGGTCTCGTAGAGGACGCGCACCGCACCGGACGTGCCGATCATCAGCGCGGCCCGCGCCGGGCCGATGCACCCCGCGCCGAGATTCGAGCAGGCGCCGTCGATCACGACCGGTACGTCACCGATGTGCGGCAGCCGTTCGGCCTCGAGCCCGAGCGCGTCGAGCAGCTCGGCGTCCCAGTCGTTCGTCGTCAGGTTCAGGAGGCCGGTCCCGGACGCGATCGACGTGCTCGTGACGTCGCTGCCGAGCGCGTAGTCGCAGAAGGAGACGAAGCGTGCCGCGTCGCGGAAGACGTCCGGCTCGCTCTGCGCGAGCCAGGCGAGCTTGGCCGGCCAGAACGACGGGTGGAGGAAGCCGCCCGTTCGCGCGTGCACGGCCTGCGCATCGAGCCGGCGGCAGAGCCACTCGGCCGCATCGGCGCTGCGCGTGTCGCGCCAGCCGAGGATCGGCGTCAGCGGCTTGCCTCTCGCGTCGAGCGCGAGCAGCGAGTGGCCGAAGCAGGAGACTCCATCCGGCTCGGCGCCGTCGAGCACCTCCCGAACGAGGTGCGCGACGTCGCTCGCGTCGTTCGTCTCGTACTTCTCCTGGCGCAGCGGGCCGTCCGGCTCCGCAGTGTCGTCGAAACGCTGCGCGCGAACCGAGGACGAGCCGATGTCGAGCGCCAAGACACTCATGCGAGGACCTCCAGCGCCTCGCCGAGCCAACGCCGCGCGCGGTCGACGTTCGGGCCGTCGGGCGCCAGGTGCACCGCGTCGAGCTGCAACTGCGTCATGACGCGCAACGCCCGGAACGGATCGGCCTCGGCGAGCGCCTCCTCGATGCGCTCGGCCATCCGCTCCGGCTTGACGGCGAGCGGCTCGAGCCGGAGCGCGAGCCGCTTCGTCGTCGGCTGCCAGCTGCGGTTGAGCGCAAAGACGATCGCGTGCACGCGATTCGCAGCGTCGACGAGCCACTCCGCACGTTGCAGGCGTTCGCCGGGTCGGGCGATCGTCAGCAGCCCGGCCGGCGTGAAGCCGCCCCAGCGCTCGGCCGCCTCCTCGCACCGCACCGCGACGAGCTCCTCGGGGTAGTGGCGTAAACGCTCCTGCCACTCCGCAAGCAGCCCGCGCGTCTTCAGCGGAATCGCGTTGACGAGCGCATCGCCGGTCGCCTGGCTCGGAGCCGCAAGCTGTTCCTCCGCGAGCCCTCGATGCCACCAGATCGTCTCGATGGGGACGCCGTCGAGGTAGCCCGAGACCCGGCGCGCCGGCGTCGACGGGTTGCCCCAGGTGTCGAGCCCGGTGAGCCCGGCGGCGGCCACGAGCGTGAAGCACTCGTCGAGCGTGAGCGGCGCGGCCGGGACGACGAGCATCTCGATGTCGGACACCTCGTCGGCGACACCGCGAGACACGCTCCCCGTCAGCGCCACCTCGTCCACCGGCAGAGCGTCCGCAACGCGCTGCGCCACCGCCCGCAACTCGCCGCTCCTTGGCGTCGCCATGGATCGAATCTACCCTGGGTATTCCGTGGCAGTCGTCATCGCATCCAACCTCCGCAAGGAGTTCGCCGGCAACGTCCTCTTCGACGGCGTGTCGTTCAGCGTCGAGCGCCGCGACCGCGTCGCGCTCTCCGGCCCGAACGGGGCCGGCAAGACGACGCTGCTGCGCATCCTCTCGGGCGAGACGGAGAAGCACGGCGGCGAGCTGGCGTTCGAGAAGGGGACGCGCGTGGCGCTGCACGACCAGCGGCCGCCGCTCGAGCGCGAGCTCTCGCTGCGCGAGTACGTCATCTCCGGGGCGCAGGATCTCGTCGAGCTCGAGCTGGAGCTCGGGCGGCTCGAGCGGGCGATGGCAGATGGCGCGCACGACCAGGCGACGCTCAACCGCTACGCGGAAGCGCAGGCGCGACTCGAGCACGCGGGCGGCTACACGTGGCGCGACCGTGCGACTGCCGTGTTGCGCGGCCTCGGTTTCGCCGAAGAGCACCTCGACCGCCCGTTGCGCACCTTCTCGGGCGGCGAGCTCACACGCGCGTCGCTCGCGCGCGCGCTCGGCGGCGATCCCGACCTGCTGCTCCTCGACGAGCCGACGAACCATCTCGACGTCGCGTCGCTCGAGTGGCTCGAGAAGGAGCTGCAGTCGCTCGACGCCGCCGTCATCCTCGTCGCGCACGACCGCTGGTTCCTGGAAGCCGTGACGACGGCGACACTCGAGGTCGTCGCCGGACGCGGCACGTTCTTCCCCGGCCCGTGGCATGCGTGGCGCCGCGAGAAGGCCGCGCGGCTGCTGCATGCGCAGAAGGAGATCCAGCGCGTCGAGGGCGACATCGCCCGCCTCGAGCGCTTCGTCGAGCGCTTCCGCGCGAAGAAGGAAAAGGCGAAGCAGGCGCAGGCGAAGGTGACGCACATCGGCCGGCTGCAAGAGGAGCGCCAACAGTCTGCGGAGGAGATCTCGCTGCTGTCGCGGCGCAACCGCACGCTCGGCTTCGAGTTCCTGAAGCCCGCGCGCAGCGGCCGCACGGTCGTCGAAGCGAACGGGATCGAGCTGAAGATCGGCGAGCGCACGCTGCTCGGGGACGCGTCGTTCGCGCTCGAGCGCGGCGAGCACGTGGCGCTCGTCGGGCCGAACGGCTCGGGCAAGACGACGCTGCTCGAGGCCATGGTCAACGAGCGAAACGGCATCCACCTCGGGCACGGCGTGCAGGTCGGGTACTTCTCACAGCAGGAGATGGAGCTCGACACGCGCGGGTCGGTGCTGCAGTGCGTGCAGACGATGACGGGGTTGTCGCGCCCCGATGCGCAGAACCTGCTCGGCAAGTTCCTCTTCTCCGGGTGGGACGAGCACGAGAAACCCGTCAGCGTGCTCTCCGGCGGCGAGCGGCGACGGCTCGCGCTCGCCGTGACCGTGTCGTCCGGCGCGAACTTCCTCGTGCTCGACGAGCCGACGAACCATCTCGACCTCGAATCCCGAGAAGCCCTCGAGGCGGCGCTCGAGGCATTCCCCGGAACCGTGCTGCTCGTCTCGCACGACCGCGCGCTGCTCGACGCGGTCGCCGAGCGCACGCTCGCGATCGAAAACTGCGAGCTGCACTCGTACGACGGCGGCTGGGCCGAGATGCTGCGGCGGCGCGACGAGCGTGCGGCGCGTGCCGTGGAGCCGGTCGTCGTCGTCAAGAAGGCGAAGCCGACGAAGCCGCGCAAGGCTGCGAAGCCGCGGCCGAGCGAGCTCGAGCGGATCGAAGCGCAGATCGCGAGCGCCGAGGCGGAGCTCGCAGTGCTCGAGGAGCGGCTCGCGGAGGACTGGTCGAACGTCGAGACGCTCGCTGCGCACAAGCAGTCGCGCGACGCGCTCGCCTCGCTCTTGCAACGATGGGAGCACTTGTTCGAGCAGGCTCAGGCATGAAGGAAGCGCGGCTCGACGACTCGGGCTCCGGGCTCTCGCCGACGAGCGAGGGTTGGTTCGTCGTCAACGTCCGCGATGCGACGTGGTTGACGTCCGAGGACGGCGAGAAGCAGGGGACCGGCTCGGAGTGCAACTTCGACAGCCCCTTCGCCGAGTTCACCGACCTCGGCTTCCGGATCCACGTCCTGCCGCCCGGGCAGTCGAACGGCCTCTACCACCACGAGAACCGGCAGGAGGACTTCCTCGTCCTGCACGGCGAATGCGTCCTGCTCGTCGAGGGCGAGGAGCGGCGGCTGCGGCAGTGGGACTTCTTCCATTCGCCGGCCGGCTGCGAGCACATCTTCGTCGGCGCCGGCGGCGGGCCGTGCGTCCTGCTGATGACCGGCGCGCGCGGGGGCGGCGAGTGGAAGGTGACGTACCCGGTGTCGGAGCTGGCGCAACGGTTCGGCGCGAGCGCGGCACAGGAGACCAACGACCCGGACGAGGCGTACGCCGACTTCGAGCCCTCGCGTCGCGAGCGGCCGTCGTACTGGTCGCAGCTTCCCTGGGCCTAGAGCTTCTTTTCGAAGCAGAGGCTGAGCTCGCGGCTGTCGTACGGGGGCCAGCAGGCGATGCGCTCGAATCCGGAGGAGGCGTAGATCGCGAGCGCCGCAGCAGACTTGTCGCCGGTCTCGAGGACGAGCCCCGTGTAGCCGAAGGCGCGGGCGTGCTCCTCGAGCTCGGCGAGAACCCGCCGGCCGAGACCGCGGCCGCGCAGGTCGGGCACGACGTACATCCGCTTCACCTCCGCACGCGACTCGTCGAAGCGCGCAAGGCCGCCGCACGCAACCGGCCGCGCGCCGTCGCGCACGAGGACGAAGACACCGTCCGGCGGAACGAACATCCACGCGTCTCGCTTCGGCCCGATGTCGGCCTCGCCCTCGTAGAGCGCGAGCATCTCGGCCTGCTGCGCGACGCAGAGCGCCTGCGCGTCGGCCGAGTCGAAGGGCTCAGGCCCAGAACGCATCGAATGCGGAGTCGAGCGGCACAGCAGTGACCTCGCTGATCAGACCGTCGGCGAACTTGAGGACGAACGCCTGGTCGACGTCGAGCACGATGCCGTTCCGCGTGCCCCACGCGCGATAGACGGCGACGCCCCAGTCGTCGTTCGCGAGGACCGTGTGCAGGCGCGAGCCGTACGTGCCGCCGGTCTCGAGCCCGGTGCGGCGCAGGAAGTCCACGACCTCACGGCGCCCGTTGTACTCGCCGCTCATCACCGTGTTGCCGGGCACGCGCCAGACGATGTTGCGATCGAACGTCGCGCTGATCTGCTTGGCGTCGCGTCCGAACGCGCCGAAGAGCCGTTCGACGAGCCGAGCGTTCGGATGCGTGTTCATGCGTCGTCCCCGAGCGTCGCGACCACTGCTTCCGCGATCACCTTGAGTGGACGCTGCGACGCTTGCGAGGCGCGGCGGAGGCGTGCGAACGCCTCGTCCTCGGTGAGGCTCTCCTTCTCCATCAGCAGCCCCTTCGCGCGCTCGATCACCTTGCGCGCGGCGAGCGCCTCCTGGAGCGACTCCGCTTCTTCGCGCAACGCCTGCAGCTCCTCGTGCCGGGCGCGCGCGGTGTGGATCGCCGGCAGGAGATCCTGCTCGCGGAACGGCTTGACGAGGTAGCCGAAGACCCCCGCCTCGGCCGCACGCGCAACGAGCTCCTGCTGGCCGTACGCGGTCAGCATCACGATCGGGATCGGCCGCTCGTCGAGGATGCGCCGCGCCGCCTCGATCCCGTCGAGCCGCGGCATCTTCACGTCCATCAGCGCGAGATCGGGCTGCTCGCTGCGCGCGAGCGCGACCGCCTCTTCCCCGTCGCGCGCCTCTGCGCACACCTCGAAGCCGGCGCGCTCGAGGAGGTCCTTGAGATCGAGCCGGATGATCGTCTCGTCTTCGGCAACGAGGATTCTCATGCGCGCACAGCATTCCTGAGCCGGATGCCGCTGAAGTCGAGTGTCGTCCCGCTCACCTTCTCCCAGAGCGGGTAAAGGGTCGGGGCGATCCGCAGCTCGATGCCCGCATCCGCATGCCGCCCGAGTAGGTCGCCGAGCTCGACGAGCTCGAGCGGAACGACGGTCGCGCGGGAGACGAAGAACTTGTCCCACGGCTCGAACGTCTCGGCAGGCATTCGGTACGCGAAGAGGCGAACGGTGCGCAGCCGCTCGAGCCAGCCGCCTTCGATGACGCTCACCCGCCGCGTGCGATCGCCGTCGAGCCAACGCTCGACGTCCTCGTGCGACGTGTGCTCATTCGCGGTCCAGCAGGCACGCGGGCAGTCGCGCGGGAACCAGTACAGCCACGAGTACTGCGTCGCGACCGCCCAGACGAGAGCTTCGTCGAGCGCGTGCAACTCGTTGTGGTGTGGGTGGAAGACCTCGAGCGCCGGGTCCTCGCTGAAGTGCCAGAGGGTCAGATCTTCCGTAGGAGCTCCCTCGGTTCCGGGAAGTGCAGGAGCGACTGCGCTTCGTCGATGCCGCACCAGCGATAGGAGTCGTGCTCGAAGTCGAGCAGCGGCTCCCAGCCCGCCGGTGCGTCCACGGCGAACGCGCGCACGTCGACGCGCATGCCGGGCTGCGGCTCCCAGGCCTCACGTGTGTACTGGTAGGCGCCGATCTCCCGCGCGACCACGGCGGTGAGGCCGGTCTCCTCCTGCAGCTCCCGCAGCGCCGCCGCCCGCCAGTCCTCGCCGGGCTCGACGCCGCCCGCGACGGTGTTCCAGTAACCGCCCTTCGCCTGCGAGCGGCGCAACACGAGGAACTCGTCGCCGCGGCGGACGTGCACCAATACTTCGAGGCGTCCGAACTCGCTCACGACGGAAACACGACTTCCGCGCGCGAGCCGGTCAGCTCGAAGTTTCCCTGCAGCTCGTCGCGCACGAGCGCCCGCACGATCGAGAGGCCCGTTCCCGCCTCGGCCCCGTCGACTCCGCCGCCTTCGTCGGCGATCGCGAGCACGACGTCGGTGTTGCGGCGCGCGAGCTCGATACGCACCGCCCCGGCGCCGTGCTCGAGTGCGTTCTGCAGCAGCTCGCTGAAGACGAGCGCGAGCGCCGTTGCGCGACTGCCGGCGAGCGGGACGTGCTCGAGCGACGCGTCGACCTCCCGCCCAGCGCCGAGGCCCTGGACGATCGACGAGCGCAGGCGGTCGAGCAGGTCGTGCAGATCGACGTCCTCGTCCCGTTGCTCGGTCAGCACCTCGTGCACGGCGGCGATCGCGAGGATGCGATTCACGGAATGCTCGAGCGCCTCGCGTGGATCGACGCCTTCGGCGCGCGATTGCAGACGGAGCAGCGACGCGACGGTCTGCAGGTTGTTCTTGACGCGATGGTGGATCTCTTGCGCGAGCACGCCGCGCATGACCGCGCGGCCGTGCTCGAGCGCGACCGCGGCGTGATGGGCGATCGCCTCGAGCAGCGCGCGGTCGTCGTCGGAGAACGGCGCGTCGCGATCGGCGACGAGCTCGCCGATGACGCGGCGCTTCCAGCGCAGCGGCGTCCGCACGGCATGCTTGCCGGAGCGGCCCTCCGGCCAGGCGATCCGGCCGTCCTCGAGCACGAGCGCAGCGCCGGTCGCGCCGACTGCGTCCATCGTCGTCTCGACGATCTTCTGCAGCGACTCCTCGAGGTAGAGCGACTCCGAGACGGCTTCGCTGATGCGCGCGAGCGCCTCGAGCTCGGCGACGCGACGCTGTGCCTGTGCGTAGAGCTGCGCGTGCAGCAGCGACTGTGCGACCTGGTCGGCGATCGCCTGCAGCAGCTCGATCTCGGTCTCGTCGTATGCGCGCTGCTCGCGTGTGCGGACGTTGAGCGCGCCGGCGAGCTCCTCCCCGCGCGCGAGGATCGGCACTGCGAGGATCGACTCGTACTCCTCCTCCGGCAGGTTCGGGAAGAGCTTGAAGCGAGGGTCGAGGTGCGCGGCGGACGGGATCATCACGGGCGAGCGCTCGGCGGCGGCGGTGCCCGTGATGCCTTCGCCCGGACGCATCCGCGGCCGCCGCGTCATCTCCTCGACGCTCGTCCCGTGCGTCGCGCGGAGGACGAGCTCGCCCGTCCGCTCGTCGTAGAGGTAGACGAAGCACGCGTCGGCCTCGAGCGCGGCGGCGACCTTCTCGGCGACGAGGTGGAGGACTTCCTCGAGGTCGAGCGTCGAATTGACGGCGGCCGTCGTCTCGGTCAGCAGCCGAAGGTGCCGCTCGCTCGCATCCATGGAAATATCGTAGGGAGCAGTTGACGCTCTATCACTGGCTCCTCTTCTTCCACCTGCTCGGCGCGTTCGCGCTGTTCGCCGGCGCAGCCGTCGCCGGGACGCTTCAGATCGGGGCGATGCGCCGCGAGCGGCCGAGCGAGATCCTGGCGCTGCTGCGGCTGACGCGGGTCGGCGTCGCCCTCGTCGGCGTGGGCGCGGTGCTGACGCTCGTCTTCGGGATCGCGCTCGCGTCGCATCTCGGCTACGGACTGACCCCGGCGTGGGTGAAGGCGGCGCTCGGCCTGTGGCTCGCGAGCATGGCGCTCGGCGGGATCGGCGGCCGCACCGCGCGGCACGCCCGCTACCGGGCCGAGGAGCTCGCCGCGGCGGGCGACCTCCCGGACGAGGAGCTGCGCGCGCTCGTCGCCCATCGCCCGTCGCTGATCCTGAGCTACGTCAGCGGCATCCTTCTGGTCGCGATCGTCGTTCTGATGGTGTGGCGGCCGATATAGGACGGATTAACGAAAGCTTTACCACTGCCTTAGGAATTACGTCGCAGGGCGGGAATACCGTCGAAGCAATGAGTGCCCTCGCCATCGACCTCCGCCGCACCACCGGGTACATCGTCGCCGACCGTCAGGGTCGCCTGGTCGGAAAGGTCGAATGCCCGATGTACGGCACGGCGCCGGATGTTCCGGACGCCCTCTCGGTCAAGTCGGGGCTCTTCTCGCGGCGTCGCCGGCTCGTCCCGGCCGACACGATCGACCAGATCGACGGCACCTCCGGTGTCATCGGCCTCCGGGTCGACCGCGAGAACATTCGCTCGTTCCTCTAAAGAGGAACTCGCGGATCGACGGAGTTCCGCGCTGCCGAGAGCGCGGTCTCGGCAGCGCTCCACGCAGTAAGGCTCGCTTCTTCGATCCTGGTCAATGCGCCCGGGTCGGCGCGGCCTGCGGCCGGGCCGACGACCGGAGGCCTCCGGCTAGGTCTCGCTGCGCGTCGCCCT
>Ga0207657_10006288_pt1 | contig 12343 bp, 11 predicted proteins | sample KBSC33metaG_FD_184316 | JGI IMG/M metagenome (GOLD analysis project Ga0207657, IMG submission 184316) | Corn rhizosphere microbial communities from Kellogg Biological Station, Michigan, USA - KBS C3-3 metaG (SPAdes) (version 2) | ecosystem: Host-associated > Plants > Roots > Rhizosphere > Soil ...
TTCCGGGCTGAGGCACCAGCTTCACAGGCCGGGGCAGCCTGTGTTCCCAGCAGCCAGTCCTCCACCGCGAGAATCGACTGACGACTGCTCACCGCTCACGAACGATCTCTTCAGGGCTCGGCTTCACCATTGCCGATTCGCCCAACCGCCTCCTTGAAACGCCGCCCTCGCTCGGCGTAATCGCGGAACATGTCGAAGCTCGAGCACGCGGGCGCGAGCAACACGACGCCTGCGGGTTTCGCGAGCGCGAACGCGCGCGCCACCGCTTCCTCGAGCGTCTGCGCCTCGTACACCGGCACGGCGTCGGCGAGCGCTTCGCCGATGAGCGCCTTCGCTTCGCCGATCGCGACGACCGCTTTCGCGCGCGCGATCAGCGGATCGCGCAGCAGACGAAAATCGCCGCCCTTGTACCGTCCGCCGATGATCGGCACGAGACCGTCCGCGAAGCTCTCGATTGATCGCCGCGCCGATTCCACGTTCGTCGCTTTCGAGTCGTTGACGAACCGCACGCCGCCGATTTCGCGAACGAGCTCCATCGCGTGCTCGAGGCCGCGGAACGACTCGACGGCCGACGTCATCGCCGCCGGCGCCGCGCCGACGATCGCGCCAACGGTCGCCGCGGCCATCACATCGCTCACCAGGTGCGGCCCGAGCAGATGAATCGCGCTGAGCGGCACGAGCGACGTCGTCGATCCGGCATGCCGGCTGACGATCCATCCATCCTCGATGGCAGTGCCCTCGTCGATCGACGACTGCGGCGCGAACAGCCGCGTCCGCGCTCGCGCACGGCGGGCCAGATCGAGCACGGCGGGATCGTCCGCGTTGATCACCGCCCAGTCGTCAGGCTCCTGGTTCTCGAAGATCCGCGCCTTCGCCGCGCCGTAACGCTGCACCGTCGGATGACGATCGAGGTGGTCCGGCGAAAAATTCAGCATCACCGCGATCCACGGTCGGAATGCGTCGATCTCCTCGAGCTGAAAGCTGCTCGCTTCGACGATGTGGAGCGTGTCCGGCGTCGAGGCGGCGACTTGCGCGCTCAGTGGGGCGCCGATGTTGCCGCCCACCGTGACCGTGTAGCCCGACGCTTCCAGCATCCGACCGGTCAGCGCGGTCGTTGTCGACTTGCCTTTGGTGCCGGTGATCGCAATCACGCGGCCTCGCAGCCAACGGAACGCGAGCTCGATTTCGGCAATCACGGGCACGCCGCGATCGCGCGCCGCCTGCACCACCGGCTGCTCCGACGGCACACCCGGACTCAACACCACGAGATCGGCGCCGGTGAACGTCGCCGGCTGATGGCCGCCGAGCTCGAGCCGCACGTCGAGCGCGCGCAACGGCTCCGCGTCCGGCACGGTCGCGCGTGCATCGGACAGCGTGACGTGCGCTCCGCGCTCGGCGAGGAGCTCCGCCGCGGCGATGCCGCTCTTCGCGGCTCCCGCGACGGTCACGCGCTTGCCCTTGACGTCAAATCCCAAATCACCAATCCCAAATTCCAAATCCCGTCAGCGAAGCTTCAAGGTGGCCAGCGCGAACAACGAAAAAATGATCGCGGCAATCAGAAACCGCGCGATCACCTTCGGCTCGCTCCATCCGACCAGCTCGAAGTGGTGATGCAGCGGCGCCATACGAAACACGCGCTTGCCGGTCGACTTGAACGAGGCGACCTGAATCACCACCGACAGCGCTTCGAGCACGAACACGCCGCCGACGATCGGCAGCAGCAGCTCCTGCTTGATCAGAATCGCGACCGTGCCGAGCGCGCCGCCCAGCGCCAGCGACCCGACGTCGCCCATGAAGATCTCCGCGGGGTACGAGTTGTACCAAAGGAAGCCGAGCGACGCGCCGACCAGCGATCCGCAGAAGATCGTCAGTTCGGCGGCCGGTGGAAAGCGCACGAGCAGCAGGTACTCCGCGAAGACGCGATGGCCGGTGACGTACGCCAGCGCCGTGTACGCCGCCGCCGCGATCGCGAAGCAGCTGATCGCCAGACCATCGAGCCCGTCCGTCAGGTTGACGGCGTTCGTCACCGCGACCAGTACGAACACCGCGAACAGCAGGTAGCCCCACCCGAGATCGGGGATCAGCCGTTTGAAGAACGGAAAGATCAGCCGCGTGCTGTACAGACCGTGATTGGCCAGCATCAGCAGCACCGCGCCGACGACGACCGCGATGACGATCTGCAGGCCCATCTTGTAGCGCGGCAGCAGCCCGTGATGCGATCGGCGGACGATCTTCAGGTAGTCGTCGAGGAAACCGACGCCGCCGTAGGCCACCGTCGTCAGCACGGCGATCCAGATGTAGACGTTCGTCAGATCCGCCCACAACAGGGTCGGGATGATCGCCGCCGTGAGGATCAGCAGCCCACCCATCGTCGGCGTCCCGGCCTTGGGCCGATGCGTCTGCGGACCGTCCTGCCGAATGACCTGTCCGATCTGAAAGTCGCGCAGGCGGCGAATCATCCACGGGCCGCACGCCAGGCTGATCGCGAGCGCCGACAGGCTGGCCGCAGCCGTGCGGAACGTGATGTAGCGCGTCACGTTGAGCGCGGAAATCTCGGAGCGGAACGGGTAGAGCAGGTGATACAGCATCAGCCCCGCTCCGCCTTCAGCCGATCGACGATGCGGTCGGTCCGCACGCCGCGCGAGCCTTTGACCAACACGAGATCGCCGGCTTTCACCAGCGATGCCGCCGCATCGGCCGCTTCCTCGCTCGTGCTGAAGTGACGCACCCGTTCGCGCGCGATGCCGGACGCGATCGCGGCCTCGGCGAGCGCCGCCGCCGGTCCGGCGCCGACCGTCACCAGCACGTCGACGCGCGCAGCCGCCGCCGCGCGCCCCACCTCTTCGTGCAGCGCCGTCGATCGTTCGCCGAGCTCCAGCATTTCTCCGAGCACGGCGATCCGGCGCGACGCGCCGCTCGCGCCGCCGAGCACGTCCAGCGCCCGCCGCGTCGCCGTTGGATTCGCGTTGTAACTGTCATCGATCAGCGTGACGTCGTCGCGCAGCCGGAGCACTTCGCCGCGGTGCGCCGCGGGCCGCAGCGCCGCCGCCCGCTTGGCGATCGCGTCGAGCGGGACGCCGAGCTCGGTCGCCACCGCCGCCGCCGCCAGCACGTTCGCCAGATTGGCGCGACCGACCAACGGGGTCGTCAGCTCGATGCTGCCGCCACGGGTGGTCACCCGTGCGCGCGTGCCTTCGACCGCGCGATCGACCACGCCGGTCGCCCGGACGTCAGCGGCCGCGTCGATCCCGAATGTGACAATGCGACCCGCGAACCCGGTGGTCCGGTCGGCGATTCGCGCGTCGTCCGCGTTCGCCACGAGCAGAGTCGACGAGGACGCACCCTCGAGAATCTCGGCTTTGGCGTCGGCGATCGCATCCAGGGAGGCGAAATGCCCGAGGTGCGCTTCGCCGACGTTGATCCAGACACGCACGTCGGGCTCGGCGACGTCGACCAGCGTGCGGATCTCCCCGGCGTGATTCATTCCCAGCTCGACGACCGCGATGTCTGGCCGCGCGGTCAGTTCGATGAGCGACAGCGGCAGACCGATGTGGTTGTTGAAGTTGCCGCGATTGCGCATCACCTGGTAGCGCTCCGCGAGAAACTCCGCCGTGATTTCCTTCGTCGTGGTCTTGCCCGCGCTGCCCGTAATCGCCACGACCGTCGCGCCCGACGAGCGCCGGACGGCCCGTCCGAGCGCTTGCAGCGCCACCGTCGCGTCGTCCACCGCGATGACGACGGCGTCGCGCGATTCCGTCCGCGCGAACGCGGCCGGCACCATGACGCCCGCCGCCCCCGCCGCGATCGCCGCGCTGGCGAACTGCGCGCCGTCGAATCGTTCTCCCCGCACGCCGATGTAAAGCGCGCCCGGCTTCAGCGTCCTCGTGTCGATCGAAACGCCCGCGAGAACGCGATCGGGATCGCCCGATACGATCGTCCCGCCCGTTGCCGACGCCACCCACGCGGCGGTCAGCGACAGCGGCGCGCGTGTCGTCCCCGCTGCTGCGCCGGGCACGAACGAATCCGACCCGCCAGGCGTGGTCATGCGACGCCTGAATGGCTGCGCCGCCGCGCCAGCGCTTCGCGCGCCACGGCGACGTCGTCGAACGGCAGCGTGCGGTCGCCGATCACCTGATACTTCTCGTGGCCCTTGCCGGCAACGAGGATCAAGTCGCCCGGGCGTGCCACCTCGACGGCCCTCGTGATCGCCGCGGCGCGATCGACAATGGCGAGGAGCTGCCCTGCCTCACGCCGCGTGTCCTGCGTGATGCCGCGTCGAATCTCCTCGATGATCCGCATCGGGTCCTCGCTGCGCGGATTGTCCGAGGTGATGACGAGCAGGTCGCTGAGTCGTCTCGCTACGGCGCCCATCAGCGGCCGCTTGGTGCGATCGCGATCGCCGCCGCAGCCGAACACCGTGATCAACCGTCCGCGTGCAAGAGGTCGCGCCGTCTCGAGCAGATTCCGGAGCGCATCGTCGGTGTGCGCGTAGTCGACGACGACCGTGATCTCGTCGGCGGGGGTGGAGACGACCTGAAACCGCCCCGGAACGCCGTCCAGGGCGCGAACGCCCCGTTCGATCGCGTCGAACGGCAGGCCGAGTGCGACTGCCGTCGCGGCCGCCGCGAGGATGTTGTAGACGTTCGGACGTCCCACCAGCCGCGACTCCACGTGCAGCGTGCCGCGCGGCGATCGAATATCGAACGACAAACCGTCGAGCGAGAACGACAGCGGACCGGTCGTCACGTCCGCCGGCCGGTTGATGGCGTAGGTCGTCGGCGATCCACCCGCGCCAATCAGGGACGAGCCGCGCGGATCGTCGAGATTGATGAGGCTCGGCGCATCGGCCGGCAGCATCTCGAACAGCCGACGCTTCGCGCGGAAGTACGCGTCCATGTCCGCGTGGAAGTCGAGGTGATCGCGCGTCAGATTCGTGAAGACGCCGGCCGCGAACGTCATGTCGTCGACGCGCCGCAGCGACAGCGCGTGCGACGACACTTCCATCGTGCAGGCGCCGCATCCCTTCGCGACCATCTCGCGAAGGAGACGCTGCACGTCCGGCGCCTCGGGCGTCGTGCGCGTCGCTTCGCGAACCTCGTCGCCGATGCGGTACGAGACGGTGCCGAGGACGCCGCACCGGATCCCGGCCGCTTCGAAGATCGACGCGAGCACGTAGGCCGTCGTCGTCTTTCCATTCGTGCCGGTGATGCCGACGACCCGCATCTCGCGGCTCGGATGGCGGAAGAATTCCGCCGCGAGGATCGCGAGCGCCAGACGCGCGTCCTCGACGATCGCCCACGGGACGCGCACGTCGGGAGGTGCGGGTTGTTCCGACACGACGGCCACGGCGCCGCGATCGAGCGCCTGCCGCGCGAACGACACGCCATCGGCGTGCTGACCTTTCAACGCGACGAACACGTCGCCGCGGGTGACGAGGCGCGAGTCGTACGCGATGCCGGTGACCACGCCGACGGCGGCTTCCGCCTGCAAGGCATCGTCGGCGCGAATGAGACCCCGCCCCCGCAGCACGCCGTGAAGCTCGGACCACGTCATGGCTGCTCGGCACTCGACGAATGATGGCCAGCTGATCGCTGGAGCACGATCCGGCAGACGGCGCCCGCTTCCAGCGGCGAGCCCGCGGGAGGATCCTGCGAGACGACGAACCCGTCGCCCGAGGCGCGGGTCAGGAGACCGAGCTTGCTCAACGTGCGCACCGCTTCACGCGCGCTCAGCCCGGTGAGATCGGGCAGCGTCGCCGTCTGGCCGTTGGTGACGAGGCTGAGCACCGGCTGCGGCGGCGTATCGACAACCGGCACCTTGGCCGCGTCGTCGCGGCGCGCGACGAGCACGGGCGGATCGGGGTTGATCGAGGGTCCGACGCCGAGGTAGCGCAGGGTCGCCTCGGCGATGCGCTTGAACACCGGCGCCGACACCATGCCGCCGGTATGTCCGCTGCTTCCGTGCGGCGAGTCGGTGACGACGATGATCGCCACGACCGGATTGCGCGAGGGCACGAACCCGACGAACGACGCGTTCCATTCCGTCGTCGAGTAGTGGCCGTGCACCAGCTTGGCCGATGTGCCCGTCTTGCCCGCGATCGTGTAGCCCTCCATCTGGGCCTTCTTCGCGGTGCCGCGCTCGACGACGCCTTCCATGATCGACGTCATCGTCGCGGCCGTGTCCGGGCTGACGGTCCGCCGCACGATTTTCGGCTGGACCTCGTAGCGGCGATCGCCGCGGTAGATCGCGCGCACGACGCGCGGCTCGACGTATTGACCGCCATTGGCGATCGAGCTGACGGCCGCCACCATCTGCAGAGGCGTGACGCCGACCTGATAGCCCATCGACACCGACGCGAGCGCGCTCTCGGTCCATTGATCCGGGCGCCAGACGATTCCGGGGCTCTCGGCCGGAAAATCCGGCGAGACCGATCGGCCGAACCCGTAGCGCTGCACGTATTCGCTCAGACGCGCCGTCCCGAGCTTGAACCCGATCTTGATCGCGCCGACGTTGCTCGACTTGACGATGACGTCGGTGAACGACAGGACGCCGTAATCGTGGGTGTCGTGCACGACGCGTCCGCGATCGATGCGAATCTGCCCGCCGCGGACGTCGATCATCGTGTCGATCGGCATCACCTTCTCTTCGATCGCGGCCGACGCCGTGACGACCTTGAACGTCGAGCCCGGCTCGTACAGGTCCTGGACCGCACGATTGCGCCGCTCGCTCTCCTCCGACTCGCGGTAGTCGTTCGGGTTGAACGTCGGATCGTTCGCCATCGCCAGAATCTCGCCCGTATGCGGATTCATGATGATGGCCGACCCGCCGGCCGCGTGGTTCTCGAGCACGCCGGCATGCAGCTCGCGCTCGGCGATGTGCTGGAGGTACTCGTCGATCGTCAGCTCGATCGACGCGCCCGTCGTCGGCGGCTTCTCGAACCGGCTGAACGCGTGGCGCTTGGCGTCGGTGTGCACGAGGATCGTGCCCGGCTTGCCGCGGATCTGAGAATCGTACGTCGACTCGACACCGCCTAGGCCGCCGTTGTCGAGGCCGACGTAGCCGAGCAGGCTGGCGCCCAGCGACTTGTTCGGATAGAAGCGCTTGCTCTCCTTGAAGAACCCGATGCCGTCGAGGTTGAGCGCCGCGACCCGACGCGCCTCCTCGGGAGACACCTGCCGCCGCACGTACGCGAAATTCCTGGAGCGGGCAAGACGTTCGGCAAGCGCCTTTCGTTCGCTCGGCGCGCAGTCCTGCAACGCGCCGCACAGCTGTGCCGCCGCGCGACCGGCGTCCTCGATTTCCGACGGAACCGCGTAGATCGAATCGGCGTCCGCGCTGGTGGCGAGCACGTGACCGTGCCGATCGAGGATGTCGCCGCGTTTGGCGGGCGCGGGAATCGAGCGCTGCTGCTGGCGCTCGGCGCGGGCGACGAGATCGGCGTGCTCGACGATCTGCAGGAACACGAGCCGCGTCTCGATCCCGACGACCCACAGGCCGAGCAGGGCGACGATCACGAGCAGACGGCCTCGCAGCACCGTGCGCCAATCGGGCGCGGGCTGGCGCACCACGGGCGCGTTCGGCGCGTGGCGAGACAACAGCCGCCAGATGCGCGTCATGGTCACCGCCGCGCGACCACCGATGTCGCCGGCGGCTCCGCCGGCAGCACGCGCTCGATCACGATCGCGTCCTCGCGCGCCGGCGACACCAGGTGCAGCCGGTTGGTCGCGAGCGACTCGATGCGCGACGGCGATTTCAGCGTCTCGATCTCGAGGCGCAGTTGACGCCCGAGATCCTCCTCGGCGGCTTTCTCGCGCTGCAGCTCCTCCACCTGATACCCGTGCCGCAGCAGCTCGGTCCGCTGCCAGGCCGAGAAGAGCAGCACGATCACGAGCAGGCCGGCAATCGCCACCGATTTCCAGAGCTCGCGCTGCCGCGCCTCGTCGACCTCGCGGACGATGGGGTTGTTGCGGACATCTTTTTTGATGGCGTACTCGAACGCTTCCATCACGCGATCCTTTCGGCGGCCCGCAGCTTCGCGCTGCGCGCGCGCGGATTGCGCCGCACTTCGTCCTCGCCGGGAACGACCGGCTTTTTGGTCAGCACCCGCAGCAGCGCGTTGTCGCGCTGCGCGAGCGCGCGGAAGGTGTGTTTCACGATCCGATCCTCGAGCGAGTGAAACGTGATGACCACCAGGCGTCCGCCGGCACGCAAACGGCCGGCCGCGGCTTCGAGGAAGCGGTCGAGCCCCTCGAGCTCGCGGTTGACCCAGATGCGCAGCGCCTGGAACGTGCGCGTCGCCGGATCGATGCGCATGGAGCCGCGCCGGGGCACGTTGCGCCGCACGAGATCCGCCAGCGCGCCCGTCGTCGCGATCGGCTCCTGACGCCGCACGGCGACAATGGCGCGCGCGATCCGACGAGAAAAACGTTCTTCGCCGTAGTGGAAGATCGCCGCCGCGAGCTCTTCCTCGGTCGCGCGGGCGACGAGGTCGGCCGCCGTATCGCCTTGGCTGCGATCCATGCGCATGTCGAGCGGCTCGTTGCGTTGAAAGCTGAAGCCGCGGCCCGGCTCGTCGAACTGCATCGACGACACGCCGAGATCCGCGAGCGCGCCGTCCACGAGAGGGAGCTGCCGGGCGTCGAGGACATCGCCGAGCGAGCGATAGTCGGCGTGGACGAGCTCGACGCGATCGGCCCACGGCGCGAGCGTTTCGCGCGCGCGGGCGAGCGCGTCGCGATCGCGATCGAGGCCGATGAGCCGCGACGCGCCGGCGGCAAGCAGGGCGCTCGAGTGTCCGCCGAGCCCGACGGTGCAATCGACGAACACGCCGCCGCGCGCCGGCTGCAGCTGGCGCAGCACCTCCGCGGTGAGAACCGGCACGTGCGTCAAATGCCGAACTCCGACAGCGCGCGCGCGTCATCGTCGGAATACGCTTCGCGCTGCAGCTTCGTCAGGAAGCGATCGTGGTTCCAGACGTCGAGGTAGTTGTATTGGCCCAGGACGTCGACGTCGCCGATCATCGTGGCGGCGTCGCGCAAGCGGACCGGGATGATCACCCGTCCCTGCGTGTCGAGCTCGGCGACCTGTCCGAAATAATTCACGCGATCCAGAAAGCGAAGGCGCGAGGGATGCGTCGACGGCATATCGCCGAGCTTTTGCTCGATCTCGAGCCAGACCGGCATGGGGTACATGCGTACGTATTCACCGGTGAGGCTCGTCAGGAAGAGCTCGCGGCCGTACTTGCTCTCCAGAAACGAGCGAAACGCGGTGGGCACTTTCAGGCGCCCTTTGTCGTCGATGCGCGTCGGCGCATTGCCCCTAAACACGGGACACTACTCCATTTATCTCCACAAATTTCCACCGAAATAGTAGGAGAGCATGGCGATGTTGTCAACCGCAAAATCCAGCGGTTCAGTAAGTTACGCCAAATTTTCGCCTTTTAATCGCCCTGTGGATCGTACGCCCCAACGGCTTGGAGGACCGGTCTCCTCACGAGACCCCGTCCCCATACCGTCGCGTGTTAGGATGCGAGGTTTACGCGCATGCTTATGCTTGCTCGGCGATTCGCGCGACAGCTCGACATTTTCGGACAAACCGGTGCGCTCGCCGGACGCCGGCGTGGCTGAACCGGCCTCCACGTCGGTCATCATCCCCGCGTACAACGAAGCCGCGGCGGTCGGCGTGCTCGTCGCCGCCCTGCGCGCGTCAGCACGGTGGCTCGAGATTCTCGTCGTCGACGATGGCTCCAGCGACGATACCGGTGCCCGGGCTGCCGCCGCCGGAGCGCGCGTCATCCGGCATGCGTACAACAAGGGAAATGGCGCCGCGGTAAAAACCGGCATTCGCCAGTCGTCCGGCGCCTTCGTGCTGATCATGGACGCCGACGGCCAGCATCAACCCGCCGACGCCGCCCGTCTGGTGGCGGAGCTTGGCGCGTACGATCTCGTCATCGGTGCCCGCTCGAGCGAGACGCAGGCCAGCACGCTCCGGCGCGCCGGCAACACGGTCCTCAACGGCGTCGCGAGCTATCTGACCGAGCAGCCGATTCCGGACCTCACGTCGGGCTTCCGTGCGGCGCGGCGCGAGTGCCTCGTCGAATTCCTTCATCTCCTTCCCAACGGCTTCTCGACGCCGACGACGACGACGCTCGCGTTCATGAAGGCAGGCTACAGCGTGCGGTTCGAGCCCATCGACGCCGCGCAGCGTTCCGGCGCGTCGAAGATTCGCCTTGGCTCCGACGGGGTCCGGTTTCTGCTGATCCTGCTCAAGGTGGTCACGATCTTCAGCCCGCTGCGGATTTTCTTTCCCATCAGCGCGCTGGCTTTCGTCGTCGGCGCGCTGTACGCCGTGTGGACGGTGTTCACGCAGTCGCACGTCACGAATTCGTCCGTGCTCCTGATACTCTTCAGCGTGGTGATCTTCCTGGTCGGCCTCGTCTCCGAACAGATCTCGTCGCTGCGCTTCGAGGGGCGCCGATGACGCCGCCGCGAGCCATCGTCGTCGTGCCGACGTACAACGAGCGGGAGAATCTGCCGGTGCTCGTCGAGGGACTGATGCGCCACGAGAACGTGCGCGTGCTCGTCGTGGACGACCAGTCGCCCGACGGCACGGGCGCGGTGGCCGATGCGCTGGCGCGCACGTTTCCCGGACGCGTCGACGTGCTGCACCGGACGTCGCGCCGCGGCTTCGGCCGATCGTGCGTGGACGGCATGACGCAGGCGGTGCACGAGCCGGTGGACGTGGTTTGTCAGATGGACGCCGATCTGTCGCACGATCCGGCGGATCTGCCGCGCCTCGTCGCCGCGTCGGCGGACGCGGACGTCGTCATCGGTTCGCGCTATGTCGCGGGCGGGCGCATTCTGAACTGGCCGCTGCGGCGGCGGATCTTGAGCCGCTTCGCGAACTCGTACATCCGCCTCGTCACCCGCCTCACCGCGCGCGACTGCACGAGCGGCTACCGCTGCTGGCGCCGTGAGGTTCTCGCGTCGGTGCCGTTCGATCACATTTTTTCCGACGGCTATTCGTTCCTGATCGAAATGCTGTTTCGCGCCGAACAGCGCGGCGTGCGCGTCGCGGAGGTGCCCATCACCTTCGTGGAGCGGCTCAAGGGACAGTCGAAATTGTCGATGGCGGTGCTCGTGGAATCGGTGGTCACGCCGTGGCGGCTGGCGGCCACGCGCGGACGGGGCCGCTGAGCGGTTCCATGCTAAGGTTTAGAGGCTTTTTCACATGTCAGCCCCTGTTCCAAAGCCCGCCGGCCTGAGCGTTTTTTTCCCCGCGTACAACGACAGCGGCACGATCGCGAGCATGGTGATCGGCGCCGTCAAGGCGGCGGCGGCGGTCACACCGGACTACGAAGTGATCGTGGTCAACGATGGGAGCGGGGACGCCACGGCGCAGATCGCCGACGAGCTCGCGCGGACCTACCCCCAGGTGCGGGTCATCCATCATCCGAAGAATCGCGGCTACGGCGGCGCGCTGCAAACGGGTTTTCGCGCGGCCACCAAGGAGTTCGTCTTCTACACCGACGGCGACGCGCAGTACGATCCGGCCGAGCTCGCTCTGCTGTGGGCGCGGATGACGCCCGACGCGGACCTGGTCAACGGCTACAAGATCAGCCGCGCCGATCCCCTCCACCGCATCATCATCGGGCGCCTCTACCATCACTTCGTCTCGCGGTTGTTCGGCCTGAAGGTGCGCGACGTGGACTGCGACTTCCGCCTGATGCGTCGATCGATTTTCGAGCGCATCACGCTCGAGAAAACCAGCGGCGTGATCTGCCTCGAGATGATGAAGAAGATCCACGACGCCGGCTTCCACATCGTCGAAGTGCCGGTGCATCACTATCACCGGGCGTTCGGCAAGTCGCAGTTCTTCAACTTCCCGCGCATCGCCAAGACCGGCGTGGACGTGATGCGGCTCTGGTTCACGCTCGTCGTACGCGGCCGCCATCGTCATGCCGCCGCGCCGCTCGTTCACTCGAGCGCCAGGCGGCCGTGAACGCGCTCCGGTCAGGGTGCCGGCTAGCATGACGCCCGTGCGTTTTCCCTTCATGTCGCTCGTCCCGCGCGACGATGCCGCCAATGTGCAGGCGGCGATCGATCGAGTCGTCGCCAGCGGCTGGTTCGTGCTCGGGCCCGAAGTAGAGGCCTTCGAATCGGAGTTCGCGACGGCGATGGGCGCCCCGTACGCCATCGGCGTCGGCACGGGCACGGACGCGATCAGCCTCATCCTGCGTGCATTGGATGTCGGGCCGGGCGATGAAGTGATCACCACACCGGTGTCGGCGGCGTATTCGGCGCTGGCAGTGACGATGGTCGGCGCGCGGCCGGTGTTCGCCGAC
>Ga0207657_10006289_pt1 | contig 12342 bp, 11 predicted proteins | sample KBSC33metaG_FD_184316 | JGI IMG/M metagenome (GOLD analysis project Ga0207657, IMG submission 184316) | Corn rhizosphere microbial communities from Kellogg Biological Station, Michigan, USA - KBS C3-3 metaG (SPAdes) (version 2) | ecosystem: Host-associated > Plants > Roots > Rhizosphere > Soil ...
CCATGGCCGGGGTGACGGATCGGCCTTTCCGCCAGTTGTGCAAGCAGCTCGGCGCTGGTTACGCAGTATCGGAAATGGCGGCGTCTGATCCGCGCCTGTGGGCAAGTGAAAAGACCGCGCGCCGTATCAATCATGACGGTGAAATGGAGCCCAAGGCGGTGCAGATCGCCGGTGCCGATCCGGCCATGCTTGCGGCTTGCGCGAAATTCAATGTCGAGCGCGGTGCGCAGATCATCGATATCAACATGGGGTGTCCGGTGAAAAAGGTCTGCAATAGCTGGTGCGGTTCTGCTTTGCTGCAGGATGAAGAGCTGGTGGGCCGGATATTGGCGGCAGTGGTCGGCGCGGTCGACGTGCCGGTTACGCTGAAATTTCGCACTGGCTGGAATCGCCAGAACAAGAATGCACTGGCTATTGCGAAGCTGGCCGAAGCTGCAGGCGTCGCGATGCTGACCTTGCATGGCCGCACCCGTGCAGACGGTTACAGCGGCGAAGCCGAATACGATACCATCGCTGCCGTCAAAGCTGCAGTCTCGATTCCGGTCGTTGCCAACGGTGATATCACCACGCCGGAGAAGGCGAAGTTCGTTCTCCAATACACTGGTGCCGATGCAATTATGATCGGACGTGCAGCGCAGGGCAGGCCTTGGATTTTCCGTGAAGTCGATCATTACCTCCGCACCGGCGCTTACTTGCCCGCGCCGACAGTAGCCGAAGTGCGGGCGCTGATGCGCGAGCACCTGCAGGCGCACTATGCGTTTTACGGTGAATACATGGGCTTGCGCACCGCACGCAAGCATATAGGCTGGTACGTGCGCGACCTGTCTGGGGGCGAGGCGTTCCGTCAGCGCATGAACCGGCTGGAAAGCTGCGAGGAGCAACTGGCTGCGGTCGATGCTTTCTTCGAATCCCAAGTGGCCTTCGGCGAGCGGTTACAATACGACCTCGCCGAACAACGGCTGGCTGCTTGATCCATAACAAAATCAACCCATACTGCAATGAGTAAAGACAACATCCAAGACGTCGTCAGGAAGAGCCTTGAGAAATATTTCAAGGATCTTGGTGAGTTGCAACCGTCGAACGTCTATGAAATGGTGGTCTTTACCGTGGAAAAACCCATCCTTGAAGTGGTAATGAAGCGCGCCGACGGCAACCAGTCGCTGGCGGCGGAAATGCTCGGGATCAATCGCAATACTTTGCGCAAGAAGCTGCAGCAGCACGGCTTGCTGTAGTGTGATTCGTGACTCATAACGTAAGCGGCTAGTGAACGACGCTGGAGGCGTCGGGCATGAGCCGTTTACGTTATTTTTCACTTTTGTTCATTCGTCATCATGATCAAACAAGCCCTCATCTCGGTCTCCGACAAGACCGGCGTACTCGAATTCGCCAAAGCCCTCGCTGCAATGGGCGTCAATATTCTTTCGACCGGCGGCACGGCGAAATTGCTGGCCGATAATGGCGTGCAGGTGACCGAGGTGGCGGACTATACCGGCTTTCCAGAGATGCTCGACGGCCGCGTGAAGACGCTGCATCCGAAAGTGCACGGCGGCATTCTGGCTCGCCGCGATTTGCCCGAGCATGTCGCCGCACTGGAGAAGCACGGGATTCCGACCATCGACATGGTGGTGGTGAACCTGTATCCCTTCCAGCAGACCGTAGCCAAGGAGCAGTGCTCGCTGGAAGACGCGATCGAGAACATCGACATCGGCGGCCCGACCATGCTGCGCTCTTCGGCCAAGAATCACAAGGATGTGGTGGTGGTGTGTGATCCGGCCGACTATGGTCGCGTGCTCGACGAGATGAAGGCGAACAAGGGTGAAGTCGGCTATGACACCAAGTTTGCACTGGCGACGAAAGTGTTCGCACATACCGCTCAGTACGATGGCGCAATCACCAACTACCTGACCTCGCTCGGCGCAGACAAGCAACATGCAACCCGCAGCTCCTATCCGCAGACGCTCAACCTGCATTTCGAGAAAGTGCAGGAAATGCGCTACGGCGAGAATCCGCATCAGTCCGCCGCCTTCTACCGTGATCTGGCGCCAGTTGCCGGTTCGTTGGCCAATTACAGGCAACTGCAGGGCAAGGAGCTTTCCTACAACAACATCGCCGATGCCGACGCGGCATGGGAGTGCGTGAAGACATTCGATGAAACCGCTTGCGTCATCATTAAGCATGCCAATCCCTGCGGCGTGGCGATTGGCACCGATACGCTCGATGCCTATAACAAGGCGTTCAAGACCGATCCGACTTCAGCCTTCGGTGGCATCATCGCTTTCAATCGCGAACTCGATGGCAAGACGGCCGATGCTGTGGCCAAGCAGTTCGTCGAAGTGCTGATCGCGCCTGCGTTTACGGCAGAGGCGAAACAGGTGTTCGCAGCGAAGCAGAACGTGCGTCTGCTCGAGATTCCGCTGGCACAGGGCGTCAATGCCTATGATCTGAAGCGCGTCGGTGGCGGTTTGCTGGTGCAGTCGCCGGATGCGCGGAACGTGGCCGTGGCCGAACTGAAGGTAGTGACGAAGAAGCAGCCGACGCCGCAGCAGATGCAGGATCTGATGTTTGCCTGGCGTGTGGCCAAGTTTGTGAAGTCGAATGCGATTGTTTTCTGTGGTAACGGCATGACGCTGGGTGTCGGCGCCGGTCAGATGAGTCGAGTTGATTCCGCGCGCATCGCTTCCATCAAGGCGCAGAACGCAGGCCTGATGCTTGCCGGTTCGGCCGTAGCTTCCGATGCCTTCTTCCCGTTCCGCGACGGCTTGGATGTGGTGGTCGATGCGGGCGCTACTTGTGTGGTTCAGCCGGGCGGCTCGATGCGAGATCAGGAAGTGATCGATGCAGCGGACGAGCGCGGTGTCGTAATGCTGTTCACTGGCACGCGTCACTTCCGTCATTGATCCTCCTTCATCCTCCCTGCTGCGGTGGGGAGGATTTTCTTCCATGAAAATCCTCGGCATCGATCCAGGCTTGCGCACCACGGGGTTCGGTGTAATTGCGAAGCAGGGTAACAAGCTCTCCTATATTGCGTCGGGCACCATCAGGACATCGGATGCTGATTTACCGCAGCGCTTGAAGACCATTCTCTCCGGGGTCGGTGAAATCATTCGTACTTATGCGCCGGATTGCGCAGCGATCGAAAAAGTCTTCGTTAATGTCAATCCGCAATCGACATTGTTGTTGGGGCAAGCACGTGGTGCGGCAATTTGCGCCTTGGTGAGTGCCAATCTTGTGGTGGCGGAGTACACGGCGCTGCAAATCAAGCAGGCCGTCGCTGGACACGGCAAGGCGCAGAAGCAGCAGATGCAGAGTATGGTGCAGCGGCTTTTGATGCTGTCGGGGGTGCCCAGCACCGATGCAGCCGATGCGCTGGGTGTCGCGATTTGCCATGCTCATAGCGGCGATGCGCTGGCAACCTTGGGCGGCTTGGCACCGGCGCTTGGCAAAAAAGGTTTTCGGGTGCGGCGCGGCCGGCTTGTCGGTTAAGCATGTTTCTCCGCCTTGCGCGCGGCAATCTCGAAGTGGTTGTGCCAGTAAGGGTCTCGCCCCCGCAGGGCGGCCCATACGCTTGAGGCGAGATAGGCAAGCGGAAAGATGATTCCCCAACGTTCGGCCTGCCGCACGTGCTCCAATTCATGTGCCAGGACGCGCATCGACAATCCCTGATTTTCCGAAATTACGATATGGCCGAGGGCCATTGCAGTCATTGCGCCAAATGGATGATGCCCGAGGAGGATATCGGCCAGAGGCCCCCGCACCAGAAACGCGAAGCTGCGACCGTGAATGAATTGCACGTGGCCATGCCAGACAAATATTGGTAGTGCGATTGCCAGCCCCGCCAGCGTTAGTGGCAGAGCCCAGAACAGGCTCAGCACGACACCTGCCCAACGCAGCGGGCGCGTGATCCAAGGGTGACAGAACAAGCGGCGCAACGAAGGGGGCAGCCTGTGCTTATTGCCCGGCGGAGCGGGGCGCGGGGAACGTGAATCGTGTCGGATAGAGTCTTTCATCGTAAAACATCCTGGCTGGCCGGGCTGATTCCGTTTCGATAAAAGTGCTGGATAAAAATACAGTATTTTTGCGGTAAGGCCGCATCTTATCCTGTATGATTCCAGTACTTTTTCAGCTTCCCTTTACCATGATAGGCCGTCTCTCCGGAATCCTGCTTGAGAAAAATCCGCCTCAACTTCTACTCGACTGCAGCGGTGTGGGCTACGAAGTCGACGTGCCGATGAGCACTTTCTACAATTTGCCGCCGGTCGGCGAAAAGGTCGTGCTGCTTACGCATCTTGCGGTGCGCGAGGACGCTCATCTGCTGTACGGTTTTGGTACGGTCGAGGAGCGCAATGCATTCAAGCAGTTGATCAAGATTTCCGGGGTCGGCGCGCGTACTGCGTTGTCGATCCTGTCGGGCATGTCTGTGGGTGACTTGGCACAAGCAATTACCGTGCAGGAGGCGGGACGGTTGACAAAAATTCCCGGTATTGGCAAGAAGACTGCAGAACGCCTCTTGCTAGAGTTGAAAGGCAAGCTCGGCGCTGATCTGGGTGCGGTTGGCATCATGCAACATAGCGATGCCACGAACGATATTTTGAATGCGTTGATCGCGCTCGGCTATTCTGACAAGGAGGCCATGCAGGCCCTCAAGCAGGTACCGACGGGTACAGGCGTGTCTGACGGCATCAAGCTGGCACTCAAGGCATTGTCTAAGGCATAAGCATGAGCATTCAGACTGATAACCTCACCGAACAGCGGATTATTTCCCCTGCGCCGGCTTCGCCGAACGAGGAAGCAATCGAGCGCGCATTGCGTCCGAAACAGCTTGACGAATATGTCGGGCAGGAAAAGATTCATAGCCAGCTCGAAATCTTCATCACAGCGGCACGGCAGCGGCGCGAAGCGCTCGACCACACGTTGTTGTTCGGTCCGCCCGGACTTGGCAAGACGACGCTGGCGCATATTATCGCGCGCGAGATGGGCGTAAACCTGCGCCAGACTTCCGGCCCGGTACTGGAACGAGCTGGCGATTTGGCTGCGCTCCTGACCAACCTTGAGTCGAACGATGTGTTGTTCATCGACGAGATCCATCGTTTGTCGCCGGTCGTCGAAGAAATTCTTTATCCGGCACTGGAGGATTATCAGATCGACATCATGATCGGCGAAGGTCCGGCGGCACGCTCGGTGCGGCTCGACTTGCAACCGTTCACGCTGGTTGGCGCAACCACGCGCGCAGGCATGTTGACCAATCCTCTGCGCGATCGTTTCGGCATCGTGGCGCGATTGGAGTTTTACACTCCTCAGGAATTGTCACGTATCGTTACGCGTAGCGCCGCGCTGCTTAATGCCGCGATCGAGGAAGAGGGAGCTTTGGAGATCGCCAAGCGCAGCCGCGGCACGCCACGGATTGCGAATCGCCTGTTACGTCGAGTGCGCGATTATGCCGAGGTGAAAGGCAACGGCACTATCACTAAGGCAATGGCTGACGCGGCACTGAAAATGCTTGATGTTGATCCGGTGGGCTTCGATGTGATGGACCGCAAGCTGCTGGAAGCGGTACTGTTCAAGTTCAACGGCGGCCCGGTCGGGCTGGACAACCTGGCGGCGGCAATCGGCGAAGAGCGCGACACCATCGAGGACGTGCTGGAGCCGTACTTGATTCAGCAAGGCTATCTGCAGCGCACGCCGCGCGGACGTATCGCTACGCCGAGTGCCTACACGCATTTTGGTGTAACCGCGCCGCGTAGCGGCATGGTTGGCGACTTGTTGGATCCGACACAGGGATGATTTGCGGTAAAACAGCGGGAGACGGTGCTATGCGCTTGATTCCTTGCAATCTATGGGGTTGCTGTTGCTAATTTCGTATAACGTGCAATAAATTTCCTAATTTTATTGGTAAAAGTACTGTATCTACACTTCGATACACGGCAGCGTAAAAGACGGACATATAATGCTTTTAGCACGACCGCACTTTTTCTCTTGGGGAAGGTAAGCCCATGACCGAAGTCTGCAGAGATTGAAAACTGAGGCATGTAGCGCACAATTCCCGTAACTCTTCTTTCGATCGGGGGCCGTCATGCTCATGTCCACGCAAGCCAGCCGCTATGCGCATCAACTGCTCGAGGCCCGAGCCCAGGCTGAACTGATTCCGACGCTCTCCAGTCGAGCACCGCTGTCGATCACGGATAGCTACGATATCGTAAGAAGCATGATCGATATCCGTATCGCACAGGGTGAAACCTTGCTCGGTCGCAAGATCGGCTTTGCCAATCGCAAGATATGGTCGAAATATGGAGTGGAGGACCCGATTCGCACGCCGATCTGGACGCCGATTTTCGATTCCACAGTGCGTTATTCCGAAGACAATCGCAGTACTCAAAGTCTGCAGGGCGCATTGCAGCCGCGTCTTGGTCCGGAACTGGTGTTCAAGCTGAATCAGACGCCGGCGCGCGATGCGACGATAGAAGAACTGGCCGAATGCGTCGAGTGGATGGCGCATGCCTTCGAAATCGTCGTCTGTCCCTTCCGCGACTGGAAATTCGAGATGGCGGACTCGATAGCCGCTTTCGGTTTGCATGGCTCGCTCATTATCGGCGAGCCGAAGATGCTGTCGGCGGCGACCCGCCGCAATTTGGCGGAGGTGCTGACCAACGCGACATTGTCGCTGTCTTGTGGCGATGAGCTGCGTTCAGCGGGCTTCGGCAGCGATGTGCTTGGCAGTCCCTTGCATGCGCTGTGGCATTTGCATCAGTTGCTGAAGATACAGCCGCAATTTCCGCCTTTGGCTGCGGGCGAGATCGTTACCACAGGCACATGGACCGATGTTTGCCCGATCAAGCCGGGCGAAACCTGGACGTCGGCCTTCTCCGGCGTGGCGCTGCCGGGGCTGACGGTTTCCTTCGTTTGAAATCTTTTCTTTGATCTGCGCCCAAGCCTGGGGCGTTTCAGTAAGGTCAATAATAGCCACGTATGTCGATTTACATGATCCGCCTGCGTTGGGCAGGCAGATCATGTATTGAGCAGGCTTCTCAGGCTTTTTGCAGCTTTGCAAATTGCTCACGCAGTTTTTCGAGCGTGGCGCCGAATGCCGTCAGTCGCTCTTTCTCTTGCGCGACCACTTGCGCCGGCGCACGGGCAACGAAGCTTTCGTTGGACAGCTTTGCATTTGCCTTGGCGATTTCGCCTTCGATGCGTACGATTTCCTTCGACAGGCGTTCACGCTCGGCGGCGACATCGATCTCTACCTTCAGCATCAGCTTGGCGGTGCCGACGATGGATACTGGCGCGGGCGATTCCGGCAACGTTTCGACGACCTGCACTTCGGACAGTTTGGCCAATGCCTGCAGATACGGCCCGAAGGATTGCAGCGATTTGTCGCCTTCGATGAATAGTGGCACACGCTGGGCCGGCGACAATTGCATTTCGCCGCGCAGGTTGCGGCAGGCGTCGGTCATTGCTTTCAGTTGCGCCATCCAGGCCTCGGCTTGCTCGTCGAGCTTCTCCATGTTGGGCAGTGGATAGGGCTGCATCATGATGGAGTCGCCGGCCGGATTCAGTTCGCGTCCGGTCATCGGCGCGATCTTTTGCCACAACTGCTCGGTGATGAAGGGGATGATCGGATGCGCCAGACGCAGTACCGTTTCCAGCACGCGCAGCAGGGTACGGCGCGTGGCGCGTTGTTGCGCTTCGGTGCCGTTCTGGATCTGTACCTTCGCGACTTCCAGGTACCAGTCGCAGTACTCGTCCCAGACGAACTTGTAGATCGCGGAGGCGATGTTGTCGAAACGGTAGTCGGCGAAGCCTTTTTCGACTTCCGCTTCGGTTCGCTGCAGTAGCGAGACGATCCAGCGGTCGGCCTGCGAGAAATCGCGTCCGCCTTCGCCGCAGGATGCGCCGTCGAAGCCGCAGTCCTTGCCTTCGGTGTTCATCAGCACGAAACGTGTGGCATTCCACAGCTTGTTGCAGAAATTGCGATAGCCTTCGCTGCGGTTCAGGTCGAAGTTGATGTTGCGGCCGAGGGAGGCGTAGCTGGCCATTGTGAAGCGCAATGCATCGGTGCCGAAGGCGGGAATGCCGCTCGGGAATTCCTTGCGCGTTGCTTTGGCAATGCTTTCCGCCTGCTTGGGATTCATCAGGCCCGTGGTGCGCTTGGCGACCAGCGATTCGACGTCGATGCCGTCGATGAGGTCAATCGGGTCCAGCGTGTTGCCCTTGGACTTGGACATCTTCTGGCCGGAAGCGTCGCGCACCAGGCCGTGCACGTAGACCTTCTCGAACGGCACCTTGCCGGTGAAGTGCGTGGTCATCATGACCATGCGCGCGACCCAGAAGAAGATGATGTCGAAGCCGGTGACCAGCACCGACGAGGGCAGGAACGTCTTGAGGTCGGGTGTCTCGTCCGGCCAGCCGAGCGAGGAGAAGGGCACCAGTGCCGAGGAGAACCAGGTGTCGAGCACATCGCTTTCGCGCGTCAGGGCTTTGCCGCCGGCTTTTTCCTTGGCTTCCTCTTCATTGCGTGCGACGTAGATATTGCCTTCGTCGTCGTACCACGCCGGAATCTGGTGGCCCCACCACAACTGGCGAGAGATGCACCAATCCTGAATGTTGTTGAGCCACTGGTTGTAGGTGGTAGTCCAGTTCTCGGGGATGAACTTGATTGAGTCGTCGGCGACTTTTTCGAGGGCGACTTCGGCAATCGACTTGCCAGGGAAGTGCGTGCCTTCGGGTGCCGGTTTGCTCATCGCGACGAACCATTGGTCAGTCAGCATCGGTTCGATAACGACACCGGTGCGGTCGCCGCGCGGCACCATCAGCTTGTGTGGCTTGGTCGATTCAAGCAGGCCTTGCGCTTCGAGATCGGCGACGATCTGCTTGCGTGCCTCGTAGCGGTCCATGCCCTGATACTTCGCGGGACCGTTTTCGTTGATCTTTGCGTCCAGCGTGAAGATGTTGATCTGCGGCAGTTTGTGGCGCTGGCCGACGGCGTAGTCGTTGAAGTCGTGCGCCGGCGTGATCTTCACGCAGCCGGTGCCGAATTCCTTGTCCACATATTCGTCGGCGATAAGGGGAATCTCGCGGCCGGTCAGCGGCAGGGTGAGCATCTTGCCGACGAGATGTGCATAGCGTTCATCGGTCGGATCGATTGCCACCGCGACGTCGCCCAGCATTGTTTCCGGGCGAGTGGTCGCGACCGTGATATGGCCGCTGCCATCGGCAAGCGGATAGCGGATGTGCCACATGCTGCCGTCTTCTTCCTCGGAGACGACTTCGAGGTCGGACACGGCGGTGTGCAGTTTCGGGTCCCAGTTGACGAGGCGCTTGCCGCGATAGATCAAGCCCTGTTCGTACAAGCGGACGAAAACTTCGGTGACGGCGCGCGACATTTTCGCGTCCATTGTGAAGTATTCACGGCTCCAGTCGGTGGAGGCGCCGAGGCGGCGCATCTGGCCGGTAATCGTCGAACCCGAATGTTCTTTCCATTCCCAGACTTTTTCCAGGAATTTTTCGCGGCCGAGGTCATGGCGGGAAATCTTTTGCGCGTCGAGTTGGCGTTCCACCACGATTTGCGTGGCAATGCCGGCGTGGTCGGTACCGGGAATCCAGGCGGTATTGTAGCCACGCATGCGGTAGTAACGCGTCAAACCGTCCATCACCGTCTGATTGAAGGCGTGGCCCATATGCAATGTGCCGGTGACGTTGGGCGGCGGCAATTGGATGCAGAAGGAGGGCTTGCCTAGTTCGGTGGTTGCCTTGTAGTAACCGCGCTTTTCCCATTCGGCACGCCAGAATTTCTCAATCTCGGCGGGCTCGAAAGATTTGGCTAATTCCATGATTTAACTGTGTTTTTGCGAAACCATCGATTATAGCTAAGTCACTCGTGACTTAACGCTGTAAGGCGTATAATTCGCCGATTGCCGTTTTTAGAAGCCTTCGCTCAGAGGGCTTGCGGCACACGCTAGGGGTCCTGGCCTTTTCTGTATTGGCCGGGTGAGAAATACCCTTGAACCTGATCTGGGTAATGCCAGCGAAGGGAAGCATCCGGAAAACTATCATCTTCATTCCGTGGCTCCTTCGCGCAACTGTTAGCAAAGGAGCACCAATGAACGCCAATCCCCAATTCCTCGCCGCCACCGCCAAGGTGGATGAGGCCGCGATCCAGCCGTTGCCGAATTCGCGCAAGATCTACGTCGAAGGCTCGCGTCCGGACATCCGCGTGCCGATGCGCGAGATCAGTCAGGCCGATACGCCGGCTTCCTTCGGGGCCGAGAAGAATCCGCCGATCTATGTGTACGACACCTCGGGCCCCTACACTGACCCGAGTGCGAAGATCGACATCCGCTCCGGTTTGCCCGCATTGCGCGCAGGCTGGATCGCCGAGCGTGGCGACACCGAAGAACTGGCGGGGCCGTCTTCCAAGTACGGTATCGAGCGCCTGAACGATCCCAAACTGGCCGAGCTGCGCTTCAACCTGCACCGCAAGCCGCGTCGTGCGCTGGCGGGCAAGAATGTGACACAGATGCACTATGCGCGCCAAGGCATCATCACGCCGGAAATGGAATACATCGCCATCCGTGAAAACCTGCGTCGCAAGGAATATCTGGAAAGCCTGAAAGCTTCCGGTCCAAACGGCACCAAGCTGGCCGAGTTGATGGGCCGCCAGCATCCGGGGCAATCTTTCGGCGCGGCGATTCCGGAAGAGATTACGCCTGAATTCGTGCGTTCCGAAGTGGCGTGCGGTCGCGCCATCATCCCGGCCAACATTAATCACCCTGAAATCGAGCCGATGATCATCGGCCGCAATTTCCTGGTGAAGATCAATGCCAATATTGGTAATTCAGCGGTGACTTCTTCCATTGGCGAGGAAGTCGAGAAGATGACCTGGGCGATTCGCTGGGGCGGCGATACGGTGATGGACCTGTCCACTGGCAAGCATATTCATGAAACCCGCGAGTGGATCATCCGCAATTCGCCGGTGCCCATCGGCACGGTGCCCATCTACCAGGCGCTGGAAAAGGTCAATGGCAAGGCAGAGGATCTGACCTGGGAAATCTTCCGCGACACGCTGATCGAGCAAGCGGAGCAGGGCGTGGACTACTTCACCATCCACGCGGGCGTGCGCCTGCAGTATGTGCCGCTGACCGCGAAGCGCATGACGGGCATCGTCTCGCGCGGCGGCTCCATCATGGCGAAATGGTGCCTGGCGCATCACAAGGAATCCTTCTTGTACGAGCACTTCGAAGAGATCTGCGAAATCATGAAGGCGTATGACGTGTCTTTCTCGCTGGGCGATGGCCTGCGTCCGGGTTCGATCTATGACGCCAACGACGAAGCGCAACTCGGCGAGCTGAAGACGCTCGGCGAACTGACGCAAATCGCGTGGAAGCATGACGTGCAGGTGATGATCGAAGGCCCCGGCCACGTGCCAATGCATCTCATCAAGGAAAACATGGACCTGCAGTTGAAGGACTGCCACGAAGCGCCGTTCTACACGCTTGGGCCGTTGACGACCGATATCGCGCCGGGCTACGACCACATCACCTCCGGCATCGGCGCCGCGATGATCGGTTGGTATGGCACCGCCATGTTGTGTTATGTGACGCCGAAGGAACATCTCGGCCTGCCGAACAAGAGCGACGTCAAGGACGGCATCATCACCTACAAGCTGGCTGCGCACGCAGCCGATCTCGCCAAGGGCCACCCTGGTGCGCAGATTCGCGACAACGCCTTGTCGAAGGCGCGCTTCGAATTCCGCTGGGAAGACCAGTTCAATCTCGGTCTCGATCCGGATAAGGCGCGCGAATTCCACGACGAAACCTTGCCCAAGGATTCCGCCAAGGTGGCGCACTTCTGCTCAATGTGCGGTCCGCATTTCTGCTCGATGAAGATTACGCAGGATGTGCGCGACTTCGCTGCTTCGCAAGGCGTGTCCGAAGAGGAGGCGCTGAAGAAGGGGATGGAAGTCAAGGCCGTCGAATTCGTGAAGAGCGGCGCGGAACTCTATCGCAAGCAGTGATTGCCATGGAAATCGAATTGAACGGCGCACCGCATGCGATCAGTGAAAACCAGAACGTGCAGGAGCTGATTGCCTCGCTGGATCTGGCGAACAAATCGCTGGCGGTGGCGATTAACCGTGAAGTGGTACCTCGGCACAAATGGGCTGAGCGGGTGCTGCAGCCGAGTGATCGCGTGGATATCGTCAAGGCGATCGGCGGCGGTTGAGCCTTCTCCGTAAAGTTCCCTCCCCCTTGCAGGGGGAGGGGTAGGGAGGGGGTAGAGTGGCTGAACATACGAAGTCAATGATTCAACCTTCGTACCCCCATCCCAACCTTCCCCCTAACAGGGGGAAGG
>Ga0207657_10006295_pt1 | contig 12334 bp, 10 predicted proteins | sample KBSC33metaG_FD_184316 | JGI IMG/M metagenome (GOLD analysis project Ga0207657, IMG submission 184316) | Corn rhizosphere microbial communities from Kellogg Biological Station, Michigan, USA - KBS C3-3 metaG (SPAdes) (version 2) | ecosystem: Host-associated > Plants > Roots > Rhizosphere > Soil ...
ATCCGCGATGCGCTGGCCGACAGTCAACGGAACATCCTGTTGCGCCTGCCGTTCTGCCCGTTCCTGCAAGCGTTCGGCGCGAAGCTCCTGCAGCAAGGCTGCCTCCGTACTGAGCAGCGCACTTTGCCGATCGGTCATTTCGCCTCCCTTTCGTCAGATGGCCGCGATCAGGCGGCCGGTAGCCAAATCTTGCCGTTGCCAAGATCCAGAATCACCATGGTGCCGGCAAAAGCGCTCCAGTCGAGCACGAGATCGTTCGCCTCGCAGCGCGTCCGGTGCGCGGCGGGCAGCGCCGCTGTCAGGCGCACTTTGCCCAATTGGATCGCAGACGCAGTGCCGGACGGTCGGGCCAGCGAGCCGTCGAGCGCCACGTTGATCGGCGTTCCATCGGGAGCGGCGCCAGACAGACTCAGGCAATTGTCAGCGGAGATGCGCGCCGCGACCGCCGTCATGCGTTCGGTCCGATGCCGCAGCGCCCCGCGTTCGATCACGCGCAGCCGGCCGCCTCGAAAATCCAGCTCCAACGCCATTTCGCGCAAGACGTCGGCACCGATCACCAAATCAGGTTTCTGGCCAGGTACAACCACGATCTGGTCAAGCCGCATTTCCTCGTGATCCAGCCCGACGACATGACCGCGCGATAGCATGATCGGCCGATCCGCCGGACCGCTCGCCTTCAATCGCCGGGCAATGTCGGGCGTCACTCGGCTGACCGGCAGCGAAGGATCCAGTGTGGCCCACACTTCATGCGTATCGACACGCGCCGACAGCAGCAGCGCACTGGCGGCCAGCAGCAGCTTTGTCGCCATCACGCCCATTGGTCCGCTCATGGCCGCTCCCCGGTTGAACTGATCGGGTTGGTACCGCAGGCTTGAAACAGCGCGACGGTATCGCTGAACCGTGCCGCTTGGGCCTGCACTCGCAGGACCGCCGCCTGCGACGATGCGGAAGACGCGTTGAGCAACTGCAGCGTGCCGAGCGCGCCGAGCTCGACCTGCCGCCGGGTCATTGCGAGCGTGCGCGCCGCGGCCGCATCGGCGCGGGTCGCGGCGTCGAGCGCGGCCGCGTCACTTCGCAGGCCGGACAACGCGTCGTCGACGTCCAGGAACGCCTGGATCGCCGCAGCGCGATATTGGGATTGGGCGGCACCGAGCGCCGCCTCGGCGGCGTGCTGCTGATGACGCAATTGGCCGGAATGGAAGACAGGCTGGGTCACCGATCCGACGATCGCGAAGAACGGATTGCCGCCGGCAAACATGTCGAGGAAATGCAGCGCCGTGCCTCCGGCATTACCGGTCAGTTGGAATGCCGGCAGCCGTGCGGTGACCGCGCTGCGCAAATCGGCGGCCGCGCCGCGCACCTGTGCCTCGGCAGCCCGCACGTCGGGCCGGTTCGCGACGACCTCCGACGGCAGCGCCACCGGCAGATCCACGGGCAAGCGAAGCTCGGCGAGATCGGGCAGGTCGGGCGCGCTGCCACCCGCCGCCTGGCCGCGTAACTGTGCGATCAAGCCCTCCTGATGTCGGCGCTGCCGCTCGAGCGGCGGTAACGTCGCTTCGACCGCGGCAAGCGCCGTCTCCTGTGCAGCGACATCGGCCTCCCCAACATCGCCGAGCGCCTGGCGCCGGCGCAACAAGCCGACCAGCGCTCGGTCGCTGTCGATGGCCGATCGCGTCGCGGCGATTTCCTCATCGAGCGCGGCGTGCTGGATGACGGCCTGGACAAGATTGGCGACCATCGTCGTGCGCGCGGCGGCGAGACGGTCGCCTGCGGCTTCCGCCGCAGCACGCGCCGAACGAATCTTGCTGCGCCCGCCACCGAACACGTCGATCGGATAGGCGACCGTCAATTGGGCGGTATGCAAGGTGTAGAGGTAATTGTTGGCATCGAGCAATGGCGTCGCCAGCGCGCGAGAGATTTGCGCGCGCTGCGCCTGATAGTTCGCATCCACTTGCGGCCCCTGCCCGGAACCAACCGCTTTTGCCTGTTCCTGCGCCTGACGGAGATTGGCCTCGGCGGTCGCGAGGTCGTTATTGTGGAACAGGGCTTCGGCGACGAGCGCATCGAGTTTTGCGCTACCAAAACCTTTCCACCACTCGGCCGGCGTCGCGGCACCGACGGTCAAACGTTGCGCCGGGCCACTCGCCGGCGCGATCGTCTCGGAAACGCGTGCTGGAGGTAGGGGAAGTAAGGTCTCGGGCTGGCGCTTGCCGGCGGTACAACCGGCAAGCGCCAGCCCGGCCGACAGCAAAAACAGCGGCTTGCTCATCACGCCGGTTCCATCGGTGTGCCGTCGGCATGGTGCCGCCGAATCGCGTGGCGATGCGCGCCGTGATGGTGCGAGAAGCGCAGGATCAACGCGGGAAGCGCCAATAGGATAAGGATGGGTGCAAGCGTCATGCCGCCGACCACGACCAGGGCGAGCGGCTTTTGTACCTGGCTGCCGATCCCGCTCGACAGCGCCGCTGGCAACAGTCCGATCGCGGCTGCGAGGCACGTCATCACGACCGGACGCAGACACTGCCGGACGGTGCGCGCGATCGCCTCGTCGCGATGCATGTCGTCGTTGAGATACTGGTTGAATGTCGTGACCATGAGAATCCCATCCATGACCGCGATTCCGAACAGCGCGACGAAACCGATCGCCGCCGAAATGCTGAAGGGCGTGCCGGTCACCGCGAGCGCCAGCACCCCGCCCACGAGCGCCATCGGGATCACGCTGAAAGCGAGGAAGGTGTCGCGCACCGACCCGAAATTGGCAAAGAGCAGGACGAGAATCAGCAGCAAGCTGATCGGTACGACAATCTCGAGACGTGCTACCGCCGAGGTCAGATTGCCGAGCTCGCCCGCCCATTCGAGATGATAGCCGGGCGGTAGTTTAACGTTGCGCTGGATCCTCGCTTTGGCTTCATCCACCGCGCCGCCCAGGTCGCGCCCGCGCACGCTGAACTTGATAGGAACGTAGCGCTCCTGATGTTCGCGATAGATGAACGACGCGCCCGAAGTGACATGGACCTTCGCCACTTCCGACAGCGGCACCTGGACGAACCCACTCCCGGTCGGCGACGGCGCGCCGATCGTGATCTGGCGGATGGCTTCGATACCGTTGCGCTGACCGGGGTCGAGCCGGACGACAATCGGGAAATGGCGATCGCTGCCGGTCTCGTAGAGGTCTCCGCTGGATTGGCCGCCGATCGCGGCGGCGACGGTCGCGTTTATGTCGTCGGGCGTGAGGCCGTATCGCGCGGCCGCCATCCGATCGACGTCGATCCGCACGGTAGGTTGGCCGAGCGAGTTCGAAACCCCAAGGTCGGCAATCCCGCGCACCTGTGCCATCTGCGCCTGGACCTGATCGGCAATAGCTTCGAGCGTGGCGAGGTCGCTGCCGAAAATCTTGACCGAATTGGCGCCCTTCACGCCTGACGACGCCTCATCGACATTGTCCTCGATATATTGGGAAAATTCGAAGTCGACGCCGGGATAGCGGCTCCGTAGCTTGGCCTGTAGTTCGGCAGTGAGCTTCTCCTTGGTCATACCGGCAGGCCATTGGCTCGCCGGTTTGAGCGGAGCGTAGAATTCGGCGTTGAAGAAGCCGCTGGGGTCGGTTCCGTCGTCGGGCCGGCCGTGGATCGACACCACACGCTCCATCTCGGGATAGGATGCAAGCAGCTTGCGGATTTGATCGACCGCCGGCTGGCCAGCCTCGAGCGAGATCGACGGCGGCAGGCTCGCCCGAATCCAGAAATTGCCTTCCTCGAGGTGTGGCAGGAATTCGACGCCCAACGCACGCACCGACACCAACGCCGTCAGGACTACCAGCGACGCGACGCCGAGCGTGAGCACGCGATTGGCGACCGCGAACGATACCGCCGGCTCGTACAGCGCCCGCAAGCGGCGAACGACCCAGGTCTCGACCTCGTTCAACCGGTCGGGCAGCAATAAGGCCGACAGGACGGGTGCCACGGTGAAGGCCGCGACCAGCCCTCCGGCGATGGCATAGGCATAGGTCTTCGCCATCGGGCCGAAGATGTGCCCCTCGACGCCGGTCAGCGTGAACAAGGGAAGGAAGCTCGCAATGATGATCGCCGCAGCGAAGAAAATCCCGCGGCTGACGTCGTGTGAGGCATGCAGGATCGCCGAGAACCGATTGGCGTGATTGGGCTGGATACGTCCGGCAGCGATCGCATGCGAGCGATGGACGAGCCGGCTGAAAATCGCCTCGACCATGATCACGCTGGCATCGACCACCAACCCGAAATCGAGCGCGCCGAGCGACAGGAGGTTGGCGGACTCGCCTTGCGCCAAGAGGATGAGGACCGCGACCGACAGCGCGAAGGGAATCGTCACAGCGACGATCAGCGCACTGCGCAAATTCCCCAGAAACAGCCATTGCAACACGAAAATCAGCAGAATCCCCAGGAAGAGATTCTCCATCACAGTCTGCGTGGTGACGCCGATCAGGTCGGAACGATCGTAAATGCGTTCGAGCCGAACGCCCGGGGGCAGGACGCCGGTCGAATTGATCGTATCGATCTCGGCCTTGACCGCCTTGATGGTCGGCATCGATTGCGCCCCGCGCTGCATCAGCACGATGCCCATGACGATGTCGTCGTCGTTATTCTCGCCAGCAATGCCCAGCCGCGGCAGATTGCCGATGTCGACGCTGCCGACGTCACGCAGCAGGATGGGCGTGCCGTTGGCAGTGCCGACCAGGACGTTGCGGATCGCATCGACCGATTGAATCAGACCGATCCCGCGCACGATCGCCGCCTGCTCGCCGAAATTGACCGTCTGGCCGCCGACATTGCTGTCGCTCTTGCCGATCGCGGCGAGCACTTGCGGGATGGTCACGCCGTGCGCAATTAACCTGTCGCGGTCGAGCCGTACTTCATACGCGCGTAACTTGCCGCCCCAGCCATTGACGTCGATGACCCCTGGAATGCGCTTGAAGCGGCGCTGAAGCACCCAGTCCTGCAACGTTTTCAGGTCCATGACCGAATAGCCCGACGGCCCCGCGATGCGATAGCGGTAGATCTCGCCGACCGGACTGGTCGGCGAGATGAGCGGCTGCGCTCCATTGGGCAGATTACCGACCTGGGCGAGCCGGCCGAGTACCATCTGCTCGGCCTCGCGAAAGGTCACGTCGTAGCTGAACTGGATGCGGACGTCGGACAGACCAAAGAGCGAGATCGAACGGACCGCGGTCAAATGCGGCAGGCCGGCGATCGCAACTTCCACCGGCGTGGTGACGTTACGTTCCATTTCCTCCGCCGACACCCCGTTGCTCTGGGTGATCACCTCCACCATTGGCGGTACAGGATCGGGATAGGCTTCGATGTTGAGGTTGAGAAAGCCGATCAGTCCCGCCAGAATCAGCGTGCCCATGATCGCCAGGACGAGCATCCGCTGGCGAAGCGCCAGCTCGACGAGCCGGTTCATTGTTCGAGGCCTGCCTCGTTGACGAACACAGCGCCTTGCGTGACGACGCGGTCGCCGGGCGCAAGGCCGTGCAGGACGCGGGTCAGCCCGGCCTCGGTTTCGCCCGCACTGATCGGTCGGCCATAGAGAAGTCCATCGCGACCCAGAACCCAGACCCGCGCGCCGTCACCTTCGTGAATCACCGCGACAGCCGGCACGAGGACGCCGGCACCACCCTGGATCGCCCGGTGGATCACGAACGACGCGAACATCTGCGGCTTGAGCGCGCCGTCCGGATTGGCGATGGTCGCACGCACCGGCAATCGGTGAGTCGCGGGGTCGAGGCCCGCCGCAATGTTGTCGATCGTCGCGGTAAATTGGCGGCCAGGAAGAGCCGGGGTGGTGACAATCACCTGATCGCCCATCCGAATGGTCGACGCGTCGCTTTCGGCCAGTTGCGCCACCAGCCAGACGTGCGCCGGATCGGTGATGGTCATTAGCGGGGTCGAGCCACCAGCAGTCAGGAACTGGCCGGGCGCGACGCTGCGATCGGCGATGATCCCCGAAACGGGTGCACGGTATAGCGTCGAGGCCGGGCCGGCCGGCGTGCGACCGGGCTGTTCGATCGCCTTCGTCTCGTCGGGGGTCTTGCCGAACAGCCCCAACCGCTCCTGCGCCGCGCGCAATGCCGACTCGGCTTGCCGCGCATTGGATTGCGCGGTCACGAAATCGGCTTGCGCCTGAAGATAGTCCTTGAGCGCGCCGCCCGCGGTTTGATAGATCGCTTTCTGGCGCGTGAGATTGGTTTGGGCGAGCCGCTGCGCTTCGCTCGCACTCGCACGCTGCGCCGATGCCGCCAGGAGTGCATTGCGGGCATCGACGAGTTCCGGCGACGCGACCCGCAGCAGCGGCTGGCCGCGCATCACGTGCTCGCCGGGCTCGACCATCACCTCGAGCACCTGCCCCGAATAGGGAAGCAGGATCGGTGTGCTGTGATCGCCGTCGGCCGAAATCGAACCGCTCGCCCGCAGCAGGGCGGCGTTGGCGCCTTTGATCACCGTGGCGAACTTCAGTTGCGCGAGTTGATCGGACGACGGCCGGAACGCGCCCGGCGGCAATGACGCTTCGGGCTGGGGGCGAGACCGCAGCATCGCCCCGGCGCCAATCGCAAGCAGCGCCATGAACACTGCCGCGAGGATCAGCGCGACCAGCAGGCGCGACTGGACCCGCACTGAAAGATGCTGGGTCTCAGGGAGCGGAACCATATCGTCGGTTTCGGGGATCACTGGTCGTCCGGCTTCGGACGCCGCTGCCGGCGCCGGGGTTGCTGTTGGGAGAGCTGCGCGGTAGCGCGCCAAGCTGACATGGGGCTTACGGGAAGGCGATAATCTTGCGCTTGTTGATCGTCGAAGATGATCCTGCGCTGGCGAGCGCGCTCGAGAATGCCTTGCAGCGTCGCGATATTCAGAGCGATGTCGCTGCCACGATCGAGGACGCGCGTCACATGCTGGGCGTCGCCCAATATGCGGGGGTATTGCTCGACCTGGGTTTGCCCGATGGCGACGGCCTTTCCCTGCTCCGCGAGCTACGCGTGGAGAACAATGCGATCCCTGTGCTCGCGATCACCGCACGCAGCGCCCTGGATGCGCGAGTTACCGGGCTGAACTCGGGCGCCGACGATTATCTGACCAAGCCGTTCGAGGTCGACGAACTCGTGGCCCGGCTGCACGCAGTGCTACGCCGCCAGGGCGGTCTGTCGGGCAGCACGCTGACCGCAGGCAATCTGAGCTTCGATACGGTGTCCGGCGATCTCATGGTTGAAGGCGTGCCAGTGATCCTCTCCGCACGCGAACGGCAATTGGCAGGACTGCTGTTGCGTCGCTTGGGGCAGGTCGTGAGGAAGCCGCTCGCCGAGGATCAACTCTATGGATTGAGCGATCCGGTCGGATCGAACGCGCTCGAAGTGCTCGCCTATCGGCTGCGCCGCAAACTCGAAATCGCACGCGCGAGCGTACGGATCGAGACCATTCGTGGAGTCGGCTACATAATGCGCGAACCGACACCCCCGCCATCGCCCTGACGCTCCGGCGTTTCATTGTCCACCAGCTGCTGCTCGTGGAGAAGCATCGGCGGATCGGCTAGGGCAGTGCAATGACGTTCTGGCCGCGCTCGCTCATTGCCCGCATCCTCCTTCTCGAACTCGGAGCGATCGCGGTGGCAGCGATTCTCTTGCCCGTCATCCTGACATCTTTCCTCCACAGCGAAGCCGATCGCTATCAACATCGGACACTGACAGATCAGGCCCAGGCCATCGCAGCCAGCGCGGCGCGGACCCGTCCGGGCTCGATGATCCGGCTCGATCCCGATCTCGCCAATGCCTATGCAACCCCCTATGACGGCCGCGCCTATGTGATCAGCGACCGCTCGCGCCGTTTTCTGGCCGGCAGTGCCTATTCTGAACTCGTTCCCTGGCGCGACGCGCCACTCGGCCAAACCATGCAGGCATTTCAGGCGGGCAATTTCATCGGCGTCAGCCTGCCGGCGCGGTTCGGGACCGAGCCGGCCTGGATCATTGTCACGCAGAACGAGGCGGGCCCCGGCGCGATCCTCGACGACGTCGTGCGCGGCTTCGTCGCGCGGTTCGATCCGGTCATGGTGCTCGTTCTGCTGCTGGTCCCGCTCATCAACAGTCTGCTGATCGGCCGGCTCGTTCTGGCGGTGCGCGCGGCATCCCGACGTGCCGAGACGATCGGCCCGCGCACGCTTGGCGTACGTCTGGAAGAAGCCGGCCTGCCGCACGAAGTGGCACCGCTGGCCCATGCGACCAATGAGCTTCTCATGCGCCTGGAGACGAGTTTTCGACAGCAATCGGAATTCGTCGCCAATGTCGCGCACGAATTGCGCACGCCCCTCGCTGCCCATCGCGTCGAATTGGAGGCAGTCGACGATGTCGCGCTCCGTGCAAGGTTGAGGGCGTCTACGGACCGGTTGACCCATGTCGTCACCCAGCTTCAGGATCTCGCCGCCTTAGAGACCGTCGCCGATACGCCGTTTGAGCAGTTCGACGCGGTAGAACTCGCACGCGAGACGGCCGAACAGCTCGCTCCGCAGATATTAGCGTCCGGCAATACCATCGCACTCGATGTGCCCGACGACCCGGTCACAATAGCGGCCAATCGCACTTTGGTGATGCTCGCACTGGTCAACCTGATCTCGAACGCCACGCGACACACTCCCGCCGGCACCTCGATTGTGATGACGGTCGCGCCAAACGGGTCGATCGAAATCCGTGACGACGGCCCGGGAATAGCGGCATCGACCCCGGAAATGTCACGGCAACGCTATTGGCGCGCTGACCAGCAACGATCCGACAGTGCCGGGCTTGGCCTGTCGATCGTCAGCCGGATCATGGAAGTGCATGATGGCCGGCTCGAGATCCTGAGCCGCCCGGACGCGGGCACCCGCTGTATCCTGCATTTCCCGTGCGGTGGGTGACAGGATCGTGGGATTCGCACCGGCTATCGTTGGGCAAAGCTCTAGCTTGCCCGTTGTACCAATGCTTTCGATAGAGTGCGCGCGACCCATTTCCGCGGCAGATCGACGGCGCCTGCATAGGCGAGGGCGGCCGCGATCACAGCATGGCGCGGGCGCATTCGATCGAACGCGGACGCTTCGATGTCGCTGATAACCTGCGGCGTCGCACCCGTTCGTCGCGCAACCTCCTGAACGCTCAGGCCCCTGCGAAGGCGCGCACGCCAAAGAGCTTCGCCAATCTGGATCGCCGCTGCCCAATTCAACGCCGGGTCAACGCTCGCTGCCGAAGCTGGTGGCTGGGATCCGCTCATCAACACACCTGATGCCAACCGCGTCCCAAGAACGCGGACGCTTCAGTGAATCACCAGATACGCAATTCCGGCCACCGCAGTAGCCATCGCAAGATAGCCGGCAAGGCGGGACATGCGGCGGACAGTGAGTTCGATCCAATCGCGCTCCGCCCGCGTCGATTCGGGATTAGATTGGGCCTCGATCCGGTCGAGTGCAGCGCGGAGCGCCTGTTGAGACATTTCGTCCATCCTCTCACCGCCCACCGCTTATACCCTGGGGGCAAGGTGTGGCATGACCGGGTTAAACTGATGCATGAGGGCCAAAACTGCGTCGCAAGTTGGAAAAACATTCAAGTGTCGAATTCGCTTGCCGGCCTTCCGCACCAGGGGGTTGTGCGAAAGACCGGCAAGCGATCCCGAGGGCCAAAAGCGAAACCGCCCCCGGGGTATTCGATCAGTCCGTGGCAGTATCAGTCTGAGGCGCGGCGTCGCTGTCCGGCGTTGCCGTAGACGCGTTGTCTTCCATCATGTCCTGGACCTTGGACACGCCCTCGAACCCGGCAACGGCGGCGGCGGCTTTTGCCAAGATGCCTGCATTGGGATCGACGGCTTCCAATGCCTTGTCGGCCGCAAAGGCCCCCGCCGCTTCTTCCACGATGTTCAAGATACCCATGATGCTCGACTCTCTCGCTGCTGCCGGTGAGTTTCCGACACAGGACATCTTGGCGCGTTTGCCTGACACCAACCTTACGAAAGCCGAAAACGGACGCACCGTCGATGCGGTACCGTTCCGCGCGCCTGGATTGCGCCGCCAAAGCTGCCAAAAGTCCTGATCACGACGTTGGCTCGTAAGTCTCACGTAAGCCCGGACGTCTATCCGGCGCGACTCTCTCGAAGCACTCAGCGCCGCCTATATGATGATCTCCCGTCGACTTCACGTCCAGAACCTTGCTGCGGTTCTCTTGGCCGGGACGAGCTGTGGCTGTGTGCCATCTTCCAGCCTGTCCTCATGCCCAAAACCTGTCGCTGCGCCTTCCCTGCCGACCGCACCGGTAATGCTATGAAACGGCATCGCGGCCGGATTGACGCCCGAGACAGTGCATGGGCTGGCTTTTGAAGATGCCCGGCACAGCCATCCACCGCCTGTCCCGCCATTTCGAGATGAGCATATTCTATTTGGGGGAGAATGAACCGGTTTTTGTTCGCGTCCTGTTCGCCGGCAAGCCCAAACGCGTGGCCGGCGTCGACATTGAGGGAACGCGATCGCCAGCCGAGCGCACGGCACTCCTCGCCCAATGGGGTCCACCCCGTTCACGAACATCCAAGGACCTATTGGCCTCCCCCGGCGGATCGGCGATGTTGAATGATGGAGGCAAGAGGTTTCGGATTTGGGAATTGCGGTAAGGCCCCGTCACCATCACATTCAAGGATCGCGTCCGACCGGGATATTTCTTGACCAGCTACCGACTGAGCTAAAATCTACAATCACCGCGCTTTTGATCGGCCGATATATCGCATTCACTCCCCTGCCTGATGCATCCGCAGTGGTGGGCAGGGCGAGCTATCTTACTTCTGAAAGGTTCTGTTCGTGTCAGACTTCAGATACATCGCGTGCGCAGCTTTCATCAGTTGTTTCAGCGCGATACCTGCACATTGCCAGGTTAGTGAACCTGCTCCTCCGCCATTACCTTCGTCAGAAGAGGCATGGGCGATCCATGGCCAGGACACCCTCGTAGCTCAAGCGGTCACAACTTTTCGTTCGCCCTATGTCGGACCCAACAGCCTCACGCCCAACCAAATCAAGGAAACGTTCGACGCAACGGCCTATGTCGGCGTCCGGACCTGGCGCGGTGCGGAGTTCTGGGTGAATCCGGAAATCGACCAAGGCTTCGGACTCTCCAACACGTTGGGTGCAGCAGGCTTTCCGAGCGCCGAGGCCTATAAGGTGGGCAAGCAGACACCCTATGTGCGGCTGCAACGTATGTTCTTGCGGCAGACGATCAGCCTGGGCGGTGCGAAGCAACCGGTAAACGGCTCGATCAATCAGCTTGGCGGAACGCAGTCGGCTAACCGCATCGTCCTGACGCTGGGCAAATTCGGCGTCGGCGATGTGTTCGACACGAACAGCTATGCACACGACCCGCGCGCCGATTTCCTGAACTGGTCGGTCGTCGACGCCGGCAATTTCGATTATGCCGCCGACGCTTGGGGATATAGCTACGGCGCCGCCGCGGAATGGTACCGGAACGCCTGGACGCTCCGTTTTGGGGCCTTCAACCTGTCCAACGTTCCCAACGGCGAAATTTTGGAGCACGATTTTCGCCAATATCAACTCGTGACGGAAATCGAACATCGCCATCACTTCGCCGGAAAAGCGGGCGCGATCCGTTTTACGTTGTTTCGCAATCGGGGAAACTTCAGCCGGTTAGACGATGCCGTGGCACTGGCGCTGACCACGGGCAATCCGGTCGATCCAGGACTTACGCGCCGACGGATGACGAGACTCGGTGGGCACATCAACGTCGAACAGGCGATCACCGACAGCCTTGGAATATTCGCGCGCGCCGGAGTCAGCGACGGGTCGATCGAGACCTACGATTTCACCGACATCGACCGCACCGTGGCGGTCGGCGGGTCATTGAGGGGTGTCGGTTGGAAACGTCGCGACGACACCATCGGCATTGCCTTTGTCGTCAATGGTATTTCCAAAGCGCATCAGCGGTATCTCAACGCTGGAGGCCTAGGCGTGCTGGTCGGTGACGGCAGGCTTCCTCACCCCTCAGACGAGTTTATCGCTGAAAGCTATTATGATTTGCGGGTATCGCACGGCATCGATTTGTCCCTCGATTACCAATTGATCGCCAACCCCGCCTATAACCGGGACCGCGGTCCGGCCAATGTACTGGCTCTGCGGTTTCATGGTGCCTTCTGATTGAGCCGCACCCGGTTTCGTGGACACCAGGATAGCCAACGCGGTGCTGGTGTCGCTGGATGAGGATTTCGGGGCGCTTTACGCGCGCCGTTTTGGTCGGCCTTCGATTCCGCCTGAGCGGTTGCAGCGAGCGATGCTTCCGCAGGTGTTTTACGGGATA
>Ga0207657_10006297_pt1 | contig 12331 bp, 11 predicted proteins | sample KBSC33metaG_FD_184316 | JGI IMG/M metagenome (GOLD analysis project Ga0207657, IMG submission 184316) | Corn rhizosphere microbial communities from Kellogg Biological Station, Michigan, USA - KBS C3-3 metaG (SPAdes) (version 2) | ecosystem: Host-associated > Plants > Roots > Rhizosphere > Soil ...
CGGCACATGATGTAGCTGAGGATCGCGCCCGAGCTGCCGACGAGCGCGCCTGTGATGATCATGGCACTGTTGTGGAGCGTGAAGCCCATCGCCGCGGCGGCCCAGCCCGAATAGCTGTTCAGCATCGAGATCACGACCGGCATGTCCGCGCCGCCGATCGGGATGATCAGCAGGAACCCGATGGCGAAGCTCAGCGCCGTGATGAGCCCGAACACGAGCGGCGACTGGTCCCGGGTGAAGTAAGCGATGAGGGCCAGGATCGCGGCCAGCGTGCCGAGATTGATCACATGCCGGAGTGGCAGCAGGATCGGCTTGCCCGACATGTTGCCGTTGAGCTTCAGGAAGGCGATCACCGAGCCGGAGAAGGTGATCGCCCCGATGGCGACGCCGAGGCCCATCTCGACCCGGCTCTGCGGGAAGATGCTGATGAACGATGGGCTCGCAATCGGAGTGATCCGAACCGCGATCCCATATGCCTCCGGATTGAGATAGGCAGCTGAACCGACCAGCACCGCCGCCAGCCCGACGAGGCTGTGGAAGGCCGCGACCAGTTGCGGCATTGCCGTCATCTGGATCTTTCGGGCGATGACCAGGCCAATCCCGCCGCCGATCACCATCGCGACGAGTATTTCGGGCAGCGAGGCGATGTGGTGTGTCGCCAGGGTGGTCACGATCGCAATGGTCATTCCGACCATGCCGATCAGATTGCCCCGGCGGCTGCTTTCGGGGTTCGACAATCCCCTCAACGCAAGGATGAAGCAGATCCCGGCGATCAGGTAAGCGAGCAGCACCCAGGTCGGCACCGCTATGATGACGTCAGAGTGCATCGGCTTAGCGGTCCCGCTTCTTGTACATCGACAGCATTCGCTGGGTGACGGCGAAGCCGCCGAAGATGTTCACGCTCGCCAGCCCGACCGCGATAAGCCCGAGCCATTTCGAGCTCGGACTGCCCGCAGCCGCCGCGGCGATCAGCGCGCCGACCACGATCACCGAGGAAACCGCGTTGGTGACGCTCATCAAGGGCGTGTGAAGCGCCGGAGTCACCGACCAGACGACGTAATAGCCGACGAAGCAGGCCAGAACGAAAATCGACAGGATGGAAATGAAGTCCACGACCCCTCCCCAGATTGGTCCAGCTTTTGTGGCGGGTCGGCTTTCACCTGTCGAGTGGCAGCGCCGTTAAATTCAATGCGGTTAGCGCTTTGATAACCTTTCCGCGCGCACATGCGTGAGCATCACGTTGAGAGGAAAGAGCGCTTGAGCTCGAAGCGCGAAAAATCTGTCGAACCGGCGCCGTGGAAGCTGCTTCTGTGGACGGCGGTGGCCGGACTCGTCTTCGGGCTGATCGGCTTCGGCGAAATCGCCGAGGACAATTTGCGCAGCGTCCGCAACAACTTCCACAAGCACAGCGCGAGCGGCGAAGTCGTTCTTCTGATGATCGACGACAAGTCGCTCCACGAAATCGGCAATTGGCCTTGGTCGAGGAGCGTCGATGCGAAGCTCGTCGACAAGCTTTCGGCTGATGGAGTGAAGGGCACGTTCTGGGACGTGAATTTTTCCTTCCATTCAAACGCCGCTGATGACCGCCTTCTGGCGGAAGCGTTGCACCGGTCGGGAAATGTAACGCTATTCACCCGGTCCCAGAGCGGCGTCGGCGGTGCTCCACCGAAGATCGTCGATCTTCCTTTGCCCCTGCTCGCCGCCAATTCGAAGCTCGCCGCGGGAAGCTTCCACTACAATTATCAAAACGCCGTATGGAAAGTTCTCTACGCGGCGAAGGTCGGAAATCGAACGATCCCTTCATTCGCGAGCGCAATCGCCAACGTCCAGGGAACTCCGAATACGGAATTCCGTGTCGACTATTCGGTCGATCCCGCAACGATCCCCTCCTATTCGGCAGGTGACGTCCTGACGGGCGCCGTTGGGCCGAAGCAGCTTGCCGGCAAGGATGTGCTGATCGGCATCGGAACAGATGTCGTCGGGGACAGCTATTTCATTCCCGGTTACGGCAAGGCGTTCGGAGTCCATGTTCACGCGATTGCCGCGGAGACCTTGAAGTCCGGCTCGCCCGTCGACCTTGGTTGGTTCGCTGCTTTCCTACTTTCGTTCGCGGCGGCAGCGATCGCACTCTTCACAAGGCGCCTGACCACCCGGCTGGCCATTCTTGGCGCCGGCGTCTCCGCGCTGCTGGTTGTCCCCGCATTCCTCGAAGCGCACCTCATCTTCGCCGACATCACGCCTGGCTTGTTCGTGCTGCTGGTCGTGGGCACCGTCCTTGGCTGGCGCCGTTATCGCGCGCGCGGACTCGTCAACCCGGTCTCGAACCTGCCGAACCTCAATTCGCTGCGCCACAACAGGTCCGGCCGGGATCAAGCGCTCGTCGCGGCGCGTATCCTGAACTACGAGGAAATCGTTTCGTCGCTGCCTTCGGACAAGGAGCGGCAGCTAGTGGAGCAAATCGCCTCGCGGCTGAACGTCGGGACGCCGCAGCGAATCCTCTATCACGGCGACGGGGGAATTTTCGCCTGGTTCGAGGAGACGGGGCAACCGTTCGGAAATCACCTCGAGGCGCTCTACTCGCTGTTTCGGAACCCGGCGCGGGTTGCGGGCCTATCGATCGACCTGACGATCACCTTCGGTGTCGAGGTCGGAAGCGGCCGCTCTCTCGCCAATCGCCTGGCGAGCGCGCTCGTCGCCGCAGAAGAAGCTGCGCATGACGGCCTCAAGTGGAAATATCACGATCCCGAAACTCTCGAGGACGCGTCCTGGAAACTGTCGATGCTCAGCCAGCTCGACGAGGCGATCGATCGGGGAGAAGTCTGGGTCGCCTACCAGCCGAAGCTCGATATCACGACGAAGCAGATCGTCGGCGCGGAGGCGCTTGCCCGATGGACGCACCCGGAGAAGGGTCCAATCGCCGCGTCGGAATTTGTCGCTGCCGCCGAACAGCATAACCGGATCGGCAAGCTTACCGATTTCGTCATCGAGAAAGCCATCGCGGCCGCCTCTCAAATCAACAAGCGCGGGATCGACTTCGATGTCGCCGTGAATCTTTCGGCGCGGCTACTCAGCGACAAGGGATTCACGCTGCGCCTGTCAGCCCTGCTGGCTCGCCATGGGCTAGCTCCGAACCGCCTTACCCTGGAACTCACCGAAACCGCAGCGCTCGCCGACAGCGGCGAAGCGCTCGACATGATCAACCGGCTCCGCGATCTCGGAATCAGCATTGCGATCGATGATTACGGCACCGGTCAATCGACTCTCGAGTATCTCAAGAAGATCCCCGCCAACGAGATCAAGATCGACCAGAGCTTCGTTACCGGGATCGTCGACAATCGAAGCGACCGTCTGATGGTCCAGTCGACGATCGAGCTCGCGCATTCCCTCGGACGGAAGGTCGTCGCTGAGGGCGTCGAGCATCGCGACATTCTGGAGCTGCTTGCCGATCTTCAGTGCGACATAGCCCAGGGCTTCGCCGTTGGACGGCCGATGAGCCTCGACAGCCTGGCGAAACGCCTTTCCTCCGGAAAGCGCCGCAGCGCCGCCTGAGGCACTGACACGCGCAATACTCGGCGCCAATCGGCCGCCTCTAATCCCGCAAACAATCCGAAGTGAAACAAATAGTCGCGCTAATCGCGGCGCAAAACATGGTGAATCATTTGTCAACCATAACGATTAGGGTTAATAAGTCCCCATCCGCCGAATCGAGTTGAATGGAAAAGGGGTTGGGACATGAGTAAGGCTAAAGCGGGCCGCGGCTTCTGGAGCTGGCTACTCGGCCAGGGCTGGTCGTCTGGTGGCGGCAACGGCTAAGCGCCGTTAATTAAACGAGTTTTAAAGCGCTCGCCATTCGGCGGGCGCTTTTCTTTTGTGCTTCTGGAACGGGCATTCCAAGGGCGCTAGGCGAGCCTGATGCTCCGCCAGTCCAGCACCACTCTCTCGATTCGCGCACCGAGTCGCGGACTGCATGAACTCACCGATTTCGTCCGCGATTTCGTTGCCGAAAGCGGGATTTCCGAGGGTCTGTTAACTATTTTTTGCCGGCACACATCCGCTTCCCTCGTCATTCAAGAGAATGCGGCGCCCGCGGCCCGCCGTGACTTGGAGGCCTATTTTGAACGGATCGCCCCGGAAGGTGCCCCATACGAGCATGATGACGAAGGTCCCGATGACATGCCGGCGCATCTGCGCTCCGCGCTCACGGCCACGCAGCTCTCTATCCCCGTCCGGGATGGCGAGCCGGTGCTCGGGACGTGGCAGGGGATTTTTCTTTTCGAACACCGCCGCAACACGCCCGACCGCGAAATTGTGCTTCACCTGATCGGCGAATGAGCCTCGAATCCGTCAAACTGTGGCTCGCCGCCAACGCGCCTGACCTGCTGCTCATTGAGGCCGAGGGTACGACCGCGACGGTCGATACCGCGGCTGCGGAGCTGGGCGTCGAACCAGGGCGCATCGCCAAGACGCTCGCCATTCGCGCGGGTGACCATCTCTTCCTCTTGTGCACTCGCGGCGACGCCCGCCTCGACAATCGAAAGTGCAAGGATGAACTCGGGGCGCGCCCGAGGATGCTCGGGCCGGAAGAAACGCTGGACGTAACCGGCCATCCCGTCGGTGGCGTCTGTCCGTTCGGTTTGAAGCAGCCGCTGCCGGTCTACCTCGACGTGTCGCTGCAGGCATTCGATACCGTCTATCCAGCCGGCGGATCGCGAAACACTTCGGTAGAAATGCCGACGGAACGCCTGTTCGATCTCGTCGCCGAGCGCTGGGTCGATTTATGCGTGCTGCGGGGCGAAACGCCCGGGACTTAGTTGCTCTGGGCCGACGTCGTTTACCGGCCAGGCGGTGCCCGCAATGAGCGAAGCGGCGATCGCGGCCATGACCGGCGATGTCTGCAAACCGAAGCCTCCCTGCCCTGCCAGCCAGAAGAATCCCGGCGCATCGGGCGCAAAGCCCACCGCCGGATGGCGATCGCGCGTGAATGTTCTCAAACCCGCCCACTTGCTGCGGATGTGGCCGACCTTGACAGTGGTGCGCTCCTCCATCCGGTATGCGGCCAGCGCGACCTCGAGCTCGTCCGGCTGGGCGTCCATCGGCTCGCTCGGCACTTCGTCCATGGGCGAAGCGAAGAGCCGCCCGCTTTCCGGCGCGAAGTAAAGTTCCTCGCCCACGGTCTTCGCGAAGGGCAAATGTTCGAGATCGGCGCCGGGTGGAGCATCGAACGTGATGATCGTGCGCCGCTTGGGCTCAAGACCCAGCGGTTGAACCCCCGCCAGGCTAGCCACCCGGTCAGCCCACGAACCGGCGGCATTCACGAGAATTGGGCCCGAGTAGCGTTCGCCCTTCTCACTCGTAACCGTCCACGCGCTGCCCTCCCGCTCGATCCGCGCAACCCGTGCTCCAGTATGCAGTTCCCCTCGGCCAGCCCGCAGCTGACGCAGATTGCCTTGGAGGAGCGCGTGCGGATCGAGCCGAATCGCATTGAAATCGGCAATACCGTGCCGCGCATCATCCTTGAGCAACGGGCAGAGAGCTTGCACTTCGGCCGCGTCGAGCCGGTCTAGCTTCGCGAAATGCGAAAGATCCGCATGCAATGCGTCGAGCGCCGCCCGCTCGTCATCGCGCGCATGCACCAGCAAAGGCTTAAGATGGCCGAGTGGCGCATCGGTAAATCCCTCCGGCGGATTGTCGAAGAACGGCCGACTGGCGAATGTCAGCGCGCGAACTAGCCCGTCACCAAGCGCATAATGGAGCATCGTCGCGCTTCGGCCCGACGAGTGGAAGCCGATCTGGTCCTCGGCTTCGAGCACCGTCACACGCGCATGTTCGGAAAGCGTGGCCGCCGCGGAGAGGCCCGCTATTCCCCCACCAATGACGAGAATGTCGGGAGCGCTCACGCGCCCGTCAGCCGCTCGCTTACGACCTTGCCGCCCTGCGTGAGGCGGATTGCCTTCACGATCTCGTCGTCGTCCGGAAGCACCGGACAGCTCTGATCCTCGTCCCAGAAGGCGCTGAGGAAATTGTAGAGGTTGCGGGCGAACAAAGCGGAGGCATCAGCCGGAAGGGTCCGCGACAGGTTCGACGCGCCGATGATCGTCACGCCGTGCTTCGACACGCTCTCGCCGCTCACCGTTCCCTCGACATTGCCGCCTGCTTCGGCGGCAAGATCGACGATCACGCTCCCTGGCCGCATTGACGCAATCTGAGCGTCGCTGATCAGCCGCGGTGCCGGTTTCCCGGGAATCAGGGCAGTGGTGACGACGATGTCCTGCTTGGCGATGTGCCCGGAAACGAGCTCGCCCTGCGCCTTTTGATATTCAGGCGACATTTCCGTGGCGTAGCCCCCGGTGCCCTCGCCTTCGATTCCGGCGACATTCTCGACGAATATCGGCTTGGCCCCGAGCGACTGGATCTGCTCCTTGGTGGCGGAGCGCACGTCGGTCGCGCTGACCTGAGCGCCGAGGCGCTTCGCGGTCGCGATCGCCTGCAGACCGGCGACGCCGACCCCCATGACGAACACCTTCGCCGGACTGACGGTGCCCGCCGCGGTCATCATCATCGGGAAAGCGCGGCCATATGCCGCCGCTGCGTCGACCACCGCCTTGTAACCGGCCAGATTCGACTGCGACGAAAGAATGTCCATCGATTGCGCGCGGGTGATGCGCGGCATCCACTCCATCGCCAAGGCTTCGAGGCCCGCCGCGGCATAGCCATCGATCCGCTCGCGCTCGCGAACGGGATCGAGGGCGCCAACGATTAGCGCTCCCTTTTCCGCTCCCGCGAGCGATTTCGGGTCGGGTCCGTTGACGCAGAGGATGATGCCGGCGCCCTTCAGCACATCCTTGCGACTGCCCATCTTCGCACCCGCCGCTTCGAACTCCTCGTCCGCGATCGAAGCGCCCTCGCCCGCGCCTCTCTCGACCGCCGTTTCGGCGCCGAGCGCGGCGAACTTCTTCACGGTCTCGGGGATTGCGGCGCAGCGCGTCTCGCCCGCCGTTTCCTTGAGGACCGCGATCTTCATTCGGCTATTTCAGGATCAGTAGAACGATGAGGCCGATGACCAGGCAAACGACCGCGCCCCGCGTCATCATCTTCGTGAAGCGCGTGTAGTCGTGGACATGCACGGCCATGTCCTGGGTCGGCGGACTTTCCAGATACGAGTGCTCGTCGGCCATCATTCACCCCTTTAGGTTCGAACCGGTTTGGGAGGTCCATAACAAGGCGAGCGGCGCTGCCCAAGCCCTCGCGCGCGCGGGCTTAAGTCCCCCTTTACCGGTCCGGGAGTAGGCTGCGGCGCGAAAGGCCGGAAATGCGCGAAGAACCGACACGCTCGCTCTTGCTGCTCGACGCCAACGCGGACGAGCGTCGACTGATCGCGGCAAACGCGGCCCGCGCAGGCTGGAGCGTCGTCGGCGCTGCAGACGGCGAGCAGGCAGTCGTCCTGCTTCAGGGCCCGCACGGCCGCGAGGTCCAGGCCGCGATCTTCGGCAGCTGGGACGCCGAGCAGGGGCCGCAGCTGATCGACGCCCTCCGCGAGCATCGACCCAATCTTCCGGTCATCGTCCTGTCGCACAGCGACGCGGTTTCCGCCGCGGTCGAAGCCATGCGCGCCGGCGCGTCGGACTTCCTGGTTCGCCCGGTCGCGCCGGAGCGTCTGTTGGAGGCACTCGCTGCCAACGCCGACCGCCGCCGCGCTTCGGGCGAACTGGCGCCAATGTCCGAGAAGCTCGCGCCGCCGCTGGAGCTCGAGCAATTGATCGGCGCAGCCCCTGAATTTCGCGCGGCCCTAGCCGTTGCGGCCAAGTCGGCCCGCAATCGTCTCCCGGTCCTGATTCTCGGCGAACCGGGCACCGGTAAAGAAACCATCTCGCGCGCCATCCACGCGGCGAGTCTCCGCGCGAAGGGCCCGCTGCTCGCAGTCGACTGCAAGGCAATCGCCGCGAACATCATCGACAGCGAGTTGTTCGGTCATGAGAAAGGCGCTTTCCCCGGCGCATTCGCTCCCAAGACGGGCAAGCTGATCCAGGCGGACGGTGGAACTCTCGTTCTGGATGAGATCTCGGCGCTCCCGCCAGAGACCCAGGAACGTCTGGACCGCGTGCTCGCCACAGGCGAGGTCCGCCCGGTCGGCCTGAACGGCAGCTATTCGGTCGACGTACGCGTGATCGCGACGAGCAGCCGGCCGCTGCCCGATGATTTCAACCCGGGGCTCAGCGAACGCATCGCCGGGACGACCGTCACCCTGCCGCCGCTCCGCGAGCGCAGCGGCGATATTCCGGCTCTTGCCCGACACCTGCTCAGCCGGCTCACCGACCAGGCGGGCCTCAAGCCGATGTCGATCGGAAACGACGCCCTTTCGCTGCTGATGCGCTACGGCTGGCCGGGCAACGTCCGCCAGCTCTCCGGCGTGCTGTTCCGCGCCGCTCTCCAGTGCGACGACAATTCGCTGACCGCCGATCACTTCCCGCACATCGCGGTGCAATCGCGCTTCACCGGCCGCCGCACCGATTTCGCGCCGACGATGAGCAAGGCGCGGAGCGACGAGGCAATCTCCGGCGCTCCGAGCGTCACGCTCTACACCGCCGACGGCCACCTGAGGCCGCTGGAGGAGATCGAGTCGGACATCATCCGCCTCGCGATCGGCCATTACCGCGGCCGCATGAGCGAGGTCGCACGGCGTCTCGGGATCGGCCGTTCGACGCTCTATCGTAAGCTGGGTGGCCTCGGCATCGACACCACTGCGGCCTAGACGCGCGGAGTCAGCGCCTGGTCGCGCAATCCGCGCCAGACCCGAAGCGCCTGAACCGTTTCGAAAACGTCGTGGACGCGCAAGATTTGGACGCCCTGCTCCACGGCTTTCAATGCGAAAGCGATGCTTCCTCCCAGTCGCCGGTCGGCAGGCGCCTCGTTCGAAAGTGCGCCGATCGTTCGCTTGCGGCTCGCGCCCAGCACCAGCGGGCAACCGAGCGAGTGGAACAACGCGAGGCTGTTCATCAGCTCGAGATTGTGCACGAGCTTCTTTCCAAAGCCGAAGCCAGGATCGACGAGGATCTTCTCGCGCGCGATCCCCGCTTCAACCGCAGCGCCGATCCGCTCCTCGAGCCAGAGATACACTTCAACCAGCACGTCGTCGTAATGAGGGTCGTCCTGCATCGTCTCCGGCGGGCCCTTGTGATGCATGAGCACCACCGGAACTCCCGAAGCCCCAACCACGTTCGCCGAGCGCTCGTCATAGGTGAGCGCGGAAACGTCGTTGACCATTCGAGCGCCAGCCTCGACCGCCGCCGTCATGACGTCAGCCTTGCGCGTGTCGGCCGACACCGCGACTCCGCCGCCGGCGAGCTGGCGGATCACCGGCGCGATCCGCTCGATCTCGTCACCTTCCCAGATCATCCGGGCTCCGGGCCGCGTCGATTCGCCTCCGACGTCGATAATCGCCGCCCCGTCGGCTGCCATTTGAGCGCCAGCTCCGGCGGCTGCAGGCGCGTCGGCAAAACGGCCGCCATCGGAGAAACTGTCCGGTGTCGCGTTGACGATCCCCATCACTTGCGGCTGGTCGAGGCGGATCGTTCGCTCTCCAAGCTGCAGTGGCGCCCGCGCCGAGGTCAGCGCGGCCCACTGCGCGGCTATGTCATCGTCGAAGCGGTTCTCTATGTCTTCGACCGGCAGCAACTCGCTCGAAACGCGGCGATCGTCCTCAATGACAAGCAGTTCGACCGCGGCGAACCAGCACATGCCACCGGCGAGCCGCGCGACCTTTCCGTCATGTCCGAATGGAGAATCGACGAAAGCGGTCGGGCGGATGAGGGTTCGCATGACCGCGCTATAGCGCGGCGAGATATTGTTGCCGCAAGGCGTCGAGCGGCATTGGCGCGCCGTCTCCCGCAACATGCCAGAAGGTCCAGCCGTTGCACGATGGCGCGCTCTGAAGTGCGGCGCCGACTTTGTGGATCGAGCCCGAGTGCGCTTCGCAGGCGATCGAGCCGTCGGCACGCACGCTCGCAGTCCAGCGGCGCTTCGCATCGGTGAGCGCCGTCCCGGCAGGCACCAGCCCGCTCTCCACAAGAGTACCGAAAGCCACACGCGGCTGATCGCGCTTGTCGGGAACCGTGCGCATCGCGCTTTCGTCTAGGGGAAGTGTGGAATCGATCCGCTCGCGCGCAACCTTGGCGTACGTCGGCTCGCGCTCGATCCCGATCCACCGCCGCCCAAGCCGTCGCGCCACCGCCCCGGTCGTGCCCGTGCCGAAGAATGGGTCGAGCACCACGTCGCCCGGCTTCGTGCAGGCGAGCAGGATGCGATAAAGCAATGCTTCGGGCTTCTGCGTCGGATGAGCCTTCGCTCCGTCCTCCCCCTTCACCCGCTCCGCACCCGCGCAGATCGGAAGCAGCCAGTCCGATCGCATCTGCAGATCGTCGTTCAGCGCCTTCATCGCCCGATAGTTGAAGGTGTAGCGCGCCTTCTCGTCCTTCGCGCACCAGATCAGGGTCTCGTGCGCATTGGTGAAGCGCGTCCCCCGAAAATTCGGCATCGGGTTGGTCTTGCGCCACACGACGTCGTTGAGGATCCAGAAGTCCGCGTCCTGGAGCAGCGCGCCGACGCGATAGATGTTGTGATAGCTGCCGATCACCCAGATCGTGCCGTCGTCCTTGAGGATTCGCCGCGCCTGCTCGAGCCAGTCGCGCGTGAAATTGTCATAGGCCGTCAGGCTTTCGAACTTGTCCCATTCGTCGTCGACCGCATCGACCCGGCTTCCCTCGGGCCGGAACAGGTCGCCGCCGAGCTGCAGATTGTAAGGAGGGTCGGCGAAGATCATGTCGACGCTCTTGTCGGGCAGGCGCGCCATCTCGGTCACGCAATCGCCTTCCAGAATGACGTTGAACGGCAGGATATGCTCGACCCGGGCATTGGGCGCCAGGGTGCCGTGCCGTTCCTGTATGCGCGCCACGAGGTTCATTGGTGTCTTGCCCCCTTCGAACCGACGAAGGTGAGTCAGCCGGGACTCGCGGTCAAGCGATCAAGGGTTAACGCGGCGGAATGATGGGCTAGGGCTAGGCCGCAGCGTGCGGCTGAACCACAAGATGTTGAGTCTCGGCCGCCTCGACGGACTCAACCGCTGGTGTGTGTGACTCAAAGGACTCGCCCGGCTCGATTTCTTCGAACACCAGCTCGGTCTGGCTTATTCCGTCGATGGCGGCGCGGACTTTCGGAAAGCTTCGACGGTGCAGCGGCGTCGGGCCGAGCGCGTGCAGCGCGCGCCAATGCTCGGGCGTTCCGTAGCCGCGATTCTTCTCCCAGCCGTAGCCCGGATATTCGCGCGCATAGTCGGCCATGATGCGGTCGCGGGTGACCTTGGCGATGATCGACGCGGCGGCGATCGAGCGGCATTTGGCATCGCCGTCGACGATCGCCTTCGATGGCCGCTGCCACTTGGGACAGGCATTGCCGTCGACCAGGACCCAGGCCGGTTCCAGACCCAGCGCTTCGACCGCACGGCTCATCGCCAGCATCCGCGCCCAGTAGATGTTGATCTGGTCGATCTCCTCGACGCTCGCGACCCCGACGCCCCAGGCCGAGCATTTGACAAGCTTCGCGTAGAGCTTCTCGCGCTTTTCCAGCGGAACGTTCTTCGAATCATCGATCCCGCGAGGAAATTTGTTCCGGTCGAGAATGCAGGCGGCAGCAACCACGGGCCCGGCGAGCGGTGCGCACCCAGCCTCGTCCACTCCGGCGAGCGGCTGCGGAAAGTCGAGCTCGAGTTTGAAGGAACAACGCCGCGGCATCGAGTCGGGACGGTAGCCGAATCTCTTTTCGTCATTCCAGCGAAAGCTGGAATCCACCTTTTCTTTCTTGTGGATAGTGCCGCGAACGAAGGAAGATGGATCCCGGCTCAAGGCCGGGATGACGGCTCGTCCACGCGCCAGGGCGGATAGCGGCGAGCCTCGCCCGCCTTGTAGAGGAAGATGATGTTGCCGTCGGGATCGCGCAGCCGAGCCTCGCGCCACATCCAGGGCTGGTTGCGCGGGCCGTGTTCGAAGGCGATTCCACTCCGCGCGAGCAGCTCGACGCGCTCGTCGAGGTCGTCGCACTCAAGGTAGACCGCGGTCGTCGCGATGATCTTCTCTTCGGGATCGATCTGAACCGAGAAGGTCGCGCCGCCGGCGGTCTCGAAGCGGGCGTAGCCATTCTCCGGGCTGTCCACGATCTGGCTAAGGCCGAGGCGGGAATAGAATTCCACCGACCGCTCGTAGTTGGTCCCGGTCACGGTCACCTGGTTGAGCCGAGGCCCCGCACCGACGTCGAGACGCACGCGAGCCTGACCGATCGGGCC
>Ga0207657_10006300_pt1 | contig 12329 bp, 9 predicted proteins | sample KBSC33metaG_FD_184316 | JGI IMG/M metagenome (GOLD analysis project Ga0207657, IMG submission 184316) | Corn rhizosphere microbial communities from Kellogg Biological Station, Michigan, USA - KBS C3-3 metaG (SPAdes) (version 2) | ecosystem: Host-associated > Plants > Roots > Rhizosphere > Soil ...
AGGCAAGAACAACGGCAACAGCAAAGGCAACGGCAACAGCCGGACTTAATTCAGAGGCTCCTTAATCAGAAATCAGAGGCTGCTTAATCAGAGGCTGCTTAATTCAGAGGCTACCGGTCTTCTTTCGCTCTTCTTCCGGTCTTAGAGCGACTTGGAGCGGGTTTCGATCAGGGTTCCGGCGCGGGTGATGAAGGTTTCGAGGGGGACGCTGCCCTCGTCGCCCTTGCCTCGGGTGCGGACGCTGACTGCGCCTGCGGTTGCTTCCTTGTCGCCCATGATGAGGACGAAGGGCACCTTTTGCAGGGCGAAGTCGCGGATGCGGGCCTTCATGGGATCGTTGCGCTTGTCGAGCTCGACGCGGAGACCGGCGGCCTGGAGCTTCGCCTTGACGCTCTCGGCGTACTCCATGTGCTTCTCCGAGATGGGCACCAGGCCGACCTGCACCGGGGCGAGCCAGAGGGGGAAGGCTCCGGCGTAGTGCTCGATGAGCACGCCGAAGAAGCGCTCGACTGACCCGAAGAGGGCGCGATGGACCATGACCGGCTGGTGCTTCTCGCCGTCTTCGCCGGTGTACTCGAGCTCGAAGCGGGCCGGGTTGTTGAAGTCGAACTGCACCGTCGAGAGCTGCCACATGCGGCCGAGAACGTCGACCAGCTTGATGTCGATCTTCGGACCGTAGAAGGCGGCCTCGCCGGGAATGGTCTTGAAGGGGATTCCCTTGCGGTTGAGGACGTTGTGCAGGGAGTCGATGGCCAGCGCCCAGTTCTCGTCCGAGCCGACGAAGCTCTTGCGGTCGTTGGGGTCCCAGGTCGACAGCTCGACCTTGAACTCCTCGAAGCCGAAGGTGTGGAGGACACTTTCGGCGAACTCGATGCAGGCGACGACCTCGTCCTCGATCTGGCCGGGTGTGCAGAAGATGTGCGCGTCGTCCTGCGTAAAGCCGCGGACGCGAAGGAGGCCGTGCATGGTCCCCGAGCGCTCGTAGCGGTAGACATTGCCCAGCTCCGCGTAGCGCACGGGCAGGTCGCGGTAGCTCTTGGGGGAGTTTTTGTAGATGAGGATGTGGCCGGGGCAGTTCATCGGCTTGAGCCGGTACTCGGCGTCGTCCAGCTCCATGGGCGGGTACATGTTCTCGGAGTAGTAGCCCTCGTGGCCGGAGATCTTCCACAGCTCGCGGCGCATGATGTGCGGCGTGAAGACCATCTGGTAGCCGCGGCGGATGCACTCGTCGCGCATCCAGTCCTCCATGACCTTGCGGATGAGGCCGCCCTTGGGGTGCCAGAAGATGAGGCCCGCGCCGGCGACCTCCTGAATCGAGAACAAGTCGAGCTGCTTGCCGAGGACGCGGTGGTCGCGGGCCTTGATCTCTTCGAGCCGCTTGAAGTGGGCGTCCATATCCTTCGCGTTGAAGAAGGCGGTGCCGTAGATGCGCTGGAGCTGCTGATTTTTTTCGTCGCCGAGCCAGTAGGCTCCGGCTACGCTGGTCACTTTGAAGGCCTTGACGCGGCCGGTCGAGGGGATGTGCGGGCCGCGGCAGAAGTCGGTGAAGCTGCCGTTGCGGTAGAGGGAGATGGGGTCGCCGGGCTGGGTGAAGCGCTCGATGAAGTGGAGCTTCATGAACTCGCCCTGGGCGGCGTAGTCGGTGAGCGCCTGGTCGCGGGGCTCCTGCTCGCGTACGAACTTGTCGTCGCGGGCGACGACCTCGGCCATGCGCTTCTCGATGGCGGCGAGGTCCTCTTCGGTGAAGGGGGTCTCGCGGTAGACGTCGTAGAAGAAGCCGGAGTCGGTGGCGGGGCCGTGGCCGAGCTTGGTTTCGGGGAAGAGTTCGAGAATTGCCGTCGCCATGACGTGCGCGGCGGAGTGGCGGACGACCTTGAGCGAGGCTTCGTCGTTCTCCTTGAGGAGTTCGAGGGCGACGGGCTCGGTGAGGGGGGCGGAGAGATCGACGAGGCGCTCGCCGGAGGCGGCGGCGCTGTACATGGAGGCCTCGGAGTTCTCGTCGTGCTCGGCGCCGTTTTGATCGGCGGGGGCGGTCAGCGGGCGGACCCGGGCGACGACCGCGGCGGCGGCGAGCCGGGGGGAGATGCTGGTTGCCACGTCAAAGGGAGTTGTGCCGCGCGGGACCTCGCGCACGGAACCGTCGGGAAGTTGAACCGAAATCTTGTCGTTGCTCACTCTTTTAGCATATCGTTGCTCGCGGTTCCGGCATAGCGGGGGTGGGCGAAACGCAGATTCCCTTCGGGAATGACAAATCAAAAGATGGAATGACAAGCAAAGGGGGCTACGCCGGAGAGTGAATGCTTCAGCGGGTTTGGATGGTGTGCGTTGTTGGCGGGCCGGGAGGATGGTTGTCAGGTTGTGAGGCGGTGGGGGGAGATGGGGTTGAGCTTCCAGGCTGCGGCCTTGACGTTTGTGCCGGTGAGGCGTGCGTGGATGTCGGGGGCGGTGGCGGTGGTGTAGTAGAAGCGCAGGGCGTAGCCGATGCGTTCGCCGACGATCAGCTCGATGAGCGAGCCGTCGACAAAGGCGTGCAGCGTGGGGACGTCGTTGGGCTCGAGCGCGATCTGTTTGCCGTTGGCTGTGATGGTACGCGTTTCGGGGGAGTAGCTGATCTGCATCAGCGGGGTTGAGCCGGCGGTGAGGGTGAGGGCGAAGGCGCTGCCTTTTGTGCCGGTGCAGAGAAGCTCGCCGGTGGCTTGGGGAAGGGTGAGTGTGGTGGCGGTGCCGGAGGCGGCGATGCTGCCGGCGCGCAGCTTCGCGGTCTCGGGCAGGATGCGCATGCGCAGGGTGCCGTCGGGGTCGAGCGTAAGGACGCGGGGCAGGCTCATCATGCCGGACCAGCCCGCCGTCCTCATCTGGGCGTCGGTGCGGCGCTCGCGGATCCAGCCCCAGAGGATTCTGCGGCCGTGGGCGTCGAGCTGGGTCTTGGGCGCGTAGAAGGCGTCGAGGTCGAGCACGCCCTGCTTCTTCGGGTGGAACTTCATCGCCGCGGGGTCGAGCACGCCGGACTGCCAGAAGACCTTGCCCAGGGTCGAGTAGATGAGGACATGGCCGCCGTCGAGGGCGAAGAAGTCGGGGCACTCCCACATGGAGCCGTCGTCGCAGGGGTTGGGGGTGGGCTTGCCGTTCCACGCGCCGGTGGCGAGGGGGTGAAGGTACTCCCAGTGCTTCATATCTTTCGACCGATAGAGCAGGACCGAGCCGCCGACCCGGGCTTCGCCCGAGCCGACGGTCATGTAGTACACGCCGTCCTGATGCCAGGCGGAGGGATCGCGGAAGCCGGTGAAGTTCATGCCCGCGGGCGGGCGAGGGACGATGGGCGTGGGGTCTTTCGTCCAGTGGATGAGTTGGGAGTCGGAGCCGGAGTCTGACCAGGCGAGGCATTGCGACTCCTGAATGCGGTTTTCGCCGTCGCGGATGGTTGCGAGTTCGGGCGTGCTCTCCTTTGTGCCGGTGTAGACGAAGTAGACGCGGCTGCCGACCTGAATCGCCGAGCCGGAGAAGCAGCCGTAAGCGTCGGGGCCGTCCGGCGTCGGCGTCATGGCGAGGGGGAGATGCGACCAGTGCAGCATGTCGGGGCTGACGGCGTGGTTCCAGCTCATGTTGCCCCAGGTCGCCGCCTGAGGATTGTACTGGAAGAACATGTGGTAGCGGCCGTTGCAGTAGATGGGGCCGTTGGGGTCGTTCATCCAGTTCTTCGCAGGCAGCAGGTGGAACTGCGGTCGCATGGGATCCTTGGCGAGTTTGCTGACGGCTGGGACCTGTGCCATCGCTTCGCGCGCCAGCAGCGCGGCAGCGGAGGCGGAACGGAGAAACTCGCGGCGGGTACAGCGGGTCTGGATTTGCTTCACCGCAACCTCCCTTATCGAGAATCAGATCTTTCTGAGAACCTGTCCAACGATTACGGTATTCCTCTTGCCGACTCCTTCGCACCCCGGAGTGCCTTACGACCAAAAACAAGCAAAGGCGAATACAGGGGTCTCTCCGCTTCGCTTCGCTTGCACCCCAGCGAGTAGAGTTCACTCGCCGGGGACCCCGCAGTTCCGGTCGAGATGACGTGCTTTTAGTTGGGTGCGGACCTTGGGTTGAGATGACGTGCTTTTAGAGGGCGGGCGGGCGTTGGACTACTTCACTTCTTCCTGCGGGCGGCGAGCGCGGCAGTGTTGGCGACGATGGCAGCGCGGATGAGTTGCTTGAACGCGGCTTCGTTGATCTTGTCTCCTTCATGGAGGTCGATAGCCCGGCGCGTGTTGCCTTCGAGGCTGGAGTTGAAGAGCTTCTTCGGGTCGGCGAGGGAGGCGCCGCGAGCGAAGGTGAGCTTGATTGCCTGCTTGTACGACTCGCCGGTACAGACGATGCCGTCATGCGACCAGACCGGCGTTCCCCGCCACTTCCACTCCTCGACGATGGCGGGGTCGGCGGCGTGGATCAGTTGGCGGAGACGGGCGAGAGTTTCGCCGCGCCAGTCCGCCAACTGCTCGATCTTCGCGTCGATAAGGGCAGAGGCAGACTCTGCCGGAACGGCCTTTTTCATGGGCAACTCCAAACCTTACTTCTTCGGGACGGAGACGGTGATGTTGCGGTAGCGAATGACGCCGTGGTGATCGCCCTGCAGATAGAACGGTCCGGGCTCGGCCTCGTTGCTGTCGAGAGCGCCGCCGGTCGGGCCGGGAATCTCGACGTTGTCGTGGTACATCTTGCCGTCGCGCAAGACGGTCACATGCCTGCCGACCAGGGTGACATCGAAGCTCGTCCACTTTCCGAGATTATTTTCCGCGCCCGCCGGCGGCGGATACCAGCTATAGATCGAGCCCATCTCGTGCGACGGCAGCTTGCCGCCCTCGGTGCCGACCTGCAACTCGTAGCGGCCGCGCAGATAGATGCCGCTGTTGCCGCCCTCCGGGCAGTTCACTTCAATGTGCAGCTTAAAGTCCTGGAACTTTTCCGTGGTCTTGAGGTTGGCGGCCGGGCGCATCTTTTGGCCGGGGACTTCGGGATTGTCGTTCACCAGCTCCCCATTGCGCGCCACCCATCGGTTGTTTTCGATATGCTCTATCGGCTCCCAGCCTTTAAGATCCTTGCCGTCGAAGAGAGGCCGGGGCCTGGTCCACTGCTTCGGCATGGGCCGGTCGAGCAGGGGCGCCTTCACGCCGACGAGGGTGGGGCCGCTGACGTCGCCGCGCTTCTCGATGCCGGTGAGCCTGCCCGCGCCGGGGGACGTAAGCTCCCAGGTGGTCGCGGTGCCCGAACCGGGGCGCGCCTGCGCCACGTCGACGATCAGCTTGCCCGACTCCATGTGCGCGCCCGCAATCGGATGCCATGCGCCGCCCCGCGGCTGAACGCGGCCCTCAAGCTTTCCGCCGTGATCGGTAAGCTCCAGCCATTGCGGATAAGGGGTTCCGGCGGCGGGAGTCACGGTCATGTCCCAACGGCCGAGAAATGCTTTGGTGCTTTGCGCGGAGACAGTCGAGGCGAGCGCGATCGCCAGGATAGAGGCAAACAGGATCTTCATTCTCACAGGTGTGAGTGTAAGTTTTCGTAGCAGACATGTCACCTGCTCTCTTCGAGAGTTTGAGACGCTTCGGAAGGGCGGCGGTCTTTCGGTTTGGATAGGAGCCGCGCTCAGCCCAACCCGCAACCTTCTACCGGATTGACCGGCCCATTGTTGATCCCTCTGAAAGCGATGCGTCCTCGATGAGCGCATTGGCGTTTGTCGGTGAGTACCGGAACAATGAGCACACCTCGATCGGTTACGTTTTCAGCCTGCGGCAGGATTCTCGACGGCCCCCTTGAAGGGTTGACGAGCCATTCGGTAACGACCTTTTTGACATGTAAAATCGCGGACAAGAAGGAGCATTCCAAGCATTTTGTTCGACTGTGAATGGAGAGTAGAGAATGAGTCCCGATCTCACAACGCTGCGCTTGATGCTCGGCTACACACAATGGGCTGGAGAGCGCCTTTTGTCGGAATGTACTGCCCTCGAGCCGCAGCAACTTGAAGCAGAATTTGGTGGAACACTGGGTTCCATCAGCAGGCTGTTGAACCACATGTACCTGGCCGAGCGGGATTGGCTGAAGATGCTTCAAAGTCGTGCATTGCCAGCTTTGGAAACGATGAATGCGGACAATGTCGGAAAGGAAGGGCTCATCGGTGTTCCGGATCTAACGCGGCTTTGGCCGGAGGTATGGGCAGCGTGGCGCTCATGGATGGCGACGCTGACGCCGGAGGACCTCGAAGCCACCGTTTTCTCGAAACTACCGGACGGCAGGCCTTTGGCGTTCACAGTCGGCGAACTGGCGCTTCACTGCTTCAACCACGCCTCCATGCATCGCGGTCAGGTCATCACAACACTCAGAATGGCCGGGACGCCGTCGCGGAACTGCGATTTGATGGGATTCCTGATCGCAAGGAACCTAATCGATCCCGGCCCGGAAACGGAGAGCGTATGAGGAACAGATTGCACGCGGATCTCTTAGAGCCTCATCGTGGCAATCGCCGTGCCGCCATCTTCGAGCGCGATCCTGGGGGAGACGGCGGCTGACCGATCCGGCTGCCGCGCTACAATTCCCCATGGCAACCATCGGATAAGACTTCGGCAACCGAGGCCTCATGAGAAATCAAAGAACGTTCCTCGTCGTGATCCTGGTGCTGCTCTTTGCCGGAGCGCTTTGCGCCGGCTTTGTCAAATGGCGCGGCTTTCGGGCGACATCCACGCCATCCCGGTTCGAGACAGTCGCGGCCAGATCGATCCGCGACTTCGCCATACCGGAGGAAGAACGCCGGAGGACGAACCCAGCGGCAGGCGACTCGCTCGCGGTTCAGCAGGGCCGCGAGGTCTTCCTGGCTCGCTGCGCCACCTGTCACGGAGTGGATGCGCGAGGCCGGACGCCGATCGGAGCCAACGTCTATCCCCGGGTTCCCGATCTGCGCTCGGAGGCAACGCAAAGCCTCTCCGACGGCGAGATCCACTACATCATCGAGAACGGCGTTCAGCTTTCGGGTATGCCGGCGCTATCGAGCCCGCACCGCGAATCCGCCGCCGAGAGTTGGAAGCTGGTCTCCTATCTCCGGAGCCTGCGACCGCTCTCCTCCGCCGAGAAGGCTGTCGCGGCCAATACCTCGTCCTCGGCGCACTACACCGGCTCGCAGTCCTGCGAGAAGTGCCATGCCGACATCTACGAGCGCTGGAAGAAGACGCCGATGGCGAACGTGGTCCGCGATCCGCGAGAGCATCCGGACGCCATTATTCCCGACCTCAACACCAACACGGTGGCGAAGTTTACGAAAGAGCAGGTCGCCTTCGTCTATGGCAGCAAGTGGAAGCAACGCTATTTCACGAAGATCGGCGACGACTACTATCCGCTTCCCGCCCAGTGGGACGTAGGCAATAAAACCTGGCGTCCATACCACGTTCCCGATACCGGCGGAGACTGGTGGGCGGCGTTCTATCCCTCCAGCAACCTTCAGCGCCCGACCGGGCCTACCTGCGATGGCTGCCATTCGGTCAGCTACGACATCCATACCAAACAGGTGAGCGAGTGGAACGTCGGCTGCGAGCGCTGCCATGGCCCCGGCAGCGAGCACGTCGCCCATCCCTCCCGCGCCAACATCCTCAATCCGGCGGAGATGGACGATGTTGCGGCGAACGATACCTGCATCGCCTGCCACTCGCAGGGACAGCCACTCACGCAACAGATCGAAGGCAAGGCCTATGACTGGCCGGTGGGATATCGCGCGGGACTCCATCTCGCGGACTTCTGGAAGCTGGAAGACCACACGCTGGGTCAGACGACTTTTACTCACTTCCCCGACGGAACGGCTCACAAGAACAGGATGCAGGGCAACGACTTTGTGCAGAGCGTGATGTACCGCAGGGGAGTTACCTGCGCTTCGTGCCACGACGTGCACGGCACCGGCAACGATGCGCAGCTTCGCAAGCCCGCGGACAAGATCTGTCTCGACTGCCATGGCACAACCTCGCCGAACGGTCCCCACGTAGCGACCATGGAGCAGCATACCCACCACAAGGACGGCAGCCCCGGCAGCCAATGCGTGGCCTGCCATATGCCGAAGATCGAGAGCGAAGGCGTGCCCGGCTCCTTCGTCAGCGCGCACACCTTCAGGTTCATTACGCCCGCGATGACGGACAAGTACGGGATACCGAACCCGTGCACCTCCTGCCACAAGGACAAATCCACGGCATGGGCCAGCGACCAGCTCAAGGGATGGGCAAGCACATCGCCGTGGAGAGTGGCGCAGCTTGCAGACTAGAGCGGTCTGTAAGTCTCTGTAAGATGCCCTCAGCGGCTAAAGCCGCGTTGCTGGCAAGCCAGTTACGGCACGGCTAAAGCCGTGCCCTTAACAAAGTCTTAGTTAATTAGAGATTTTCTAAAGCAGGAACAAAGACGAAATACAGGGGTCTCTCCGCTGCGCCGCGCGGTGAAGCTGCGCGGCTTCGGTCGAGATGACGTGCTTTTTGGGGGACGTGAAAGAGGCTTCGGTCGAGATGACGGGGGTTAAGGTGATGCGGGGCTGTGGGCCTTCGGTCGAGATTTTTTCGGGGGAATCGAAAGATGTTTTGGTCGAGGGCGCAGGCGAACGAGTTTTAAGCAGATTCTTCGCGAATGTCGAATCGCTTGACCAGGGGGCCTTTGGGGGAATCGACAAAGCGGAAGATGTGACCGACCATGCCATCGAACAGAGGTTTTCCCTCCAGATCGTGGACGACCTGGTGCACTTCAACGACGACGGCGCCGTCGGGGGCGTGCGAGAAGGCGATGGGATCGACGTGGGGATCGAACATGGACCACTGGCGGGTCCAGTATTCGCGGATACCTTCGTGGCGATGGACATGACCGCCCTCCATGCCGTTGGCCCATACGACGTCGGGGTGCAGGGAGGCGAGCACAGCGTCGATGTCGCGGGCGTTGAAGCGATCGTAGAGATGCTTGAGGATGTCTATCCGGTCAGGCATGGCGAGTCCGTTGAGAGGGTGATCGTAGCGGCAGGGTGGCGGGGCAGGGGTGACGGAACAGGTCCGATGCGCGGAGAGCGCAGCCGGAAGGCCTCGGCGAAACTTCTGGATCGTCCTGCGCGGAGCGCCCTCAGATGCGCATGGGCATGAGGATGTAGCGGTACTTGACGTCTTCGTTGGCGTCTTCGGGGCGCATCTGGCCAGCGCTTTGGGCGTCCTTGAACTCGAGGCGGACCTCGCCGGTGTTGCCGATGGCCTTGAGGAAGTCGATGAGGTACTGGCTGTTGAAGCCGACGACGAGGGGATCGTAGTTATAGGGCGTCTCGATGGTGTCTTCAGACTCGCCAGCGTCGGTCGACGAGGACGAGAGCTTGAGCTCGTTCTGTTCAAGGCGAATCTTGATGGCGCCCGAACGCTCGTCGGCGAACTGGGCGACGCGCTGGATGGAGCTCATCAAATCCTCCGAACGCACGATCACGAACTTGCTATTGTCGCGCGGCAGCACGGCCTCGTAGTTGGGGAACTGGCCGGTGAGCTTGCGGCTGGTGAGAACGCGGCCGCCGACCTTGAAGAAGAGGGTCTGGTCGTCGTCGGCAAACTCGAGCGTCTCGGCTTCGGTGTTGCCGAGCAGGCCGGAGAGCTCGCTGAGCGCCTTGCGCGGGATAAGGGTCTTCTTTTCGCCGGAGATGCCTTCAAGGGTTTCGCCGAGTTTTTCGATGTGAGCGAGGCGGTGGCCGTCGGTTGCCACCATCGCCATGGACTCGGCTTTAAGTACAAGCAGCGCGCCGTTGAGGGTGTAGCGCGACTCTTCGTTGGAGATGGCGAAGATGGTCTTCGAGACCATGTTCCGGAGCGACGGCACGGAGATCTTTACCGCCGAGGACTCCGGGAACTCGGGCACCTGGGGGAAGTTGGCGCGGGCCATGCCGACCATCTTGGTGTTGGAGCGGCCGGCGCGGATCTGGACCCAGTGGTTGTCCATCAGCTTGATGGAGATGTCGCCTTCGGGGAGGAGCTTGATGTAGTCGTAGAGCTTGCGGGCGGGGATGGTGCAGGCGCCGGGCTTTTTGACCTTGGCGGCGCAGCTGGTGCGCAGGCTCTGGTCGAGATCGGTGGCGGTGATGGTGAGCTTGTCGTCGGCCGCTTCGAAGAGAAAGTTCGACAGGATGGGGATGGTCGTCTTGCGCTCCACCACCGACTGAGCCGCCGTCAACTCGCGCAGCAGTTCGGCGCGGGACACGGTGATTTCGAGGTTGCCGGTGGGGGCTGCTGCTGCGGTCGTCTCGTCCATCTGGGGCTCCTGAGTCGCAAGGGTCACTGTGGTCTCTCCATCCTTGGGGCGCTCCGCGTGGGTCGCGGAGCGCTTGGCAAAACTTTACACCGAATCGTTGGGATCGTGCATTTCCGGGCGGGCGATTCCCGTTTGCCGATCTCGCATCTGTTGATTCCTGTTTGTCGATTCTAGGGCGTGGGGCGGGCAGGGGCGAGAACTTTCTGTGTGAAAAAGAGGCCGATTGTGTGGGTGGCGGGGATGGCGTGTGCTGCTGTCGGAGAGGCACAAGCCTGCTGCCGGGGCGCGAGTGTTGTTATGAAACAAGACATAAACAGAGCAAATGCTAATACTCATAATCATTGTCGCCGGAAAAGTGGATAACGTTCTTATCTGACTGAAGAGTATTGAGTTGAGAGCTGCCCTCGTTTTAGAAAAACGGATGTGGAAAAGATAAGGGATAGGAAGACCGGACATCCTCGCTCCGGAAACGCCCGGGTTATCCGTTTTCTTCACAGGCGGGACAGCGTGATTTTGAGAAGACTGGTCCCGAGCGTGGGAATTGCGGTGAAGCGACGCGAAATGAAGCAGTTGGATTGCACATGTTATTAACAGGCATCCAATGGGGGAGAGGATAAACGGATAAAAATTTAGAGAGGGCTTTTGGAGTGGTGGCGGGAGCGAAAGCGAAATACAGGGGTCTCTCCACTGCGGCGTGCGATGAGGCCGCACGCCTTGCACCCCAGCGAGTACGCTCGCCGGGACCCCGCAGTTTCGGTCGAGATGACGTGCTTTTTATGTAGTGCGGGCCTTGGGTCGAGATGACGTCCGTTTTTGGGGGATGCGAAAGATACTTCGGTCGAGATGACGTGCGGGTGAAAGCTCTGACGGAAATGGAGAGGTTCGAGAGGAGGGAGCGATGAAGATCGCCATCTTTGGAGCCAGCGGAGCGACGGGGCGGTTGCTGACGAGGCGTTGTATCGACGGCGGGCATCGGGTGACGGCGCTGCTGCGGACGCCGGGGAGCTTCGATATGCGGGGGCAGATTCATGTCGTCGAAGGAAGCGTCTTCGATGCGGACCGGGTGGCGCGGACGCTCGACGGCGCGGACGCGGTGCTGTCGGCGCTGGGAGCGCATTCGCTGTGCAGGGAGGATGTTCTGGAGCGGGCCGTGCCGGTGATCGTCGGGGCGATGCAGGAGAAGGGGGTTCGCCGCATCATCGTTCTGGGCTCGGCCGGGGCCAGGGACGGCGCAATGGCCAGGCAGCCGGCGTGGCGGCGGTGGGTGGTCGAGAAGCTCGTCAACAGGACGCTGCTGAAGTGGCCGGTCGCCTCGCAGCGGGCGCAGTACGCGGCACTTGCGTCCAGCGGTCTCGACTGGACGATGGCGATGCCGCCGCTGCTCACCAACGGACGCGGGTGCGGTCACTGGCGCGTCGATGCCGAGGCGCTGCCGCCGAATGCCAGCCGCATTGCGCGGGAGGATGTCGCGAGCTTCATGATGCAGGAGCTGGTGGAGCGGGAGTGGGTGGGGAAGGGGGTTTATATTTCGTGGTAAAGAAAAATAAACAAGAGTTTTTTGTGACGGTGGTGGGTGGAGATTTGTGGTCTCCCATTCATTTGCGGTGAGGCTGCGAATGAATGAGGCACCTGGGCGTGGTTGCCGATGCGATCAGGGGGAAATACAGGGGTCTCTCCACTCCGCTTCGCTCCGGTCGAGATGACGTGCTTCAGGGGTGCCGCCTTCGGTCGAGATGACGTGCTTCTTTAATTGGGTGCGGACCTTTGGTTGAGATGGCGTGTGGTTGAGGGTGGGATGGATTTATAAACGAACGGAACAAAGGCCGGCGCTCAAGCCCGGCCCTTTCTCCATCACTTCTCTATCACTCACATCGTCGCGCTAGCTCAGGGTCTCCATCAGCTTGTTCACCGTCTGGTTCAGCGCCTTGTCTGTCCTTCGCTGCTCGTCGATCTTGGCGATCGAGTGCATCACCGTGGTGTGGTGTTTGCCGCCGAACTGGCGGCCGATCTCGGGCAGCGAGGCCTCGGTCAACTGCTTGGCCAGGTACATCGCGATCTGCCGC
>Ga0207657_10006305_pt1 | contig 12325 bp, 8 predicted proteins | sample KBSC33metaG_FD_184316 | JGI IMG/M metagenome (GOLD analysis project Ga0207657, IMG submission 184316) | Corn rhizosphere microbial communities from Kellogg Biological Station, Michigan, USA - KBS C3-3 metaG (SPAdes) (version 2) | ecosystem: Host-associated > Plants > Roots > Rhizosphere > Soil ...
CCCGCACCTGTTTGCAATAAATTGGGAACTTCACCCGGATCATTTAAATGCCAGTGACGAAAAGGAATTGAATCTTCAATGTTCGTCCTGTTTGCCTGCCAGCCTGCGCCGGTCATTTCATCTGTGTATCCATAGTTACCGTATTCCATTACGTAGTTAATACGCACACCGCGGTTACCATCATCATCGTTATCACTTTGCCAAAGTGTTCCGTAACTATCTACAGCAACCTCGTACGGATTACGAAAATTCTGCCCTACACATTCAACATGCGAGCCATCAGTATCGCAACGAAAAACCATTCCCTGTTTATATTTCTTTGGACCTATTGCATCACCATCCTGGTCAAGCACCGGTTTGCCGTTCTTATCTTTCAATTGCACACCTGCATTACCAAAATTGAAATACAATTTTCCATCAGCACCGAAAGTAAATGCGTGCACCCCGTGATCATGTTGCTCCCCGCTGATTCCTGAGAACATTACTTCTTTTCTATCGGCTTTATCATCACCATTATCATCATAGAAAGCCCACACATAAGGGCTTTGAGAGATTATAACTTTATTTCCTAACACACAAACACCAAGCGGTGCATTTACTTCAGGTCCCTGGTAAAAAACTTTTGCGGTATCGGCTTTGCCATCGCCGTTTGTATCTTCGAGTATCATTATCCTGTCGCCTTTCGGATTTGTCGGGTTCCCGTTAATTTCAGGACGATAATTATACGCTTCAGTTACCCAAACTCTTCCACGTTCATCAACATCAATGTTAGTAGGATTTCTTAACATTGGTTCCGTTGCAAACGTGTGCACTTCCAGGCCTTCAAAGACTTCAAGACCTTTCAATGCGTTCTCTGCCAAATGCTGCTGAGTATCTGTTAACGTGTCGGTTGTTGCAGAAGATTCCTTTGAGTTGTTACTGCAAGAAAATAAAATAAGAGACAAAAAAATAAGACAAGCAAAAGACAATCGCTGATAAATTTTCATATCGGTTACTTTAATTGTAGAATTGACAATTATTCAAATATAAAGAATCATCAATTACATCAACGCTTAGTAAAAAATTTATTGGAATAATTATTTTCCAAACTGCAGTACTTGTGGCATCGACTCTTGCGTCGCACTCTTATACTGTTGAATTTATCTGAGCAATGAACCACATAGAAAGCACTAAGTGAGAATCAATACCTATCTTACTATCTTTCAAAAATGTACAGCCTTTCAAAAATTTTCATCATCACTTGCAATCCATATTTTTGATGAAGCGTTATAATATACTTACCGGATGAGGTATTTACTTTTTTGTACATTAATTTTTTTAGGCATCAATAGCATTGCTCAGAACAATGAAAAATACGACTCCGTAATTACTAATATCTATGCTGACACGCTTAAATCAATTCAAACTGATCTTCACCAAAATTCAAATAAGCATTTTTATTTAATAAAGCTTAAGGAAGGCTTTGAGGTTATTTTTGAAAAGCAATTAAAACCACAAATAAAAAGACAGCTAAATAAGAAATGGTTTGTTATTGAAGCTGATAAAAATTCAATTGAACAAAATGAGTTTATAGAAAAATATTTTTTAGCAAACAATCTCTGGAAGTTCTCTTCCACGCTATTACATAACAAATCGAAATTGAATTTTAATAAAGATTATATATTTCTTATTGAAACAAGCAACGCCATTTCTTTAGAGAATTTTATTGATCAACACAAAACAGAAGCAAGAATCTTAACTAAGCGTGGAGAAAAGCTTTTTCGAATTAAAACTTCAATTTCTTTTGTAATGCGGAAATTAATAAATGAAGAAGAAGTAGTATCAGTTGACGTAAAATTGAGTTCACCAAAAGAAGAATCAGTTGTAAATGATTATGACAACAGCGTAAATGACATCAATTTATTTTTTGCAAAATATCCAACTATCAATGGCAACGGATTAACAGTTTCTGTAAAAGAAAATTTATTTGATACAACAGATATTGATTTCAAAAATCGTTACAAGCCAACAACCTTAAACAGCAATGAAATAACAACACATGCAACCACAATGGCAACATTGATCGGTGGCGGCGGTAATTCTTTTTATACGGGAAAAGGAATTGCCCGGGGATGCAGTTTATCATCCGATAATTATGTTGTTTTGTTACCTGAAACAGATTCTGTTTATAAACATTATAATATTTCTGTTCAAAATCATTCTTACGGAGTTGGTATTGAAAATTTTTACGGAAGCGATGCGGCAGCATACGATCTAAGCATGATCGATGATGCTGTCTTGCTGCATGTTTTTTCCGCCGGCAATTCGGGTGATCTTACTGATACAATTGGTCAGTATAAAAACATAAACGGCTTTGCAAACATTACCGGCAGTTTTAAACAAGCAAAAAATATTTTGATCGTCGGCTCGGTTGATTCTTTCTATAATGTGACTCTTTTAAGTTCAAAAGGCCCGGCGTATGATGGAAGAATAAAACCGGAGCTTGTTGCCTACGGCAATGAGGGGAGTTCTGGTGCAGCGGCAATCACATCAGGAACTGCACTTGCCGTTCAGGCTGCTTATGCACAAGAACATTCCAATTCATTACCTGCAAATACTTTGGTAAAAGCGATACTTATTAATAGTGCAGATGACGTTTTCAATCCAGGCCCTGATTTTTATTCAGGTTATGGAAATGTAAATACATATCATGCAGTAAAAGACATGCAATCAAATAATTTTTTTTATGGAACTGTTGGTCAGGATGAAACAAAAGATTTCAATATTTCCCTTCCTGCAAATGCAAAAAATTTAAAGATCACTTTGGTTTGGAATGATCCTCCTGCCCAAACAAATGCATACACTGCATTAGTAAACGATCTCGATCTTCAATTAGAAAAAGCAAGTGATCATGAAAGATGGTTGCCCTGGGTTTTGAGTAGCACAGCAAATATTGATTCATTAAATCAATGGGCTACAAGAAAGCGAGACAGTTTAAATGTGGTTGAGCAAATTACTATTGATAATCCTGTTGAAGGAAATTACATCATTCATGTAAAAGGTTACGATGTTTCAACCAGCTCGCAATCTTTTTATGTTGTGTATCGCAGCGATACCCTAAATACTTTTGAATTTGTTTCACCCGCAAAGAATGATCATTTTACTTCGGGCGGCAACAGTATTTTTCGCTGGAATTCAACATACGCAAATACTTCAGGAAAATTAGAATACAGCATTGATAAAGGTGTGACATGGAATTTAATCGATGGAAATGTTGATCTTTCAAAAAAATATTTTAAATGGACTGTGTCCGATACCTTTTGTTTGACATTGGCAAGAATGACTATCGGCAGCGATGTATTGGTTTCTGATACTTTTAATTTTTCAAAACAATTGTATCCAAAAGTTGGATTCAATTGCGATGATTCTGTTCTAATTTATTGGAACAAAGTTGATGGAATAAAAAATTATAAAGTCTATCAGTTGGGTTCAAAATATCTTGAGCCATTATCGACAACTTCTGATACCGGTATCATTCTTCATAACACTTCTTCTCCTTATGTCGCTGTTACAACTGCTTTTAATAACAATGAGAACGGTGTGAATAGTTACACGTTCAATTATACAACACAAGGTGTTGGCTGTTATGTAAGCAATTTTCTCGCTGATCTGAATGCAAACAACAATGCGTTTCTTCAACTTTCGTTGGGAACAACATATGATGTAACAACCGTACAATTCCAGGAACTTACTGCAAACGGATGGAACACTATTTCGACAATTACGCCTGTAACAAACACTGAACTGAATTTTGAAGACAATACGTTGCATAACGGCATCAATAATTACAGAGCCGTTATTACATTAAACAACGGAAATATCATTTACAGCAATATTGCCAGTGTTTTTTATTTTGGTAATAACATTTTTGTGATGATGCCAAATCCTGTTCCTTATGGTCATAACTTTACTATTCTTTCAAATAGTTCTGATAGCAGTACAGTTGTGATATATGATATCGCAGGAAGAAAGGTTTTACAACAAACAATTACTGAAACGAGGGAAGATATACCCGTTACGTCTCTTGCACGAGGAATGTATATCGTTGTTATTTATAATAACAATAAAAAAATGTTTAGCCAAAATTTGCTGATTGAATAAATCACATGTCTTCACTCAAAATAAAATCGCTTCTTCAACTGTATGAACTTCTTCCGGAACAGGAAAGAATAATTGTAGATGTTTTAAGGCAAATCATTACCGGCAATTTAGCATCTTACTGCAAAGAAAAAATCTCTTATAACGTTCCGTTCTTTTATGGTAAAAAAGGAATTTGCATTGTTTGGCCTTCAACAGTGCCAAGAGGCGGAATAAAGAAAGGCGTTTTGTTAGGCTTTTGGTATGGCAATAAATTGAATGATGTTAACGGCTACCTTACTCATGGAACCAATAAACAGATCTTCTATAAAATTTATCATACAGTTGAGGAAGTAAATGAAGAAGAAATTACATTGCTTTTACAAGAAGCTGTGAAATTAGATCAACAATGGTAACACCTTGTTGAATAAAATTCAAAACGCCGAAGTGTCCGAAGGACTCCTTTGGAGAGTGACACAACGAACGTGATAGCAGCAATGCAGTTGATAACAAAAATTACAATTCATACACCACAGCTTCATATGGTCTTAATGTTATTGCATCATTTCGTAGCGGCACATCAGTATAATTACAGATTAACCTTTTTGCATTAGCTACCTTTAAGTCAACATTTGCCTGGGCATCATCTTTTGAAAAATTCAGCAGCACTAAAATTTTGTGATCATTCAATTCTCTTGTATATGCATACACTTTCATATTATTCTTATCAAGCAATGTGTATTTGCCATAGATAAGTGTGGACGTTTGCTTTCTTAGCTTTATTAATTTTTTGAAATAATTTAAACAACTGTTATCGTCTTTCTCTTGCTGCTCGGCATTAATTGTTGTATAATTCGGATTAACCTTTATCCATGGCACACCCGATGTAAAACCTGCATGCAGCGTATCATTCCATTGAAACGGTGTTCGGCTGTTATCACGGGCAGAAAGTTTTTGCGCCTCTATAAATTGTTGCAAGTCTCCGCCGCTTGCTTCAATTTGTTTGTACATGTTTATCGTTTCAATGTCGCGGTAATCATCAATCCTGTCAAACTTTACATTCGTCATACCCAACTCATCACCGTTGTAATAAAATGGAGTTGCACGCATCGTAAATAAAAAAGTTGTAAGCATTTTTGATGATAACTCACGAAATTCATCCGAATCATTTCCCCATCTTGTTACCATTCGTGGTCTGTCATGATTGCACAAATAAATTGTACCCCAACCTTTGTCACCAAACAAATCATTCCACTTCGAATAAATTTCTTTAAACTCTATAAGGTCATAACCTTTCGGATCAATCGTCTTATACACATCCGGCAAATAACCAATATCAATCGCATCAAAATGATACAACATATTCAATTCGTTTCTTTCCGGATCAACAAAATCCATTGCAGTATTTGTTTTTACACCAACGCCTTCCGCCACACTCATCACATTGTATTTACTTAACACTTCTCTGTACATTTCGTGCAGATATTCATGCAAATGCGGGCCATCGGCGTAATAGCGTATAAAATCGCCGTGATATTTTTCGGGCAGCTCAGGAAAATTTGTGTCTTTCGAAATAAAGGGAATCACATCCATGCGAAAACCATCAACACCTTTATCAAACCAAAAGCGCATGATGTCATAAATTTCTTGTCGCACTTTTGGATTTTCCCAATTCAAATCCGGTTGCTTTATAGAAAAATAATGCAGATAATAAGCATTTGTTTGCTCATCGTACTTCCATGCATTACTTTCTACATCAAAAAAGCTGTAACGCTTGGCCGGCTTGCCCTTTTCGGCAGCCCACCAGTGATAATAATTTCTGTAAGGATTGTCACGTGAGCTTCGCGATTGTTTAAACCATTCATGTTCATCGCTTGTGTGATTGGCAACAAGATCAAGTATTAATTTCAAACCACGTTTATGCATGCCTTGTAATAATTCATCAAAGTCCTGCATCGTTCCAAATTCACTCATGATATTCCGGTAATCACTTACGTCGTAACCGTTGTCATCATTCGGCGAAGAGAAGATAGGGTTTAGCCACACTGCGTCAACACCCAAATTTTTTATGTAATCAAGTTTTGAAATGATGCCTTGCAGATCGCCAATACCATCACTATTGTTGTCTTTAAAACTCCGTGGATAAATTTGATAGATCACAGCTTCCTTCCACCAGTCTGTTGAATTTGAAGTGTTACTCATGATGTAAAATTTAATGCTGTTGTTAAAACAAAAATTATGCAACCGTTAAGAAGAAGTCTATGAATATTTTGAAGACGGCTTTTGCAACTCTGTTGATCGCCTGTTGCTACGCTCAGTTCAAGGTCCCGCACTGTGGTAAGCGAAGTCGAACCATCATGGGAACTGCGCGCAGCATTTCATCTGAGTTTCCTTCGAGATAAAAAGTACAACTGACAACACTCATAAAAATTAATGATTATTATCAACTTTCCTTCTGCTGATTAAAGATAATATTGCGGAAGTGTGCGACGCAACGTAAGCCCAATACTTTAACAAAAGCCGGGCTCAAAAAAATATTTTAATCAGTAAAAAAGCTAACAAGCAAAATTTTAATGATATGAATAAAAGATATATTTTTACTAACGTTTTTAAAATTCCATACAGCTCCCCCGAAAAGATTGACTAACTGTTTTAACCCTTAGATTATCGTATGAAGAAATTTTTTTCAGGGTTTATTTTTTTGCTTTTATGTTCGGGAGTTTTTGCAAAAAATAAAGGGCCCGTAAATAATGGTGTACTTGATTTACGCAATTGGAACTGGCAAAAGGACGGACCGGTAAAGCTTACAGGCACCTGGGAATTTTACTGGCACAAATTTTATTCTCCTGATTTTTTTTATGATTCCTCTTATACGAGGCATTACGCTTTTGTGCCCTCTTTCTGGAATGATTATATACCCCAGGAAACAAATGAACGGGGTTTTGGCTATGCAACTTACCGACTTCTTATTTTATGCAAGCCTGCAAATGAGCAACTTGCTTTAAAGTTTCTAACCGTTGAATCGGCATACAGATTATTTGTAAACGGTAAAGAGATAATGAATGTGGGTAATGCCGATACAACTGCAAAAGGAACTATTGCCGATCTGAGACCGGTTATTATAAACGTTACTCCTGAAAATAACAAACTTGATATTGTGTTGCAGGTTTCCAATTTTCATAACAAAGTGGGAGGATTATGGGATGTGGCAGAACTTGGTACTATAGAGCAAATGGGAACCAAAATGATCAACAATATCTCTGTTGAACTTTTTGTAACAGGATGCCTTTTTATATCAGCTATTTATTATCTCGTGCTTTTTCTCTATTTCCGGAATAGATATGTACTGATCTTTTTAAGCTGCGTATGTTTTATTATGTGCGTCCGCAGTTTTGTAATGGGCGAAATGTCGGTAATCTACATATTTAAAGTAAGCGGAGATTTTGCTCGAAGACTCGAATTTATTTCTTTATATCTTTCCATTCCCGCTGTGTCACTTTTCTCTTATCATCTTTTTCCGAAAGATTTTTCTAAAAAAGCATTGTACTTTATTATCCCGGTTTGCGCAATATTCGTTGCACTAAGTTTATTCGGTTCATACTATGTTTTCACTTATCCTGTACGATATTATGAAACTATTATTTTAATGATAGCTGCTTATGGATTGTATGTTTACATAAGAGCTGCCATTTATAAACGGCAGGGAAGCTTATTGTTTCTTACCGGCTTTTTAATTTTTCTGATTACTATCATTAACGATATGTTGTATGTAAACCTTGTAATGGAAACCGTTCCGTTGTTTTATGTCGGCTTTTTATTTTTTGTCGTTACGTTATCAGTTCTTTTATCGCGACAGTTTTCACATAATCTGTATGACTTGCAAATAGCCAATAAAAAACTTTCTGATTTTAACGAAGATCTGGGTGTTATGAACAACAAGGTAAACGAAAAAAATGAAGAGCTTAAAAAAATAAACCAGGAGCTTGACAGTTTTGTAAACAGAACATCACATGACCTTAGAGCACCATTGCATTCTGTTCTTGGCATTATTGAAGCTGCACGGGAAGAAACCAACCAGAAAGACTTAGAGCAATATTTTTCTATGCAGGAGAAAACATTGAAAAGAATGAATGATCTTATCAACGATATTATTGATTTTTCAAAAAATAAAAGATTACGACTTGATCTCAAAGAAATTGATTTTGCAAAACTGGTTGAAAATGCTTTGGAAGATCATTCATTCATGCTTAATGCACAGAACATTCATAAGAACATTAACATTAAGCAGTATGAAAAATTTGTTTCAGATCCGCGACGAATAAGTGTTGTCATCAACAATCTTATTTCAAACGCAATTAAATACGCCGATCCTTCAAAGGAACAGCAGGAGATAACGATCAGCATAACGGTTGCCGACAGCATGGCCGTTATTGAAGTGGCAGATAACGGAATAGGAATTGAAGAACAACATCTCGACAAAATATTTACACTTTTTTACAGAGCAACAAGCAGGACAACCGGCTCAGGACTTGGGCTATACATTATTAAAGAGACAGTAGAAAAATTGAATGGTTATATTACCATCAGTTCAAAAAAAGGTAAAGGCACGGTAATAAAGATCACTGTTCCCGATATGGGGCATGCGTTATAGTATGAATTTGTTTTAATAATTTTTTTGGAGCCAAACTTCATTACTACTATTTAGCTTCCTTGCGTCGCACTCTTGTACGTTCTTTTCTCTATTCAACATTTGTTTTTCATCCCCAAATTTTTTTGCAGCTACCATTTATAAGCAACAAGAATTGTTTATCATTTCTCTTTCCTCCTTCAAAACAATAAAATATTTTTATCATTTTGTAATTGTACATTTAAAACTCAATTTTAAAAATTAAAACAACAACTATGAAGACGATTATGTTCGTTATTCTTGTATCATTTGCATTCATTCCTGCCATTGCACAGCAAACACATTTTAAATGGAAAGGCACCCTGAATCTTGATTCACCTACTGATATAATTTTAGATTTCACAAATGACATCTGCGACGCTATTAGAATTGCCGACAGCCAAAGCCTCGAAACAATGCACTACACTTTAAGCGACACTTTACTCACACTGCAAAAAATTACCGGCGGCAGCGAATGTGACAGCAGCAGCATCGGTAAATATAAGATCGAAAAGAAAGATGATGGGCTGCACATCACTCTTATCAGTGATGATTGCGATGACAGGTCAAATGCACTGGATAATACTATCTGGACCAAAGAAGAATAGATTTCAACTGCTCTTTCCGGAAAAAGTGAATGCGTGACATTCACTTTTTTGTTTGCGTATTCTGTACTTCGGCGCAAATTTTTGTTTCACTTATCTTTGCAGCCCGTTTACAAAATCATTAAAATTTTATCACGGTTTATGTTTAACAACCTTACTGAGCATTTAGAATCTGCATTTAAGAATTTAAAAGGTGAAGCACGCATAACAGATTTGAATATTGCGAACACCCTAAAAGATATTCGTCGTGCCTTGCTCGATGCAGACGTGAATTATAAAATTGCCAAAGAGTTTACCGATAGAGTAAAGGAAAAAGCACTTGGGAGTAAAGTGCTGAATGCGATCAGTCCCGGGCAATTGATGGTAAAAATTGTGCAGGATGAATTAACGGAATTAATGGGCGGAGAAGAAGCTCCGTTCAATGTTTCAGGAAACCCGGCTGTGATATTGATCGCAGGTTTGCAGGGTAGCGGTAAAACAACTTTCAGTGCAAAGCTTGCGAATTATTTAAAAACCCAAAAAGGCAAATCACCTCTGCTCGTTGCTGCAGATATTTATCGTCCTGCGGCAATTGACCAGTTGATTGTTTTGGGTGAACAGATCAAAGTGGATGTTTACAGTGAAAGAGAAACAAAAGATGCTGTTGCAATTGCAGAAAATGCAATTAAAGAAGCGAGAAGCAAAAATAAAAATGTCATTATCATAGATACTGCCGGTCGTCTTGCGATTGATGAAACGATGATGACCGAAGTTGCCAACATAAAGAATGCGGTTACACCAAATGAAATTCTTTTTGTGGTGGATAGCATGACCGGTCAGGATGCGGTGAACACAGCAAAAGCATTCAATGATCGTCTTGATTTCACGGGTGTTGTTCTTACAAAGCTCGATGGTGATACACGCGGTGGTGCTGCGCTTTCAATCAAATACACTGTTCAAAAACCTATCAAGTTTGTAAGTCGTGGAGAAAAGCTTGATACGCTTGATGTATTTTATCCCGACCGTATGGCGCAACGCATACTCGGTATGGGTGATATCACATCATTGGTTGAGAAAGCACAAATGCAGTTTGATGAAGAGCAGGCAAAGAAGCTTGAGAAAAAAATTCGCAGGAATCAATTCGATTTCCAGGATTTTCTTGAGCAGTTGCAGCAGATAAAAAAGATGGGCAACCTTAAAGATTTAATGGGCATGATTCCGGGAGCTGGTAAAGCGATAAAAGATATCGATATCAGTGATGATGCATTTAAAGGAATTGAAGCAATCATCAATTCAATGACACCTTTTGAGAGAGCTAATCCTGATGAGATCAATCAAAGCAGAAGACAACGTATTGCAAATGGTGCAGGAAAAGATATCAGTGAAGTAAATGCCTTTATGAAACAGTTTGAGCAAATGCGGCAAATGATGAAGATGATGAACAAAATGCCCATGGGAAAAATGCCGGGAATGAGGAGATAGTTTTAGGTTTTGTGTTTTGAGTTCTATGTTCTATGTTTGGGTTTTAGGTTTTGTGTTCTGAGTTCTATGTTCTATGTTTTAGCATTGACCATTCACCATTGACGATACACGTTCCGAACGTACAAGTGAGTGACACAACAGGCGATGCTACATACACCGAAGCTCACTACATAATAAACAATTCTTTATAACTCCATTTTTTAATTTATCCAACACTACCGATATTCGCAATACGAAGGCCTGATAGTATGGAGTTATCTTTCGACAATACACAAACAGCATTTGCACACAAAACAGATAAGGAATTAAAGGCATCACGGTTTTTGCTGAAGACCATGCACTATCCGTGGTTTGTGGCAATTGGCACAAGGCTTACACCGTTTCTTATGAAAACAGGATTACCTGTTCATGGAATGATTCGCAGAACGATATTCAAACAATTTGTTGGCGGCGAAACACTGGAAGAAACGAAGCGTGTATGCAAAATGCTTGCTCAATACAATGTGCAGGTGATACTCGATTACGGTGTCGAGGGCAAAGAGGGTGAAGAAAATTTTGATCATGCGGCAGATGAATTTATTCGTGTGGTCAACTATGCTGCGTCTCAACCAATGATTCCTTTTATCAGCGTAAAAGTAACAGGTCTTGCACGTTTCGAATTGTTGAAAACGCTGAATGAAGCGCCGCGGCTTCGCAGCGGTATACATGATAATGAAGCCGAGATTGATGAATGGGAGAGAGTGAAAGATCGTATGTATCGCATTTGTGAAAACGCAGCAGAAAAAGGCATCGGCGTTTTGATTGATGCGGAAGAAAGCTGGGTACAGGATCCGGTTGACCGCCTTTCAATGGAACTGATGCAGGTGTTTAACAAAGAAAAACCGATTGTTTATAATACGCTTCAATTGTATCGCCACGACCGTTTGCAGTTTCTGAAGATGAGCCACAGCATTGCTAAGCAGCAGGATTTTATTCTTGCCGTAAAACTTGTTCGCGGCGCATACATGGAAAAAGAAAGAGCACGTGCCGCAGAATATGGTTACCCTTCTCCCATTCAATCTGATAAAGAACACACAGATCGCGATTACAACCGTGCTATTCGTTATTGCATTGATAACATTAATACCATCGCATTCATCGTCGCTTCACATAATGAAGACAGCAACCTGCTTGCAGCAGAATTGCTCGACGAAAAAAATTTCCCGCACGATCATCCGCACGTTCATTTTTCTCAGTTGTACGGCATGAGTGATAATATCACTTTCAATCTTGCAAAGGCAGGATATTCCGTAAGCAAGTATTTGCCTTTTGGTCCCATACGCGATGTAATTCCTTACCTCATGCGCCGCGCACAGGAAAATACCAGTGTAAGCGGACAAACCGGAAGAGAACTTTCACTTATCAATAAAGAGTTGGAGAGGAGAAAACAGAAATAGTTTGTAGTTTATAGTTTTCAGTTTGTAGTTATTTTGATTTT
>Ga0207657_10006307_pt1 | contig 12320 bp, 9 predicted proteins | sample KBSC33metaG_FD_184316 | JGI IMG/M metagenome (GOLD analysis project Ga0207657, IMG submission 184316) | Corn rhizosphere microbial communities from Kellogg Biological Station, Michigan, USA - KBS C3-3 metaG (SPAdes) (version 2) | ecosystem: Host-associated > Plants > Roots > Rhizosphere > Soil ...
TTTGCGGCGAAGGAGCAGTATCCGGACTGCCTGATGTTCTGCCGGATCGGGGACTTCTACGAGTTGTTCTACGAGGACGCGATCACCGCTTCGCGCGAACTGCAACTGACGCTGACCGCGCGCGACCGGGAGAAGAAGCAGCCCATGTGCGGCGTTCCCTACCATGCGGCTGAGGGGTACTTTCAGCGGTTGCTGCGCAAGGGGTATCGCATCGCCGTCTGCGAGCAGATGGAGGACCCGAAGCAGACCAAGACGATTGTGAAGCGCGAGGTGACCCGGGTGCTGACGCCTGGGACGGCGGTCGATCCGGCGCTGGGGGCGGAGCAGAGTAACTATCTGGCCAGTGTTGCGGTAATAGACAAATGCGTGGGGCTGGCGCTGCTGGATCTCTCGACGGGGGAGTTTCGCGCGACCGAATTTGCGGGAGCCGAGGGGTGGGCCGATGCAGTCGATGAACTGGGGCGGGTGAGGCCGGTGGAGTTGCTGTATGCGCAGGGTGGGCTGGTGGGGATGAATGGGCACTCCGGGGGTCGTTCGAGCGGTTTACTTCCCACCCATCGCGATGAGACTGCGATGGATGGGGCACCCGGAAGCTCGGAACCGGATGAAACGAAGGAGGAGGTCGAATCGGCGGGACTGGACGCGATTCGGACGAAGACGGCAGTGGAGGATTGGGTGTTTACGGCGGACTATGCAGTGCCGCTGCTGAGGAATCATCTCCGGGTGCAGTCGCTCGATGGGATGGGGTTGGGGGGACACGAAACGGCGGCGGTGGCTGCGGGGGCGCTGCTGCATTACATGCGGGCGACCAAGCAAGGCGGCCTCGAGCATGTGGATGGGCTGCGGTTTTATGAGCGGTCGACGTGCCTTGAACTGGATGCTGTCAGTGTAAGGAATCTGGAGCTTGTCGAACCGTTGTTTTCTGGGGAGTCGGCGCAGACGACGCTGTTTTATACGCTCGATGCCTGCTCGACGCCGATGGGCAAGCGGTTGCTGCGGGCGACGTTGCTGCGGCCTTCGAATGAATTGACCGAGATTGAGGCTCGTCTGGAGGCAGTCGGCGAGGCAGTGGCGGACTTGCGGCGGCGCGAGGAGCTGCGGCGGTCGATGCATGGGGTGCTCGACCTGGAACGGCTGCTGGGGCGGGTGGCGCTCGATTCGGCGGGGCCGAGAGAGGTGATGGCTCTGGCGGGGACGCTGGGATGTCTGCCGGGGATTCGGGCGGCGGCGGGGGAGTTTGAAGCTGGACTATGGCGGAGGCTGGGCACAGGGTTCGATGCGATGGAAGACCTGCACGCGATGATCGTGGAGACGATTGCGGAGGAGCCTCCAGCGACGCTGGCCGATGGCGGGGTGATTCGCGCGGGCGTGGATAAGGAGCTGGACGAGCTGCGCGAGTTGAGCCGGAGCGGGCGGCAGGCGCTGGCGGCGATTGAAGAACGCGAGCGGCAGAGGACCGGGATCGGGTCGCTGAAGGTGCGGTTCAACTCGGTGTTTGGCTACTACCTCGAAGTGACGAAGGCGAATGCAAAGGCGGTTCCGGCGGACTATGAGCGCAAGCAGACGCTGGTGAATGCGGAGCGGTTTACGACTCCGGAGCTGAAGGAGTATGAGACGAAGATTCTGACCGCACAGGAGCGGTCGGGCGAGATCGAGCGCAGGTTGTTTGCGGAGCTGCGGCGGCAGTTGCTCGATGCGGCGAAGCGAATGCGGGAGACGGCGCGGCGAGTGGCCGAGATCGATATGCTGGGGTGTTTTGCGCATCTGGCGGCGCTGCGGGGATGGGTGCGGCCTGTAGTGGATGCGAGCGGCGTACTGGAGTTTGTCGGCGCGAGGCATCCGGTGGTGGAGCGGCGGATGGAGGAGTCGGGCGGCGGGCGGTTTGTGCCGAACTCGGTGCATCTGGATGCCGATGCGGGGCCGGCAGTGCTTCTGATTACCGGACCGAATATGGGCGGCAAAAGTACCTATCTGCGGCAGGCGGCGCTGCTGGTGGTGATGGCGCAGTGCGGCTGCTTTGTTCCGGCGGAGCGGATGCAGGTGGGGCTGGTCGACCGGGTTTATACGCGGATCGGGGCGAGCGACAATGTGGCGCGGGGGCGGTCGACGTTCATGGTGGAGATGACGGAGACGGCGGCGATTTTGAATACGGCGACGAATCGCAGCCTTGTGCTGCTGGACGAGATGGGTCGGGGGACGGCTACGTATGACGGGCTTTCGCTGGCGTGGGCTACGGTGGAGCATCTGCATGACAGGATCGGTGCGCGGACGTTGTTTGCAACGCACTACCATGAGCTGACGCTGCTGGCGGAGCAGCTTCAGCGGCTGACGAATCTGCGGGTGACGGTGAAGGAGACGCCTTCGGGGATTGTGTTTCTACATACGGTGGAGGCGGGGGCGGCGAGCAAGAGTTACGGGATCGAGGTGGCTCGGCTGGCGGGGCTGCCGGGGGCGGTGATCTCGCGGGCACGGGAGGTATTGAAGGTGCATGAGCGGGCGGAGACGCGGCAGATTCGCGAGGCCGCTCCGGTGACACCGCAGATGCAGATGACGATGTTTACGCCGCTGTCGCAGAGGATTGTGGATAGGCTGGGCGAGGTGGATGTGGATGGGCTGACTCCGCGAGAGGCGCTGAATTTGTTGGCGGAGTTGCAGCGGGAGTTGAAGGGATAAAGAGATTTGGCAAACGGTAGGAACGAGATACAGGGGTCTCTCCGCTGCGGCCCCCTCGGGCCTTCGGTCGAGATGACGTTATTTTTTGAAGGGGCGCAAGAGATCGGGTGCGATGGTCGATGACGATGGCTAAGGCGATGGTAGTGGCGGGGGTGATGAGCGGGACTTCGGCGGATGGGGTGGATGTATCGCTCTGCCGGATCGCTCCGGCGCGGAGCAAGGGTGAAACGCCAAGGGTGAAGCTGCTGGGCCATGCGGGGTTTAAGTATTCGAAGACAGTGAGAGCGGCGGTGCTAGCAGCGATGGATGCTAAGGCGATCTCAGTGGCGGAGTTGTCGCGGTTGAACTGGCGGCTGGGGGAGATCTATGCCGACTGCGTGGAGAAGGCGGCGGCGAAGTTTGGCGTGAAGGTGGGGTTGGTGGGATGCCATGGGCAGACGATCCATCACCAGGGGGCGGCTTCTCGATTTTTAGGCAGCAATGTGCGGTGTACGTGGCAGATGGGCGAGGCTTCGGTTGTCGCTGAATGCTTGCGGGTTCCAGTGGTGAGCGACTTTCGTCCAGCAGACATGGCGGCGGGCGGGCAGGGCGCTCCGCTGGTGCCGATGCTGGACTACGTGATGTTCCGGTCGGAGAAGGTGAGCCGGGTGTTGCAGAACCTGGGGGGCATCGGGAACCTGACGGCGATTCCGGCGGGGGCTGGGGTGAATGGCGTGATGGCGTTCGATACCGGGCCGGGAAATATGGTGATCGATGGCTGCATGGCTCGGCTGTACGGTCGCGGCTTCGATCGCGGAGGAGCGGTGGCGCGGCGGGGACGGGTGATCTCAGCTGTAATAGCGCGGGTTCTGGAGGACGGGTACTTCTCTGCCCTGCCGCCGAAGAGTTGCGGACGGGAGGAGTTTGGGGCGGGGTTTGTTGCGGAATTTATTGAGCGGTGCAGGAAAGCGGGAGTTACAGACGCCGATGTGGTGACGACGGCGACGGCTTTGACAGCGGAGTCGGTGGTAGATGGGTATCGGAGGTTTGTGTGGGCGCATCTGGGGAGCGCCGCTCCGCTGGCGAAGACGGAGTTTGTGGTGGCGGGGGGAGGGACGAAGAATGCCGCGTTGGTGGGGATGCTGCGCGAGGGGCTGGAGCCGCTGGGAGTGAAGGTCCGGTTGATGGAAGAGTTGGGGGTTCCGGCGCAGGCAAAGGAGGGGGTGGCGTTTGCTCTGCTGGCGTGGCTGACGTGGTTTGGATTGCCGGGGAATGTTCCCAGTGCGACCGGAGCCGCACGAGGGGCGGTGTTGGGGAAAGTCAGTCATGGTTGATAACGAGGGAAGAGCGAGATACAGGGGTTTCTCCACTCCGCTTCGCTCCGGTCGAAATGACGTTAGCTTCAGGCGGCGGCAATGCTGGCTAATTGTCGCTCTGGTGGCGTGTTGCGTTTGGCTGGCGGGCTGTAAAGGACGGGTGGAAGCGCCGGGGTCAGTAGTGATGATTATCGAGAGCAGCCCGAATAATCTCGACCTGCGGCAGGGGACGGATGCGCAGTCGGAGCGGATTGGAGGGCTGATCTTCGATGCGCTGGTGCGGAAGGACGAGCACTACAATTTGCAGCCATGGCTGGCGACGAGCTGGGAGCAGCCGGATGCCTTGACGTGGGTGTTTCATCTGCGCGATGGGGTGCGGTTTCAGGATGGAAGGCCGCTGACGGCGGAGGATGTGGCCTACACGATCAACAGCCTGATCGACGGGACGCTGGTTTCGGCCAAGAGCGGCAACTTTGCCTCGGTGGCGAAGGCGGAGGCGCGGGATCGGCTGACCGTCGTGGTGCATATGAAGCGGCCGGACGAGAGCCTGCTGTTCAACGTGAGCGATGGTCTATTTGGCGTGGTGCAGAAGGGCGCGGGAAGAGACTTCGGGCTTCATCCGGTGGGTAGCGGGCCGTTTCGGTTCGTGAGCGCGGTGCAGGACAAGGATGTGATTCTAGAGCGGAATCCGGATTACTGGGTGAAATCGCCGACGCCTCCGGCGGGTGCGCATAGGATTGAGCGGGTGCGGTTCGAGGTGGTGCCGGACACGATTACGAGCGCCCTGGAGCTACAGAAGGGCTCGGCGGACATGGCCAGCAACGTGGTGACGCTGGACATGGTGCATGAGCTGGAGCGGAATCCGAACCTGAAGGTCGAGACCGGGCAGGGTTCGCCGGTGTTTTACCTGACGTTCAACGTCACCGATCCGCTGCTGAAGGACAGGCGTGTGCGGCAGGCGGTGGCCTGCGCGATGGATCGGCAGACGATCATCCGCGCGTTGTGGCGGGGGCAGGCGAAGATCGCCAACACGCTGCTGCCGCTGGGGCATTGGGCGGCGGCGACGGACTCCGAGATGGCGCTATATCCGCACGACGTGGCGCGGGCCGAGCGATTGCTCGACGAGGCAGGCTTTCCCGCGGGCAAGGACGGTGTGCGGCTGACGCTGACGCTAAAGACGAGCACCGACGAGTCGACGCGGCTGATGGCGATGGTGCTGCAACAGCAGATGCGGGCGGCGGGGATTCGGCTGAATATACGGTCGGCTGAGTTTGGAACCTTCTATGCCGATGTGACCCACGGGGCTTTTCAAATGTATGGGCTGAAGTGGATCGGCAGCAATGAAGCCCCGGATATCTTCCGCTATGCATATGGCTCGGAGAGCTTTCCGCCAAGGGGAGGCAACCGGGGGCGGTACTCGAATCCGAAGGTCGATGCGCTGTTGAAGGCAGCCTCGGAGGAGACCGACCAGGGCAAGCGGCGGGCGGCTTATATCGAAGTGCAGAAGATCCTGTCTGAGGATTTGCCGGGGATTCCGCTCTGGTATCCGAACAATGAAGTGGTACATACGCGGAGAGTTGGAGGGATTCGGCAGCGGGGTTCGGGGAGCTTCGATTTTCTACGGGATGCGTGGGTGCGTTAGGTCGCCGCTACCGGAAGTGGAAGACAAGTTCCCAATTTTTACCTATCTTTTGCACACACTGGAGGTGTAGTTTGATTCGCCTAAAGACTCCCCCTGTGGAGGTCGCACGTGAAAAATATAGCGACTGCCCTGTTGCTCCTCAGCCTATTCGCAGTATTTCCAGCATCGGCTACTGTTCTGTACAACAATCCAACCACCGGAACGGCCTATGGAAGTCTAGGATCTCAGCCGGTGAGCTTTGGGTCTTCGACTACAAATTCGTTCACGCTGGGGAATCTTTCTGTGGTCAACGGCCTCAACTTTCCGCTCTGGATTCCAGCCGGCGATACGGCGACGAGCGTGACGTGGTCGATCACGAGCAGCCCTTTTTCCGGAATACTGGCCTCCGGTACCGTCGGCGTTCTGCCCAATAACTACATCAATCCGGCAGATGGTGGAGTCTACTCCGTCTATGACGAATATTTCTCCATTCCCGACCTGTCGCTTTCGTCAGGGACCTACTGGTTGCAACTGGAGAACGCGACGACGATGAATAACGCCGCCGTGTATTGGGATCAGGCAAATGGCGTTGCAAGCGCATATATGGGCGATATCGATACGCCGGTTCCGTCTGAATTCTTTCAAATCTCCGGGACCACAACCGCGACTCCGGAGCCATCGAGCTGGCTTCTGCTCGGAACCGGCGTGTTTGGCATAGCAGGAATTGCCCGGCGCAGGTTTCAGCAGATGTAGCAACTTCGACCCAGAGCATCAATCGATTCTGTAAATGCGGTGCCGAAACGTGCCGCGTTTTGTGCGCTCATCGGCTGCAGCCGAAGGGAATCCAGACGCTCCGGTGTCATAGCCAGGCAAATAAGCCCGCGGCCATACCTGGCCACGCTTCCGGAGTGATCATCTCCGCCGCCATGGTGAGGTCCCCCTCGTTCTCACGGTCCTCATCATCGACAACCACAACCATTCGTCCGGCGGGGATCTCCTTGATCGCCGTCTGGACATCAGTAAATGGAGAGTTGATATGCATGAGATTACCTCGTTGCAGGCAAAGCCGACGGCGAAGAGGAGAACTGTCTGACTGCTGCTTTCTGTGCCCACGCCACACATTGGTACGTGCTGACATGGATCAGCCATCAACTAACAAGTAATGTAGTGCGCAGGAGAGCAGGAATTGTCAGCGTGCTGTCATTCGATTGTCATGAAGTAAAGGCGTCTCCACTTTGCTTCGCTCCGGTCGAGATGATGTTCGTTGGGGGGCCAAAATGATGTGCTCTTATGCTTTACGGAAATATCGAAAAAGCTCTGAAAGGCAGATGACGTTAAATCCCGGACCGACGAGAGTAGCAACATCAATAGGTCGATCGGTCATCCGTGGGGTAGGCCTTACCGTACATGTTGGCGTGAGGTATGGTTCCGGCACCAGCTATCGGAGCGTTGAGCACTCCGAGGTCAACCATATGGGTAGAAAAGTGCACAGGGCGGCTTAGGCTTTCGAGAAAGGACTGAGGCACGCTCTCAATCCAGACATGCAATTTGTAATCGCCGGGTGGGATGCCGCGAAGCAGGACTGAATCTTTTGTGTCAGCCTCCGCGTAAAGCGACGTGCCGAGAGCTATGACGACAGCACTCATTTCCGGATGGATATTGCAGAAGATATAGGAAACCCCTATCTTCGAGAAGGTTACCGACTTACTTGAGCCGGCCTCGTAGAGGCCCAAATCGAATCGCTTCCCTTCGAAGAGCGAAAAGACGTTGTGGAAGAAAGGATCTTCATTCGGAAACTCGACGACACTGCCGGCAGGAATCACCTGAAGATGAGGGAGGAACGTGCGGTTCTTCTGGAGCAAGGTGTAATGACCGTGAGGCGAGAAAGGAAGGGCGGGCGTACCTGCCAGCGGTTCCAGCCAGATCACGGCCGGCACCGCAAGATGCTTTCCGGGCAGTGAAGAGACGATGCGAAGATGCAACCCTGCAGATGGGCTTGCTTCAGAACGATTCTGGGCATATAGGATTCCGGACGCCAAGGTCGTAGCGCAGAGCATCCACTCTCCGAATCTCATTTTCCTCATCAAAATTTATATCCTGCCCCAACGCCGATGATGTTGCTGGACGCCGGAGGATGGGCAACCGGAGAGCTCTCGAGATGCCGATATTCCAGCGAGAACTGTAAGTAGGCGCTTGGGCTATAGATCACATTGCCGGTATAAGTGCGGGTTCTGGCGAGGCTCCGATACAGGCTGTCTCCGGCGACGACGTAACGCCGCAATTCGTCGGCGAAAGCGTTGTCTACTCCGAACGCAGCATTGAATTCCAGCCGTTCGGAGATTCTTTTTTTCAACTGTGCCCAGCCTCCCAGATCGTCCAGTGGTCGGAAGTAGTAGCCGCCTGTGTCGGCATCAATGCGGTAGGCGAAATCCTTGTAGGCTCCTCCCCCAAGCCCACCCAGAGCCTGTCCACGATAGAAGCTCCCGGAAAACTCCAGACGAGAGGGCAGAAAGAAAAGAGCATCGAGCGTGCCCGCCCAAGAATCAAAGCCATGACCCAGTACCTTGGAATAGTGAGGTGCAAAATATCCGCCTATGCCGAAATGGCTACGGTCCTTGCGGTTATTCACTGCAGGCCCTTGAAGCGCGACACGTGCTTCGATACCGGGCCATCGGCTTTGCTCCGCACTGTTCGGAGGAGTCATGGCCGATGTGATGTAAGTGGGTACAGGCGGTGATAGCGGCGCGTCGCCGACATCGATCAACGCAGCCTGCAGCCGAATACCTAGAGAATCGAGCGACCCGAAATCCTGGGTTATGCCGACTTGCGGGTTCCACGTCCAAAGGTTCCCGGACCAGGCGAGCGCCGGTATAGCTACGGCCGTCAGCGAAGTTGGCATATCCGGGTTTAAGATCGGATGATCCAGCGCGAAATAGGCTTCCGTATGCCTCCATTGCAGGCCCGCGTGAGCGGTACGAAGTCGAAGCAGGGTGCTGTTGGCGTTATAGTAGCCGGAGTAGGTGGTGGGCGAACTACCGGATGCCGAATTGCCATCAAAATCCACGCGAAGATCGGCGTAACTCCGAGCACCAAACAAATGAGGCCCGCGGGCGTCGATTCCTAGTACCGTTTGGCGCACGGTTGCACCAGTACTGCCCGATCCGGGAAGCGCTACCGTTGGCGTAGCCGCCGTGTCGACTGCACCTGTATTCACAAAACCGTTCAGCAACAACAGGCCGGTGACTTTTATCGGATACCTGGATTCACTCTCTACTTTTGACTGCTCCAGGGTTGCAATCTGAGACTCCTGCATTGTCTGGTGCTCGCGAATGTCCTGGATCGCCGCAGACGCCGCTTCGGGCTTAGACATCGGAACAGGAGGCGATTGCGTACCAGCATTCGCTCCGCTCTGCGCCATCTGATGCTGCAATACATTTAATTGGTTACGCATCTCGTCCAATTGACGCTGTGACTCTTCTAATTGGGCTTGTGCATGGGCCATAGCGGTTGTTAATTTCTGGATCTCCTGTGAGAGGTCTCCCTGAGCGGGAGCCTGCGCGCACACAAAGTTCACCGGAATTCCGAGAACTATTACAAGGAAGGGCAAGGCTTTCCATAGACCTCGAAGGTCCAGGCCCGAACGCCGAATCCGGTTATGTTCGCACATTTTCATCTGGGGCTACCCAATCGTGTTGGTTATCCTCTGACACCTTCGACTGATCCTGCATGGGAAACTCGCGCGCTACTTTCATCTGGAAGATCGTCTCACCAGGACGGCTGCTAAGCAAAACAACCTCCCCTCCGTGCTCAACAGCGATGCAGTGCGCGAGGGTAAGTCCGAGTCCCGTACCTTTTTGTTTTCCTTCGCTCACAAAAGGCTCGAAGAGAATCTTGAGAATCTTCTCCGGAACGCCCGGACCGTTGTCTATTACGCTGACGATAATTTGACGTTCCTGTGTCTCCAGTGCGGCCACAACCCTGGCTGACACTCCCATGGCGCGGACAGACTGGCAGGCATTCAGGAGCAGATTGGAAATGGCCCTCTCGATCTGCTTTCCATCTACAACAACGGCGGTTTCCGTAGGTTCGCCATAGTTCGTCGTCAATGTCACCCCGTCTGCGTCAGGATGGGCCCGGACCAGCGCTGTCGCCCGTTCGAGCAGTGTTGCCATTAGCTCTGGCTGCCTCCTAACGCTTGCACCCGTCCGGCTGAAGATCAATAGCGATTCGATCATGTCTGTTGTGCCGTTCACGGCCGCCCGGATGTCTCCAAAGATCTCGGCGCGCTCCTTTGCGGAAAAGCGATCAGAGGCAAGAAACTCCGAATTGGCGAAGATCGCGGCGAGATAATGTCGGAGATCGTGAGAAACAGAGCTCGCCATTCGGCCTATGGTCGCAAGCCGCTCGGATTCGAGCACCTTCCGATTCGCTTTCTGGATTTCCTGACGCATGCCGGCAAAGGCTGTGCTCAACTGCCGCACTTCCTGCGTGCCATGGCGAGGCACATGGTATTCAACGTCGCCAAGACCAAAAGCCCGGACGCTCCGAGAGAGTTCTTCGAGCGGACGCGTCACCAGCCGAGAAATAATAATCATTAGCATCGTGCCCGAAAGAAGAGCCAGAAGACCCGCAACAAGGACCATGCGGTCAATGCGGCTGATTGAGCGCTCCGCGGACTCGAAGGATTTCAGAACGACCAACTGCAATGGAGATGTGGCAACTGTGGAGAGATCCTCGGTGGCTGAGAGAAATTGAGCATCTCCCAGCTTCACCATGGCAGGTCCCCGGGATATGCCGGAAAGCGCGCCTGATTGCTTCGCCAAACTCGCCTGTACATCCGGCGCAAGCGTACTGGCTACTATCTGGCCACCGCTCAGAAAAGTCGCTTCGACACCGGTGGGCTGACTGATTTGTCGCACCGTGCGCTCAATGGAAACGCCGCTCAAGACATATCCCAACAGCGTTCCATCCTGATCGCTGCCGAAATAGAGCGGGCGAAGCGCACAGGCGTACAACGATCTACCATCGATCAAATAGCGCTTCGTCGAAGAAGCCAGCAAAATCTTCATTCCCTGGCGAAGAGTATTGTTGTCCGGGGCGTTTCTTGCATAGGCTGCCACAACCCGTCCGCTCGGATCGGCAAGCATAAAGAGGTCAGTACCACTGAGTTGCCAGAACTCGGCGGCTCCATCCTTAATCGTGAGGTCGTCGCCACTGGTCATGAGCGCCTTCAGAGTAGGCAGTTTTGCAAGGAGGGCATTCTCGCGCTCCAGCGCTCCCAATCTCTCGGCCTGCAGGTTCTGGAAGGCAACGACCGAGTGATCGAGGTCCTGGGAAAAATCATCTGTCACCTGCTCTCTTAACTGGTGGCGAATCAACAAGAGACTCGTGCCGGTCACAAGAGCGATCACTAACGCCATGGTGACGACAAGAAGCACGTATGTTCGAAGACCCTGCTTCTCTCGTCTGCGCGCTACTTGCCTAATGGCTTCGGGACGTTGGACGGGATGAGCGTCATGGGACAAATTTGTATCCTGCGCCATAAATTGTCAGCAGATGCTTAGGATTTGCAGAATCCGGTTCCAACTTTTGACGCAACTTCAGGATCTGATTATCCACGGTCCGGGTAGTCGGATAGAAATTATATCCCCAGACCTCGTTCAGCAGGACATCGCGTGTGAGGACGCGCTCAGCATTTTCGGTGAAAAACTTCAGCAGCTTGAACTCATGGGCAGTAAGAACGACAGGCCTCCCACTGCGTCGCACCGTCATCTTCTTAAAGTCGACTTCACAGTCAGCGAAGCGATAGGTCGTTGACGGCGACGGCTTGCGCTGTCTACGAATGGCTGCCTGAACCCTGGCGGTGAGTTCCCTTGGGCTAAAGGGCTTGGTGACATAATCGTCGGCTCCCAATTCAAGAAGCAACACTTTATCCGCGACGTCCGTGATCGCGCTGAGCACTACAATCGGAGGCTCCGTCGAAAGCGCCTTGAAGGTTTGGCAGAGTTCTCGTCCGGAGATTTTGGGAAGGATCAAATCGAGGACCACGGCGAGCGGCTGTTCGCGGCGAAAAAGATCCAGCCCGGTTTGGCCGTCGCCCGCAACAACAGCGGCATAGCGCTCTTGAGTAAAGATCCTGCGTAGCACCTTTTGCATGCGAGGGTCATCTTCAATGATTAGGATTGTGCCGAGACTCACCGCTGGCAGGATTTCGTTTTGGGTTTCTGTGGTCAATTCCGTCTCTTGAATCATGGTTTCAACCCTCACCGTCTATTCTGGTCGCAATCGCCCATTTCCGCATAAAAATGAGCACAAAATTACAATCGGATGACAATTTGGCGGTCTGGGACGGAATTTAGCTCTTGACGTTATTTCCCGTGAGCACCGGATCCTCTTAATTAGGCTGGACCTTCATTTACGATCGAGGTTTCCTGAGGAAACACGGCCGCCGGAGACCGTTCCACAGCCGTAGCCCTGCTAGTTTGCGCTGGCAAGTTGTGCACATCTTCTACCAGATAGCTAATCGCACTGAATCCAGAATGGCCCACAATTGAGCTGCGCAACGCGATTGATACAGGCCTCGTTCGCGGACCGCGCTTGATCGTAGCCGCCCATATGATCAGTTCGACCGCGGGGCACGGAGATGTGCAGGGTATGCTCCCGTGCCACCGCCGCTTGGGACTATCTCGGGCCGCAGATTTCGACAAGGATTCGCGAGCTGGTTTGGATGG
>Ga0207657_10006308_pt1 | contig 12319 bp, 9 predicted proteins | sample KBSC33metaG_FD_184316 | JGI IMG/M metagenome (GOLD analysis project Ga0207657, IMG submission 184316) | Corn rhizosphere microbial communities from Kellogg Biological Station, Michigan, USA - KBS C3-3 metaG (SPAdes) (version 2) | ecosystem: Host-associated > Plants > Roots > Rhizosphere > Soil ...
CGCACCAAGACCGCGATCGCGCGGGCGCTGGTGCACGACCCGCGCAACGTCATCCTCGACGAGCCGACCAATGGCCTGGACGTGATGACCACGCGCGGGTTGCGCGATTTCCTGCGCCACCTGCGCGGCGAAGGCCGCTGCGTGATCTTCTCCAGCCACATCATGCAGGAGGTCGCCGCGCTGTGTGACCGCATCGTGGTCATCGCCCACGGGCGCGTGGTCGCGCAGGGTTCGGCCGACGAACTGCGCCAGCGCACCGGGGAAACCAACCTCGAGGACGCCTTCGTCCAGTTGATCGGCTCGGAGGAGGGCCTGCACGCATGACGCCGAACGCCAACAAGGGCCACCGCATGTCCGCGCTGTGGACGGTGCTGCTCAAGGAACTGCGCGAGCTCTCGCGCGATCGCCGCACGCTGATGCTGGCGCTGCTGATGCCGCTGCTGTTCCCGGTGCTGATCATCGGCATGGCGACGCTCGCCGAGAACCGCGCCAAGAGCCAGATCGAAAAGAACCTGGCGGTGATGATGGTCGGCGCCGAGCACGCGCCCAACCTCGTCGCCTGGCTGGCCGGGCAGGGCATCACGCGCAAGCCCGTCGTCGGCGATCCGGACGCGGCGATCCGCGACCAGGACGAGAACGCCTACCTGCGCATCGAGCCGGACTTCGGCGCGCACTGGCGCGAGGGCAAGCCGGCGCTGGTGGAGATCGTCCACGACTCCACGCGCCAGGACGCCAACATCCCGGTCAAGCGGCTGGAAACCGCGCTGGAGAACTACCGCAGCCAGGCCGGCGCGCTGCGCCTGCTCGCGCGCGGCATCAACCCCGGCATCGCCACGCCGCTGGCGGTCTCGCACAAGGACCTGGCGACGCCGGAGGCGCGCAAGAGCATCGCGCTGATGATGCTGCCCTACCTGCTGCTGCTCAGCGCCTTCGTCGGCGGCGCGCACCTGGTGATCGACACCACCGCCGGCGAGCGCGAACGGCAGTCGCTGGAACCCTTGCTGGCCACGCCCGCGGCGCGCGGGGCGATCGTCAGCGGCAAGATGGGCGCGGCGGCGGTCCTGGGCCTGCTGGTGCTGGTGATGACGCTGCTCGCGCTCAAGCTCGGTGCGCAGTTCGCGCCGGGCATCGGCCGGATGATGGACATCGGCTTCCTCGCCATCGCGCGGATGATGCTGATCCTGCTGCCGATCGTGTTCGTCGGCACGGCGCTGCTGACCTTCATCGCCGCCGGCGCCAAGTCGGTGAAGGAAGCCCAGGGCTACATGCAGGTGCTGCTGCTGCTGCCGATCATCCCGACGCTGCTGTTGCTGGTGAACCCCGTGAAGAACCAGCTGTGGATGCTCACCGTGCCGTTCCTCGCGCAGAACCAGATGCTGCTGAAGGTGATCCGCAGCGAATCGATCCTGCCGCTGGAATGGACGGTGTACATGGTCGCCGGGTTCGCGCTGGCGGCATTGCTGTGGCTCGGCGCGATCCGCCGCTACCACCAGGAGAAGCTCGCGATCTCGGCGTGAGCCGGTTTGCGGTGCATGAAAAAAGCCCGGCGTTTGCCGGGCTTTTTTTTGCCTCGAGAGCCAACATCGCTCGGTTGCGTGTTGCCTCCCGCGCGGCGGCGCGTTCAACCGTAACGCCCGCGAATGTGCTCGCGGCGCGGCATCGGCCCACGCATCAACTCACCCGCCGGGATTGAAGCCGATGGTGCGGCGCGTGGTGACCGGCGCCGCGACCGGCTGGAAGCGCCAGCGCTTGACCGCCGACAGCGCCTCGCGATCGAACACGCGCGGCGGCGTGGAGCGCACCACGCGCGCGCCGCTCACCGAACCGTCGGTGCCGACGGTGAACTCGACCTGCACCTCGCCCTGGGTGCCGTCGCGGTAGGCGTCGGGCGGATAGCGCGGCGCCGGCGTGCTGATCGCGCGCAGCTCGGTCGAGGCCGCTGCTGCCGCTGGCTGCTGGGCCGGGGTAGAAGCCGGCTGCGTCGCGGCCTGCGTGGGCGGCGCGGGACGCTGGGCGGCGGCCCGCTGCGCGGCGGCGCGCTCGTCGGCAGCGCGCTGCGCGGCGGCCTGCTGGTCGGCCGCCTGCTGGGCCGCCAGCTGCTTGGCCGCGGTTTCCTGCGCCTTCTGCTGGTCGGCCAGGCGCTGCTTCTGCAGGTCGGCCTGGCGCTTGGCGTCTTCCTCGGTCTTGGTCGCGGCATCGGCGGTGCGCTTGGCCAGCGAGGCCTGGCCGTCGGCGATCGACTGCTTCAGGCGCGGCAGCGCCGGCGCCTTGGGATCGGCCTTTTCCATCAGCGCGTACAGGCGCTGCGCCTCGGTGAAATCGTCGCGGCTGATGCTCTGCTCGGTGGCGATCAGCGCGTACGGCAGCAGGTCGGTCAGCGCGCTGGCGATGGCGGCGTCGCTGGGCGCCTTGTCGCGCAGGGCGAGGTAATACTCCATCGCGTTGTTGCCCGGCGGCGCGTACAGGCGCTGCTCGCGCACCGCGCTGCTGGCGGCGGCGCGCAGCTGGTCCACGCTCATGGCCGCGACCTGGGCCGAGACCGCGGCGACCGGCGGTGCGGCCGCCTGGGTGGCCGCCGGTCCGGTCGTCGCCGGCTGTGCGGTTCCCGTTTCGTCCTTCTTGCCGCAGGCGGCGAAGGCGCAGATGACGACCAGGCCGGTCGCCACGCGGAGCGCGCTGGCCCCGGCGACAGACGACCGCGCCCGCAAAGGCTTGGCAACGAACATTGGAACACTCCCCTGGGTGTGCGGTGACGCACGTGTGCGTAGCACGCGGCAGGCGGCGGCGTTTGTCAACTCCCGCGCGCGGCGCTGCCCGTGTGCGCCTACTTTCCGATGCAGAAGCTCGAGAAAATGTGACCCAGTAGCGCATCCGGAACCACGCGTCCGGTGATTTCGCCGAGTGCGTCGTGCGCGCAGCGCAGTGCCTCCGCGGCCAGCTCCAGCGCCTCGGCCTCGAATGCATCCGCGGCCGCGCGCAGGTCGTCGCCGGCGCGGCGCAGGGCATCGACCTGCCGCGCCCGCGCGGTGAAGCCGCCCTCGCCGCCGGCGTCCCGGTCGCCCTGCGCATGGCGGCGCAGGCGCGCGTGCAGCGCGTCCAGGCCGAGGCCCGCGGTCGCCGACACGAACAGGCGTTCGCCGTCCTCCGCAGCGGTGACGCCGGCAGCGAGCAGGTCGGACTTGTTGTGGATCCACAAGCGCTGCGGAACCGGCGCGATCGCCTCGAGCAACGCGGCGCGCCCGGCATCGGGATCGCGCGCATCGACCACCACCAGTGCCAGGTCCGCGCGCGCGAGTTCGGCGCGCGCGCGCTGCATGCCTTCGCGTTCGATCGCATCGCCGCCCTCGCGCAGGCCGGCGGTATCGACCAGCGTCAGTTCGACGCCGTCGCTGCGCACGACTTCGCGCAGCAGGTCGCGGGTGGTGCCGGCGATGTCGGTGACGATCGCGCGGTCGCTGCCCGCCAGTGCATTCAACAGCGAACTCTTGCCGGCATTGGGCGGACCGACGATCACCGCGTGCAGGCCGTCGCGCAGTTTCTGTCCGCGTTGCGCCGCGGCAAGCAATGCCGCCAGCGTCGCGCGCACGTCATCCAGCGCGGCGCGCAGCGGCGCATCGCCGAGCGTGTCCAGCGGCTCGTCGGCGAAGTCGATCGCCGCTTCCACCTGCACGCGCAGCGCCAGCACCTGCGCGGCCAGCCCATCGACGCGCCGCGAGAAGTCGCCGTCCAGCGCGCGCCGCGCCGCGCGCGCGGCGCGCTCGCTGCCGGCGGCGATGAGGTCGGCCACGGCCTCGGCCTGGGCGAGATCCAGCTTGCCGTTGCGGTAGGCGCGCTCGCTGTACTCGCCCGGTCGCGCCATGCGTGCACCGAGCGCGCAACAGCGCGCGAGCAGTTGCTGCAGCAATGCCTGGCTGCCATGGGCCTGCAGCTCGACCACGTCCTCGCCGGTGTAGCTGGCGGGCGCCGCGAAATAGAGCGCGATGCCGTCGTCGATCACCGCGCCGTCGCCATCGCGGAAACGCGCGTGCTGCGCGCGGCGGACGCGCAACGCACGGGCGCAGATGGTGTCGGCGATCGCGCGCGCGCGTGGCCCCGACAGGCGCACGATGCCGATGCCGCCGGCGCCGTGGGCGGTGGCGATCGCGGCGATGGTGTCGTTGTCGACGTTGGACATGCGCGCATCCTCGCAGTGATCGCTGCCCTCGAACAACGAACCCGCCAGGCGGCGGGTTCGGGTCGGACGCATGCGGCGGTGCAATCAGGGTTTCGCCGGTGTCGCGTGGTGTCCGTACTGGCGCGTGTTCCACCACTGCTGCAAGAGGCCCAGGCTGCCATTGGTGATCCAGTACAGCACCAGGCCCGCGGGCATGAAGCTGAAGAGCACGCCCATCGCCACCGGCATGTACTGCATCATCTTCTGCTGCATCGGATCCATGCCCGGCGTCTTGGGCGCCAGCTTCTGCGTGCCCCACATCACCACGATGTTGATCGCCGGCAGGATGAAATACGGATCACGCGCGGTGAGGTCGTGGATCCAGCCGATCCACGGCGCGTGGCGCAGTTCGACCGACTCGGACAGCATCCAGTACAGCGCCAGGAACACCGGCATCTGCACCAGCACCGGCAGGCAGCCGCCGACCGGATTGAGCTTCTCCTTCTTGTACAGCTCCATCAGCGCCATCTGGAACTTCTGCTTGTCCTCGCCGTAGCGCTCCTTGAGCTGCTCGATGCGCGGCTGGAAGCGGCGCATCTTCGCCATCGACTTGTACTGCGCGGCCGACAGCGGATACATCGCCAGCTTGATCAGCACCACCAGGCCGACGATCGACCAGCCCCAGTTGCCGAGCAGTCCGTGCAGGTGCTGCAACACCCAGAACAGCCAGCCGGCGAGCACCGCCATCACGGTGATGCTGCTGAAGTCGACGGCGCGCTCCAGCCCGGGCACGTGCTGGGCCTCGATCTGCCGGACCAGCTTGGGCCCGACCCACAGCCGCGCCTGCGTGCTGGCGCTGGCGCCGGGGGCGACGGTCACGCCGGGACCGACCTCGCGCACCAGCGCCTGGCCCGCCTGTGGCACCGCGGTGGAGAAGGTCGTGGTGTCCTGCGCCGCCGGGATCCAGGCGGTGAAGAAGTGGTGCTGCAGCATCGCGATCCAGCCGCCGGTGACCTGCTTGGTCGGCAGCGACTCCTCGCCGAACTTGGCGAATTTCAGCTTCTCCAGCTTGTCCTTGTCGCTGTACCAGGCCGCGCCATGGAAGCTGTAGGACTCCGGATGCATCATCCCGCTGGTGACCTGCGGCGGCACCCGCACGAGCTGGCGATAGACGTAGCCCTGCCAGGGCGCGCCCGACTTGTTGACGACCTCGTCGCGCACGTCGATGACGTAGTCGCCGCGGGTGAAGGTGTAGGTACGGCGGATGCTGACGCCATCCGGGCCGTTCCACACGAAGGGCACCTGCACCGTCTGCGCGCCCGGCGCCAGCGCGACCGCGCGCGCCGCATCCACCGGCACGAAGGCGTCGGGTCCGGGCGCGGCGCCGCCGCGGCTGATCCAGCCACTCTGGGCCTCGAAGAAGCGCGCCGGGGCATCGTCGAACAGGCGCATCGGGGCGCTGCCGGGCTCGGTGGTCAGCGGGTACTGGAGGATGTCGGCGCTGTGGATCGCGCCGCCGTCCAGGGTCAGGCGCAGGACGTCGGTGGTGACGGTGACCTGAGGCGCGGTGGACGCGGTCGCGTGGAGGGCTGGCGCCGCAGTGCCGGCCGGCGCGTTGGCGGCCGCGTCGGGCAGGGATGGAACCGACGGCACCGCGGCCTGCGACGCGGACGTCGCCACGGCCGGCGCCGGGTTCGCGGCCGGCGGCGGCGCCTGTTCCTTGTTCCAGGCCATCCACAACAGGGCCGCGACGAACAGCCAGGCGGCGATCAGGAGGGTGCGGGTCTGGTTCATGGGGGCGTGGGATTCGACGGCCGATGCGAAGGACAGGCGGCGCCGGCCACGCAGGAGCGCGGCGGGCGGTGGGAGGCAGGAGCGCTGGACGCGATCACCGATCGCTGGCCGGCGGCATTGTGCCGGGCGACACCGGTGGCGGCAACGCGCCACTGCGTTGCAGCAGGCTGCAGAACACCGCGCGCAGCTGTGGCGCGTCGAGCGCCGCGGCGCCGGCGCGGGCGACGATCACGTAGGCGCCCGAGGGCAGGCGCGCGCGCAGGTGGCGGAATTCATCGCGCAGCAGGCGCTTGATGCGGTTGCGCCCGACGGCGCGGCGGTCGACCTTGCGCGAGACCGCCAGGCCCAGCCGCGGCGGCGCGTCATCGTGCAGCCAATGCAGTCCGAGGGCGGGATGGGCGATGCGCTTGCCGGCGTCGAACACGCGCGTGAACTCGCTGCGCGCCCGCACGCGCGCGCACCGTGGGAACGAAGCGCGTGGCATGACGGGAAATCCTGGATGGCCGGCGGCGGGAACGGCACGAACCGGCAACGTCAGCGCGTGGCGCCGACGCGGGAGGCGCGGCTCAGGCGCAGAGGCGCTTGCGGCCCTTGGCGCGACGGCGGGCCAGGACCTTGCGGCCGTCGGCCGTCGCCATGCGGGCACGGAAGCCGTGGTCGCGCTTGCGCTTGAGGTTGCTGGGCTGGTACGTGCGCTTGGTGGCCATGACGGGCTCGTGCGATGGGAACGGGCGGAAAGAACCGCGCATTCTAGCAGCCACGGCGTCGCGGTCAACCTCGGTGCTGGCGCGGGGACTTCGTCGCGGCTGCCCGGGCAACGTCGATGCAGCGGCCAAACACCGGTGGTAGGCTGGCCCATCCCTTCGTAATTGCAACGCGACGCCGCGCCGTCGCGCGGCCAGTCTTTCGGTACACCGCCCCATGGATGCCTGGCCCCGCTGCCTGCAACACCTCGAAGCCGAACTGCCGGCCGAGGACGTGCACACCTGGCTCAAACCGCTGCAGGCGCATGCGCGCGACGGCAGCTTCGTGCTGTACGCGCCCAATGCATTCGTGATGGAGGAAGTGCGTGCGCGCTACCTGGCGCGCATCCGCGAACTGGTCGCGCACTTCGCCGGCGCCGGCGACGTCAGTCTTGAAATCGGATCCCTGCGCAAGCCCGCGGGCGGCACGACGACAACCGCGCTCGGCGGCGCGGCGCCAGGCGAACGCGCACTGCCGGTCGAGCCCTTCCACGGCAACCTCGACAGCCATTACACCTTCGACAACTTCGTCGAGGGCCGCAGCAACCAGCTCGGTCGCGCCGCGGCGTGGCAGGCGGCGCAGAAACCCGGCGACCGCGCCCACAACCCGCTGCTGCTCTACGGCGGCACGGGCCTGGGCAAGACCCACTTGATGTTCGCCGCGGGCAACGCGATGCGCGCGCAGCGGCCGGGCATGCGCATCATGTACATGCGCTCGGAGCAGTTCATGAACGCCTTCACCAAGGCGCTCTACGACAAGACCTCCGGCGGCATGGACGCGTTCAAGCGCCAGTTCCAGGGCATCGATGCGCTGCTGATCGACGACATCCAGTTCTTCGCCGGCAAGGACCGCACGCAGGAGGAGTTCTTCCACACCTTCAACGCGCTGTTCGACGGCAAGCAGCAGATCATCCTGACCTGCGACCGCTATCCGCGCGAGGTGGAGGGCCTGGAGCCGCGACTGAAGTCGCGCCTGGGCTGGGGCCTGTCGGTGGCGATCGATCCGCCGGATTTCGAGACCCGCGCGCAGATCGTGCTGTCCAAGGCGCGCGAGCGCGGCACCCTGATCCCGGACGATGTCGCCAACCTGATCGCCAAGAAGATGCGCTCCAACGTGCGTGACCTGGAAGGCGCGCTCAACACGCTGGCGGCGCGGGCGAACTTCACCGGGCGCACGATCACGCCGGAATTCGCCCAGGAAACCCTGCGCGACCTCCTGCGCGCGCAGCAGCAGGCGATCGGCATCCCCAACATCCAGAAGACCGTGGCAGACTACTACGGGTTGCAGATCAAGGACTTGTTGTCGAAGCGGCGGACGCGTTCGCTGGCCCGGCCGCGCCAGGTGGCGATGGCGCTGGCCAAGGAGCTGACCGAGCATTCGCTGCCCGAGATCGGCGACGCCTTCGCCGGTCGCGACCACACGACCGTGCTGCACGCCTGCCGCCAGATCAAGGGGCTCATGGAGGCCGACGGCAAGCTGCGGGAAGACTGGGAAAAACTCATCCGGAAACTGAGCGAATAGCGCCGCATCCACGGCGAGCCCGATCCGCCGGAAAGGGTGGATGGCCTCGGGACAAGGTGTGGATAAATCGGCCGCCGGCCTCAGGCCAGGAAGTTACCCACAGCTTGCCCCGTAGCCTTGGCGTCCGTTGTACACGTTGCAGAAACAAATATAAACGTTTCAGATCATATGGTTACTTGAGTTACCACCGGTTTTTCGCGACACCAGCACCACCTGCTTTTGATTTATCCATCCTTTTCAAGACTGGGCACGGGGAATCCACCGCATGCGTTTCAGCCTGCAACGCGAAGCCTTCCTGAAACCACTCGCGCAGGTGGTCAATGTCGTCGAACGGCGACAGACCCTGCCGGTACTGGCCAACCTGCTGGTGCAGGTGCGCGACGGACAGCTGTCGCTGACCGGTACCGACCTGGAAGTCGAGATGATCGCCCGCCATGCCGTCGACGAGGCCCAGGATGGGGAGACCACGATCCCGGCGCGCAAGCTGTTCGAGATCGTCCGCGCCCTGCCCGACGGCAGCAAGGTCACGATCAGCCAGACCGGCGACAAGGTCATCGTGCAGGCCGGCCGCAGCCGCTTCACCCTGGCGAGCCTGCCGGCCAACGACTTCCCCTCGGTCGACGAGATGGAGGCGACCGAGCGCGTGCAGGTACCGGAAGCGGCGCTCAAGGAACTGATCGAACGCACCGCTTTCGCGATGGCCCAGCAGGACGTGCGGTATTACCTCAATGGCCTCTTGTTCGACCTGCGCGACAAGGCCCTGCGCTGCGTGGCGACCGACGGCCATCGCCTGGCGCTGTGCGAGGCGCCGCTGGAGGATGCCACCGCGACCAAGCGTCAGATCATCGTGCCGCGCAAGGGCGTGCAGGAACTGCAGCGCCTGCTGGAAGGCGGCGACCGCACGCTCGAACTGGAAGTCGGCCGCAGCCACATCCGGGTCAAGCGCGACGACGTGACGTTTACCTCCAAGCTGATCGACGGCCGTTTCCCGGACTACGAAGCGGTGATCCCGATCGGCGCCGATCGCGAGGTCAAGATCGATCGCGAAGTGCTGCGCGCCGCCCTGCAGCGCGCGGCGATCCTGTCCAACGAGAAGTACCGCGGCGTGCGCGTGGAAGTCTCGCCCGGGCAGCTGAAGATCAACGCCCACAATCCCGAGCAGGAAGAAGCCCAGGAAGAGGTCGAGGCCGATACCCGCGTCGACAACCTGGCGATTGGCTTCAACGTCAATTACCTGCTCGACGCCCTGTCCGCCTTGCGCGACGAGCACGTGATCCTGCAGTTGCGCGATGCCAACTCCTCGGCGCTGGTGCGTGAAGCCGGCAGCGAGAAGTGCCGGCACGTGGTGATGCCGTTGCGGCTGTGACCCGGTCTGTTCCACGTGGAACCCCGACGCCCGGCCTGTCCCGGGCGTCTTGCTTTGGGGCCACCGGCTGATGCGCGTGACCCGGCTGGACATCGCCAACCTGCGCCGCTTTGACCGGGTGTCGCTGGCGCCCGCGCCGGGCCTGAACCTGATCCTCGGCCCCAACGGGGCCGGCAAGACCAGCGTGCTGGAGGCCCTGCACCTGATGGCTTACGGCCGCAGCTTCCGCGGTCGGGTGCACGAAGGGCTGGTCCGCAGTGGCATGGCGGCGCTGGACGTATTCGTGGAATGGCGTGGGGACGCCATGGGCGCCTCCGATGGCGGCGCCGTGCACCGGGCCGGTCTGCGTCATTCGGGACAGACCTGGGAGGGCCGGCTGGATGGCGCGTCCGTCGGTCATCTGGGGGAGCTGTGCGCAGCACTGGCGGTGGTCACGATCGAGCCCGGCAGCCACGCCCTGATCATGGGCGGTGCCGAAGCACGGCGACGGTTCCTCGACTGGGGCCTGTTCCACGTGGAACCCGATTTCCTGCCGCTCTGGCGCCGCTACGCCCGGGCCCTGAAGCAGCGCAACGCGCTGCTCAAGCGCGGGTTGCGGGATTCGCAGCTGGAGGCTTGGGAACTGGAACTGGCGGCGACCGGGGAACCACTCACGGCCCACCGACAGCAATACCTGGCGCAGCTGCAGCCGGCGCTGCAGGACGTTCTGGGCACGCTGCTCCCGGCCGCGGGTGGAAGCCGCCTGGAGTTCCTGCCCGGATGGCGCCGGGACGAACTCAGTCTGGCCGACGCGCTGCTGCTGTCGCGCGATCGTGATTTTGCCGCCGGGCATACCACCGTCGGGCCGCATCGCGGCGACTGGCGGATCGACCATGCCGCCATTCCGGGTCGGACCGCCTTGTCGCGCGGGCAGGCCAAACTCACCGCCCTCTCGGCGTTGCTGGCCCAGGCCGAGTGCCATGCCTCGCTGCGCGGCGATTGGCCCATCCTCGCGCTGGACGACCTCGCCTCCGAGCTGGACCATCCGCACCAGCGCCGGGTCCTGGAGCGGGTGCTGGGGAGCGGGGCGCAGGTGTTCATTACCGGCACCGAGCCCCTCGCGGTCCTGGCTGCAATGTCCGCGGGGGCGCGGGCGTTCCACGTGGAACATGGCCAGCTGTTGCCTGAAGACGCGTCCTGAGCCTGCGCAGCGACCCCGTCGCGCGGTGGCCGGCTTGGTATACTGGCCGCATCCATAGCTAATGTGTCCGACGCTGGCGGTCGATCGCCCCGCGTCGCCGGAGCCTGCCAGCGCATGTCGCAAAACGAGACCGACCTGACCCCGGCCACCGAAGCCTCTTCGGCGCCCGCGAACCCCAATTACGATTCCAGCAAGATCACCGTCCTGCGCGGCCTGGATGCGGTGCGCAAGCGGCCGGGCATGTACATCGGCGACGTCCACGACGGCACCGGCCTGCACCACATGGTGTTCGAGGTGGTGGACAACGCCATCGACGAGGCCCTCGCCGGCCACGCCGACGAGGTGATGGTCGTCCTCCATGGCGACGGCTCGGTGTCGGTGTCGGACAACGGCCGCGGCATCCCGGTCGACATCCACAAGGAAGAAGGCGTGTCGGCCGCCGAGGTCATCATGACCGTGCTGCATGCCGGCGGTAAGTTCGACGACAACTCGTACAAGGTCTCCGGTGGCCTGCACGGCGTCGGCGTGTCGGTGGTCAACGCCCTGTCCGAACACCTGTGGCTCGACATCTGGCGCGACGGCGGCCATTTCCGCCAGGAATACGTGCTGGGCGAGCCGGCGTACCCGCTCAAGCGGATGGGGGATTCCGAACGCCGCGGCACGCTGCTGCGCTTCAGGCCGGCCGCGGCGATCTTCACCGACGTCGAGTTCCACTACGACATCCTCGCCAAGCGCCTGCGCGAGCTGTCGTTCCTCAATTCCGGCGTGCGCATCACCCTGGCCGACGAGCGCGCGCATGGCGACGGCAGCGATACGCGCCGCGACGTGTTCCAGTACGAAGGCGGCATCCGTTCCTTCGTCGAGCACCTGGCGCAGCTGAAGACGCCGCTGCACCCGAACGTGATCTCGGTATCGGGCGAGCAGAACGGCATCACCGTCGACGTCGCGCTGCAGTGGACCGACGCCTACCAGGAAACGATGTTCTGCTTCACCAACAACATCCCGCAGAAGGATGGCGGCACGCACCTGATCGGCTTCCGCGCCGCGCTCACGCGCACGCTGAGCAACTACATCGAACAGAACGGCATCGCGAAACAGGCCAAGGTCGCGCTCTCCGGCGACGACATGCGCGAAGGCATGATCGCGGTGTTGTCGGTCAAGGTGCCGGATCCGAGCTTCTCCTCGCAGACCAAGGAAAAGCTGGTGTCCTCCGACGTGCGTCCGGTGGTCGAGAGCACCTTCGGCGCGCGGCTGGAGGAGTTCCTGCAGGAGCATCCGAACGAAGCGCGCGCGATCGCCGGCAAGATCGTCGATGCGGCGCGTGCGCGCGAAGCGGCGCGCAAGGCGCGCGACCTGACCCGGCGCAAGGGCGCGCTCGACATCGCCGGCCTGCCGGGCAAGCTCGCCGACTGCCAGGAAAAGGATCCGGCGTTGTCGGAGCTGTTCATCGTCGAGGGCGACTCGGCGGGTGGCTCGGCCAAGCAGGGCCGCAACCGCAAGACGCAGGCGATCCTGCCGCTGAAGGGCAAGATCCTCAACGTCGAGCGCGCGCGCTTCGACC
>Ga0207657_10006311_pt1 | contig 12318 bp, 8 predicted proteins | sample KBSC33metaG_FD_184316 | JGI IMG/M metagenome (GOLD analysis project Ga0207657, IMG submission 184316) | Corn rhizosphere microbial communities from Kellogg Biological Station, Michigan, USA - KBS C3-3 metaG (SPAdes) (version 2) | ecosystem: Host-associated > Plants > Roots > Rhizosphere > Soil ...
CCGCGACTCGCGGCGGCAACGATTGGCAACTCGATCTGCGCGGCCGCGAGCTCGAAGGCATGGCGCGCTGGGAAGCGGCGGCGCCGGCGCATCCGAACGGCCGCATCGTCGCGCGCCTGCAACGCCTGACACCGCCGACCTCATCGCACGCGGCACCGACGGCGACCCCGCCGTCGCAAGTCAACAGCTGGCCGGAGATCGATTTGTCGGCCGAAACTTTGCGCCTGAAGGAGCGCGACCTGGGGCGCCTCGAGTTGAACGCGCAGCCGCGCGGCGCGGACTGGCGGATCGACAGCTTGCGCCTGATCAACGACGACGGGCGGCTCGACGCCAACGGCTGGTGGCGCGGCGGCGGCGGCAACGAGCAGACGACGCTGGACGCCGATCTCGACGTGCGCGACGCGGGCAGATACCTGGCGCGCTACGCGCTGCCGGATGCGGTCCGCGACGGCCCGACGCGGATCCGCGGCCAGGTCTCATGGGCGGGAGGGCCGCAGGATTTCGACTATCCGACGCTCAACGGCAAGCTTCGCCTCGAGACCGGGCGCGGCCAGTTCACCAAGCTCGATCCCGGACTGGGCAAGCTTCTGGGCGTGCTTTCGCTGCAATCGCTGAAGCGGCGACTGACGTTCGATTTCCAGGATCTTTTCGCCGAGGGATTTGCGTTCGACGAAATTACCGGCGACGTGCGCATTCAGAACGGCGTGATGAAAAGCGAGAATCTGAAGATCGTCGGACCGTCGGCGCGCGTGGCGATCCAGGGCGAGGCCGATATCGCGCGCGAGACGCAGCATCTGTCCGTGCGCGTGCAACCCACATTGTCGGCCGGCGTATCGGTCGGCGCGGCAGCGCTGCTGCTTGCCAATCCGGTCATCGGCGCCGCGGTCTATGCGGGGTCGCTGCTGGCGCAGAAGGCCATGCAGGATCCGATCGAGCAGATATTTTCGTACGGCTATGCGGTGACCGGCAGCTGGTCGGACCCCGTGGTGGAGCGCGAAGGCAGGTTCCCGGCGCCGGCGGCCGCCTCGGCAAGCAAGCCCGAGGCGGCACCGCAATGAGTGTCGCGGCCGGCGCCGGAAGCATGCGGGTGGCCGCGGTGCAGACGGTGTCGGGCGGCAGCGTCGATGCCAATCTGGCCGCGGTCGAGCCGCTGATCGTCGCGGCGAGAGAGCAGGGCGCCAAGCTTGTCCTGCTGCCCGAATACTTCGGCATTTTCGGCGCGCGGCCCACCGACAAGGTCGATGCGCGCGAGACCGACGGCCACGGGAAACAGCAGGATTTTCTGTCCCGCGTCGCACGCGAGCAGCAGCTGTGGCTGATCGGCGGCACGGTGCCGATCGCTACCGCCGACCCGGCGCGGGTGCGCAGCGCTTCGCTGGTATTCGATCCACTCGGAAGAAGAGTGGCGCGCTACGACAAGGTCCACCTGTTCGCGTTCAGCCAGGGCGACGAGCGTTACGACGAGGCGAAAACCATCGAGCCGGGAAGCGCCGGCGTCACCTTCGATTCGCCAGTCGGCCGCGTCGGCCTGTCGGTCTGCTACGACCTGCGCTTTCCCGAGCTCTACCGCGGTTATCGCGACGTGGCGCTGATCGTCGTGCCCTCGGCGTTCACCGCGGTGACCGGCGCCGCGCACTGGCACGTGCTGCTCAAGGCGCGGGCGATCGAAAACCAATGCTATGTGCTGGCCGCCGCACAGGGCGGCACGCATGCCAACGGCCGGCGGACCTACGGCCACAGCGTCCTGATCGATCCGTGGGGCACGGTCGTCGCCGAATTGGCCGAGGGCGAAGGCGTCGTCGTCGGGGAGATCGACGGCGCGCGAATCGCGCAGGTCCGGCGCGATCTGCCGGCGCTGTCGCATCGTCGGCCGGCCTGAGCGTTTGCGACGCGACTTGCCTAACCAGGCGCCTTGAGCAGCACGACGACGGCGCCGCCGCCACCGCCATGGCGCGGCGCTTCGCAATAGGCGAGAACTTCATCCCATTGCGACAGCCAGCGGCGGACCTTGCTCTTGAGCACCGGTTCGCGATTCGGCGATGACAAGCCTTTGCCGTGAATGACGCGCACGCAGCGCAGGCCGCGACCGCGCGCATCGAACAGGAAATCGGCAAGCGCGTCGTGCGCCTCGCTGCTGGTAAGACGATGCAGATCGAGCTCGCCCTGCACCGACCAGTGACCGCGCCGCAGCCGGACGAGCACGTCGGCACCCAGGCCCGGGCGCAGGAACGTCTGCTGCGCCTCCTGCTCCTGGCCGATTTCCCACGACGACGGGGACGGCTCGGAGCCGAACTTGCTCGCCGCGAGCGCGTCGGCTTCGTCCGCCAGCCGCTTGGCCGGCGTCGGCGCGGGTCGCGTCTTGGCGAGGCGCGCGCGGTTGTGCGCGGGCAGTGGCGCGACGTCGGCGAACGCATGGCCGAGATCGATGTCGGGATCGGCCGGCGCGGCGGGAGCGGGCGCGCGCTTGCTGGCGCTCGCCGCGGCGCGCCCGGACGGCGCCGCAGCGGGCTTGCTCCCGGCGCTTTGCAGCAAGGCTTTCAGATCCGAGAGCTTGGCCATCGTGCGATCATCCTCGCGAGCGTCCGCGGCGAAACCGACGCCCGGGCGAGGGCGACGGACAAGCGCCGCGCGTCATCGATCCCGTTGCGTTTATTCGACCGACAGCGCGACGGTCTGCGGCACCGGCAGCGGATTGTCGAGATACGCTTCGGCGTCCAGTGCTGCCATGCATCCGGTTCCGGCGCTGGTAACGGCTTGCCGGTAGACATGATCGGCGACGTCGCCCGCGGCAAATACACCGGGAATGCTGGTCGCCGTCGCGTCGCCCGAGCTGCCGCCCTTGACGGTGATGTAGCCCTCGACCATCGCCAGCTGTCCCTCGAACAGCTGCGTATTGGGCGTGTGCCCGATGGCGATGAAAACGCCCTGTGCGGGAAGCTCGCGCGTCGCACCGGTTCCGACGTGTTTCAGCCGCGCGCCGGTGACGCCGGACTTGTCGCCGATGACCTCGTCGAGCGTGTGGTCCCACAGCACGCGCACGTTGCCGGTGTGCGCCGTCTTGGCCATCAGCTTGTCGACCAGAATCGCCTCGGCGCGGAACTTGTTGCGCCGGTGGACCACGCTCACCTGGCGTGCGATGTTCGACAGATACAACGCTTCCTCGACGGCGGTGTTGCCGCCGCCGACGACGATGACATCCTGTCCCTTGTAGAAAAAGCCGTCGCAGGTCGCGCAGGCTGAAACGCCCTTGCCCATGAACGCCTGCTCGGAGGGCAGCCCGAGATAGCGCGCCGACGCGCCGGTCGCGATGATCAGCGCATCGCAGGTGTAGGTGCCGATATCGCCGACCAATCGCAGCGGACGCTCGCGCAGCGCCGCGGTGTGGATATGGTCGAAGATGATCTCGGTGTCGAAGCGCTCGGCATGCTTCTGAAAGCGCGCCATCAGCTCGGGACCTTGCACGCCGTCCGCGTCCGCCGGCCAGTTGTCGACATCGGTCGTCGTCATCAGTTGCCCGCCTTGCGCCAATCCGGTGATCAGGACCGGTTTCAGGTTGGCGCGCGCGGCGTATACTGCCGCGGTAAATCCGGCCGGGCCGGAGCCGAGAATCAACAGGCGATGGTGTCTGGCGGACATGATGCGATCGATGTGCTGTTCATTCGAGCACGAAACACTCCGCCCGATTCTAACCGATGTTGGGGTAGTGCCCTGAGGCGCAAGCCGCGCCTGACGGGACGCCGCGCGGTGTATAATGTACCGCACTAAGTGCGCGGCACAAATCTATGATTTTCAAGCAAAAAACACATACGCAACGCCGGGCGACCGCGACCCCCGAACCGACGCTTTCGCCACGGCTCGCGGCGCTGGTGCGCGAGTCGTGGTGGCTGCTGGTGGTCGCCATATTCGCGTATCTCGCGCTGATCCTTGCGACCTATCAGCGCAGCGATCCGGGATGGTCGTTTTCGGGCAGCGGAACGGCAATCCACAACAAGGGCGGCGCGGTCGGCGCATGGCTCGCCGACCTGCTGCTGTATCTGTTCGGCGTCTCCGCGTGGTGGTGGGTCTTCGCCGGCATCGTGCTGGTGGTGACCGGCTACCGGCATCTGACGCGCTCGATCGAGGCCGCCGACCGGCATCATCCCTGGCTCGCCGTGCCGGGGTTCGCGCTGGTCCTGCTGTCCAGCGCAGCACTCGAGGCGCTGCGCCTGTATCGCCTGCCCGCGGCGCTGCCGCACTCGCCCGGCGGCGCACTGGGCGAGGTGATCGGGTCGGGATTCTCGCGCGCACTGGGATTCAACGGCGGCACGCTGCTGCTGATCGCGCTCTTCGCCATCGGCTGGTCGTTGTTCACCGGCATGTCGTGGCTGCGCCTGATGGAGCGCGTCGGCGGTGGCATCGAGCGCCTGATCGCAAGGTTGCGGCAGCGACGCGATGCGCGGCGCGATCGCGAAATCGGCGCCGTGGCGCTGGAGGAGCGCGAGCAGTTCGTCGAGGCCGCGCGCGAAAGCGTCGAGGATCGCGAACCGGTCGTCGTGGTGCCGGCGATGGTCGACGTGCCCCGTTCGGAGCGGGTCATCAAGGAAAAGCAGAAACCGCTGTTCCAGGACATGCCCGACTCGCCGCTGCCGCCGCTGGCGCTGCTCGAAGACGCGCCGTCGGCGCAGGAGCAGATCAGCCCCGAGACGCTCGAATTCACCTCGCGCCTGATCGAGCGCAAGCTCGCCGATTTCGGCGTATCGGTCAAGGTGCTGGCCGCGTACCCGGGACCGGTGATCACGCGCTTCGAAATCGAGCCGGCGATCGGCGTCAAGGGCGCGCAGATCGTCAATCTGATGAAGGATCTGGCGCGCGCGCTGTCGGTGGTGAGCATACGGGTGGTCGAGACGATTCCGGGCAAATCGTTCATGGGGCTCGAATTGCCGAACGCCAAGCGGCAGATCGTGCGCCTGGTCGAGCTACTGTCGTCGACGACCTACAACGATACGGCGAGCCCATTGTCGCTTGCATTGGGCAAGGACATCGCGGGGAAGCCGGTCATCGTCGACCTCGCCCGTATGCCGCACCTGCTGGTCGCCGGCACGACCGGGTCGGGCAAGTCGGTGGCCGTCAACGCGATGATTCTGTCGCTGCTGTACAAGGCCGAGCCGCGCCAGGTTCGGCTGATCCTGATCGATCCGAAGATGCTGGAGCTTTCGGTGTACGAAGGGATTCCGCATCTGCTGGCACCCGTCGTCACCGACATGAAGCTCGCCGCCAACGCGCTCCATTGGTGCGTCGGCGAAATGGAGCGCCGCTACCGCCTGATGTCCACCCTGGGCGTGCGCAATCTCTCCGGCTACAACGCGCGCGTCAGCGAGGCGAAAAAGGCCGGGCAGCCGTTGACCAATCCATTCTCGCTGACGCCGGAGAGCCCGGAACCGATCGAGGAAATGCCGCTGATCGTCGTCGTCATCGACGAGTTGGCCGATCTGATGATGGTCACCGGCAAGAAGATCGAGGAGCTGATCGCCCGCATCGCGCAGAAAGCGCGCGCGGCCGGCATTCATCTGATCCTCGCGACGCAGCGGCCGTCGGTCGACGTCATCACCGGACTGATCAAGGCCAACATTCCGTCGCGGATCGCCTTCCAGGTCGCGAGCAAAGTCGATTCGCGGACGATCCTCGATCAGATGGGCGCCGAGACGCTGCTCGGACAAGGCGATATGCTGTACTTGCCGCCGGGAACCGGGCACCCGCAGCGGGTGCACGGCGCCTTCGTCGCCGACACCGAGGTGCACCGCGTCGTCGAGCATCTGAAAGCGCAGGGCGGACCGCAATACCTGGACGGGATTCTCGACTCCGGCGTCAGCGGCAACGGCGACGAAGGCGTCATGATCGACGCGGGCGACGCCGAGGCGGACCCGATGTACGACCAGGCGGTCGCCGTGGTGCTGAAGACGCGCCGGCCGTCGATCTCGCTGGTGCAGCGCCACCTGCGGATCGGCTACAACCGCGCCGCGCGTCTGATCGAGCAGATGGAGCGCGCGGGCCTGGTCTCGGCCATGCAGACCAACGGCAACCGCGACGTGCTGGTCCCGGCAGGCAAAGGCGAAAGCGCATGAGCGTCGGATGGCGGTTCGCGGCGGCGATGTGTGCGGCGATGGCGCTGGCCTGCCCCGCGGCGGCGTCGGGCCCCGACCAGCTGAAGGCTTTCCTCGGTGGCGCGAAAACGGGCAAGACGACGTTTCGCCAGGTCGTCACCGGCAAATCGGGGCGCGTACCGCAGGAATCGAGCGGAACGTTCGCGTTCTCCCGGCCCGGCAAGTTCCGCTGGACCTACGAAAAGCCGCATGCGCAGATCATTGTCGGCGACGGTCAAAAGCTCTGGATCTACGACCCGGACCTGAACCAGGTGGTCGTCAGGAAGCTCGACCAGGCGCTGGGCGCGACGCCCGCGGCGCTCCTCGCCGGCGACGACTCGCTGGAAAAAAACTTCGAGCTCACTGACGGCGGAAAAAGCGGCGACGAGGAATTCGTCGACGCCAAGCCGCGTGCCGGCGACAGCGGCTTCGCCAGCATCCGGATCGGGCTGAAGGGTAACCTTCCGCGCACGATGGAACTGCACGACAGCTTCGGCCAGGTGACGCAGTTGTCGTTCGGCGCGTTCGAGCGCAACGCCGCCGTCGACGCCGCGTTGTTCCGGTTCGTGCCGCCGCAAGGCGCCGATGTCGTCGGCGAATGACCTTTTCGCCGTAGTCAATCCGGCGACGCCGCTGGCCGAGCGGCTGCGGCCGAAAAACATCGGCGAGGTCATCGGACAGCGGCACCTGCTGGGACCGGGGAAGCCCTTGGCGGTGGCGTTCGCGTCGGGCAAGCCGCATTCGATGATCCTGTGGGGGCCGCCCGGCGTGGGCAAGACGACACTCGCCCGCCTGATGGCCGATGCGTTCAATGCGGAATTCATCGCCTTGTCGGCGGTGCTTTCGGGCGTGAAGGATATCCGCGACGCTATCGCCCGGGCGGAGGCGACTCTCGCACAATCGGGCCGTCACACCATCCTGTTCGTCGACGAAGTGCATCGGTTCAACAAGGCGCAGCAGGATGCTTTTCTTCCGTTCGTCGAAAAAGGCCTGGTCACTTTCATCGGCGCGACGACCGAAAATCCGTCGTTCGAGGTCAACAGCGCGCTGCTCAGCCGCGCCACCGTCTACGTGCTCGAGGCCTTGTCGGCGGACGAGCTCTCGGCGCTGCTCGATCGCGCGCTGGCGGCGGCGATGCCGGCCGTCGCGATCGGCGCGTCGGCGCGCGATGCGGTGATCGCCTATGCCGACGGCGACGGCCGGCGTCTGCTGAACCTGGCCGAGCAGCTCGCCGTCGCGGTGGTGGAGGCAGGGAAAAACGAGATCGACGAGGCTTTTGTCGAGACGGCGATCACGCGCAGCCTGCGGCGATTCGACAAGGGCGGCGAGGCGTTCTACGACCAGATATCGGCGCTGCACAAGTCGGTGCGTGGGTCCGATCCCGACGCGGCGCTGTACTGGTTCTGCCGGATGCTCGACGGGGGCGCCGATCCGCTGTACGTGGGACGGCGGATGATACGGATGGCCAGCGAGGACATCGGACTTGCCGATCCGCGCGCGCTGCAGCTGACGCTGGATGCCGTCGCGACGTATGAACGGCTCGGAACGCCGGAAGGGGAGCTTGCGCTCGCGCAAGCGGTGATCTATCTCGCCTGCGCGGCCAAGAGCAATGCGGTGTACGTCGCGTACGGCGCGGCGCGCGCTTTTATCGCCGAAGACGGTTCGCGTCCGGTGCCGCTGCATTTGCGCAACGCGCCGACGAGGCTGATGAAGAATCTGGGCTACGGCAAGGACTATCGCTACGCCCACGACGAGGAAGACGCCTACGCCGCGGGCGAAACCTACCTGCCCGACGGCATGGCGCCGCCGCAGTGGTATCGCCCGACCGAGCGCGGCCTCGAAGCGCGGATTGCGGAGCGGCTTGCCGAGTTGAAGCTGCGCGACGCCAAGGCGCGCTCGGGCGGCGACGGCGAGTCCTGACCGCGGCGCCGGGCGATGCTGCGCGGCCCTCTGGTAAAATTCGCGCATGATCGATATCCAGCTTCTGCGCAACGATCTGGATGATGTCGTCGCGCGGCTGAAGACGCGTGGATATCAGCTCGACGCAGCCGCGTTCGGCGAGCTCGAGGCCGAGCGCAAGCATATCCAGATGCGAACGCAGGAGCTGCAGGCGAGGCGCAATACCGTCTCGAAAGAGATCGGCATCGCCAAGAGCAAGGGTGAAGACGCGGCGGCGACGCTGCGCGAAGTCGCCGGCATCGGCGACGAGTTGAGCTCGCTCGAGCGCAATCTCGAGGCGGTGCAGGAGCGCGTGCGGCAGTGGCTGCTGGCGATGCCCAACCTGCCGCATGCGAGCGTCCCGGTCGGCGCCTCCGAGGCCGACAACGTCGAAGTCCGCCGCTGGGGCGAGCCAAGGGCATTCGAGTTTGCGGCGCGCGATCACGTCGACGTCGGCGCGGCAGTCGGCGGCCTCGACTTCGACCTATCGGCGAAAATCGCCGGCGCCCGGTTCTATACGCTGCGCGGCGCCGTCGCCCGCTTGCACCGGGCGCTGGTGCAGCTGATGCTCGACACGCACACGTCCGAGCATGGTTACACCGAATGCTATGTGCCGTACCTGGTCAAGGCCGATGCGCTGGTCGGCACCGGCCAGCTGCCGAAATTCGAGGAAGACCTTTTCTGGGCCGCGAAGGGCGGCGCGCCGGACGATGAACGCTGGTACCTGATCCCGACCGCCGAAGTGCCGCTCACCAATTTCGCGCGCGACCAGATCATCGCCGCTGCGGCGCTGCCGCTGCGGTTGACCGCGCACTCGCCCTGTTTCCGCTCGGAGGCGGGCAGTTACGGCAAGGACACCCGCGGCATGATCCGCGTCCACCAGTTCGACAAGGTCGAGATGGTGCAGATCGTCGCACCGGATCGCTCGTACGACGCGCTGGAGGAAATGGTGCGGCACGCTGAAGCCATCCTGCAAAAGCTCGAGCTGCCCTATCGCATCGTCACTTTGTGCACCGGCGACATCGGTTTTGCCGCGGCCAAGACCTACGACCTGGAAGTGTGGCTGCCGGGGCAGGGCAAGTACCGTGAAATTTCGTCGTGCTCGAACTGTGAAACGTTCCAGGCGCGCCGGATGCAGGCGCGATTCCGCAACCCGCAGGGCAAGCCCGAGCTCGTGCACACGCTGAACGGATCGGGGCTGGCCGTCGGCCGGACGCTGGTCGCCGTCCTGGAAAACTACCAGCGCGCCGACGGCGGCATCGACATCCCCGCGGCGCTCCGACCGTACATGGGCGGCGCGAGCACGATCGCCGCCGTGCGCTGACTATTTGGGGGCGCTGACCGGCGCCGCCATCGGCTGCGCCGCGTTTTCATCGACGACACCCGAGAACATGCGCAGGCGCGGCTGCAGCGGCGGCTGCTGGGCGAGCAGGATGTCGTAATACGCGCGCACGCGATCGACGAAGGCCACCGGCATCGCGCCGCGCGCATAGCCGAATTTCGCCGTCTCGTAATACTCGGGCAGCGCGAGCAGCGGCAGCGTCTTTTTCAGCGCCGACCAAGTATCCGGATCGAGCTTCTGTTTCTGCGCCAGGATGCGCGCGTCCTCCAGATGAGCGATGCCGATGTTGTACGCTCCGAGCGCAAGCCAGGTGAGATCGGGCTCGGCGATGCGCCGCGGCAGCCGGTCCTTCAGGTCGCGCAGGTAGCGCGCTGCGGCGAGGACGCTCGCGGTCGGATCCAGTCGATCGATGCCACCGAGGCGCTGCGCGGTTTCCTCGGTCAGCTGCATCAGGCCGCGCACGCCGGTCTCGCTGGTGGCCTGCGCATCCCACTTCGATTCCTGGTATGCGATCGCCGCAAGCAGGCGCCACTCGATCCCGGTCTCCTGTTGCGCGCGCTGGAACGCGTCGCGGAGCTGCGGCAATGTCGACTTGATGCGCTCGTGGAATACGCCGGCATCGATGCGCGGCACCGTGCCGTAGGAAAAGTAGCGCTCGACCAGCCGCTGCAGCCTGCCGTCGCGGCGAAGCTGCGCGAAGAAAGCGTTGACCCGATCGCGCAGTTGCCGCTGGTCCGGTGGAAACGCCCAGACCAGTTGCTGCTTGCCGGCCACGGCGAACGCCTTGTCGAAGTTCAGATAGACGTGGCGCGCGGCTTCGGCATCGTTGGATGCCACGATCGCGTAGCTCAATGTTCCGTCGGATACCTGGCTGATCATCGCCTCGGTCGAGGGCAGGGTGCTCATCTGCCAGCGCACTTCCGGATGATCGGCGCGCACTTTGGACAATGCGCTCGCGAGTCCGCCGCCTTGGAGAACCCCGACGGTTTCGTCGGCCAGGTCGCGCCAGGACTCCGGCTTGAATCCATCGATGTTGTAGATCAGCACGGGTTCGGCGGCGTAATAGCCGGACGAATAGAGCACGGGTTTGGCCGGCGCCGGCGCCTGTGCTCCGGGGAGATACAGGCTGCCGGCGCCGAAGCGCGGGCCGGCTCCCGCTTCGGTGAGCTTCTCGATCGGATCGCCCGTGGGGAGCACTTTGAGAGCAGCTCCCTGCTGCTCGGCGAACATGTGCGCCAGGTCGTAGTCGATGCCTGCGCCTTGATCGTCGGCGCCGACGAACCAGGTCCCCGGCCCGGTGCGCAGCAGCACGGTCAATTCGTTCGACGAAGGCGGCGGCGGCGGCGGGGGTTGCGCTGGACCGCAGGCAGCCAGTGTCATCGACGCCGCGACGCAGATTCGCAGCAGAGAGCGTGTGCGCAATCCGACTCCGATACATGATGCGCCGTTTGCATTATAGCCGCCACGACAATGACGGCCAGGCAAACGGCTGGAATTGCGCTTTGAATCGAGGCATCGTGCGGCGTGTTGCTTGCCGCACGGGCCTCGTTCGCCGATAATGATGGGCAGCAGCGGCAACGATCAATGGCGGGCCGCCCCGCATTGCATGGTGGTGAACCTGGTCAGGTCCGGAAGGAAGCAGCCATAGCTATTCTCTGCAAGTGCCGGGGGTACGGCTCGCCACCCCCCTTTCGCTTCAGTTCGGTCCCAGGCGTTGTTGCTCTGCCGCCGCAGACGCTTGTGTACGTTTAGGTACACGGCGCGCCTGCGTCGGCATCGCGCCTAGCCTGGAACCGAACGCGAAGCGAAATCGCGCGATCTTTTGCTTAATCGATAAACGCTAGACGTTAGACGTGAAAGCCCGATGAGCTATCAAGCGCTCGCCCGCAAATGGCGGCCGAAGAAATTTGCCGATCTGGTCGGACAGGATCATGTCGTGCGGGCGCTGACCAACGCGCTGGAGCGGGGGCGACTGCATCACGCCTACCTGCTGACCGGTACTCGCGGCGTCGGCAAGACCACGATCGCAAGGCTGCTGGCCAAGAGCCTCAATTGCGCGACCGGCGTCACGGCGACGCCCTGCGGCGTATGCCCGGCCTGCATCGACATCGACGCTGGTCGCTTCGTCGATCTGCTCGAGCTCGACGCGGCATCGAATACCGGCATCGACAACATGCGGGAGATCCTCGACAACGCGCGCTACGCGCCGACCGTCGGCCGCTACAAGGTCTACCTGATCGACGAAGTCCACATGCTGTCGAAGGCGGCGTTCAATTCGATGCTGAAGACGCTCGAGGAGCCGCCGGAGCACGTCAAATTCATCCTCGCCACGACCGACCCGCAAAAGATTCCGGTCACCGTGCTTTCGCGCTGCCTGCAGTTCAACCTGAAGGCCATTCCAGCGGCGCAGATCGCGACGCGGCTGGCCGATATTCTTCGCGCCGAGGACATCGCTTTCGACGACGCGGCGCTGGCGTTGATCGCGCACAGTGCGCGCGGCTCGATGCGCGACGCACTCTCGGTGCTCGACCAGGCGATCGCCTACGGCGCAGGCGAAGTGCGCGAAGCCGTGGTGCGCACGATGCTCGGCGCGGTCGACGCCGAGTACGCGTATCGCATTGCCGATGCCTTGCTCGCGAGCGACGGCAAGGCTTTGCTGGCTGAAGCCGCGGCGCTGACCGAGCGCAGCCTGTCGCTGCCCGCGGCGCTCGATGAGCTGGCGGGGCTTTTTCACCGCATCGCAGTCGCGCAGACGGTCGCGGGTGTCGCCGATGCATTGCCCGACGGCGCGCGGATCGCGCGCTATGCGACGGCATTCACGCCGGACGCCGTGCAGCTTGCCTACCAGATCTGCGTTCAGGGACGGGCGGATATGGCGCTTGCGCCGGACGAGCCGACCGGATTCACGATGACGCTGCT
>Ga0207657_10006315_pt1 | contig 12312 bp, 13 predicted proteins | sample KBSC33metaG_FD_184316 | JGI IMG/M metagenome (GOLD analysis project Ga0207657, IMG submission 184316) | Corn rhizosphere microbial communities from Kellogg Biological Station, Michigan, USA - KBS C3-3 metaG (SPAdes) (version 2) | ecosystem: Host-associated > Plants > Roots > Rhizosphere > Soil ...
AGGATCACGCTGGGGGGGATTACCTTCCAGTTCGACGTCGCTGAATTTGCGCGCGGCGCGCGCCTTGATGCGGTCGCGAAGGCGCATGGATTGCAGCGTACGCCGGGCCTTGGCTTGTCAGCGCTGTCGAGCACGCGGCCCGGTACTGTCGTACCGGAAGCGATCCGCCACAGCCACGACCACCACCCGCCTGCTTCGGTCCCTGACGATCATCGCCGCAGGTTCGTGCCGGCAAGCTCAACCACCTGGTCCGTTTGGCCGCCGAGCACGGCCTACCCGTGTTGGCCATTTCGGACGCGTTAACCAATAATTAACTATGCATTTGCGGGCACGAAAGGCCCGGCTTAGCGTTCGTTGGGGGGCAGCTCAGTAACCAATGAATTGGTTCGTGCCATGACGTATAGAATGTATGCGGCGTTTATCGCCTCTCTCAGCGCAGTAGCGCTTATGTTTGCCGCGAACGAGACCTTCGCCAGGTCGGCAGCAGCGGTTCGTGGAGGGTCTGCTTCGACGCATTCGATTTCCCGTCCGTCAATGGCCCACTCGCTCCGGCATCACCGGAGAAACAATGTAGGGTTCTTCTGGCCGGGGGACTTCTACGGGCCATCGTACGACGAACCCATGGCAGATTTTACGCAACCGGGATCACGCGATATCCGTTACACGACTACAGAGGATGTTCCCTGGGATTGGGCACATCGATATCCGCCGGCTGTCGCACCTTCTGACCGACCCTATGTGCCGAGCTGTCCCGCGGAGAACGTAACGGTTCCCGGGCGTCACGGCGGAGAGCAAACCGTAAGTATCATGCGGTGCTACTGATTAGACCGACAGTCGGTTCCGGCCCCTGGGCACCATCACCCCCGAAAATCGATCGCGCGCAGGATCACGCCGGGAGGATTGCCCTCCAGTTCGACGTCGCTGAATTTGCGCGCGGCGCGTTCCTCGATGCGGTCGCGCAGGCGCATGAATTGCTGCTCGCGCTGGTCCGGCGGCGTTCGCGACGAACCTTCGAGCTGATCCATCGCGTCGGTCGAGATGGCGCAGGCGACGCTCGCCTGGTCGTTCTTCATCGTGAAGCGCACGACCATGCGGTCAAAGTCGTACTCCTTAAAGTGGCTTTGGGTGAGCGCCATAGCGGAGCCTCCTCGATTGAACGGGGCCGTTGGCCCCGAACCTTAGAATTTCTTCCTGGCCGGCGGCGGATTGAGCTCGGCGATCTTCGACAGGCAATCTTCCTGCGTGGTGTGAGGGCCGGTGACGAAGGTGCCGCTCACCTTGGTAGAGTACCAGCCCGACACGACGCCGAGACGCAGCGACTCTTCGGTTTTGACGTGGCGCGCGGAAAGAATTTGCATGTGGCTTCCTTGGGCTGTGAGCGTTGGCGTTATTGCCGAACGCGGAGCGTGGTTTCGATTATGGTGTGGCGTCTGTTCATTGCGATGCGACCGCATCGGCCTGCTGCGCATCGGCGAGGTCGACCGAACTGATCGAAATCATCTCGGTTGATGCATGATGCGGCGGCGCGCCGGGAACCATGATCATGGTGGCGACGCGGCGGAAGCACGGAAACGACAGGCCTTCGATCATCTCTTCGTCGGTCACGACCTCGTAGGCTCCCGCCTGCAGCTGGCGGTCGATGCCCTTGATCCGGAACGGATGCCTGAACGTCACCGTTTCGCGTCGCGATCTCGTCAAGATCAGCTTCCTCGGGTTGGCGTGGGCGTCGGCCGATTCAATGAGAATTGAATCGCTTTCGCGCAGCTTCGCCAGCTTTTGTTGCAAATCGTCTGTTCGCAGCTCGGGAACACGGCCCTGCACCGGGCGCTTGCAGCGAACGCCAGAGGTGTGCGCCTTTTAAGCCCGAAAAGCCACGACTTTCTTCTCAAACCGCCGTGCGCGCCCGCCGCCCTTCGATCGGATAGGCCGGATCATTAAAACCCGGCGTCGAGGGATGGCCTGACGCGACGAGGCGGTCGATCAGCGCTTCGTCCTCGGCGGTGAAGCGATAGTCGAGCGCGCGCAGGTAATCGTCCCAGTGCGCCTCGGTGCGGGGACCGGCGATCACGGCTGACACGAACGAGGAGTTTAATACCCACGACACCGCGAACTGGCCGGCGGTGATGCCTTTTGCCCCGGCATGCTGCCGGATCTCTTGCGCGAGCTTCAGTGACTCCGGCCGCCACTCGGTCTGCATCATCCTGACATCGTTGCGCCCGGCGCGGGTGTCCTTGTCGGGCGCGGCATCGGGGCGGTATTTGCCGGTCAGCACGCCGCGCGCCAGCGGGCTGTAGGGCACGATGCCGAGGCCATAGAAATGGCAGGCCGGAAAATGCTCGACCTCGGGCATGCGGTTCATCGCGTTGTAATAGGGCTGGCTCGCGACCGGACGGGCGATGCCAAAACGGTCGCAGATGTTGCAGATCTCCGCGACCCGCCAGGCCCGATAATTCGAGACGCCGAAATAGCGCACCTTGCCCTGCTGAATCAGTTCGCCCATCGCGCCCACGGTTTCGGCGAGCGGCGTCGAGTGATCTTCCTTGTGCAGGTAATAAATGTCGATGTAATCGGTGCCGAGCCGCTTCAGGCTTTCGTCCGCGGCTTGCAGGACCCAGCGCCGCGACAGCCCGCCGCGGTTGGGATCGTCGCCCATGGGGTTGGCGAGTTTGGTCGCGAGCACCCAATTGTGCCGGTTGTTGGAGATGGCGCGGCCGACCACCTGCTCGGAATTGCCGCCGTTATAGGCGTCTGCGGTATCGATGAAGTTGATGCCGGCCTCGCGCGCCTTCGCCACGATCCGCGTCGAGGTCGCCTCGTCGGTCGGCCCGCCGAACATCATGGTGCCGAGGCAAATCGGCGAGATTTTCAGGCCGCTGCGGCCGAGGTTGCGGTATTGCATCGGGTGGTCCTTTGAGTGTGATCGTCATTGCGAGGAGCGAAGCGACGAAGCAATCCAGCCGTGCCTGGCGCTTGTGGATTGCTTCGCTGCGCTCGCAATGACGATAATCCCAGTGTCCTCACTCATTCTTCAGCACCTTAAACACGCCGCTGGCCATGGCGATACAGCGCTCGCCCGCCGTCACCTCGGTGGTCGTGAAAATCAGACTGCGGGTCGAGCGGACCACGTGTGGCTTCGACACCAAAATCTCGCCGATCTTGGCGCTATCGACAAAGTGGGTGTCCATCTGGACCGTCGCCAGCGTCGGCCGGCCCGACACGTATCGCGCGGTCATGCCGCAGGTGCGGTCCGCGAACGTCATCAACAGCCCGCCCTGCACCAGGCCGCGGCGGTTATGATGCTTGTCCTGGGCTAGCAGCGCATATTCGTGCTCGCCGTTGACGACCCGTTGCCACAGCGGTCCGACAAGGCTGATGAAGCCGGAGGTTTCAACGATGGTCCAGCCGGAGGCTTTGAGTTTCTCCGTGGCCTTGTCGGTCATATCGTTTTCTTTCGGTTGCGCACTCCGGGTCGTCCCGGCGAACGCCCGCTTGGCCGGGACGACGGTCATCGGCATTTCATCGAGTGCTGACGTGTTGTAGTCAAGCGGGATGGTTCAGCCATTTGATGATACCACAAGGCGGAATATCGCAGAGCGCTGCGCGGCATTCGCGCGCCTGCCGGCCAGCGGGCCGGCGCCGGCGCTGAAGCGGGCCGCTGTCGCGATCGCGCTCGTCGAAGCCGGCGATGGCTCTGATGGAACGGCGTTGCTGTTGACCTTGCGCGCGGCGGGCTTGCGCGCCCATCGCGGTCAGTGGGCGCTGCCGGGCGGCCGCTGCGACGAGGGCGAGACGCCTGTGATGGCGGCGCTGCGCGAGCTGCACGAGGAACTCGGCCTTGAGCTTACGCCCGTCGACGTCCTGGGCCTGCTTGACGATTATCCGACCCGCTCCGGCTATCTCATCACGCCGGTTGTGGTGTGGGCGGCGAGGAGTGCGGTCATCTCGCCCAATCCCCAAGAGGTCGCCTCCGTGCATCGCATCGCGCTTGATGATATCGAGAGCGAAGATGCCTTCAGCTTCGCCACTATTCCCGAAAGCACGCGGCGCGTGATCCGGTTTCGTCACGCCGGCCGGTTCATCCACGCGCCGACGGCAGCCCTGATCTACCAGTTCCGCGAGGTGCTGGGGGGCCGCGATACCCGCGTTGCCGATCTGGAGCAGCCGGTATTTGCCTGGAAGTAGTCCCTGCGCCGGCGTGGCTTGGGGGGCTGACTTGCACGTTTCCCTTGCTACAACGAACCGATGCGCTCTCAACCGATTCGCACTCCCGGATGTCTCGCGCTCGCGCTGCTGCTGATGGCGCCGCAGCAGGCGCTGGCCATGGATGCCGCCGCTTTGCCTGCGGCGACGGCCGACGCGATGGCGCAGGGAGCGTCGCCCCAGGCGCTCGCCGAATATCGCCGCAAGCTCGGGGAATATCAGGAAGCCCGCGCGGCGTTCGAGCAGGAGGCGAGCGCCTATTGGAACTCGATTGCCGAGAAGCGGCGCGGCCGCAACGCCAAGCGGCGCGAACGCCAAACCATCACGCTCGATGATTATGTGCTGACGCAGCCGCCGGTTTATATTGGGCCAAAGCGGCCGGTGAATCCGTCGCCGACGCCGTCGGAGCCGGCCGAGCCGCGCCTGCGCAAACAAATTCCTGTGGTCGCCGATCTCTTGAAAGCGGCCGCGGAGCATTTCCAGTTTATCCCGCAGCGGCCCACGAGCGAGGTCGAATTCAAGCGCGCCTACGCCCGTGTCGCAGCGGCGGCGGGGCTGACGCGCGAGCAGGCGGTGCGGGTCTACTCGTTCGAGACCGGCGGCAACGGCAATCACGACATGCAATCGGGGTTGAGCGCCTCGCGGCGGGGTTCGCGCGCGATCTCGACCGCAATCGGCTACAATCAGCTGCTCACCACCAACAGCGTTGAATTGGTCGCCGAGCAGGGCCACGAGATCGTCAAGGCGCTGACGGAAAAGGCCGCGCGATTGTCCGGGGCGCCGCGCACGGCGATGGACCACAAGATCGCGGTGCTGAAGCGGATGGTGGCATTGGCGCGCTCGGTGCCGGACGAGTGGGCGCAGCACGAGAAGCTCGGGGATACGCCGCAGGGCTGGGCCATCCATGCCATGGTGCTGGATATCGACGTCGGCCCGCTGCTGCAGACCCACAAGCTGCTGACCTCGGTGATCTTTGCCCGCGCCAAGGGTTTTATGCGCCCGCTGACCGCCGCCGAACTTGAGATGATGAATTTAACCGGCGACAGCACCGGGCTCGACATGGTGACGATGCCGCAGGCGATGCGCGAGCAGGTGCCGACCTCGAATTTCTTTCAGCGCTCAGGTTACGAGCGCAATCCGGTGGCGATCCGCAACAACACGGTGGCGAAACTGCTTGATGTCACGGACTCGCGGATGGACAGCAACAGCAATCTGCCGGGCGCCAAGGAGCTGGCGGCGGCGTTTTAGCTCATCCCGTCCCGGCCAAGCCAACGGGTCGCGCGAATGCGCACTCGATGAGAGGCTCCGCGCGAGCCGGGACCCATGGCCACCGGCTTCGATTCTGAAAAAAGCTGGAGCGGCTATCCCGTTTAGCAACGAACGCCGGTGGTTATGGGTCCCGGCGTTCGCCGGGACGACTCGCGGTGAGACTAAGCTCGCATCTCAACCCGGCCCGAACATGAACTTGCCGTCGCCTTCGAGGTACGGGCCGGTCCGCATGTAGAGCTGTCCGTTGTGGCCGATGAAAAACAACGTGCCCTTGGGCACCTTCTTGGCGCCCTTCAGCAGCAGGCCGGCATTGTTGGTGCCCATCTTGTAGGAAAACGTCTTGCCTTCCTTGTCGTACCCATAGCCCATGTCCGGCGTCAGCACCCAGGGCGTCGGCGCAGCACTTTGCGCAAACGCGGATGTCGTCAGCGCGGTCAGCGCGGCTGCCATCAAAAGGGCATTGGTCGAAAGTCTCATCATCCTGCATGCTCCCAGCAACCATCAGAAAAAGTTTGGCAACCCGCCAGTAGTTTGAACAAATCACGAACGCCATTGCCCCGTCAATACGGCGCGTCTATTCGACGCGAGCCGTGTCGTTTAAGACTTTGTGATTACCCGCTGCCGACTTCGCGACTATCTTCCGGCTTCGGTCTAGAACCGGTATTTGCAAATACGTCATGGGAATGATTCGGATGAACCAGGTCACGAAAATTTGGCTGGGCGTCGCGTTGTTGGTGGTGACGCTGGTTCCTGCTGCCCATGCCGACGAATTCAAGCTCAGCAACAACCAGAGAATCTCCTGCAGCCGGGGCTTGGCTCCCGGAAAGCTCAATACCGCGACCTGCAGATCCTACGCCTACATCTTCAACGTCAAGACCTCGGAATATTTCAGGTGCCAGGTCAGCCTGGCGCTGACGCGCGACAACAAGGAAGTGATCAACGTCCAGACCGACGGCGGCTGCACCAGGAGACCCCGCATCTTCGAAACCGATTCCAATTACGCCTTCGACGCCACCGAAACCGAGCCGCCCAACACCAATTCGTTTTTCGGACCCGGCGGCTACGCGGTGTGGGCGAGCGACACCACCACGCGAAAAGTCCGCGGCTGCATCACCATTTCATCCGGCCTCGGCTCCGACATCTCGAAATGCCTCGACATGACGTTTCAGTGAGGGGCGCGACAGCAAAACGCTGACCGCGCGCCTCTATAGCGCCGGTCAGCGTCTTCGCGCGATCTTCGCTCGGCACCCGGTGCTGCAATACGGGTGCGCGAAAGCTTTAGTGACTCATGCGCGCCGAAGCCGGATGCCCCGGCACCTTGAAGCGCTTGCCGGTATCGGTGACCTTGGTGCCGTTGACTTTCAGGATCGAGAAATCCTGGGTCATGTAGTTTCCGGCCAGAATGTATTTTCCGTCCGGCGTGAACATGACGGCCTCCGGCAATCCGCCGACCTCGATATCCTGGGTCTTGGTCACCTTCTTGCCGTCGATCTTCAAGATCGAGAGGCTGCCGTTCTTGTTGTAGAAGAAGGCCTTCTTCATGTTGGAGCCACGCAGGATGGCGGCGACCGCGAGATCGCCCTTCGGAGACATTGCGAGCCCCTCGGGGCCGTCGCCGACCACCACCCGATCGATGATGCGCGGCGGGTTGGCTTCGAGATCGATCACGCTTGTGGTGTCGACGCTGCCGTCGGACGAGCCGGCGCCGCCATTGTCGGAGGTGAGCGCGAGTCTGCTGTTGGGCGTCACCACGACGTTGTAGGGCCACTGGCCGGTCGGCAGATCGACCTTGTTGTAGGTCACCTTGTCGCCGGCGATATCGAGCACCGAGACCTTGTGCGCGGGGAATCGCACCGCCAGCGCGCGCTTGCCGTCCGGCGTGAACACCACATGCGCGACGCTGTCGGGCATCGCAATGGTATCGGTGACCTTGACGTCGGTGCCGTTTAGCGACAGCACGCTGATCGAGTTGTCGCCGCGATTGGCAACCAGCGCCATCTTTCCGGACGGACTGATGCTCAAGCCCGACGGCTGCTTGCCGCCGGTGATGGTCGCTGCCAGCTTCGGCGGGTTGGCCTTGAGATCGATGACGTAGATCTTGTTGTCCGGCACCTGTTTCAGCGTGTCGCCTTCCTTGGTGACATCGACCGAATCCGCCACCAGCGCGACCGAGCCGGTCGGGTCGATGTCGAGATTGACCGGCGGGCCGATGATCGAATTCTTCAGCGGCAGCGTGGCGACGATCTTGGGGCTTTCAGGATTGGCGAGATCGACGATCAGGACCGAATCCTTGCCGCTTGGGGACAGGACCGTCTTTCCATCGTCGTCCCATGAGACTTTCTCGTCGTTGCCGACGATCATGAACGGTTTTGCATGAGCGAAATTGAGGCTGGAGCTGCAGAGCAGAATGGCCGCTCCCAAGCATAATCCAACGGTGCGATTGACAGGCATTGTGGTGTTCTCCCGGATAGAACCGGCCTCTGATGGGCCGGTTTCGCAACCTAGAGTACGCGGGGAACCGGCATGTTGCCAGTGCGAAGCGGGGCGCCGCCGCCGATCGAAGCCTATTTGCCGCAACCTCGAGCCTTGGCCGACGGAATGGGTTGACCCGGGGCGTTCGTCCGTCCAATTTCCCGGCCCAAATCAGGAGAGAATTTGCTCATGGATTCGAAGGTGATTGCCGCTGCCGCGGCTGTGGTGGCGGTTCTGTCGGCCCCGGCCGCGCGGGCGCAAGCATTCATCAACGTGCTGACCGGTGGCACATCTGGCGTGTATTATCCGCTCGGCGTCGCCATCGGAAAAATCTACAGCGACAAGATTCCTGGTGTGAAGACCCAGGTGCAGGCCACCAAGGCGTCGGTCGAGAATCTGATCCTGCTGCAGCAGGGCCGCGGCGAGCTTGCGTTTACGCTGGGCGATTCGCTCAAGGCGGCCTGGGAGGGCGACGAGGAGGCGGGCTTCAAGTCCAAGCTGGACAAGCTGCGCACCATCGGCGCGATCTATCCGAACTATATCCAGATCGTCGCTACCGCCGACAGCGGCATCAAGACGCTGGCCGATCTTAAGGGCAAGAGCCTCTCGGTCGGCGCGCCGAAATCCGGCACCGAACTCAACTCGCGCGCCATCCTTGCCGCGGCGGGATTGAGCTACAAGGATATCGGCAAGGTCGAATATCTGCCGTTCGCCGAATCCGTCGATCTGATGAAGAACCGGCAGTTGAACGCGACACTGCAATCGGCCGGTCTCGGGGTGGCCTCGCTGAAGGATTTGAGCACGTCGACCGAGATCACCGTGGTATCGGTCCCCAAGGAGGTGGTCGACAAGATCGGCCCGCCGTTCGTGTCGGTCATGATCCCCGCCAACACTTACACCGGCCAGGACAAGGATGTCCCGACCGCGGCGGTGATCAATTATCTGGTGACGAGTTCTGCGGTGTCCGACGATCTGGCCTATCAAATGACAAAACTGATTTTCGAATCGCTGCCGGAACTGGCGAATTCGCACGCGGCCGGCAAGGAGATCAAACTGGAGTCCGCGGCAATGGGCAGTCCGGTACCGCTGCACCCCGGCGCGATCCGCTATTACAAGGAAAAGGGTTTGCTCAAGTAGGGCGCTCCGTATCCGCCGTCATGCCAGCGCTAAAGCGCGAAGCGCGTCTTCGCGCCAGATGTCGCGGGCATCCACGTCTTCAGGCGAGCACCGCATTTAAGACGTGAATGGCCGGGACAAGCCCGGCCATGACGTATGCTGGAAGGGCGCCGGTGATATAAGCGTCGCTCGATTGCGGGCGGGGGAAACGAAAAAAATGCTGCAGGCGGAGGGCACTGAAGTGCCCGTCAAAGTCGAATTCGATAATTTCGAGCACGGGTTCCCGGAGGGCTTCGGCCCCGGCGGCTGGGGGCATCTCGCCTATGCCATCGGCATCGCATTCGCGGCCTTTCAGCTTGTGGTCGCGGCATGGAACGTGCTGCCGAGCCAGGTGGTGCGCGGCGTTCATGTCGGCTTCCTGATCCTGATGACCTTCGGCCTGATCGGAAATTTTACCGCCAAGAACAACGCAGGTCGCGCCGCAGGCTGGCTGATCGGCAGCGCCGGGTTTTTGTGCGGGCTCTATCAGTGGATATTTTACGCCGACCTGATCGCGCGCGACGGCGATCCGACGCGGCTCGATCTGGTGGTCGGCACCTTGCTCGCCGTGCTGATCTTCGAAGGCACGCGGCGACTGATGGGTCTGGCGCTGCCGCTGATGTGCGGCGCCTGCATTCTCTACTGGTTCTTCGGCCAGTATTTGCCCGCCCCGCTCAATCATCGCGGCTATGACTTCGATCAGGTCATCACCCATTTGTCCTACGGCACCGAAGGGTTTTACGGCGTGCCGATCTATGTCTCGGCGACCTACATCTTCCTGTTCATCCTGTTCGGCTCGTTCCTCGAGCGCGCCGGCATGATTCAGCTGTTCACCGATGTCTCGCTCGGCCTGTTCGGCGGCACCCGTGGCGGACCGGCCAAGGTCGCGGTGTTCGCGTCGGGCATGATGGGAACGATCTCGGGCTCCGGCGTCGCCAATGTCGTCACCGTCGGCCAGTTCACGATTCCGCTGATGATCAAGTTCGGCTATCGCCGCGCCTTCGCCGCCGGCGTCGAGGCCACCGCGTCGATGGGCGGACAGATCATGCCGCCGGTGATGGGCGCGGTCGCCTTCATCATGGCGGAGACGCTGGGGGTCGATTATTCGGTCATCGTCAAGGCCGCGGTGATCCCCGCGGTGCTGTATTTCGCCTCCGCGTTCTGGATGGTGCATCTCGAAGCCGGCAAGCACGGCCTCGTCGGCATGAAGCGCTCGGAAATTCCGAGCGCCTGGAAGGCGCTGGTGACGCGCTGGTATCTGGTGTTGCCGCTGGCGGCGCTGGTCTACATGCTGTTCGAGGGCTTTACCCCGCTTTATGCCGGCAGCATGGGGCTGGCGCTGACGGTGGCGCTGATCCTCGGCGCCAGCATCACGCTCGGCTTTTCCTCCAACGTTGTGCGGTACATTTTCTGGATCGGGCTCGCGCTGGTGGTCGCCGCGCTGTCGCGCAACGGCCTCGAGATCGTTCCGGTGGCCAGCGTGGTCGGCGTGCTGGTGCTGATATCAGCGATCACGCGCGGCGGCCGTGTGACGCTGAGGGCCTGCCGCGATTCGCTCGCTGACAGCGCCAAGTCGGCGCTCACCGTCGGCATGGCCTGCGCCATCGTCGGCTCTATCATCGGCATGATGACGCAGACCGGCGTCGGCACCATTTTTGGCGGCTGGGTCATTGGCCTCGGCGAGAAGAGCCTGTTCCTGGCGCTGGTCATGACGATGTTGCTGTCGATCCTGCTCGGCACCGGCATCCCGACCATCCCGACCTACATCATCACCGCCGCGCTGGCTGCTCCCGCGCTCGCCAAGCTCGGCGTGCCCTTGATCGTCAGCCATATGTTCGCGTTCTACTACGGCATCATGGCTGATCTGTCGCCGCCGGTGGCGTTGGCGGCGCTGGCGGCAGCCCCGATCGCCAGGGAAAACCCCGACAAGATCGGCTGGGAGGCGATGCGGATCGCGCTGGCGGGCTACGTCATTCCCTTTATTTTCGTTTATTCGCCGGCGCTGATGCTGCAGGCCGGGGACCCGATGGCCGTCCAACTCGGATTCTACGGTGCGGTGGCGCTGGCGACCTTCAAGGCGCTGGTCGCCATCGGCCTGTTCGGCATCGTCGCCATCGGCTTCCTGTTTGCGCGGTTGACGCTGCCTGAACGCGCCATTGCCTTTATCGCGGCACTCTGCCTGCTCGGCGATTTTCCCTTCAGCGACACGGCGGGCTTCGCGCTGACGGCGGCGATCGTGCTCTGGCAGTGGCGGCAGCGCCCGCGCACCGCGGTGGCGGCGGCTTGAGCCTTTGTCTCGCCTCCGCTGGCGTGGTCAAGACGCTGTCGATTGCGGCCTTCACGCTGGTGTGGACGCACTCCATTGAAAAAGTCGACTGGCAGGAAGACTGGCGCATCACCCCAAAAGGGCTGGAACTGGTGCAGGCCCGCGTCAAGGGTTCCGGCGCCGGCATGGAGCCGCCGGCGGAGGCGCGCCTGGTCGACGGCTGGTTTCAATGGCGACCTGCGCGCGCGCCGATGCCGCAAGTGGTGCTGGGCAATTCCGGCGCCGCCGGCGAATGGCGGCTGTGCAGCGAGGGACAATGCAAAACACTGTCGGAGATATTGGGGCATCCGGTCGGCGTGAACACCACAACAATGAGCGCGTGTAGTCCGTAGTCCGGACCCGGATTTCGCAAGGGCTTCATCCGGGCTACGCTTGCTGCGATGACTGAATCATAAGACGGGGGAAGTCGATGGAACGGCTGAAGGGGAAGACAGCGCTGGTGGTCGGCGCCGGCTCGATCGGGCCGGGCTGGGGCAACGGCAAGGCGACCGCCGTGACGTTCGCGCGCGAGGGCGCGCAGGTGTTTTGCGTCGATCGCAACGCTGCCGCCGCGGAAGAGACCGCCGGGATCATCGCCTCCGAAGGCGGCAAGGCGACCGCATTCACATCAGACGTGTCGCGCGCAGCGGACGTTGAGGCCATGGTCGCGGCATGCCTCAAAACCTATGGCCGCATCGATGTGCTCGACAACAATGTCGGCATCGCCGAGATGGGCGGCGTGGTTGAAGTCTCGGAGGCGGATTGGGACCGCGTGTTTTCAGTCAATCTCAAGAGCGCCTTCCTCGCCATGAAGCACGTCATCCCGGTCATGGCGCGGCAGGGCGGCGGCTCGATCATCAATATTTCGTCGATCGCCTCGATCCGCCATCTCGGCCTCTCCTATGTCAGCT
>Ga0207657_10006316_pt1 | contig 12312 bp, 15 predicted proteins | sample KBSC33metaG_FD_184316 | JGI IMG/M metagenome (GOLD analysis project Ga0207657, IMG submission 184316) | Corn rhizosphere microbial communities from Kellogg Biological Station, Michigan, USA - KBS C3-3 metaG (SPAdes) (version 2) | ecosystem: Host-associated > Plants > Roots > Rhizosphere > Soil ...
GCGTTCGACTCGTGCTCCGGGGTGAGCGGCTTCGCCGGGACCTCGGCGGCCGCGCCGACGGTCGTAGGGCTTGCTGCCCTGATCAAGGAGCTGTATCCATCCGACACTCCGACGCAGCTACGGGCCTACCTCGCGAGCCACGCTCTCGACGCTGGGCCTGCCGGTGTCGACTCGCAGTACGGAGGCGGCCGGGCGTTGCTCCAGCCCTCGCTCAGCACGCCCCAGTCGATCGCGGCACCGTCGATCACGGGGAACCTGACGACCGGGAGCACGCTCACAGGCGCGCAGGGAGCGTGGACGTCCGACGGCGACCTTGCGTTCGCCTATCAGTGGCAACGCTGTGATGCGCAGGGAGCCAACTGCCAGGCGCCCACGAGCGGCCTCACCACCACGATCGTCTCGCAGGACAATGGCTCCACGCTTCGCTTCCAGGTGACGGCCACCTCGGCGGTCGGATCCACGAGCAGCAGCGTGCTGACGAACGTCGTCGGGACGGCTGTTCCGAACAACACCACGGCGCCGAGCATCCAAGGGACCCCGACAGTCGGTCAGACCCTGACCGCGGTCGCCGGCGACTGGAGCTCTCCCACGACGGCCACGTTCACCTTCAAGTGGGAGACCTGCGCCGGCGCAACCTGCGCAATCGTCGGCACCTCGAGCACCTACACGCTCGCCTCCTCGGATCTCGGGCGGCAGATCAAGCTGACGGTGACCGCCACCAACGCGGCCGGCGCAGTGTCTGCACTTGCTCCGCTGACCGCCGCGGTTCAGGCGGCGCCGCCAGCAGGTGGCGGTGGCGGAGGCGGTGGCGGCGGGGGCGGTGGTGGCGGTGGCACCTCGGTTCCCGATCTGAGCGTGACGGTCGTGCCGAAGCTGCCTTCACTTGCCCCGGGTGACGCCGACGAGTTGATCGTCTATGTCAAGAACGCGGGCGGGGCCGGTTCGCTGCAGACGCATCTGAAGGTGCAGTTGCCGGCCGGGATCGCGCTGCTTGGGCCGCCGTTCTATGAGCGGGGCTCGGGTTGCACGGGCACGGTTGCGATCGACTGTTTCCTCGACTACATCCCGAACGGGGAGACGACTCGGGTGATCCTCGAGGTGCGAGCGACGACCGCGGGCGAGCAGACGATCTCCGTGACCGCTTCGGCAGATCGCGACGCGAACCCGGCCGACAACACGACGACCCTGACCCTGCACGTGGGGACGACAACGGTGACGACACCGACCCCCAGCCCAACACCGGCTCCGCCCGTCAGTTCCGGGAAGACGTTGAACGGTGACGACCGGGCCAACCGCCTGACGGGCACCCCGTTCGCGGACATCTTGAATGGGCGCGGCGGTGCCGACATCCTGAACGGCGGCAAGGGCAACGACATCCTGAACGGCGGCGCCGGCGCCGACATCCTGATCGGCGGCCCGGGCCTGGACATCCTGAGGGGCGGTACCGGCAACGACACGATCCGCGCCCAGGACGGCCAACGCGACACGATCGACTGCGGCACCGGCCGCGACATCGTCTACGCCGACCGCACCGACCGCGTCGCGAAGAACTGCGAACGGATCCACCGGCGCTGATCCTGTCCGGCATTCCCGCCTGGGGGTGAATCCACCTCACCCCCAGGCGCAGCCGGTTCTGCCGTCAGATGCCCGACCGGTACTGTCGAGACGCGGCAGGCAGTCGTCTCACCCGGGAGGCCGTGAGCACGCCGGATGCCGATCCTCGTCCCTACGGACGCCGCGTTTCTCGCGCTGTACATCTCGTTCTTCCTGTTCCTCGGCCATCTCTACCTGTCGCTGATCAACCCGAAAACGAGGCACTCGCTGAACGGGATCACACGCGGCTGGGTCGACGAGGACTGGGCGCGGGCGCACCACGCGAAGTGGGCGGCCCAGGCCCGTAGCGAAGAGCTCTGACTAGAGACGGCGAGCGCCGACGTAACCGGCACCGAAGTCCGACAGCGAGGAGATCTTGACGACGTCGCCGGTCTGGGGCGCGTGCACCACCTGCCCGCCGCCGATGTAGATCCCGACGTGGCTCAATCCGTCGAAGAAGACGAGGTCGCCGGGCTGCAACTGGTCGCGCGAGACCGGCGAGCCGAACCCGTACTGCGCGGCGGCGTAGTGGGGGAGGAGGATGCCGAGCTGGGCGTAGACGTACATCACGAGCCCGGAGCAATCGAAGCCGGCCGGCGAGGCGCCGCCCCAGGCGTACGGAATGCCGAGGTACTTCATCGCGATCGTCGCGGCTTCCGGATGCCCGGCTGGGAGGTTCGCGGGCGCAGCGGCCGTCGTTGCAGACTGCGTAGGAGCCAGCGGGGCTGTCGTCGTCGGCGTCGCTGTCGTGCCCGGGGTGGGAGCGGTCGGCGCAACCGGCGCCGGCTCAGCTGCGCGCTCAGCAGCGGCGGCCCGCGCAGCTGCTTGTTGGCGGAGTAGCGCCTGCTGCTGCGCGAGGCGCGCGCGAGCCTGCGCGGCGAGCGCCGCCTGCCGGCGCGCCTCCTGCGCCTTCAGCGTCGCGACCTGGGACTGGATCGAGGAGAGCAATTGCCGCCGCTGGGCCAGCATGGATCCGATCTGCCGCCGCTGCGAGTCCAGCTGGCCGACCGCGACAGCGCGCCTGTGCTCGGTTGCGCGAGTGCTCCGCTCCGCCTTGGCGGCTCGGCTGCGCGCGGCTGTTGCCTCCACGGCGAGCCGGTGATCGGACGCCGAGATTGCCTGGGCGGCATCGAGCCTGCCGATCAGGTCGGAGAACGTCGAGCTGCCGAGGAGGATCGAGATCGTCGTCGGCTCGTCCGAGCTTTCGTAGAGGGCGATCAGCCGCGCCTGGACGCGTGCGAGCGCGATCCGCTCCTGCACTTTTGCGGCGTGCAGCAGACGGCGATCCGTCGCGAGCTGACGTCGTGTCCTCGCGAGCTCGTATTGCGCCCCGTGCCATGACTCGACGGTGCGTCCGAACTGCAGGTCGAGCGCGTTCACCTGTTGCAGCACCCGTTGTGCCTGGGCAGCCTTGGCGTCGATCTGTTCCCTGGGGGACGCGGCGAACGGGTCGCCGACGAGCACGGTGGCTGCGAGCAGCGCCGCGGCGCACACGACTATGACCCTCGGAAAATGCATCGAAGGCATCGGCCTTCGTTCCGAGCATGGCGAGTCCTTTGGCGCTTTACAGAGGGCTATGCCACTTCGCTGCGGGCGGCCTCGACCGCACGCGCGATCTCCGCCTCGGAATGCCCGGCGCGCACCATCGACTCGATCATCATGAGGTAGTGACGCCGCTCGTGCGCGTCGCGGTCAGCGCGATCCGCGAGGGCGCCGGAAACGGTCTCGACGAGCTCAGCGCGGCTGAACGGCTTCAGCACGTGGCCGACCGCCCCCGCAGCGACGGCACGCTGCACGAAGTCGCCCTCGCGGTGTCCTGTCAACGCGACGACAGGCACATCGCGCTCGTCGAGGATGCGGCGTGTCGCCTCGACACCGTCGAGGTTCGGCAGGCCGAGGTCGATCAGAACGAGGTCGGGCTTGTGCTCGCGTGCGAGGTCGACGGCTTCGACACCGTCGCGTGCGTCCGGAACGACCTCGAATCCGGCGTCCTCGAGCATCAGGCGCAGGTCGGCGCGCACGACCGGGTTGTCGTCGACCGTGAGAATGCGGGCTGTCGTAAGGGCTGGCAAATAGACCTCCTGCTTCGGGAACAAAAAAGACCCCAGGCATTCGCCCGGGGTCGACAGAGACCGTCGGTTGCGCCACTTCGTGCAACCGCTATCGAAAGTAGCAGCCGCTGCAGCCGTGATGACGACTAGTGAACGGTGAAGACGTCGCTGTCCGACGACGCGAGATACGTCCCGCCGGGCCCGTAGAGCGCGAAATGGATCAGGTAGTCCGTCGGCGTCGGCTTCGCAAAGCGGATCGTGACGTCGTGGCTGTCGACCGAGGCGGTCGTCGTGTACTTCGCTGCCAGACGCTCGGACTCCGACGCGCGGACACCCGAGACTGCATCGACGAGGCCCCAGCGCAGCGTGAGGTGCTCACCCGGCTTACCGCCTTCGGTCACCTTCACTGTCCCGACGACCGATTTGCCCTCGACCGTTGCCGAGGCGTGCTCCACCTTCGTCACGAGGTTGCCACCGCCGGACGATCCCTGGGAGGCGTTCGAGCCGCTTCCGCTTCCGCCGCAGCCCGCGACGAACGCGAGCAGTGCGCACAGGACGATGACCCGAGTTCCCACATTCCCAAGCCTAGCCATGAATGCGCAGATGAAGGGTTCGTAAGCACTCCGTAAGCGTCCGCGATTTCGACCTCTGAGAACGGCCTTACCGGGGACCACTAACGGATGAACCCAATCAAGGAGAACCCCATGCGCAAGCACAAGATCGGGCTGCGTCGGCTCGTGCCGCTCGCGGTCATGATCGTCGCCTGCGGGGTCGCAGGCACAGTGGCGTTCGCGCGTTCCGCCGCAACGCCCCAGAACACCTCTCTCCCACAGGTCAGCGGGACGGCCAAGGAAGGCGAGACGCTCACCGCCTCCAACGGGACATGGAGCAACACGCCGACGTCGTATGCCTATCAATGGCGCCGTTGCGCGTCCGACGGCCGGGCCTGTGGCGACATCACGGGCGCGACCAAGCAGACGTATGCGGTCGTGGCGGCCGACGTCGGTCGCACGCTGCGGATCGTCGTCACCGCCTCGAACGCAGACGGGAACGCTTCGGCGACCTCCGGGGCGACTGACGTCGTCGACTCGAAGTCCGGTCCCACCAACTCCGTGAAGCCCGCGGTCAGCGGCACGGCCACGGTCGGGCAAGAGCTCCGGGTCTCGCGTGGCACCTGGTCACCGGCGCCCAGCTCGTACGGGTACCAGTGGCAGCGCTGCAGCTCGACGGGCACCGACTGCCTCAACGTTGACGGAGCGACGTCGTCGGTCTACGGCGTCCGGTCTGCTGATGTCGACCATCGCCTACGTGCGCTCGTGACCGCTCGCACGTCCGCCGGCCGCTCGACCGTCGCGTCGACTCCGTCGAGTGTCGTGCTCGACAACTCGACCACGACCACATCCACGACGACCGTTCGGGGCAACAAGGCACCGACGATCACCTTCATCTCGCTTCGCCGGGTCGGTGTGCGCGTCTTTGCCCGCTTCCGCGTCTGCGACGACGGCCTCGGCCGTATCACCGTGATCGAGCGTGACAACAAGGCAAGGGCCTTGTCGTATCAGCGCCGCTTCCGGATTACCCGGACGGCGTCGTGCGGCACGTACACGCGCAACTGGATCCCGGCACCACGGTTCCGCACGAGGGGTCGCTACGTCGTAACCCTGCGCGCGGTCGACACGTCGAACGCGCTCAGCCGCATCGTCAGCCGCTCGCTCGTCAAGCGCTAGCGGTCGGTCGCCAACTCCTCGAGGAGCGTGTCGACGCGACGCTTGATCTCGTCGCGTATGACACGCACCTCGGCGAGTGGCAGTCCCATCGGGTCGGGCAAGTGCCAGTTCTCATTGCGCTTGCCCGGCAGGACGGGACAGACGCCGTCGCACGCCGCGACCACGACGTCGGCCCAGTCCATCAGCGCCTCGTCGAGCTTGCGCGGTACGTGGTCGGAGGCGTCGACGCCGAGCTCCGCCAAGACGGCAACAGCTTCGGGGTGCACTTCGCGACCCGGTGCCGCTCCCGCCGAACGCGCTTCGTGCTCGGCGCCTGCGGCCTTACGGAACAGGCGCTCGGCGATCACCGAGCGCCCCTGGTTGCCGACGCACACGAAGAGGACGTGCGTCACGCCTTGACGGCCTTCACGATCGCGCCGTGCATCCCATCGGCGACCTCGTGCGTGAACTCCACGCTGATGTCGTCGAAGCCTGCCGCGCGGAGGCCGTCCGTGTACTCCGAGGTCGAGAGCGCACCGGCGATGCAGCCGACGTAACTTCCGCGCTCGGCGCGCTGCTCGGGCTCGAGCCGGTCCTCGGCGACGACATCGCTGATTCCGATCCGCCCGCCCGGCCTCAGGACGCGGCCGATCTCCCGGAGCACCGACGGCTTGTCGGTCGAGAGGTTGATCACGCAGTTCGAGATCACGACGTCGACGCTCGCATCAGGGAGGGGGATCTCCTCGATCAGCCCCTGCAGGAACGTGACGTTCGCGATCTTCGCCTCGGCGGCGTTGCGGCGGGCCAAGTCGAGCATCTCCTCGGTCATGTCGAGCCCGTAGGCGTGACCCGTAGGTCCTACGCGCCTGGCGGAGAGAATCACGTCGATCCCGCCGCCGGAGCCCAGGTCGAGAACGGTTTCGCCGTCGCGCAGGTCGGCAACGGCCGTCGGGTTCCCACAGCCGAGTGAGGCGAGCACCGCGGCATCCGGCAGTTCGGCGCGCTGGGAGATGTCGTAGAGGCTGGACCCGAACTCACCGTCCGAGCAGCAGCCTCCGTCGCCGCAGCCGCAGCCCGCGCCGGTCGCCGCCTCGGCGTACTTCTGCCGTACCTCTTCGCGCACGGTGTCCGTCGTCGCCATCAGCAGCACGCCTCCTTCAGGTCGGCGACCGCAGCGAGCTTCGCCACCGCGGTGCGCTTGAGCGAGTAATAGGCCCACTTGCCCCGCTGCTCGCGCTCGAGCAGGCCGGCATCGTGGAGCTTCTTCAAGTGATGGGAGACCGTCGGCTGTGCGAGGCCCAGGCCGTCGGTCAGGTCGCAGCCGCAGACCTCACCGCCCGCGGTCGCGAGCATGTTGACGATCCGTACGCGGGCCGGGTCGCCGAGCGCGCGGAAGAGCGCCGCCGTCCCTTCGGCCTCCTCGTCCGAGAGCGTGGGGGCCGCGAGCGGCGCGCAACACGCGATCGGCTCGGCAAGGGACATCTAGAACCTCGGCCCTTGCTGCGCGGCCTTGAACAGTGCGTCATCACGCAGTTGGGCGGCGCGGCACAGGTTGTCGCAGACCGTCGTCACCTTCTTCTTCCCGAACATCCGTGCCTCCTTCGTATCGACGAACGTCAATATATCGACAATCATCGATGTGTCAAGAGCTCATGCAAGGTTCCGAGCCGCAGGGCGTCTCAGACGTGTAGCCACCCTCTCAAGGAGTCCTCATGAAACGTCTCGTCATCCTGCTCGGTGTCTCCGTAGCGCTGGTTGCGCCATCAGCGGCGCTTGCGAGCGGTGTCGTCGTGAAGGTGCAGCGCGCGACGCACCTTGTGGCAGTCACGAACGGCAAGGCCAAGGTCTCGCTCGTGCACACCGGGGCGAGGCTGCACGTCGGTCAGCGCGTCGCGGTGACCGGGCGCATGCTCCGCAACGGCACGGTTGCCGCGTCCTCGATCCGCGTCGTCGGCCGTGTGCACACGCTGCACTTCCGCGGCCTGCTACTCAAGACGAGCGGCGCACGGATGGTGTTGTCGGCCGGTGGGGCGGTCATCTCCGTCAAGCGCGGAGCCGCTCGTACGACGTCGTCGGCGACTGACGCGGGGCCGCAGCCGGGTGCGATCGTCGACGTGACTGCGACAGTCGGCGCTGGCGACGAGCTCGACGAGGACGATGTCGACGTCGTCTCCGCCAACGCCCCCGGCGGGGCGATCGAAGGCACGCTGACGATCGGCACGGGCAAGATCACCGTCGTCTCCGAGCACCTGGCGCTCGTCCTCAACGTTCCCGCGGGCTTCGACCTGTCCAAGTTCGCGAACGGCGATGAGGTCCTCGCGAAGTTCACGCAGGGAGCCGACGGCACGCTGACGCTCACCGCCCTCTCAGGTGACGACAACGCGCAGGAGGCAGACCACGAAAACGGGGACGACGACGGCGGCGACCACAGTGGCCCCGGAGCCGGCGGAGGCGACGACGACTAGCCGAATCCGGGCCTCCGCTCAGCTCGTACAGGCCGATATGAGCCCGCTTTTCTTCAAGCGACTCACTGATGAGAGTCTCGGCAGCCGCCTCGCCTCCGGTGAGGCGGCTGCATTCGACGAGCTGTACCGCCGTTACGCCCATCGTCTCGCCGCGTATGGGTCGCACCTCCTCGGCGACGCCGCCTCCGGCGACGATGTCGCCCAGGCGACGATGCTGAAGGTGTATGCCGCGCTCCGAAGCGGGCGGGTGCCTGACCGCGTGAAGCCCTGGCTGTTTCGCATCGCGCACAACACGGCAATCGATCTCGTCGTGCGCCGACGCGAGCTGCCGTCGGAGCACCTTCCGGAGACCGCCTCGGACGACCCCGAGCCGTTCGCGGGTGTCCTTGTCGAGGCGCTCGCCATGCTCCCCGATCGCCAGCGTCGGGTCTATCTCCTGCGTGAGGTGCATGGATTGCGAATCGACGAGACGGCTGCCGAGCTCGGGCTCACCGCATCGCAGGTGGAGCAGTCGTTGTTCGCTGCTCGCAACCGTCTCGCAGAGCAGCTCGTCTTCGGGGACCGGCTGGACTGCGTCACGGTGCAGCGCCTTGCCGGCGGGCCGTTGGATGCACCCGAGCGTCGAGCGCTCAAGACGCACCTGCGTAGCTGCGGCGAGTGCCGACAAGCCTTCGGTCTACGGGGGCGTGCGCTCACGCTGTTTCCGAGCGCATGGGGACTCGAGTGGCTGCGTGGCGTGGGCGCTGGGCTGGTGGGCGGTGGCGCGCCTGTGGCTGCGAAGGTCGGAGCGATCGTTGCCACCGCGACAGTTGCCGCCGGCGTGCCGGTCGCAGTCGAGCGCTCGACCATGCACCACGCTCACCGCCCGTCGCTACAGCTCGTCGATCCGGCGACCGCAGCTCGGCCGCGCGCGTCCGTGGCGGCGACGCATGCCGCGACAGTTGACGTCGTCAGTCGACGCAGCGAATCGAGCTCGCACGGCGAGCCTCGGAAGAGTGGAGAGGGCGGCGCCGAGGTCTCCAGGGAGACGGAGACGAGGGGCGGTGGCTCGGGAGATTCGGAGCCCACGAGCGGGAGCTCTCACGACGGCGGCACGCGCACGAGCGGCTCCGGCGACGATCACACAGCGGCCGTCACCGGCGGGTCGGGAACGCTGAGCGGCTCCGGCGGGAGTGGTTCGACCGATGGCCGCCGCGAGACGAGTGGAACGAGCGGGACGAGCGGGAGCGATGGCGGCGGCTCCGAGACGACCGAGACCACGCTCCTCCAGTCAGCCGGTGGGAGTGACGGCTCGACGTCGAACGACGGCGGCTCGTCGGGCTCGGGGGACACCTCCTCCACGTCGGGGTCGGACGACCACTCGGGCGGTTCGACGACCACAACGTCGTCGACGACAACCTCGCTCGATGGCTCGTCTGTGCCGGCTCCTCCGGCGGTCACGACCACCGACGGCTAGGTTCGGGCCCCGCTCGGTCGTCGCGTCGCGGGCTAGCCGACGGGCTGCTCGACGCGGTTCTTCCGCGCAGCGAGCATCTCGGCCAGGATCTCGAGCGCGACCTCGGCCGGCGTTTCGCCTCCGAGGTCGAGGCCGACGGGGCCGCGCACCTGGTCGAGCAGGTCACCGAGGTGCTCACGGCGCTTCTCCTGGGCACGCCGCGAACCAAGCGCGCCGACATAGAACGCGCCTCCTTCGACGGCGCGCTTCAGCGCCGGAATATCGAGGCGCTCCTCGTGGACGAGGGAAACGAGTGCCGTGTCGGCGTCGATGTCGACGTCTTCGGGCCACGCGACGACGAGCTCGTCGGCGCTCGGCACGCGTTCGCGCGTTGCGAGCCCCGCGCGTGGGTCGACGACGACCGTGTGCCAGCCGAGCGGCTTCGCGAGCGCGCAGAGCGCTTCGGCGATGTCACCCGCACCGACCGCGACGAGCCGCGGTGGCGGAGTGACGGCTTCCGCAAAGACCTCACCTCGCAGCTCCGTGCGTGTCGGCGTGTCGTCGTGCCAGCGGTCGCCCGCCTTGTCGCCGCTCACGACCACGTAGCTCGTCCCGCGCTCGATCGGCGGAGCCCCGGCGAACGGCTCGACGAACACGTCGATCTCGCCGCCGCACGGTAGGCCGACGCTCCAGGCCTCGTCGTCGGCGATGCCGTATGAGACCATCTCGGGTGGGCTGCCGGCGAGCACGCACTTCGCCCGCTCGGCGACGTCGGCTTCGACGCACCCGCCGGAGACGGATCCGAAGAGCCGGCCCGATGCGGTGACCGCGAGCTTCGAGCCCAGCGGGCGGGGCGCGCTACGCCGCGTCGCCACGACCGTCGCGAGCGCGACCTCCTCGCCCTCGGCGCGCCACTCCTCTGCCTTGGCCAGGACCTCGTCCATCTACCCTCATGTTAGATGGACGCGCTAGACGACTTGCTGACGCGGGTGGACGCCGGCGAGCTCGGGGATCCACTGCCCGTCCTCGCCTACATCGCCGGGCAGTCCGTGGAGATCGACGACGAGGATCTGAACGGCGGCCGGCGCCGTGCCCTCCTACTCGTCGCAGCGGGGGGCGACCCGCACCGCGACCTGGACATCGACGACCGTGCCGTCAAGGCGCTCGCGGCCGACCTCTATACCGACGAGCGGCGTGAGCAGCTCGGACGCAGCATCGATGCGCTCGTTCTGCAAGTGCGCGAGCGGCCGGTGGCCCGCGAGGCGGCGCTTTTTCTCGCCGCGGACGTCGACCTCGCGTGGCGACTCTTCTCGCTCTCGCTGCTCGCAGAGGAGCTCGCGGGATGACGCCGGCGGTCGAGGCCGCGAAACGCGCTGGGATCACGTTCGAGCTGCACGAGTACGAGGGTGTGGAGGTGGGGGACGGCGACTACGCGACGGCGGTGGCCACAGCGCTCGACCGCCCGCCGGGGCAGCTCTACAAGACGCTCGTCGCGAAGGTCGAAGGCGAGCTCGCCGTGTTCATCATCCCGGCTGACCAGCAGCTCGACCTGCGCGCCGTCGGCAAGCGCGCCGAGCTTGCCGCGAAGGCCGAGGCCGAGCGCGCGACGGGGTACGTCGTCGGCGGGATCAGCCCACTGGGCCAGCGCAAGCGGTTGCCGGCGACGGTCGACGCCTCGGTCTACGAGTGGGAGACGATTCTCGTCAGCGCGGGTCGGCGCGGCCTGCAGATCGAGCTGGCGCCGTCGGATCTGATCGCGCTCACGGGCGCGAAGGTCGGCGAGCTCACCCGCCAGTAGCCGTCGTTCCCCACCAGAAGCTGGCGGCGATCACGACGTAGAAGCCAACGAGCACGACCCCTTCCTGCCAGGTCGACTCGCCGTCGTTGACGATCAACGCACCGAGGATCCCGGCGATCAGCAGCACGAGCGCGAGCAGAACCGGGAAGACGAGCGTCAGGTGCGTGTTGAAGAGGAGCGACGCGAACACGATTGCCGGTGTCAGCGCGAGCGCGACCTGGAGCGACGAGTTGAGGATGATCGAGATCGCGAAGTCCGCCCGGTTGCGCAGTGCGAGCTGGACGCCGACGACGTTTTCGACGGCGTTCCCGGCGATCGCGACGATCACGAGGCCGGCGAACTGCTCGCTCATGTGCAGGGAGTGGATCGCGGGGGTCAGCGAGGTGACGAACCAGTCCGATGTGAGTGCCGCTCCTGCCGCCGCGGCCGCAAGCACGCCCCAAGTCGTCGCCGTTGACCAGCGGGCAGCGACGTGCTCCTCCTCGCCGGTCGACTTGAGGAACGCCGGCACGGTGACCACGAAGACGACAAGGAGAACGCCCGCGCAGATCAAGGAGAGCGCTTCGGAGTGCGCGGCCGCGGGTGTGTGGAAGTGGCTCGCCAGGGATGGCAACGCCATCGTGGCCGCGGCGAGCACGAGCAGCGTCGAGATCGTGCGGGCGCGGTTGGAGTCGAACCGTTGCACACCGTTCTTCAGTCCGCCGAAGAGAAACGCGAGCCCGAGCACCAGGATGCTGTTGGCGAGGATCGACCCGACGAGCGCCGCCTGGACGACCTCGACGAGCCCCTTGTTCAGGGCGAAGAGGGCGATGAAGAGCTCCGGCAGGTTGCCAAGGCCGGACTGGACGACCCCGGCTGCGCCTGACCCGAGCCGGGCCCCGAGTTGCTCCGTGGCATGCCCCACCATCCGCGCCAGCGCCGCCAGGGCGACCGCCGTGAGGACGAAGGTCGGGACGTCACCGAGGGCGAAATGGCCGACAGCGGCGACCGCGACAAGGGCGAGCGTCACCCCGAGCTCCATGAGTTCGCGGCGGTTCACGCACACGACGCTAACAACCCGTTACTCGAATGGGGGGTGCTGAGCCACTGTCGTGCAGCCGAAATTCATCTCGTCAGGTCCGGAATGCGGTCTCCAGAGAGGAATTTCTCGTTGCGCACTTTTGCCTTGCTCGCTGTCATGCTCGTTGCCGCCGTCGCGTCGTCGGCGGCTTCGGCGTCCGAGCTCATCGATCGCAACGCCACCGGCGTCAAGCTCGCCGTGAAC
>Ga0207657_10006317_pt1 | contig 12312 bp, 11 predicted proteins | sample KBSC33metaG_FD_184316 | JGI IMG/M metagenome (GOLD analysis project Ga0207657, IMG submission 184316) | Corn rhizosphere microbial communities from Kellogg Biological Station, Michigan, USA - KBS C3-3 metaG (SPAdes) (version 2) | ecosystem: Host-associated > Plants > Roots > Rhizosphere > Soil ...
CAAGGTCACCGTGGGTGGGAAGTAGAAGAAGCGACCGAGAAGGGAGACCCGCGATGTCCGTACTGATCAAGGGCGGCCGTATCGTCACGGCGGCCGACGACTACGTCGGCGACGTCTTCGTCGACGGCGAGCGGATCTCCCTGCTCGGCGAGTCACTCGACGTGACCGCCGACACGGTCATCGACGCGACCGGGAAGCTCGTGCTTCCCGGTCTCGTCGACCCGCACACGCACCTCGACATGCCGTTCGGCGGCACGACGACGATCGACGACGTCACGTCGGGTCACACGGCCGCCGCGTTCGGCGGCACGACCTGCCACGTCGACTTCTGCATCCAGGGGCAGGGCCAGAGCTTCGCCGACGCGCTCTCGGACTGGCACGCCAAGCGCGACGGCAAGGCGATCATCGACATGGGCTACCACATCGCCGTGACCGACCTCTCCGAGCCGGGTCGCCTCGAGGAGCTCGCGACGTTGCCCGACCGGGGGGTGACGTCCTACAAGCTCTTCATGGCCTACAAGGGCGCGCTGATGGTCGACGACGAGACGCTTTTCCGCACGATGGAGGTGGCCGCGAAAACCGGCGCGCTCGTGATGGTGCACGCCGAGAACGGCGACGCCATCGACGTGCTCGTCAAGGAGGCGCTCGCCGCCGGCAACACGGCGCCCGTCTACCACGCGCTGACGCGACCGCCCGAGACCGAGGGCGAAGCGACCAACCGGGCGATCCAGCTCGCGCGCGTCGCGGGCTGCCCGCTGTACGTCGTCCACGTCTCGTGCAAGGAGTCGGTCGAGCCGATCATGCTCGCCCGCGAGAAGGGCTGGGACGTCTGGGGCGAGACGTGCACGCAGTACTTCTTTATCGACACCACGTTCCTCGAGCGGCCGGACTTCGAGGGCGCCAAGTACGTCTACACGCCGCCGCCGCGCGACAAGGCGAACCAGGACGCGCTCTGGAACGCCGTGCGGACGGACGTCCTCTCGGCGATCTCGACCGACCATTGCGCGTTCCTCTGGGACGGGCAGAAGTCGATGGGCCGCGACGACTTCTCGAAGATCCCGAACGGCGGGCCGGGCCTCGAGAACCGCCTCCACATGATCCACCACTTCGGCGTCGGCGAGGGCCGGATCACGCTCAACCGGATGGTCGAGCTCCTGTGCACGAACCCCGCCAAGCTGTTCGGCCTCTACCCGCGCAAGGGCACGATCGCCCCCGGCTCGGACGCCGACCTCGTGATCTTCGACCCCTCCAAGCGGAAGACGATCACCGTCGCCGACCAGCACTCGAAGACGGACTACAACCTCTACGAGGGCACCGAGGTGTCGGGCGACGTCGACACCGTCCTCGTCCGCGGCACCGTCGTCGTCGACGACGGCGAGCTCAAGGTCGAGCCGGGCTTCGGCGAGTTCGTCGAGCGGGCGAAGTTCGGCGAGGAGCTGCACCCGGCTGCTGCGACGGCGTGAGGCTGCGCCCCCGGTGTCCGACTTCAGTCGGACACCTCCGTCCGGGCAGCGCGTTTCGGCGGGCGGAGGTGTCGGACTGAAGTCCGACACCGGTTACACCCGCGCCTTCGACGAGGCGAGGCGACTCGGTCACCACTGGGTCGGCGAGGAGCACCTGCTGCTCGCGTTGTCGCGCCAGGACGGTCGTACGGGGGAGGCGCTCCGCGCCGCGGGCGCGACGCCGGAGCGTCTCGAGCAGTCGATCGTCGCAGGGGTCGAGCGCTCCGACCCGCCGGCCGAGCGCGGCGTAGCCGGCTCGCCGTCCCCGACGCCGGCGATGTACTCGACGCTGGGCCGGGCCGACGGCCTCGCACTCGCGCGCGGCGAGGCGTCGGCCTCTGGCGACCTCCTGGCGGCGCTGCTCTGGCACGCAGGCCTCGGCTCCTGGCTCCTCCATCGCCTCGGCGTCGACCGCTTCGCGCTCGCGACTCGCCTCGCCGTTGCTGGGTTTGCGACACCTCCTGGCGAGCCAGAGCCGCTCGACCTCCGCCCGAGGAAGCGTGTCGACGTGCCGTACGAGCATCTGATGGAGATCGTTGCCGCGATGCCCTCCCGCCTACCGGAGGGCGCTCCGTTCGGCTTCAACTTCCACGACGAGGCGCGCCGCGCGTGGATCGTGGTGGGCGAGGACGTCGACGTCGAGCAGCTGGTGTCCGACTTCAGTCGGACACCTCCGCAAGCGGTTCCGGAGGAGCAGATGTCGGACCGAGGACCGACACCGGGCGCCTGACGACGCCGCTACGGCACGAGCACGAGCTTCGTGCCGCCGGCGCCCTCGGCCTGGCGCTGCCACGCGGACGCGACGTCGTCGAGCGGGATCCGGTCCACGTCGAAGGCGATCTCGCCGGCGGTCACGTGCCCGACGAGGCGGTGGTAGTGCTCGGTGAGCTCGTCCTCGGGCACGGCGAAGTTCGTGTGGCCCAGGATCGAGAGGTTCTTGAACCGCACCGCGGCCGATGCCAGCTCGGCGGTCGCGCCTGCCGACTGGCCGAGGTTGACGATCGTCGCGCGCGGGACCGCGGCCTGGATCGCTGCGGCGACCGGTGCCCCCCAGACAGGGTCGAACACGTAGCTCGGCCCCTCGCCCCCGAACGCGTCCTTGAATGCCGCGACGAGATCGTCGGCGTCGAGCCGGATAGTCGCGTCGGCGCCTACCGAAGCCGCCCGCTCGAGGCCCTCGGCGCTCCGCCCGGCGGCGACGACCCGCGCCGCGCCGAGCAGCTTCGCCGTCTGCACCGCGACGAGCCCGACCGCGCCGGTCGCGCCGAGCACGAGCACGTTCTCGCCGCCCTGCAACGGCGCCCGCCACGCGAGCGGCAGCCAGCCGGCGAGCCCGGCGATGCCGAGGCCCGCCGCGACAGCGGGATCGGCGCCGTCCGGCACGGAGATCGCCATCGAGTCGCCGATCGCGACCCGTTCGGCCATGGCGCCGTTCGCCGTGCGGCCGAGGCCGCCGCCGAACACCCACACGACCTTGCCGTCAGCCGTCCGGCCGACTCCCTCGCAGCCCGGGACATACGGAAGCGGCGGATGACCCGTCGCCAGGATGCCCCGGGAGACGGCGAGGTCGATCGGGTTGACAGGCGCTGCGATCACCTCGACGACGTCGTCGCCCGACGGCTCCTCGGTGTCGCCGACCGCCGGCAGCTCCCCGACCACGTGAATCTGCGCCGCCCTCATCGTGCGGACACTCTACGCACCGTCGCTCTCGCCGATTCGGGCACCGGTCTCGGGGTCGAAGAAGTGGAGCTGGGCCACATCCACCTGCACCGCGAGCGGCTGCCGCTCGCGCGCCTCGGTCGTGCGGTCGAGCCGCGCGACGAACACCACACCCTGGCCGCGTGCCCGCTCCGCCGCGAGGCGGGTCTCCTCGTCCTCGGCATCCTCCACGGCAAGCGCCTCCACGACCTCCCGCGTCGCGGCGCGATCGGCGTCCACGTTGAAGCGCACGACCACCTCGGAGCCCATGTCCTCGCGGATGTCGCACACGACCGAGATGACGCGCTCCGAGTCGGTCTCACCCAGCACAGCGGCGTCCTCGATGTCCTCGGGCCGGATCCCGAGCACGATCTTCCGGCCCTCGTAGCCCGACAGGCCCGGATGCCGCTCGAGCGTCGCTGGATCGAGGCGGAGGCGATGGGAGCCGAATGCGGCCCGGACGTCGCCGTCGCTTCGCTCGAGGTCGGCCGTCACGAGGTTCATCGCGGGCGACCCGATGAACTCCGCGACGAACAGGTTGCGCGGCCGGGCGTAGAGCTCCTTCGGGACGGCGACCTGCTGGAGGACGCCGTTCCGCATCACGGCGACCCGGTCGCCCATCGTCAGCGCCTCGGTCTGGTCGTGGGTGACGTAGATCGTCGTCACGCCGAGATCGCGCTGGATGCGGGAGATCTCCGCGCGCATCTCGACGCGCAGCTTCGCGTCGAGGTTCGAGAGCGGCTCGTCCATCAGGAACGCCTGCGGGTTGCGGACGATCGCGCGCCCCATGGCGACTCGCTGCCGCTGCCCGCCCGAGAGCGTCCGTGGCTTCTTGTGCAGCGTGTCCGAGAGGCCGAGGACACGTGCCGCCTCGGTCACGCGTGTGTCGATCTCACGCTGCGGCAGCCCGCGCATCTTGAGCGGGAAGCCCATGTTCTTCGCCGCGTTCATGTGCGGGTAGAGCGCGTAGTTCTGGAAGACCATCGCGATGTCGCGGTCCTTCGGCGGCAGGTCGTTGATCACCTGGCCGTCGAGCACGACCTGCCCCGAGGTGATCGTCTCGAGCCCGGCGATCATCCGGAGGGCGGTCGTCTTGCCGCAGCCCGATGGGCCGACGAAGACGACGAACTCGCCGGTCCCCACCTCGAGGTCGAGGTCGGTGACGGCGTGCGTGCCGTCGGGATAGACCTTCGTAAGGCTTTCGAGCGTGATCTCGGCCACGTCCGTCTCCGGACATAGAATCTACTAGGATCGGCCGGTTCCCATGGAAGCGCACGCTGCGCGCTCGAGACCGGTCGGACGGCGGTGGCGGCATGCTCTCGAGAGCCGCCGCGTCCTCGCGCCGCTCCTCATCGCCCCCGCGGTCGTGTTCATGGCGCTCGTCGTCGGCGTCCCGTTCGTCTGGGCGATCTACCTCAGCTTCACCGACGCGATCGGCGGCTCGCTTTCCGGCCACTGGGTCGGCTTCGACAACTTCACCAACGCCTGGCACGACGAGAACTTCCGGCGCGCGCTCCGCAACACGCTGATCTTCACGCTCGCCTCGCAGGCCATCGTCGTCGTCGGGGCGGCCGTCCTCTCGAACTTCCTCGTCCGCGACTTCCGCGGCAAGTGGATCATCCGCTTCCTCGTCGTGCTGCCCTGGGCGGCCCCGGTCGTGCTCTCGACGATCACCTGGCTCTGGCTCCTCGACTCGCTCTACAGCGTGCTCAACTGGACGCTCGCGCGGCTGCACGTGGATCACGCCCTCGTCTGGCTGCTCGGCGCGGTGCACATCGAGGACGGCGCGCAGGTGCCGCTGCAGTGGCTCGGCCGCCCGAACCTCGCGCTGGTCGCGATCACGCTCGTGCACGCGTGGCGGATCCTGCCCTTCGCCGTCGTCATCTTCATCGCCGGCCGCTCGTCGATCCCGACCGAGGTCGAGGACGCGTCGCGGATCGACGGCGCGACCGGCTTCAAGAAGCTCTGGTACGTCGACCTGCCGCTTCAGCTCCCGATCGCTCTCGTCGCGGTGCTCTTCGGGATCGTGTTCACGGCGGTGGACTTCGCCGTCGTCTACCTCCTCACCCACGGGGGCCCGTTCAACTCCACACAGGTGCTGCCCACCTGGGCCTACGCGGTCGGGATCGACTCGGGATCGCTCGGCGCGGGCGCCGCAATCTCGCTGTTCCTCTTCCCGCTGCTCGTGCTCGTGACGATCCTGATGCTGTTCTTCGCCCGGCGGGCACAGGTGAGCTGATGACGAGGCGGCAGACGATCGTCACCTACCTCGTCGTCGTGCCGTTCGCGATCGTCCTCGGGTTCCCGTTCTTCTTCGCGCTCATCACGATGTTCAAGACGAACCTCGACCTCGCGAACGTCGAGCACTCGCCGTACACCTACAACGACCTCGCGGGGCATCTCCACTGGGACTTCTGGAACTACGCGACGCTCGATCACGTGCGGTTCCTGTTCGAGGAGACCAACTACCCGACGTGGCTCCTGAACACCGCGATCGTCGGCGGCGCCGTCGTCGTCATCACGCTGCTCCTCGCCATGCCCGCCGGGTACGCGCTCGCGCGGCTGGCTGGCGGCTGGGGCCAGGGCGCCGGCGTCGGCATCTTCCTCGTCTACCTGATCCCACCGACGCTCCTCTTCCTGCCGCTCTCGCGACTCGTGTCCCAGCTCGGGCTGAAGGACTCGCTCTGGGCCTTGATCCTCGTCTACCCGTCGTTCACCGTGCCGTTCGCGACCTGGCTCCTGATGGGGTTCTTCAAGACGATCCCGCCCGAGCTCGAGGAGGCGGCGCTGATGGACGGCGCGTCGCGCCTGAAGGCGCTCCGGCTGATCGTGCTTCCCGTCTCGCTCCCCGGGATCCTGACCGTCGTCATCTTCGCCTTCTCGCTCTGTGTGAACGAGTTCATCTACGCGTTCACGTTCATCTCGAGCTCCGAGCAGCGGACGGTCTCCGCGGGCATCCCCAACGACCTGATCCGCGGCGACGTCTTCTTCTGGCAGTCGCTGATGGCGGCGACGCTGATCCCGGCGATCCCGCTCGCGCTCCTCTACAACGCCTTCCTCGACAGGTTCATCAAGGGCTTTACAGGAGGGGCGTTCCGCTAGACAATCGTAAGCCCGAAAGGAGGAGCACTCGTGGCAGACGTAGCCGAAGAAGTCGCATCTGCGAGCTCGGCACTCACCCGCGGAGACCTGCTCAAGCGAGGCAGCGCCGCCGCCTTCGCCGTGAGCATGTTCGGAGGCTTGGCCGAAAGGGCCTTTGCCGCGCCCTACGGCCCCCTGCAGTTCGCCCACAGACAGCTCTCGGGCGAGCTCAAGATCATGACGTGGGCGCATTTCGTCCCCGACTACGACAAGTGGCTCGACGGGACGTACGCGAAGCAGTGGGGCGAGGCGAACGACGTCGAGGTCAAGATCGACCACATCAACAACGCGCTGCTCTACTCGACGGGCGCCGCGGAGGTCGCCGCTCAGAGCGGGCACGACCTGTTCTGGTTCATCTCGCCACCGTCGACGTTCCAGAAGCAGGCGATCCCGGTCACCGACCTCGTCCAGGAGGTGTCGAAGAAGGTCGGCCGGATGACGGCGGTCGCGCGGAAGAGCACGTACAACCCGAAGACGAAGCAGTTCTACGGCTTCCCCGAGGGATACGCGCCGGATCCGGTCCAGTATCGGAAGAGCCTCCTGCAGGAGGCGGGCGTGAGCCTCAAGACGTGGGACGACGTGCGACGGGGAGCACCGAAGCTGAAGCAGATCGGGCACCCGGTCGGCCTCGGCATGTCGAACGAGATCGACTCGAACATGCTGCTCACGTCGCTCCTCTACTGCTACGGCGGCTTCATCCAGGACGAGCAGAACCGGGTCGTCATCGGCCAGGGCAAGAACCGCCAGGGTGCGATCCAGGCACTCCAGGTGATGCGCGAGATCTACCGGAACGGCATGTCGGACGAGGTCTTCGCCTGGACCGCCGCATCGAACAACCAGGCGTTCCTCGCCGGTCGGCTCTCCGTCGCCCTCAACGCGATCTCGATCGCCCGGTCGGCCGAGGACGCGGGAAACCAGGCGCTGTCAGACGACACCTGGCTCGCCTCGATCCCGCGCGGCCCTGCCATGCGCATGGGCAACGAGCACGTGATGGGCACCTACCTGATCTGGAAGTTCGCGAAGAACAAGGAAGCCGCGCAGAAGTACGCCGTCGACCAGATGCTCAACTACCGCGACCACTTCATCCGTTCGAAGTACTACAACTTCCCGCCCTGGACGGGCTCGATCAAGGGCGGGTTCAAGGAGATCCGCAGGATCGCCTCGCAGGATCCGCACAAGCCGAGGGGCAAGTACGCGGTCCTGACGACGATCGCGGAGAAGTACACGACGAACCCCGGCTACCCGGGCAACACGACGCCGGTGATGGACGAGATCTACAACACGTTCCTGATCCCGCAGATGTTCGCCACGGTCGCGCAGGGCAAGTCGACGCCCGCCGAGGCGGTGTCCGCCTTCGCCGCCAGGGCGGCCTCGATCTACCGCAAGTGGCACAACCAGAAGCTCGTCTAGGGCTCGGCGACACGATGCGGGCGGCAGTCGCCGCCCGCACCGTCGCCGCTCAACGCACCGGAAGCCGGCAGAGGCCGGCCGGAGCGCCTACCCCCCGTTGAAAGGGCGCATGAGCGGGTTCATCCCGGAGAAGACGCCGCTCGGATTCGGATACCACGCCCAGACGTGCATCGTGACCAGGTCGGGGTGCCAGAAGTTGAACGCCGACCCCGTTTGCGGGCTCTTCGTGGCGCACGACTCCTGGCTCGCCTGGAACGCGAACGTCCCGTCCTTGTAGTGACACGCCGCTCCGAACGAGCCGTACGTCGCGCCGGGCAGTGGCGTCTTGGCCGGCTTCTTCGGGAACACCCACTCGAAGGCCACGAGCTGCCAGTTCGAGCCCCGCTTGCCGTAGACGAGGATCGGCGGCTTCGTGATGTCGAAGGTCGTGATCTTCGGGTTCATGAAGTGCCAGCCCATGTCCGGGATCATCTGGGTGATGACGCCGTAGCCGTTCCTCTTCGCAAGGGCCAGGTTCGTGGCGTACTTCGCCGTCGCCAGACGGCCGAGCGCGAGCTCCGCGGCGAGCTTCTGCGATGCGGCGGAGCCCGACATGGTCGACATGTCGTGGCGGTGGGCCGGCGCGGCCGCCGTCGCCACCGCGACAGAAGTCGCCGCGGTCGCGAGGGCGAGCGCCAGGATCGTCAGTCTGTGCGTCATGCGTGTCCTCCTTCTCAGCAGGTGACCCGCGGGTTCCAGGCCGCGAAGATCCCGGTCAGCGGGGTCGGGTTCGGCTTCCACACCCACGCGTGCAGCGCGTAGAACGGCGGCAGCCCGAAGCGCGTGCCCGGGTTCGGGTCGAACTCGCGCCCGAAGAGGCTCGGTTTCGATCCGGCGCCGTGCGCGGCCCCCCACGCCGCCTGGAAGACGACGTACTCGACTGCGACGAGCTTCAGGGTGCCGTCGTTGCGACGCTCGTAGACGAGCGCCTCCGGCCTCGTCGGATCGAGCGTGGTGTCGTCGAACGGCGCGGTGGTCGACGGGTCGTCGAGCAGGCCAAGGTTCACCATGTGGACGCCCATTGCACCGGCGGCCGGGTCGTCGAGATTCGCGATGCAGGTGTTGCCGGAGGTGTCCGGCAACTCGAGTGTGTACCCCGCCGCCTTCGCGGTCGCGAGGTCGTGGTAGGCGGCGGTGGCGTCCCGGACGTCCGCCAGCTCGGACTGTCCTCCGGCGGCGGCGTAGCCGGCGACGCCGAGCAGGGGCAGCGCTACGGCGAGCGCGATCAACAGTGTCTTGCGCATGTGTCCTCTCCCTTCAGGCCGCGACGGGCGCGGGGTCGGGGCGGACGATCACCGTGTCGGCGACCTTGACGATCTCGTCCACCGGCAGGTCAGCGATCCTCGCGTGGCGGCGGATCGCCTCCGGGCTCGACGCCCGATAGACGCAGACGGTGCCGACGGAGCCGTCGAGCTCCTCGAGCACGTAGCTGCGGATCCACGCGACGTCGTCGGGCATGCGCTCGCCCTCGGTCGTCGAGCGCTCCGCCGCTGCGGCGAGATCGTCGACCGTCCGCCAGCCGGCGCGGCGCAGGATCACGTACGTCTCCATTCGTCCTCCTCGTGGTCTGTTTCGACCCGTCGAAGGGTGGCGCGAGACGCCGGCGCCCGAATCGGCAGAACTGCCTAGGTTGCGCGGCGCCGCTACCGGTCTTCGAGCAGTCCGAGACGACCGGCCGCCGCAGTCGCCTCGCCCCGCGAGCGCGCGTCGAGCTTGCGCAGGATGGCCGAGACGTGATGATCGACCGTGCGCGGCGAGAGGAACAGCCGCTCCGCGATGTCGGCGTTGCGAAGCCCGTCGGCGACGAGCCCGAGGACCTCGAGCTCCCGCGGCGTCAGCTCCGCCTCGTTCGACCGCGTCGCCGCGCGCGGGCCGCGCGGGACGTCGCGGGCGCCGGACTCCCGCAGCTTTCGCGCCACGACGGTCGCGAGCGGCCGCGCGCCGAGGCGAAGGCACTCGGCATGGGCCTGTCGGAGCGCATCGACGTCGTCGGTGTGCGCGAGCGCGAGCGCGGTCTCGTACGGACAGCTCGCCTCGGCCCACGCGTTCGCCGCCTCCTGCCAGCGGCCGGCGAGGCTCAACGCGTACGGCCCCGAGCCGTCGACGCGGGTGTCGCCTTCGAGCCCAGCGAGCCGTCGCCAGAACCGGAGGCGTGAAGCGGCTGTTGGGTCGCCCAGCTCGGCCGACAGCATCGCCGCGGTCGCGGCGTCGACGTCGCCCATGGCGCGCTCGTACCAGGCGACCTCGGCCCGCGCCGCCGCGAGATCCACGTGCGCGAACTCCTCCTCGCGTGGGACGCCGACCGCGGTGGCGTCGGCCAGTGCTTCTCGCGCTCCCGGGTCGCCGCGCCGCGTCCGCACGAGCGCGAGGACGCACAGTGCCTCGTGGTGTGTCCACGGTGACTCTCGCGGATCGTCCAGCACCGCGTTCGCGTAGCCGGCAGCGTCGTCCCAACGGCCACGGTCGAGCGCCCAGCGGGCGGCGACCGCGAGGACGTTGATGCGCCACAGGTCCTCCGTATGCTCGGTGCAGTACTCGATCGCGTCGTCGATGTAACGCTCGACGAGGTCGTGGCGGTTCCACTCGATGCCGCGGAAGACGAGGCCGTTGAGACCACGCGCTGCGACTTCGTGCTCGCCCTGCCGTCGCGCCGACTCGACCGCCTCCTCGAGCAGGTCGATGCCCTGCTCGAGGTCGCTGCGAGCCTGGATGCCCGCGACGGTCACCCGCGCATGACCCGCGATCGTCTCGTCGCCGAAACGCTCACCGAGCTCGAGCGCACGCCGGGCGTGCTCGAGCGATGCCTCGAGGTCACCGCGGCCCAGAGCCTCGAGAGCCTGCGTGTGGAAGACGTACGCATGCCCGCGCCGTTCAGGGAGGCCAGCTGCGAGCTGCGACGCGCGGAACACCGCCTCGTTCGCTTCACCGTTGTACCCACGGCACCAGAGATAGTCGGTGAGCTCGGTGAGGGCGCGCGCCTCCTCGAGCGGTGCGCCCTGGGCCTGCCTGCACAGGATCGCCTCCCGGATCACCTGAATTGCCTCGGTCTGGTCGTCGGCGAGGTAACACGCTCGGGAACGGCCTTCGAGGAGGTCGGCGCGATCCCCCGGGGAGAGGTCGTCTCCGAAGCGCAGTGCCCGCGCATACTGCGCCGCCGCCTCGCGGTAGGCCCCGCGACGTGCTGCTTCTGCGGCCGCCGCGGGCGCGAACCGGAGCACTGCCTCTCGGTCGGCCGCCTGCTCGGCGTGATGCGCGACCCGTGCGACATCGGACGTGGCGCGCGGCGAGTCGGTGAGCGCAAGCAGCACCGACCGGTGCAACGCAAGACGCCGGGCGGGCGAGATTGACTCCTCGACGGCCACGCGCGCGAGCTCGTGGCGAAAAGCGATGCCGCCATCGTCGGTGCGCAACGCCCCCGAGGCGAGGCATTCGTCGATCGACTCCGATGCCTCGCCCACAACGGCGAGGATCGATCCTGCATCGAGCGAGGGAGGAGCGATGGACACCGCCTCGACGACCGCCGTCGCGTGCGGGCCGAGTCTCGCGACCCGCGCGAGCACGGCGTCTCGGACGGTGGCCGGTACGTCGTCCCCGCCGGCCGCGAGGGCCTCGGTCACGTAGAAGGGGTTGCCGGAGGTCCGTCGATAGAGCGCCGCCGGGTCGACGTCATGGCCCTCGGCCATCCGGGCGACCGCGGCCGCGGAGAGCCGATCGACCTGCAGGCGACGAACACCGTCCGACGTGGCGAGATCTCCGAGCATGACCCGGAGGGGATGGTCTCGCTCGAGCTCGTCGTCGCGGTAGGTCGCGATCACGAGCGTCGGGGTACCGCCGGCCCGCCGACCGAGGACGCGCAACACGTCGAGCGTTGCCTCGTCGGCCCAGTGCATGTCCTCGAGGACGAGCAGCAGCGGCAGGCCGCGTTGCCCGGCTGCGAGCAGGGCCATCGCGATTGTGTGCGCACCAGAGTCGGCATCGACCGCGGCGGCGACTCCCGCAGGGGCGCCTGCCACGATCTCGAGAAACGGGCCGAGCGGCGGTGGAGTGGCGAGCGGATCGCATCCGCCCCACAACCCGATCGCGTCGTGATCGACCTCCTCGAAGAACACCCGTGTCGCCGTGGTCTTGCCAACGCCGGCTTCGCCGCCGACGAGCAGAAGGGTGCCGTGTCCCGCCCGTGCGTCGGCGAACGCCTTCCGCAGTCCTTCGAGCAGCTCGTCGCGCTCGAGGAGCGCGCCGATCCTCGCGGATTCGATGATCGCCATCGTCAGATCCTGACGCGCCGGTCGGTTCTGCGCAATCGCGTTCGTCGTCGGGCGACGGTAGCGGGAGGGCTACGATCGGAGGAGCGAACGAGCGAAGGAGCGTGAAGATGGCCACCGTCGAGGCGAACCCGAACCTCGGAGCCGAGATCGTCGCGGACGCGAAGGAATACGTCCTCTACTCGTGGTCGGTGCAGGACCAGATCAACCCGATCGCGGTCGCCGGCGCGGAGGGCCGTCACTTCTGGGACTACGACGGG
>Ga0207657_10006319_pt1 | contig 12310 bp, 13 predicted proteins | sample KBSC33metaG_FD_184316 | JGI IMG/M metagenome (GOLD analysis project Ga0207657, IMG submission 184316) | Corn rhizosphere microbial communities from Kellogg Biological Station, Michigan, USA - KBS C3-3 metaG (SPAdes) (version 2) | ecosystem: Host-associated > Plants > Roots > Rhizosphere > Soil ...
TGTTCGCGAGCAGGAATCCACCAAGTGGATTCCCGCCGCTCGGATCCCCGCCTGCGGCGGGGCAGATCCCTGAAGGCGCCCGCTATCGCGGTCGCAACCGCCTCGTTCGTCCCGCGGGCGGCCCGGTGTCCGACTGAAGTCGGACACCAGGATCGCGCGCATATCCTCGCGCGATGCGCCGCATCGTCGCGATCACGGGGACGATCGTCTTCCTGGACGCGATGCTGTTCGGGGCAATCATCCCGCTCCTCCCCCACTTCGCCGACCGGTACGACCTGTCGAAGCTCGAGGCGGGGCTGCTGCTCGGGGCCTACGGCGGCGGCGCGCTCGTCGGCGGCATTCCGGGCGGGCTGCTCGTCAGCCGTGTCGGCCCGAAGCGCGGCGTCCTCGCGGGCCTCGTCGTGCTCTCGCTCGCGAGCCTCGCCTTCGCGCTCGCCGGCGGGCCGGTGGCACTCGGACTCGCGCGGTTCGTCCAGGGCTTCTCGAGCGCGACGACCTGGGCCGGCGCACTCGCCTGGGTGGCCGTCAGCGTCGAGCGCGAGCGTCGCGGCCAGGCGCTCGGCACCGTCTTCGGGCTCGCCGTGTTCGGCTTCGTCTGCGGGCCCATGTTCGGCGGCGTCGCCGATCTCGTCGGCATCCGTGCCTCGTTCGTCGGTGTGGCGCTCGTCGCCGCGGCGCTCGCGGCGGCGCTTGCCGTCGTCGGCGCACCCCCACGTGAGCCCGCCCGGCCCGGCGGCGTGGGTCGAGCTCTCCGCGACCGGGCGTTCATCGGCGGGCTCTGGCTCAACACCTTGCCCGCGCTCTTCTTCGGCACCCTCGACGTCCTCGTCCCGCTCCTGTTCGACGATGCCGGCTACGGAGCGCTCGCGATAGCGGCCGTCTTCGTCACCGCAGGCGCCGTCGAGGTCGTCGTGAACCCCGTCGTCGGCCGGATCTCCGATCGCCGCGGCCGTCTCCTCCCTGTCCGCGTCGCCCTTGCGGCGTCGATCGCGGTCGCCATCGCCTTCGCGCTTGCGACGGAGCCCCGCGTCGTCGCCGTGCTCGTCGTCGCGGCGTCGGTCACGTTCGGCGGCTTCTACACGCCGGGGATGGCGCTCGTCTCCGACCGCGCCGATCGGGCCGGCCTCTCCCAGGGCATCGGCTTCGGCGTGACGAACACCGCGTGGGCCGTCGGCGCCCTCATCGGCCCCGCCCTCGGGGGCGCGCTGGCTGACGTCTTCGGCGACCCGGTTCCCTACCTCCTCGCGGCGGCCCTCTGCGCCGTCACGCTCCTCGCCGCTCGACGCGGCGCGGCCGTGCCGCGGCCGACGTGACTCAGACCGCTGCGGGGCAGCGCTCGAGCGCCCAGCCCGCGTCGAGGGGCCGCAGCCGGTAATCGCGGCCGTTGACGAGCGCGTAGTCGCGCCGCCGCGGGTCCATCGGCAGGCGTGACTCGACGGGGTACCAGCGGTTGTGCCGCACGATCAGGTCGTTGACCTCGTCGAAGCTCCAGCGGGTCACGACCTCGCGCCAGGCGTCGTCGAACCGCTCGGGAGGCACCTCCGAGGCGAGGCGGCGCCGCTCCTCCTCGAGCGCCCGCTCGTGCGCGTCGGTCATCGCCTCGATCTCCCGCAGCCGGGTCATGTACGGCAACGGGCCGCCCAGCGACGCGAGATAGCCCTCCGCGGTGGAACGGAAGTTCCGCAGGCGGAGCGGCAACGGCTTCGAGCGCAACGGGCTCGAGCGCAGGTCCTCCTCGAGCTCGCCGAGCTGGCGCCGCTCACGTGCGCTCTGCGGACGCGGCGCGTCCTCGCGAAGGATCGCCTCCCGCTCTTCGGGCCTCACGCCTCCAGTACAGCAGACCCCTCGCGACGGGCCGTACGGTCGAGCCCCGCAAGCGCGAGGCCGCCGAAGGCCGCGGCGACGACTCCGATGGCGGCGAACATCGCCCACGTTGCCTCGTCGCCGAAGCTGTTGCGCATCTGAAGCCCGATCATCGGCGCGAGCGCGAACCCGATCGCGGGTGCGCTGCCGAACGCGCCCATGTAGGCGCCACGGATGTCCGCCGGGGCGAGCTCGGCCACGACCGCCTGGGACGTCGGCACCCAGAGCATCTCCCCGACGACGAACACAACGATGACGAACAGGATCGCCGCGAGGCTGTGCGTCCAGACGAGGAGCAGGAAGGGAAGCCCCATCACCAGGAGCGCCACGACGAGCTTCGGCGCCGCGGGCAGCGGCATCGTGAGGCGCGTGAGCCGCACCTGGAAGAGGGCGACGAGCAGCGGGTTGACCCACACGAGGAAGCCCCAGGCCGCCGGCTGGTAGCCGTAGCCGTCGACGAGCGACACCGGGAGCACCACCTCGTACGCGACGTAGGTCAGCCAGGCGAAGACCGCGGAGCCGAGGAAGAGCAGGAAGCGCCTGTCGGCGAGGATCACACCGAGCGAGCCGTGCTCCGGCGGGCCGTCGGGGGCGAACTCTCCCCTGTGGGGCAGGTACAGGTACGCGACCACCCACGCCGTCGCCGACATGACCGCGACGCACGGAAAGAGCGCAGGCCAGGACCCGAGCACGAGCAAGAGACCGCCGACGGGGGGCCCGACGACGACGCCCATGTTGGCCGCCACGCGGACCGACGCGTAGGCCGCCTGGCGGCGCTCCGGCGCGACGAGATCCGCGACCATCGCCTGGCCGACCGAGCCGCCGAGCGCGCCGAAGACGCCCGCGAACGCGAGCGCGGTCAGCCCGGCCCACTTCGCGTCGGAGAGCGCGAAGAGGAGCAGCGGGTACCCGACCATCACGCCGTTCCCGATCAGGATCACCCGCCGGCGGCCGATCCGGTCGGACAGATAGCCGCCTGCGAAGCCGCTCAGGGCAGAGAACACGGCGCCGACGAGCAGCGCAAACGGCAGCGCCGCCTTCGCGCCGAGCTCCTCGACGGCCCAGATCGACATGAACGTCCACATCGCCGAGCCCGCGGCGCTGCCGATCAAGGTCACGCCCAGCACCGGCCGCAGAGCAGGGTCGAGATCGTCGCCCCAGACGAGGCGCATCACGTGGCGGACGGCGCGCACGACGCCTCACGCTAGCCACGGCCGAGCGCCGCGGAGTGCGGCTTCCCGTACCCGTGCTAGCGGCCGAGCAGACGTGCGAGAAAGCCGGGCCGGTCGGCGTCCGGGAGCTCGTCTCCCTCGTCCGACTGCGGCTCGGTCACGGGCTCCTCGAGTGCCGTGACGACCTGGGGGACCGCCTGTTCGTTCTGGTCCGCGATCACGTCCGCCGGGCGTGGCTCGGGCTCGTCGTCGCGCGGTGCAAGCGTCGCCGCCACACCACGATCGCGGAGCCGCTGGAAGTCGCCGCGGATCGCCGCGGACATCTCGTCCTTGTGACTCTGATCCTTCACCCGCCGGGCTGATTCCCTGCGGGCTCGCCGACTCCTTCCTCGCGGTGTTTCGGGCCGAGCCAGCGCCACGCCGCCATCGTCGCGAGCCCGAGGAGCAGCGTCGGCACCACGGTGAAGGCCCGGTAGATGAGCACGGCCGCGACCACCTCCGCGTTGGCGCCGCCGAAGCCGACCAGGATCCCCGTCATGCCGAGCTCGACAGGCCCGACTCCGCCTGGGGTCAGCGGGATCAGTTGGAGCGCCCGAGCGAGCGACCAGCCCGCAAACGCCTCGACCCAGGTGATCTCGCCCGCTCCGATGCCGACGGCGCGCAGGGAGACGAGCAGCACCACGAACACGGTCACGTTGCCGAGGATCGCGGCGAGCGTCAGCCACGGCCAGCGTCGCCGGATCAGATGGACGGTGGCACGGCGAAAATGGACGAGGCGCTCTGCCCACCCCGCCAACGCGTCGCGGCGGAGCGCGCGGAGCACCCGGTTGAGCGCGCGTTGACATGCGCCTCCGATCCTTCGCGCAAAGGCGTCGCTCCAGAAAACGAGCGCGAGCAGCACGACGGCGACCGCGAACACGGCGGCCCCGACCACGGCGACGGTCGTCAGTAGAGGGCTGCTCTCCTCGTCCAGCGCGAGGAGCAGCACGGCGACGACGGGGAGCAGCAGGTTCGCGAGCTGGTTCCAGATCCCCGTGAGCGTCACCGCGCGCGCGACGTCGCTCGAGCCGAAGCCCCACATGCGCAGGAGGCCGTACGAGCCCGCCATCCCCACGATTCCGCCGCCCGGCGCGACGTAGGTCAGCGCGGTCGAGGCCTGCGTGAACGGCAGTGCCTGGCGGAAGCGGAGGCCCGGCAGCGCGATCATCCACGGGGGCGCGTACGTGATGACGTTGACTACCACGGCGGCCCCGAGCGCCAGCAGCCAGGTCGCGTCGAGCTGCTTGACGACGGCCCAGACGTCGGTGTAGCTCGCGATCCGCGGCAGGACGACGGCGAACGTGACGACGACGACCACGAGGCCGAGCGCTCCGAGCACGATCTGCTTGCGCCGCCCCTTCACGGGGCGCACCCTACTGCGTCACCCGATCAAGGACGACGCGCCGCGCAGCACCGAGAGGAGGAGCCCGAGCGGCAGGTGATCCGCGGCGAATCTGAGCCCCGAGGCCGTCCTGTCGCCGATCAGCCCCTGGCTCTCCCCCTCGTCGACGGCGCGGACGAGCCCCGTGCGCAGCGCCTCCTCGAGATCGTCGCGCGACTTCCCCTCCTTCCGCGCGAGCGCGTCGAGGTCGTCGACGCTGCGGAGCGCGAGGACGAGCTCCTCGCGCGAGACCCCGAGCCGGCAGGCCGTCCCGTCCGCGGCGGCGAGAAGCACGACCTCGATCCGCTCCCCCGTGTCCTCCGTCTCCCTGGGCGGGCGCGGCGCGCACGGGTCTGCGACGGGGCTCGGCTCGAACGACGTGCCACCGAGCGCGACGTAGCCGCCGACGAGCGCGCACGCGAGGACGGCCGCGACCAGGATCGGCAGCGCCTTCACACGCTCACCTTCCTGCGGGAGAGGACGATGGGGACGAGAGCCGCGAGCGCGAGGAATGCGGCGAGCAGGAACGGACGCGAGAACGCGGCGGTCACCGCGCGGTCGAGCTGCGCGACGAGCTCGTCCTCGAGCCCGCGGTACTCGGGCGTGTCGGGACGGTCGGCGAATGCCCCACGGACGTCGGGGACCTCTCGATCGGAGGCGCGGACGATCGCGAGCACGTCCTGCGCGACCGCGAGCTTCTCGAGCGGCGGAATGCTGCTGTCGAGGACGGCCGCAGCTCCCGCCCGGAGCGCGCGTTCCTCGTTGCGGTCGAGGGCCGTGGTGAACACCGGGGTCAACAGCAGCAGCCCGAGGACGACTCCCGCGTGCCGCGCCGCGATCGTCCAGCCTCCGTGCACCGCCTGCGGCGAGCGGCCGTGGAGCGCGCGCTCGGTGAGCGCCGAGAGCGCGAGCCCGAGACCGGCGCCGACGAGGATCTGCGGCAGCACCGTCCACCACCACGCCGAGCCGGGGAGCACGCCGAGCGCGGCGAGCCCGCCCGTCACGAGGACGACTCCTGCCGCCGCGCGCGTGGCGGTGTTTCCCACGCGGGACGCGATGCTCCCGCTTGCGATCGCAGCGACCGGCATCACGGTGACGACGACGCCGGCGACGGCGGGATCCATCCGCCACCCGTCGACGAGGAGCAGCACCAGGAGGAACAGCGCTGCGGTCAGCGCGCCCGAGAGGAGAAGCAGCGCGAGGTTCGCGGAGAGATTCGGCCGGCCCGCGGGCTCGACGAGCGGCCTGACACGCAGCCGGAGCACGCCGACGAGAGTGAGCAGCGCCAGCGGCGCCTGCGCGAAGAAGATCGACTCCCAGCCGAGCGTCTCGGTGAGGATCCCCCCGATCGCCGGGCCGAGCGCCGCGCCGAGGATCCCTGCCGTCGCCCAGGTGCGCACGGCACTGCCGTCCGACCCCTGGATCTCGGTCAGCAGGTCGAGTGCCGCGCAGACGAGCAGCGCGCCTCCGACCGCCTGAACGCAGCGCGCGCCGACCAGCACGCCGAACGACGGCGCGAGGGCGCACGCGAGGGACGCCGCCGCGAACACGAGTGTCCCTGCCGTGAAGACGGGGACAGGCCTGCGCCGCGCGGCGTAGGCGGCGGGGACGGCTGCGAGCGCGAGCCAGAGGTTGTAGGACGTCAGCACCCAGGCGACGGTCGGGATCTCCACGTCGAACTGCCGCAGGATGTCCGGCAGCGCGAGCGTGACGACCGACGAGTCCGCGAGCGCGAGCCCGATCCCGAGGCCGACGAGGGCCTTCCTTGTCCGCGTGCTCACGCGCGCACTCTAAGCCTGGCCTCGGGCGGCGGCCCGACGCCAGGCTATGATCGCCGCCAATGCCGTTCTGGGCCTGGATCCCGCTGTTCGTGCTGCTCGTCCTTGCGCTGCTCCTGGGCATCTTCGTGCTGCTCGGGAGGATCAAGGGCGGGAAGTACCTGCGGCCGATCGTGACGTTCCTCTCCAAGGTGCCGCTCTTCAAGAAGTGGTTCCAGAAGGCCTCGATCGCGGCGCTCGAGCGCGAGAACCCCGAGCTCGCCGCGGCGATGAAGAAGATGACCGCCTTCGGCGAGCCGAAGAGTCCCGAGCAGGCCCAGCGCATGCTCAACCTGCTGACCCCCGCGGAGCGCCGCGCCTACATGGCCGCGGTCGGGCAGGAGACCGAGACCCCCGACGCCGCGAATCGCCAGCTCCGGCGCCGGATGGAGCACGGCGGGGCCGGCATGCCCGTGCGGACGAAGCAGGCCTCGGACCGCCCCGGTGCGTCGGGCCGCAAGAGCGGCAAGGGCGCGAAGAAGAAGCGCTAGCGGAGGTCCCGCCCGACCTCGAGCACGGCCTCGACGAACGCGCGCACGTCGTCGTCCGTCGTGCGGTAGTTGACGACGCACGGGCGCAGGCAGACCTTGCCGTCCACGCGCGCCGGCGCGACCCAGACGTCGCCCTGCCGCTGGAGCGCCTCGACGAGGCGGGCGTTGTGGTCGTCGAGCTCGCCCTCGGACATGCCCGCCGGGACGTGGCGGAAGGGGACGATCGAGAGCTGCGGCTCACCGCAGAGGTGCTCGAGCTCATCGCGGCGCGCGACCTCGGTGTGGAGAAGGCGCGCCTGGCCGAGGTTCCGCTCGATCGCGGCACGGATCGCCTCCGCACCGTGCGCGCGGAACGCGAGCCACACCTTCAGCGCGCGGAAAGGCCGGGAGTACTCGAGCGTGATGTCGACCATGTGGTGATCGGGCCGCTCGTGCGGGATGTAGTCCTCCTCGTGCGCGAGCGCGCCGTGCAGGTCCTCGTGCCGGCGTACCAGCACCACGCCGCAGGCCTTCGGCAGGAAGAGCCACTTGTGCGCATCGAGCGTCACCGAGTCGGCCCGGTCGAGACCCGCGAACAGGTGTCCCGCGGACGGAGTCGTCGCCGCCGCGACGCCGTACGCGCCGTCGACGTGGAGCCAGACGCCGCGCTCCTCGCAGACGTCGGCGAGCGGGTCTATCGCGTCGACCGCGCCGGTCAACGTCGTGCCGGCGGTGGCGACGACGGCGACGGGCGTGACACCGGCCGCGCGGTCTGCCTCGATCGCGGCGTCGACCGCGTCCGGGCGGAGCCGCCGCGCGTCGTCCATCTCCAGGGAGCGCACGTGGTCGGAGCCGATCCCGAGGAGCTCCGCCGCTCGGACGACGGAGTAGTGCGCCTCCTGCGAGCAGTAGAGCGCCGCTCGGGCGCCCGTCATGCCCTCGCGCCGTGACCCTGGCAGCGCGCGCTCGCGTGCTGCGGCGAGCGCCGTGACGTTCGAGATCGTGCCGCCGCTCGTGAACGCACCGGCGGCGGCGGGGAACCCGACGAACTCGCTCACCCAGCGGACCGCCTGGTCCTCCACCTCGGAGGCCGCCCCGGCCCAGACCGCAAGGTTCACGTCGAAGCACGACGCGAGCAGGTCGCCGAGCACACCGATCTCGAGACCGGAGGAGCCGACGAAGGCGAAGAACCGTGGACGCGGCTGGGCGATCGACACGTCGAGGAGCTGTGCGGCGTCGTCGAGCGCGGCAAGCGCGCTCGACCCGTCCCCCGGCAGCGCCGCACGGAGCAGTGCGTGGAGCCGCTCGTCGACGCCCGGCTGGCCCGGCCGTGCGTTGTCGAAGCTCTGCCACGCGCGTGCCACGATCGCCGCCGCGCGCTCCAGCGCCTGCTCACGGCCGGCGTCGAGACGGAGCGACGGAAGCTCGGACGCGGTGCTCATCGGCGCGTAGTAGTACCCGAGCCGCCCGCGGACTAGTCGTCGACGCGCTCTGTCGGCCCAGCCGTTTGGAGCTTGTTCGACCGGAAGGTGAAGCCAGGCGGCTACCGTCGCGTGGTCACGTATCCTGGAACTGCTGTGGTCGGATGTAGGACGACCAGCCGCTCCACCTTCGTCATCGTCGGTCTCGTACTCGGCGTTGCGGCAACTTTCGGGGCATCGTCGAGTGAGGCCGCAATACCTCGGAGGACCGCTCTTCGCCCGGGCGTCAGCGTTGGGAAGATCCATCTGGGCGCGCCATGGCAAAAGGTCCGGGCGGCACTCGGAAGCCCGTCGCGAGTCGAACGGCGTTCCCGGTATGGCTACGGCCAGTACCTGGAGTACAGCTGGGGACCTGACCGTGATTGGAAGGTGGGCGTATACCGTCGGCCGGACGGAACGCGGCGAGTGGTCTATGTGGAGACGACGCGCGTCGCGCGTACCACGGAGGGCACGGGCGTGGGGTCGTCCGAACACTCGCTGGCCGGCACGCTGGGCGCCCGTTGCCGCCACTACGTTCCGCCGCGAGGGTTCTACGAGAGGGCCGGGGATGCTCTCGAAGGCTGGTGTTACCTGGGGTCTACGACTGGGCCGACAACGAAGTTCAGCCTTCTTGCCCGGTGTTCCTTCGACACTGGACGTTACGTCCTCTGTCCGCCGGACAAACGCACGTATGTCGCATACGCGGTAGCGCTCGCAAGCCCGCTGGGTCTGCGCATCTTCCAAGCGACCCCGCCCCGGTCCCGGTAGTTGGCACCGGCGTTCACGCGACCTCGATCTCGACGCGGCCGCCCGTGACGCGGGTTGGGAAGACCCGGACAGGCTCCTCCGCCGGGCCTTCTACGACCTCGCCTGTGGCGAGGTCGAACAGCGAGCCGTGGCAGGAACAGCGGATCGCGCTTTCCTCGACCCAGCCGTCCGAGAGCGGGCACTCCGCGTGCGTGCACCAGGTCTCGACGGCATGCCACGCGCCGTCCACCCTTGCCAGGGCGATCGCCGTCCCGGCGGCCTCGAACGCCAGGACGCTCTCGTCCGGCAGCGACGCGTCCGCCGCGTCGACCCAGGTCATGCGTCCCAGAGGACGTGCAGGTGCCGCGGCGCGCGGAACTCCCACCCGGTGAAGAGGGGCGGCCGGTCGGGATCGAGCCGTAGCCCGGGCAGCCGCTCGAGCAGCCGCGTGAGCGCGATTCGCATCTGCACGCGGGAGAAGTGGTGGCCCGAGCAGTAGTGCGTCCCGAAGCCGAACGCGGCGTGGGTTCGCTTCGGCCGGAAGAGGTTGAACTCGTCGGCGGTCGGCCCCCACATGGCTGCGTCGCGGTTCGCCGAGGAGACGAGGAGGCCGAGGTTCGCGCCCGCGGGCACGGTCGTCCCGCCGAGCTCCGTCTCCACGAGCGCGCGCCGCGTCTGCGTGCCGATCGGCGAGATCCAGCGCAACCCCTCCTCGACGGCGTCGCGCACGAGCGCCAGGTCGTCGAGGACGGCGCCGACCTGCCGCGACTCGAGCAGCCCGACGAGCGTCGTCCCGGCGGCGTGGCCGGGCTCCTGCATCCCGCCGAGGAGAATCACCTTGAGCGTCGGGAGAATCGTCGCGACGCGCTCCTCGAGCGTGCCGTCGGCGAGGTGCAGCATCGTCGCGATGGTCGATCCGTCCGGGTCGGCGAACAGGCGCTCGAAGACCGGCGCGAGCTCGACGTCGATCTCGGCCGCAGTGGCGTCGGCGACCTTCCACTTCGCCGGATCGTCCTCGAAGTTGATCGCACCCTCGGCGAGCCCGTGGAACCAGCGGCGCAGCGTGTCGCCGTCGAGGTGCCCGAGCCCCAGCACGCGGCCGAGCCCGAGGACGGAGATCGGCTCGAAGTACTCACTCATCAGCTCCGCCTCGCCGCGACCCTCGAGCCCGTCGAGCAGCTCCTCGGCGAGCGGCTCGATCAGGTCGGGTGTTGACGCCTCGACGACGCGAGGCCGCAGCGACGGATCGAGCATCGCTCGCAGCCGCTTCTGCGGCTCGCCGTCGAGGAGAAGAATGCTCTCGCCGCCCATCGTCCGCTCGAGCGGCGAGGGATCGACGCGCGCGCAGAACAGGTCGGGTCGTGTCGCCGCCGACTCGACGTCCTCCCAGCGGGTCACGAACCAGAGCCCGACCGCGGGCACGAGGCAGACCGGCGCCTCGGCGCGCAACCGCGCGTAGACCGGGTACGGGTCGCGATCGAGGTCCTCGACCGTGACGGACGACGCGTACGCCTCGACGGCGCTCACGCCGTCGTCCCGTCCAGAATCTGCAGGGTCTTCAGGTCGGAGTAGAAGTCGAGCGCGTAGTCGCCGCCCTCGCGCCCGATGCCCGAGATGCCGACGCCGCCGAACGGCGCCGTGAGGTCGCGCACGAGGAACGTGTTGACCCACACGGTGCCCGCGCGCACCCCGCGACCGACCCGCTCGGCGCGCTCCTCCGAGCCGGTGTAAACGATGCCCGAGAGCCCGTACCGCGTCGAGTTCGCGAGCGCGACCGCCTCCTGCTCGTCGGCGAACGTCTGGAACGTGAGCACGGGGCCGAACACCTCGCGCTGCACGATCTCCGAGTCGTTGGAGCGCGGGATCACGAGCGTCGGGTCGTAGAAGAGCGGGCCGACGTCCTCGCGACGCCGGCCGCCGCGGACGATCTCGTCGCCGTTCGCGCGCGCACGCTCGACGAACCCCTCGACGCGCTCGAGATGGTCGGCATGGATCAGCGGGGACACCGTCGTCGCGTCGTCGCGCGGGTCCCCGAGCACGTGCTCGTCGGTGAAGCGGTGGAAGAGCTCCAGGAACGCGTCCTCGACGGAGCGCTCGACGAGGAGGCGCGTCCCGGCGAGGCAGACCTGGCCGGCGTCGTCGTACTGGCCCGCCGCCTTGCGCGCCGCGCCCTCCAGGTCTGCGTCGGCGAAGACCAGCAACGGGCCTTTGCCTCCGAGCTCGCCGGTGAACGGGACGATGTTCCGCGCCGCCGCCGTGCCGATGTGCACCGCGGTCTCGGGCGAGCCCGTGAACGAGATCCGGCGGACGCCCTCGTGACGGGTCAGCGCCGCGCCGATCTCCTCCCCGATCCCCTGGACGACGTTGAACACGCCGGGCGGGAAGCCGGCCTCGGCCACGAGATCGCAGAGCAGCGAGCAGGAGAGTGGGGACCACTCCGCGGGCTTGAGGATCACGGTGCAGCCCGCCGCGAGCGCCGGCGCCGTCTTCCACGTCGAGAGCATGAAGGGCGCGTTCCAGGGCGTGATCACGACCGCGGGGCCGCTCGGCCTGCGCACGACCCGGTTCCGCGTCCCGTTCGACTCCCACACACGCTCCTCGTACGCGACGGCGAGGTCGGCGTAGGCGCGGAAGTTGCGCGCCCCGCGGGAGATCACGCGGGCCCGCAGCGAGCGGAGGAGCATCGCCATGTCGGCGCACTCGACGGCCGCCAGGCGCTCGACGTTCGCGTCGATCAGGTCGGCGAGACGGTGCATGACCTCGGCGCGGCCGGCCGTCCCGAGCGCGCCCCAGGCGGGGAAGGCTTCCTGCGCCGCGGCGACCGCGAGATCGGCTTCCCGCTCGCCGCCGCGGGCGACCTCTGCGACCGGCTCCGCGTCGATGGGGCTGATGTCCGTGAACGTCGTGTCGCTGCCGGCGCGCTCGCCGCCGATGAAGTGCTCGGTCGATACCTCGACGCCGGCGACCTCGACGCGAGTCATGCGGACACTCTCCCGAAGGTGACCGTCGCCACGTCGACCGGCGTATGGCCACCATCGACTGGGACAATCGCGCCGTTGACGTACGAGGCGTCGTCGGAGACGAGCCAGGCGACGGTGGCGGCGACCTCCTCGGCAGATGCCGCCCGCCGGAGCGGGATGTCGGCGCTGCATGCGTCGTATGCCCTGTCGCGGCTGATCCCGAGCCGCTCCCCGAGTGCTCCCATCTCCTCGTCGGCCATTGGTGTTCGCACCCAGCCCGGGGCCACGCAGTTCACGCGCACGCCCTCGGGGCCATGGTCGACCGCGAGGCACTGCGTCAGCATCTGCAGGCCGGCCTTCGACGAGCAGTACGCGAGCGACTCGGGGCTCGCGCGGAGACC
>Ga0207657_10006320_pt1 | contig 12310 bp, 12 predicted proteins | sample KBSC33metaG_FD_184316 | JGI IMG/M metagenome (GOLD analysis project Ga0207657, IMG submission 184316) | Corn rhizosphere microbial communities from Kellogg Biological Station, Michigan, USA - KBS C3-3 metaG (SPAdes) (version 2) | ecosystem: Host-associated > Plants > Roots > Rhizosphere > Soil ...
CCCGGCCTGCGAGGTCGATCGCCTCGTCCCACTTGCCGTCGAGGTACCGGTAGCCGCCGAGGTTGTTGAGCACCCAGGCAAGCAGGTCGAGGTTGCCGAGCTCCTCGTAGATCGCGATCGCACGCTGCGAGTAGACCGCCTCGGCCGGCCGGCCGAGCGTGACGTATGCCCAGTCGAGCATGAAGTACGCCTGCGCAAGCGCGTCACCGGCGCTGCCACGCTCGGCTTCCGCGATCGCGCGTTCGCACCACTCCATCACTGCTTCGGGCTGCTTCTGGCGCTGTAGGACCGCTGCGTACCAGCTCATCAGGCGCGCCCGCTGGCGTGTTGCGTCGGCCGACTCGTCTCCGTCGAGCAGCTGCATGGCGCCCGTGAGCCGCTCCAACGCCAGGTCGTACTGCGTCAGCCGGTGGAGCGCAATCGCGTCTTTCTGCATGAGCCGGGCCTGCTCGACCGGTCCCGTCGCGAATGCAGCCTGCGCCTCTCGATACGCGGTCGCTGCCTGCTCGTATTCCCCGAGCCGCATGCGCGCGTCGCCGAGCCCTTCCCACACCTGAGCCAGGTCCATCGGCGTCACGGCGGCGCCGAGGCTGGATGCTTCCAGGGCGCGCTCATAGAACTGCACCGCCTCGACGTTCGCGAACTTCTCCCAGGCCCTCCGTCCGGCCACGATCGAGTAGAGCCACGTCCCGTCCCACTGCTCGCCGCGGTAGTGGTGGAGGGAGAGCAACTCCGCGTTCTCGGTCACCGCGCTCTGCCGCTGTTCGATCACCTCGGCGACGCGCGCGTGGAGCTCGCGCCGGCGACGGTACGACAAGCCTTCGTAGGCGGCATCGCGGATCAGCGCATGGCGAAAGCGGAAGCCGCCGGGAACATGTGGGTCGCGTTCGACGAACTCGGTGAGGCGATCCCAGGCCTCGGACGACGCCGACGCGTCTTCGTCGCCTTCGAGAACCTGCGCGATCACCTCCCCCGAGAACGAGCTCCCGAGCACCGAGGCCCAGCGCAGGAGCGCTCGGTCGGCGGGCGCGAGCTTGTCGATCTTCGCCGCCACGAGTGCTTCCACCGTTTCCGGCAACGCCTCCGCGCTCTCGCGGTCCTCCGGTGACGCAAGCTCTTGCAGGAAGAGGGGGTTGCCGGCAGCGCGCTGGGCGATGCTCTCGAGCTCCGCCGGGCTGAGCCGTTGCGCGCCGGCAGCAGCCTGGGCGAGCGTCTTCGCGTCCTCGTCGGGCAGCGCTTCGAGCCGCAGTGTCATCGCCGGCAGGGGCGGTGAGCCTTCTGCGGCCGCGAAGCCGCCGGCGACCGGACGCCGGGTCGTGCACGCGAGCCAGGGCTTCGTCTGCAACTGGGTGCCGAGGAATCGCAGCAGGTCGGACGAGGCATCGTCCATCCAGTGGACGTCCTCGAAGAGCATGAGGGTCGGGGCATCCAGCACATTCCCGAGGACGCGGCCGAGTACGCCGTGCAGCCGAGCGCGCCAGAACGCGGGATCGAGCGCATCGACCTCGGGTGTCGACGACACCGTGACGTCGAGAGGCGCGGCGAAGAGCGGCGCCCACGGAATGAGGTCGTCGTCGATCCGTGCGAGGCGCTCCGCAAGCGCTGTGCGGTTCTGCTCGGGGTCGCCGTTCAGCTCCACGTCGAGCAGCGAGCGGATCACGGGGCGAAACGCGTGGTATGGCGTCGACGCTTCGTACTGGTCGCATCGCGCCTGCACCTTGCCCATGTCCGCGCACTTCGCCTCGAGCTCCTCGGCGAGGCGCGACTTGCCGATTCCCGCCTCGCCGATCAGCTCGACGAGCGTGCCAAACCCCATGCGGACGGGTGCGACCGCCGCGTCGAGCACCGCGCGCTCCCGCTCGCGGTCGACGAACGGCAGACTCGCACCCGGCGCCGGCGCGGGCTCGTCCGGTGCTGCCTGCTCGAGCGCGCCCAGAAGGTACGCCTGAACCGGTTCGCTCTTGCCCTTGACCATGAACGGCTCGAGCGCGTCGGCCGCGAAGCTCCCACCGCCGCGCGAGAACGCCTCGGCGGAGACGTAGATCTCGTCCTCGCCGGCGCGCGCCATCAACCGGGCAGCCAGGGCCGCGGTGTCGCCGAGCACGGTGTAGGTGCGGCGGAACGTCGCGCCCACCTGGCCGGTGAAGAACCGGCCGCGGTTGGCGCCGATGTGCACGGGGAGCGGCAGCCCGCTGTCGACGATCGCCCGCAGTGTCCTGAGGAGCCGTTCCTCGTCGTCGCCGAACGTTCTGGGGGCACCCGACACGAGGATGATGCGACCGCCGTCCTTGTCGACGTCGCTCTCGAGGAACGTGACACCGTGCTCGGCGGCGGCGGCTTGGATCTGCTGCACCAGCGCTTCCACCGCGTCGCCGGCTGCCTCGGCCCCTTCTGTCTCGATGATCTCGTCGACTCCGGAGAATCGGATGAAGGCGATCGCCCCGTTGCGATGCTCGCCTTCGAACGGCCCGACCTCGAGGAGCTGTGAGCGGAGGGGCGCGGGGATTGCGAGCGCGACGGGGATGCCGTCGACGTCTGGGGTCGGGATGAACTCGCCCTGCCCAGGCGGCTCGCCGACCAGCAGCCGTCCTTCGCCCTTCGCATCGCCCAGCACGTCATCGGGGAGCAGGGCTGCCGTTTCTGCGCTCACCACGATCTCGCCGGCCTCGGAGGTTGCCTCCATCTCGACCGTGCGGGTCGAGGCAGGTCCGCTGACGAGGAGCTCGCGGTGCTCCTCGCCGACGAGAAAGAACTGGAACCGTCCGCTGTGCACTCCCGCGTGCATTCGGAGCTGCACGGCGCCGGCCGACGTGCGCGGGCGCCCGATCTTGCGGAGGACGCGACGCATGCCGAAGCACGCCCGGGCGGCGCGCGTTGCATGCTCCGGCCCGTCGTAGAGCAGGAGCAACGCGTCCCCGCCGAACTTCAAGAGCCCGCCGCCCTCGGCGTACGCGACGTCCAGAAGCCCCGCGAAGGTCGCGTTCATCACGTCGTTGACTTCCTCTGCGCCTGCCTTGCCGAGATTCGACAACTGCTCCGACATCGCGGTGAATCCGGAGATGTCGACGAACGCGACCGTCGAGTCGAGCTCGTAGGCGAGGCGGTCAGGTTCGTCGCGGAGCCACTCGAGCGTCAGCCGGGGGACGAACGGGACAAGCTCAGCGAGCTTGTCTGCGGGCACCCCTTCCACCCGCGTCATTCTGCGGGATGGACCGGTCTCTTAGAAGGGCGCGCGCCTCAGTCGGCGTGATGGAGAAGGCGTGACGTCCTCCGGACGAGCCTTCTCGGGCTCGGGATCGGCCGGAGGAGATGCGCGCGCCGCTTCCGCGGAGCAGGCGGGCCAACTGGCTCGAGGAACCTCCAGGGCATGTGCGTCATTTGGCTAAGCCCTCCTGATTGAGGGAAGATGTCGACCCGTTCGCCTGTCCAGTTGAGCGAGGCATGCATTCGAGGAGGCGACATGGCGGTTGAAGACAAACAAGGCGCTGAGCAGGTTGTCGAGCCGACGGCGTCGGCCGAAGAACCGGGTATTGACGTCGAGGCCGAGGCCGAGGACGAGGACGACGTCGAAGCGCACACCTGGCGCGCCCAGTCGTAGCGACCTGCGGACACCAGTCCGACCCCGAGGCTTCTCCACTCGTTCACAAGCGTCGACCGTAGGGTTGCGTTGTGGAGAGTTCCCGCCTCGCGGCGTTCCCAATCCTCGCCGGGCTCGAGCCGGAGGACCTGGCGGCACTGGCGACCGTGGCCACGGAGCTCGAGGTCGAGGAGGGGCGAGAGCTCGCTGTTGAGGGAGACTTCGGGCATGCCCTCTTCGCGATCGAGCGTGGCACGGCCGATGTGCTCCGTGACGGTGAGGTCGTTCGGACGCTCGGGCCGGGGGACGTCTTCGGCGAGGTCGCAGTGCTCGTGGCCGGAAGGCGCACCGCGACCGTCGTCGCGACGTCGCCCATGACGCTGATCGCGGTCTTCAAGCGGGACGTCTGGGCGCTCGAGCGCCGATCGCCGCAGGCCGCCGAGCGGCTACGGGCGCTGGTCGCGGAGCGGCTGGCCGGTCAGACTTCGTAGGACGCTTGCTCGGCCGCGAGGTCGACGCCGGTGCCTGTGTGCTCTTCGAGCGTCGATCTCATCGACTCGAGGAAGTCGTCCGAATGCGCCGGGTCATGGTGGAACATCACGGCGCGATCGGGCTTCATGGCGTCCAGGTACGTCGCGACGTCGTCGATGCTCGAGTGGCCCCAGCCGACACGGCTGCCGTACTCGTCCGGGGTGTACTGCGCGTCGTGGAACAGGAGATCAGCGCCTGCAGCAAGCTCGGCGCCGGAGTCGGCCTTGAGCCCGAGCTCGTTGTCCGGGATATAGGTGAACGCGCGTCCCTCTTCCTCGATCCGGTAGCCGAGCGTCGTCCCGGGGTGGGTGACGCGCCCCGACGTGACGGCCAACCCGTCGAGCTGCCAGGTCTCTTCGCCGAGCTCGACGAACTCGATCTTCGACGGCAGCTCCTCGAACCGGCGTGGGAAGAACGGCGGCGACAGGTAGCCGGCGATCCGCTCGGCGAGCGACGAGCCGTCCTGGGGCGGGCCCCAGATCGTGATCGGCAGATCGGGTGCGAAGAGCGGTGCGAAGAACCCGAGCCCCTCGACATGGTCGAGATGAAGGTGCGTGAGGAGGAGGTCGATGCGATCGGGAAGCTCTCGCAACGAGAGGCCCAGCGACCGGATGCCGGTTCCCGCGTCCAGGATGACGAGCCGGCCCGATGCGGACCGCAGCTCGACGGACGAGGTGTTCCCGCCGTACCGGACGGTCCGCTCGCCGGGTGTCGCGAGCGACCCCCGGCAACCCCAGATGGTCGCTCGCACGATTCCCTAGCTCAGTGGTGCTCGAGTTCCCTGGTTCGGCGTGCCATCGCTTCGAGGAGCGGCCAAGCGATCTCCCCGTGCAACTCGATGAGCGGCTTGAACTGCCACTTCGTGAGGCCGTGGGCGACACCGTCGCTCGTCGCGGTGATCGTGGCGGTGCGGGTGCCCCCGTCGATGAGAGCGATCTCGCCGTAGTAGTCGCCGGGGCCCAGCGAGCGGCGATCCTCGCCGTCGACGGTGACCTTTGCCGTTCCTGACTCGATCACGAAGAATCCGGCACCGCCCGATCCTTCGGCAGTCAGCTCCTGCCCTTCGCTGAACCTGCGCTCGGTGAACTCGGCGGAGAGGCTCTTGAGGTACTTCTCGTCGAGGCCCTTGAACAGGGGGACCTGCTGGAGGAGTTCGATGGGTGCAGACATGCGCGGGAGCTTACCGCGTCATCCGCTGAATGCCATGCCGCGCGAAGCGATTAGCGCGTCGGCCGACGACCGGCTGCGGCTGTGGCCGGTGACGGCGTCGAGGAAATGCTCGCCGTCGAGTGACCAAAACGTCGAATCCGCGACGACGCGCACGGTTGCAGTACGTGGGACGTTGCGAAGCAGCGCGATCTCCCCGACGAAGGCCGGCGCCGTCTCGACCTTCGGGCCGGTGGGCAGGTCGATCTCGATCGTGCCGCGGCTCAGGATGTAGAGGCGGTCGCCCGGGTCGCCGGCAGAGAAGAGCGTCGTCCCGCCTTGCAGCTCGACGCGCTGAAGCGCCGACGCGAGTGCCTCCTTCCGCTGGAGCGGCAGCACGTCGAGGAACGGAACGGTCGCGATCGCGTCGAGCTGGTCATCGGGGACGACCGCACCTGCGTCGATCGACACGAGCGCGCGGCGCATGACGAGCGAGAGCAGCGGCAGGATCGCGCCGGCTGTCGCGAGTGTCCAGCGAACGCCCGCCAGGTGGAGGAGAACCGGCGTCAGCACGGAGCCGACGCCGAGACCACCGACGGCAGCCGCTTCGACGAGACCGAAAACACGTCCGGACACCGCGGGCGACGCTGTTCGCTGAATCAGCGTCACCGCCGAGATGTCGACGACGCTGTTGCCGATCCCGAGCAGGCCGAGTGCGACGACCGCTGCCCAGGTCCGCGGTAGTGCCGCAAGCGCGAGCAACGGTGCGCCGAAACAGGCGAGCCCGAGGCCGAAGTTGGCGGCGGTGCGTCTGCGTCCGACGAGCGCGAGCGCGACGAGCGCGCCGACGACTGCGCCGACCCCGGTTGCTGCCTGCAGGAAGCCGACGCCGGCATTGCCGAGGTCGAGGAGCTCGAGCGCGACGACGACGACAAGCACGCTGTACGCCCCTGCGACAAGCGTCTGCGCGCTGTAGAGGCCGATCACGATGCGCAGGCGCGGCTCGCTCCGGACCGCCCGGAAGCCGGCGGCGATTCCGCCCGCCTCTTCGTGTGCGTGCGCAACGGGCCGCGGCTGCTCGACCGTCGGGATGCGCGCCACGAAGAGGGCACTCCACAGGTAGGTGACGGAGACAGCCACGAACGCGAGCGTTGCTCCGCCGACGGCGTAGAGCAGTGCGCCGGCGGCCGGGCCGGCGAAGGCGCCGACGCTGTCGAACGTGCTCGAGGTGACGTTCGCGGCGGTCAGCTCTTCGGGCGTCCCGGCCAGGCGCGGGATCAGCGACGCTTCGGCCGGCCGGAAGGCGGTGCTGACGATCGACGTCAAGATCGCGAGCCCATACACCCCGGCCGGGACACCGGCGGCCGCGGCCGCGGCGGTGGCCGCGAGCGTCCCGACCCGGACGAGGTCGGTGGCGAGCATGACGCGCCGCTGGTCGTGGCGGTCGGCGAAGCCCGCCATGAACGGGGCCGAGATCGCCGCGGCGCCCATCCGCGCGAACATGACGAGGCCCACCGCCGTCGCCCCGCCGTGGTGGAAGGCGTAAATCGAGACGGCGACGACGTTTGCGTAGATCCCGAGGATGGAGCCGAGGAACGCCAGCTCGATGCGGCGCAGACCGGGGCTCCGGAACACGCCCCGTACCGCGGCCGCCGACTCTGCGAAGTGAGCGCGGAGCGTTCCGATACCGAGAGAATCGCATTGTTTGACGGGAAGCGGAAGGGCAGGGAAGATTTCCGGTGCGGCGCCCGTCTAGTGGGTGTCTCTTCCGCGAGGGGCTCGCGGAAATCAAATTAGAGAGGACACTCGAAAATGTCGGACGATCGCAACGACCAGCACGAGAGCGACCACGAGGACGTCGAGGGCCACGGCCTTCAGGGGCACGGCGGGCTGCAGGGTCACGGCGGCCTGCAGGGCCACGGCGCGAGCGACGATGACGTCGAGGCGCACGGCCTTCAGGGCCACGGCGGGCTGCAGGGTCACGGCGGCCTCCAGGGCCACGGCGCGAGCGACGATGACGTCGAGGCGCACGGCCTTCAGGGCCACGGCGGGCTGCAGGGTCACGGCGGCCTCCAGGGCCACGGCGCAGCCGACGACGACGACGTCGAAGGGCACATGCTTCAGAAGTAGGCTCTCGCTGGTCAGGAGAATTCGCCCGAGGGGCTCCGGAAGGAGCCCCTCGGCGTTTCGAGGCGCGCCTCTGACTCCTAGCGGAGGACGTGCGCCAGCGCGTCGAGGAGCGCGCGGCCCGCGTCGCGCCTCGGCCCTTCGAGCCGCTCGAGGGCGCCTGCGACCGCGGCGACGGCGACGGCCTCGGGGTCACCGTCGAGGGCGGCGCGCGCCCGTCTGGCCTTCTTGAGCAGGGCGAGGGCTGTTGCGGCCTGTGTCGCGAAGAGCCCGAGGAGCTCCATCTCCGCGAGCGAGAACGTCGAGCGCTCCGGCCGGTCGAGCACCTGCAGCACCCCGAGCGGCTCTTCGTCATGGAGCAGCGGCACCGCCATCAGGCCCTTCGGGACGTATCCGGTGTTCTCGGCGACGTCCTTCGAGAAGCGCGGGTCGTTGCGCACGTCCTCGAGCACGAGCGGTGTGCGCGCGGAGAGCACCCAGCCGGCGATCCCTTTCGATGACGGGAACCGCTGGCCGACGAGGTGCTGCTCGCGCTCGTTGGCGACCGCGGCGAACACGAGCTCGTCGGTCTCCTCCTCGAACAGCAAGACCGACGAGGCCTGCGCGCCGAAGATGGCGCGCGCGACGACGACGATCGAGCGCAGGAGCTCGGCGAAGTCCTCCTCCGCCGGCAGCACCGCCGCGGCGACCGCCGCTTCGAGACGTTCGTCCGACATTCGCCTAGCCTCCCACGTTCGTCGAGATCAGGTACAGGACGGTCTTCACCTGGAACGGCGTCAGGCCGGGGTGCTTGCCGAGCACGAGCGCGGCGATGCCGCTCAGCGCCGGCGTGGCGAAGCTGTTACCCGTCGCCTTGATCGAACCCCCTCCGATCCACGCGACGTCGACGTCGACACCGCGCGCGAAGAACTCCACCGGTGGGTCGGGGTTCGCGTAAAAGACGAGCGGATCGTCTTCCTCGTGGCTCCCCACGGAGACGACCGAGGAGAAGCGCCACGGGTACGACTCGACCGGCATGTTGTGCGCGGACGCGATCAACATCGTTCGCTGGAAGTACGCCGAATCAGCCAGCTCGTGCAGCATGTCGCCGAGCTCCCGCTTCGTCGTCGAGAGGCTCATGTTGACGATGTCGTAGCCTTGCTCGATTGCCCATCGGAGCCCGGCGAGCAGCGTCTTGCCCGAGCCCTTGAAGCCGGCTCCGAGGACGCGCACCGAATGGATCTCGGCGTCCGGGGCGAGCGAGCGGACGACGCCGGCGCATGCGGTGCCGTGCCCGCACAGGTCGCCCTCGACATCCTCGTCGGCGATTGTCTCGCCGTCGGGCCCGAGCGTGATCACGACTGCCCCTTGGACCTCGCCGACGAGGGGATGGCCGCGCTCGACGCCGCTGTCGAGGATGCAGACCCGCACGCCGGACCCGGTCGAGCCTTCGATCGCCCAGGCGCGGTCGACCTTCTCGGGCAATGGGTTGGCGAGGGTGATCTGCGCCGCCGCCTCGCGCGGGAGCGACCAGGCCGGGAAGAGCCGTTCCTCGCTCATTCCACCTCCGCAGCGCGGCGTGCCCGGCGCGCGCGCTCGTCGTCGGCTCCGACCGTCAGGTTGATCTCGACGAGATGGGCTGCGGCACGCGCCGCGCCGGAAGCGAGCAGCGCGGCCGCCTCGAGGTCGGGGCCGAGCCCGGGATCGATGCGTTCCGCCAGGGCGCGCGCCAGCACGACGACATCTGCGCACGCCTCGGCGATCGCGAGCGGCGCCGCCGCGGCACGGTCGAGCACCCTGCCGAACGCGAAGTCCCTGCGCGGATCCGAGGGCTCCGGGGCGGCGGCGGGAAAGGCCGCGCGCGCAGCCGCCAGAGCCTCTTCGTCCTCCTCGGCCAGGCGCGTGAGCCTCGCCGCGAGCGCTTCGGCTTGGGCCGCGCCGGCCGCATCGGCCACGCTGCGGGCCGCCGCCGCGACGACGAAGGCCGCCGCCGCACCCGCCTGCGCAGTGGCGGGCCCGGCGACGGGCGGCCTTCCGGTGCGAGGGGCCTCCACGCTAGGCGGAGCGCAACCGTTCGCGAACGTCGGCGATCACGTGCCGTGTTGGCTCGATCCCGGCGTCAGCGAGGGTGGACTCGAGATCGGCGATCAGCTTCGCCCGCAGCGCGGCATCAGCTTCGGCGCGAGCGAGGAGGTCGTCGAGCCCACGCCTCACCTGCGGCAGCTCCTGCGCCGCGCGCACCCAGCCCTCAGGCGTCGGGGGAAGCGCCGCGATCAGGCGGCCGAGCTCTTCGATGTCGAATGTCGCCATTTCTCAAGTCACCTGACTTCAGGACTGACGAGAGCCCCGGAATCTTCCATCGCGCCCTTCAATTTCTCGAGACAGCGTGAAATACGGCTTGCGATCGTGCCGGCGGGGAGCTCGAGCTCGTCGCCGATCGTGCGGTAGCTCTGGTCGCGGGCAAAGAATCGGTCGAGCATGTCACCACACGGCTCCCCGATCCGGGCTAGGCCCTCGCGCACGGACATCGCCTCGTCGAGCGTCTCGATCATCTCGTCCATCCCGTCGGGCTCGAGCTCATCGACCGGCGCCTCCCGCGTCACCTCGCGAATTCGGTCGATGCAGAGCCGCCGGGTCAATTGGGCGAGCCAGGGGCGGATCGCGTCGTCGTTCCGCAGCTTGTGCAGGTTCTCGTAGGCCCTCGTAAACACGTCCTGAAAGACGTCCTCGGCGTCGTGCCGGGAGAGCCGGAAGCCCTGGCTGCAGATGGCGTAGACGTAGCGGGAGAAGCGCTCGACGAGTTGCGCCCAGGCCGAGTCGTCACCCGCGCGGCAGCGCGCGACGAGCGCAGCGTCGGTCGGGTCCAGCCCCATCAACCCCAGTCTGCGGCCGATCGCCCCTCGCCGCAACTCAGATCCCGTTCAGCTCCCCGAACGCCAGGAAGAGCTCGCGGGCGCTCGCGAGCGCCAGAGCCAGATTGGCGACCCGCATCCGCTCGTTGGGAGCGTGGACGTTCCCCGACGGGACATCGAACCCGGTCGCAATCACCGGGATCCCGAGCCGCTCGAGGAGCGGGAAGATCGGCAGCGAGCCGCCGCCCCGCAGCCGGAGCGGCCGAACGCCTGTCGCCCGCTCGATCGCCGCGCTCGCAAGCTCGATCGCAGGTGCGTCCGGAGGAGTGCTGCCGGGATCGCACGACGCGACGTGCGTCACGTCGACCTGCGCGCCGGGCGGCAGGTCACGGGTCAGCTCGGCGCGCAGGATCGGCAGCAGCGCCGCGACGGTCTGGCCCGGAGCGAGTCGCATCGAGAGATTCGCACGCGCAGCCGAGGTGACGATTGTCCGCTGGAGCACAGGGGATCCGCCTTCGATGCCGTTCACGTCGATCGAGGGGAGCGCCCAGGTGCGGAGGTAGAACTCGCGGGAGGCAGCGGCGTCTGAGGGAACCGCCCCTTGTGCGGCGAGCTGCCCGTCGCCGCTCGGCAACCGTTCCCATTCAGCGAGCTCCGCCGCGTCCGGCGGCACGACGCCCACTTGGAGCAGTTCCGGCAGCCGGCCGTTCTGCGGCAGCACCCGCGCGAGGACGTCGACGAGCACGTGCAAGGCGTTCAGCGCCGCGCCGCCGTACGCGCCGGAGTGGAGATCCCGTTCGCCGGTGCGCACCTCGACATGCAGGTAGAGCGTCCCGCGGGTCGCGACTCCCAGCACCGGCGTCTCGTCATCCAGCATCGGTGTGTCGAAGATCACGCACGCACGCGCCGGCACGCGGGTCTCCTCGAGGTAGTCGAGGATCGACGTGCCGCCGACCTCTTCTTCGCAGTCGAGCAGGAACCGGACGTCGACAGGCAGTTCGCCCGCCGCCGACAAGTCGACCGCAGCACGGGCGAGCGCCCACGATCCGCCCTTGTCATCGGCGACCCCGCGCGCGTACAACCAGCCGTCGCGGACCTCCGGCGAGAACGGCTCGCTGTCCCAGAGCTCGAGCGGCGCAGGCGACTGGACGTCGAAATGGCCGTAACACAGGACGAGCGGCGCACCGGTTGTGCCGCTTCGCACGAGGGCATCGACGATCGGCCGGCCCGCACGTTCGACGATCTCGGCTTCCGCTCCCGCGCCGCGGAACAACGCCACCAGCCAGTCCGCTGCAGCGCGAATGTCGCCTGCGTGGTTCGGATCGGCGCTGATGCTCGGAATGCGGAGGAGCTCGCTCAGCTCGGCGAGCTCGGAGTGTGAGATATCCGGTTTCTTCAAGTGGATTTGCAGGTGAACGTTAGACATACTTCGTCGTCGTCCCCTGAAAGGAACCTTTATGAGAAAACTGACCAAGGCCATGATCGGCTTTGGCCTTGTGGCACTCGCCGTCGTCGCGGTCGCGTACGGCGCGAGGGCTCACAAGACTGCGAGCGACACGCTCGTGTTTGGTTCGTCGGCAGATCCGGTTGCGCTTGACGGCGCGCTGATCTCGGACGGCGAGTCCGGCCGCGTGATCATCCAGATCTACGAGGGCCTCGTCAGCCTCAAGCCCGGAACGACCACGGTCTCTCCGTCGCTTGCGACTGCATGGAAGTCCTCGAACGCCGGCAAGTCGTGGACGTTCACGCTGCGGCAGGGCGTGAAGTTCACCGACGACACGCCGTTCAACGCGGCTGCGGTGTGCGCCAACTTCAACCGTTGGTACAACTTCACCGGCTCGTTCCAGAACCCGAGTGCCACCTACTACTGGCAGACCGTCTTCGGTGGGTTCAAGAAGTACGACCCGAAGTCCGGTGCTCCGAAGGGCAGCCTGTTCAAGAGCTGCCAGGCAAAGGGCACTTCGAGCGTCACGATCAACCTGACCGCTCCGTCCGCGTCGTTCCTCGGCGCACTGTCGCTGCCGTCGTTCTTCATGGAGAGCCCGACGGCGATGAACAAGTACGGCGCGAACCAGGGCAGCGTCGACGCCGACGGCGT
>Ga0207657_10006321_pt1 | contig 12308 bp, 12 predicted proteins | sample KBSC33metaG_FD_184316 | JGI IMG/M metagenome (GOLD analysis project Ga0207657, IMG submission 184316) | Corn rhizosphere microbial communities from Kellogg Biological Station, Michigan, USA - KBS C3-3 metaG (SPAdes) (version 2) | ecosystem: Host-associated > Plants > Roots > Rhizosphere > Soil ...
GAGCATGCACGCAAGGCGCTCGCGCTCCTCGAGGGGCGTGAGGACTTCCTCGACGAGATCGGCCAGTCGAACCTGGTACTGGGTCGCTCGTTGCTGGAGCGGGGCCGCCTCGACGAGGCGGAGGAGTGCTTCCGGGCCGCGGACTCCGCGTTCGAGCAGATGGAGTCGGTCGGGCACCGGACGGGGGCGTGGGTCGCGCTGGGCGACCTCGCGGAGCGTCGGGGAGACGTCCGTGAGGCAGCGCGTTGGTACCGAAACGCCGCCGAAGCACTTGCTGTCGTCCGCTTCTGAGAAAGGAGGACCGAGGTGAGCAGAGCTCGACTGACCCTGTTTCTCTTGAACACGGCGCTCGTCGTCGCGTGGCTCGGGCAGTTCCGTCCGCAGCTGACGTTCCCCGACGGCGACTGAGCGGGGCCCGCCGTGGGCCACGTGATCGATCCCGGATAGGCGCGCGGGCGCTTTCGCTACGGCCCGCGGCCGTCCGGGATCCTTCGTCTACATTGGACGGGTGAGCCGGCCCTTCGCCGCAGCGGTTGCCGTCGCACTCGGGGCGGCGCTGCTCGGAACCTCGTGCGGCGGCGGCTCGGGAGAGGCATCGGGTGATACGGCGACGGCTGCGTCGTCGAAGCAGACGCTCGAGCAGCTCTGGCGCGCGCCTGGCGAGGACGTCGCCGTCGTCGCGGGGACCTCCGACCACGCGGTCGGCACGAACCGCATCAGCTTTCTCGTGGTCGACAAGCAGTCGCAGCTGATCGAGCGGCCGACGGCGCGCGTGTGGATCTCCCGCGGCCTGAAGCAGGTTCCCTACGCGACGACGATCGCCCGGCTCGAGCCGATCGGCGTGCCCGGCGGCGACACCGCGGACGCGAACGGAATCTACGTCGCGAAGGTCGTGACCCCGACCGCCGGTCGGTACTGGTTCATGGCCGAGCCGGTCGGCGGCCCGAAGATCCAGGCCCTCGGCAACATGGTCGTGCGGAAGAAGAGCCTCGCGCCTTCCGTCGGCGACCGCGCGATCCCGTCGAAGACACCCACCCTCGCTAGCACCGGAGGCGACCTCTCCGCCCTGACGACGGCGCGCCACCCCGACCGGGGGCTCTACGAGGCATCCGTCGCGCAGGCGCTCGCCGCGCACGAGCCGTTCGTCCTCGCCTTCGCCACGCCGCAGTACTGCCAGTCGCGCACGTGCGGCCCCGTCGTCGACGTCGTCTCAGCCGTCCGGAAGAAGGCGAGCTCGAAGGGCGTCCGGTTCATCCACGTCGAGATCTACAAGGACAACGATCCGGCGAACGGCGTCAACCAGTGGGTCTCGCAGTGGCGCCTGCCGACGGAGCCGTTCACGTTCGTCGTCGATCGCACGGGAGTCATCCGGACGAAGTTCGAGGGCGCGTTCTCGGCCGCGGAGCTCGAGCGGGCGGTCGCCGCCGTGCGCCGCACCTAGCCGGGATCAGCGGAACAGGTCGCGCTCGCGCGGCATGACGAGCTCGGCCGCGGTGCCGTCCCCCCGCGCGTCGACACCTCGCACGATCGCGGCAGGCACCCGGCGCGCCTTGCCGAGCACGAGCTCCGCGGCGCCGGCGATCTCGTCCGCGACCGCGATCTGCGTCGACTCGAGCAGATGCCCGCTCGCGTCCGTCGTCCCCCGCAGGTCGCGCATAGGAGCAATCCCGGCGACCCCCAGCGCGACGTCGGTCGTCCCCTGCCGCCACGCTCGGCCGAACGAGTCGCTCACGACCACGCCGACGTCCGCCCCCGAGAGCTCGGTCAGCCGGGCGCGCAACCGGCGCGCGGAGGCATCCGGGTCGACGGGAAGGAGGACGAGGATGCCCTCGCCCGGCGAATTGGACGCGTCGACCCCTGCCGAGGCGCAGACGAAGCCGTGCCGGGTCTCTGCGATAACGAGCGGCGGCCGGGAGCGGACGACCTCGCGGCTCTCGCGGAGGATCACCTCGGCGCGGCGCGCGTCTCCGTCCTCGCCCGCGAGCTCGACCGCCCGCGCGGACGGCTCGACATCGGCGAGCCGTACAACGCGTCCCTCCACCTTCGAGACGGCTTTCTGCGCGACGACGACCACGTCGCCATCCTGCAGCCCGCCAGCGGCGCCGGCGGCGGCATGGAGCAGAAGGCCGAGGTCCTCACCTTCGACGAGCTCCGGAAGCCCTTCGAGCGGGGTGACGCTGACCGTGCCGGCGCCGGCCACGGCGACTCAGCGGACCCCCGTGACACGGATGCCCGCGTGCGCCTTGTAGCGCTTGTTGACGTTCACGATCACGGCCGTGAGGCCTTCCAGTGAGCGGGCGGACGCGAGCGGCCCGCAGTCGATCGCACGGCCGGACGTGATCCTCCCCGCAAGCTCGAGGACGACGGCCTTTGCGTCCGCGTCGTCGCCGCAGACGAGCGCGTCCTCTTCCGGCGGCGCGTCTCCGCCGAGGTTGCGGGCCGCGAGGGAGTGCAGACCGGCGACCACCGGCGCGTCGACGACGTCCTGGATGCGCGCCGCCACGGATGTCGCCTCGGTCGTCGGCAGCACGCCGTCCGGCCCGAACGTCAGCTCGGCGGCGACCGAGAGGACAGGCGTCGTCCCGATCGCCTCGCGCAGCCCGGCAGCGGTCGCCACCGCCGCCTCGGCCTTCGTCGCCAGGATCACCAGGTTCGCGGCGCGGCAGGCGTCGGCGTTCGTCGCGCCCTCGACCCCAACGGTCGCCGCGGCCGCCGCCGCCCGCTCCACGTCGCGCGAGCCGACGACGACGTCGTAGCCCCCCTCGGAGAGGCGCTTCGCGAGCGCCAGGCCGAAGCCTCCGGTGCCTCCGACGACCGCAACCCTCACGCGACCGCCTCCAGCACGACCTCGGCGAGCCTGCGACCCGCGTCGCGGTCGGTCATGAGCGTGTCCGTGACCACGAGGGGGACGTCCGACTCGGCCGGAGCATCCGCTCGATCGATCACGAGCGCACCGATCAGGCCCTCGTAACACCGCGCCACATGCGCAGGTGAGGTGCCGCCCGACATGCGCATGAGCATACGGTCGAGCGGGCCCTTGACGGCGCGGCCGCCGACGAGCGGGCTGACGGCGACCGTACGCTGCCGGCGAGCGACGACCGTCTCTCGGAGCCCGTGGACCGCGAGAATAGGGTGGATCGAGGTGTACGGGTTGCTCGGCGCGACGACGAGCGCGTCGGCGTCGCGGATCGCCTCCAGCACGCCCGGTGCGGGCCGCGCGGCATCGGCGCCGGCGAACACCATCGCGTCGACCTCGTCCTCGTGACGGCGGGCGACGAACCACTCCTGGAACGGGAACGTGCCACCCGGCGTCACGACCGAGGTACGGAGCGGGTCGTCCGTCGCCGGCAGCACCAGCGTGGCCAGACCCGCCGCCTGGGCGAGGCGCGCTGTGACCGCCGAGAGCGGATCTCCGGTCCGAAGCGCCTGCGTGCGTACGAGGTGCAGCCCGAGATCGAGGTCGCCAAGCATGAACCACCCCTCGCCGCCCCAATGCCTCGCAGCCTCGAGCGCCCGCCAGGTCTCGCCGGCGCGGCCCCAGCCGCGCTCCTCGTCGTTCAGCCCGGCGAGCGCGTAGAGCACCGAATCGAGGTCGGGCGCGACGTGCAGCCCGAGCACCTCGACGTCGTCGCCGACGTTGCCGATCACCGTGAGCTCTCCCGGGGCCAGGACGTCCTGCAGGCCGCAGGCGAGCTTCGCGCCGCCGACGCCGCCGGACAGACACGCGACTCTCAAAGCGCGATTGCGTCGACGAGCTCCGCAGTGCGCGCACCCGCACGTGTGCCGAACCGGACGAGGTCGCTGAGCGTGTCGACATCGTCGACGAGGTTCCCGAGGGCGAGCGCCTCGACGTCGATCCCGAGCGCCGCGGCGTGGTCGCGAAACCGCGCTGCGCTGCCCGGGCCGTAGAGCGGCGCGAAGATCTCGGCCCGCGGGAGGCCGAGCGCGTTCGTGGTCCCGTCATGTGCCTCGACGATCCCGAGCCGCCCGAGCAGCGCAGGCACCGCGAGTGCGTTCAGATCCGAGGCCCGGACGCGGGGCAGGTCGGCGTTGACGACCAGGCAGATGCCCGACGCGCCGTCGAGGCCGGTCGCGATCGCATCTCCCTGCCCGCTGCCCGGGTCGTCCACGAGGCGGGCACCGAGGTCGCCGGCGACCAGCCGTCCCGCGGGGTCGTCGGTGACGACTCGCACCTCGCCGACTGCGAGCGCCACCTCGACGACGTCGCCGAGCATCGCGAGCGCCACCTCGCGACGCAGGTCTTCGGGCAGGCGGCTCTTGCCCTCGGCGCGGAAGGGGATCACCGTGAGCACGAACCGAGAGTACGTGCGTCCGCGGGGCCGCCGCGTCAGGCGGCGTGCGGGGCCGCGCCGGTGTGGTCGGCGCCCGGGCCCGTCGTCGCCCACTCGTTCACCTCGAACCAGTGCGTGTCCTCCAGCGCGAGGACGACATCGGGGTGCGTGTGGGCCGCGTTGACGACGTGATGCTCGACGTCGCAGCAGATCTCGACGTCGTCGAGCGAGAGGCCGCTCGGGATCTTCGCGACGACCTCGAACGGCAGCTGCGCGTCGTGCACCGTCATGTGCTTGAACTGGAGATCCGGAGCGAGCTCCATCAGGGCCGGCCAGTCGGGGCACGTCTTGTAGCTCACAGCTCTGCCTCGTTCGGCCCGCGACGCCACGTTCCTTCGAGGCGCACGAGACCGCGGCTCTCGTCGTCGGGATACACGAGCAGCGGGATCGGGCGTGCGAGCCGGTCGAGCAGGCGGCCGTCGTCGCCGATGAGCGCGAGCGTCACCTCGAACCGCCCGAACTGGAGCGGCGGCGCGCCCACGTCGAGGCGGAGGCCGAGACCGTCGCCCGCCGGATCCCAACCCAGGCGCGCCGTCTCGACGAGATCCTCGGCGACCAGGAGCCCGGAGGCGTCCCGAACCTCGAGGTGCAGGCTCGGCGCAGCGACGGAGCCCGCCAGCGCGACGTCGAGACCGAACGGCTCCCCTGCGAGGAAGCGGTCGCGCGACTCCCCGTCGGCGGTCACGAGCCGGGCCGCGGCGATCCGCGCCTCGCCGGAGCCGGACGGGCCGTGGCCGTTCGTCGCCGCCGCGCCGTCCTCGTCGGCGAGCGCGCGGCGGTAGCGCGTGATCGCCTCGTGAACCGGGCCGTCGTAGGCAAGGCGCCCTTCGCGGAGGAGCACGGCGCGGTCGCAGAGCCGCTCGACCGCCGACGCGTCGTGGGACACGAAGAGGATCGTGCCGCCACGCTCCTTGAATGCCGCGATCACGCCAAAGCACTTCCGCTGGAAGCTCTCGTCGCCGACGGCGAACACCTCGTCGAGGAGCAGCACGTCGGCCTCGAGGAACGCCGCAATCGCGAACCCGAGCCGCATCGTCATGCCCGACGAGTACGTCCTCACGGGCCTGTCGATCGAGCCCTCGAGCTCGGCGAACGCGACGATCTCGTCGAACCGCCCGCGGATCTGCGCCCGCGAGAGCCCCTGGAGCGCGCCGTTCAGCTCGACGTTCTCCCGCCCGGTGAAATCCGGGTGGAAGCCGGCGCCGAGCTCGAGCAGCGATCCGATTCGTCCACTGGCCTGGACGCTCCCCTCCGTCGGCCGGATGATCCCCGCGATCAGCCGGAGCAGCGTGGACTTCCCCGAGCCGTTCCGGCCGATCAGCCCCACCGCCTCGCCGGACGCGATCGCAACCGAGACCTCGCGGAGCGCCCACACCTCCTGCGCGCCGGTGCGGCCGCGGGCGACGAGGAGCTCCTTGAGCGTCTGGGTCTCGCGCGCCCGGACGACGAACTTCCGGGAGACGCCGTCGACCGAGATCTCTCCGGCGCGCATCGCGACCCTACGCGGTGACGGCCGCTAGCTCGCGGCGGACAATGCTCGCCAGCACCTCGACGAGCGCGGGATCGGCGTTCGGCATCTCGATCCGGGCCAGGCGCATGCCGAGCTCCTGCGCGCGCTCGACAGCCTCGACGTCGATGTCCCAGCGGATCTCGAGATGGTCGGAGACGAAGCCGACGGGGCAGACGAGGACGTCGGGGATTCCCCGCGCGGACAGGTCGGAGAGGTGGTCGAGGATGTCCGGCCCGAGCCACGGCTCGCCGGTCGGCGACTCGCTCTGGAACGCGAAGCTCCACTCCCGGTTGCCGACGCCTGCGGCGTCGGCAACTAGACGAGCGGTGTCGAGTAACGCATCGCGATAGGTATCTCCGGTGTCCAGGATCCGCGACGGCAGGGAGTGCGCCGTGAAGACGACGTGCGCCTCGTGCTCTTTAGGTGCAGCGCGCAAGCGCTGCACCCGCTGCGCGAGCAGCTCGACGAAGCCCGGTTCGTCACCCCAGGCCCGGACGAAGCGCGTCTCGGCACGACCGGCGACGGCGTCGTCGAAGAGCCCCTCGTACTTTGCGATCGAGAGCGACGACCAGTGCGGCGCGAGCACGAGGCCCAGGAGCGGTGCGCGACCGGCTGCGAGCGCGGCGTCGACCGCGGTCGCGATCCGCGGCTCCCAGTGGCGCATGCCGGTCAGCACCGGGATCCCGAGCGCGGCCTCGAGCGCAGCTCTCGTCTCCTCGGTGATCGCGTTGAGCGGCGAGGGCCCGTCCCCGTCGTCGATCCCGAGCGCCCGGTACCGCGCAACGAGATCGTCGACGAGCTCCGGCCGAATCGGACGGCCGCCGCGGATGTCGGAGTAGTACGCGGGGACGTCCGTGAGGCGGTCCGGCGAGCCGTAGGCCATCAGGATCACCGCGGGACCGGTCATGCCGCGACGGTCGCCTCCGCGCGCTCGCGGACGAGCGCCGCGAGACGGGTGAGGACGTCTGGGTCGGTCTCCGGCAGCACACCGTGACCGAGGTTGAAGATGTGGCCCGGCCGACCCGCGGCGCGATCGAGCACGTCGACGGCCTCGCGCTCGACGACGTCCCACGGGGCCGCCAGCGACGCCGGGTCGAGGTTTCCCTGCACGCCGCGGTCCCCGACGACGGCCCAGCCGTCGTCCAGCGGAAGCCGCCAGTCGAGGCCGACCACGTCGCCCCCCGCCGCGGCGAGCTCGGTCAGCAGGTGCGTCGCGCCTGTGCCGAAGTGGATCGTCGGGACGTCGACGGCGGCGAGGATCCGCGCGCTCCAGGGAGCGACGCGCTGGCGGTAGAGCTGCGGCGAGAGCGTGCCGACCCAGGAGTCGAAGAGCTGGATGACGTCGGCGCCGGCCCGCACCTTGGCGGCGACGTACGCGGCGAACGTCTCGGACAGCTTCGCGAGCAGGGCGTCCCAGGTCTCGGGCTCGGAGAGCATCAGCGCCTTCGTCCGCGGCAGCTCTCGGCTCGGGCGGCCCTCGACGAGGTATCCGGCGACGGTGAACGGTCCGCCGCAGAAGCCGATCACAGCCCGCTCGGGCTCGAGCTCGGAGCGGACGAGTCGGACGGCGTCGAGCACCGGGCCGAACGCCTCCACGGGGTCGGGGACGCGGAGCCGCGCCACGTCCGCGGCGCTCCGGATCGGCCGCTCGACGACCGGCCCGACGCCCTCGACGAGCTCGACGTCGATTCCCATCCCGAGGACGGGCGTCATGATGTCCGCGAAGAGCACCGCCGCGTCGACGCCGTGGCGTCGCACGGGCTGCAGTGTCACCTCGGCGCAGAGCTCCGGTGTCCCCGCGACCTCGAAGAAGGAGTGGCGCTCGCGAATCGCGCGGTACTCCGGCAACGAGCGGCCCGCCTGGCGCATGAACCAGACCGGTGTGCGCTCGACCTGCTCGCGGCGCGCTGCGCGGACGAGGAGCGGGGTGGTCATGACAGAGAGGGTAGCCCTCGATCGTGGGAGCGGCCGCGTAGACTCGAGCGCCGTGGAGCCGCTCGTTCCGCTCTGGCGATCCTCGACGGTCGCGCCGCAGCGGGCGGGCGCTCGGACGACGGCGAGGCTCGTGCTGGAGAACGGAGGGGCGGCGACGTGGCGCTCGCGTGGCACCGACGGGCTGCAGCTCTCGTACCACTGGCTCGACACGCACGGCAACGCGATCGTCTGGGACGGCACGCGCACGGCGTTCCCGCAGCCGGTGGCGCCGGGGGAGACGGTCGCGGTCGAGGTGCCGCTGGACGCGCCGCGCCCGCCGGGCCGGTACGTCCTTCGCTTCGACCTCGTCGAGGAGCACCGCTTCTGGCTCTCCGAGCTCGGGGTCGGGACGCACGATCTCGAGGTCGACGTCGCGCCGCTGATCGCGGAGCGGCGGCTGGCAGTGGTCGTCCACGGCAGCCCGGACGCTCGCACCGACGCCGCGCTCGCCGCACAGGAGGAGCCGGTCGTCACCGACGCCCCCGCGGCGACCGCTCACCTAGTCCCGGGCGCGGAGCCCGCTGCGGACTGGTCGCGGCTCGTGCTCGACGCCCACGCCGAGGGCTGGCCTGTCGTCGGCCCGGCGCTCCTTCCGGTGGGTGGGCCGCTCGAGCGCCGCCGCGCGGCACGCGCGCTCGGAGCCTGGGCTCCCGGCGGACGCAACCCGCGTCTCGACGTCCCGCTGCTGCTTCCCTCTCTCGTCGGCGGCCTCGAGCCGTCCGAGCATCGAGGGCTGCCGGCCTACGCGGGCGAGGGTCTCTTCGAGGGACGGGCGGTCGTCAGGCTTCCGACGCGATCCGGTCGTCCACAGACCTGAACACGAGCGCGCCGAGCGCGAGCGCCACGATCGCGGCGACGACGAGGTAGAGCAGGTCGCCTGTGGGCGGGAGCTCGCCCTCGTAGAGCGGTGTCCGGTACGACTCGACCGCCGGCGTGAGCGGGTTTCCCCAGTGGAGCAGGTCGACGAGCCACGGGCGCGACTGGGCGCCGGGCAGATCGTCGAGCTGGTACAGGATCGGCGTCAGGAAGAACCAGGGCAGCAGCGCGGCCGTGACGACGAACTCGACGTCGCGGAAGATGGCGTTGAGCGACGCGATCGCAAGTGCAACGCCGGCCGTGAACACCACGATCAGTGCACCGACCGGGATCGCGAGCCAGGCGAGGTCGCGGCTCTCCGGCTGGAACCACAGCGCGAGGACGAGAACGATGACCGTCATCGCGACGAACGCGACCACCTCCGTCGCGACGACGGAGAGCGGCACGAGCTGGCGCGGGAAGCGCACCTTGCGGATGATCGGCGCGTTCTCGACGATGCTCCGCGCGCCGCCCTGCAGCGACGTCGAGAAGAAGACCCAGGGCGGAAGGCCGCACAGGAGGAAAAGCCAGTAGTGCTCGGTCTCGGTCGGCTGGGCCTTCCAGAGCACCGCGAACACGACGAGGTAGACGAGCATCAGGGCCGCCGGGAGCGCGAGAGTCCAGGCGAGCCCGAGGACGGAGCCCTTGTACTTCGCGCGTAGATCGCGCCGGAACAGCGAGGCGAACAGCTCCCGGTGGCGCAGCAGATCTGCGTAGACGCTCACGAGCGCGGATTGTAGGGCGGCGGCCGACCGCCTCGACCCGAAATCGTACGGAGCCGCCGCTACCCTTTGCCCACCGTGGAAGCGGCCGTCACGATCGCCGCCCTGCCTGTCGCGGCGCTCGCCCTCTGGGTCCTTCTGCGCGCCCCCTCCGCCGCGTCCAGACTCGTCGCTCAGCCCACCGGGGAGCGCTGGCACGAGCGCGCGACCCCGACGTTCGGCGGCGTCGGCATCGCCTGCGGGCTTACCGCCGGCGTCGCGCTCGCGATCGCCGTCGGGGCAGTGGATGCGTCGTGGGAGCTCGCGGGCATCCTCGCGGGCTGCGGGCTGCTCTTCGTCGCGGGGCTCGTCGACGACGTCCGTCATCTGAGCCCCCTGGCGAAGCTCGCCGCGCAGGTCGCCGCGGCCGGCATCGCAATCGCCGCAGGCCTGCGGGTCGAGCTCGTGTCGAACGACGTGCTCGGCGTCGCGATCGCCGTCTTCTGGCTCGTGGGGATCACGAATGCCTTCAATCTGCTCGACAACATGGACGGCCTGGCGGCGACGCTGGCGACCGTCGCCTGCCTCTACTTCGCGATCGACGCGGCGACCGCGCATCCGAACGACCTCGTGCTCGTGCTCTCGCTCTCGCTTGCCTTCGCCTGCCTCGGCTTCCTCCCGTTCAACCTGCGGCCGGGCGACCAGGCCCGCGTGTTCATGGGCGACGGTGGCAGCCAGCTGCTCGGCTTCCTGCTCGGGGCGCTCGGTCTCGCGGCCAGCTGGACGACGGCGGGAACGACCGTCGCGACGATGCTGCTGCCGCTCCTCGTGCTCGCGATCCCGATCCTCGACACGACGCTGGTCACCGTGCGGCGGCTCGCGGAGCGGCGGCCGGTGACCCAGGGCGGCACCGACCACACGTCGCACCGCCTCGTCTACTACGGGCTCTCCGAGACGAAGGCCGTCGGGCTGCTGGCGCTGATCGCGGTCGCCCTCGGCGCGACCTCGGTCGCCTACAACGTGCTCGACCGGCCGGCGATCACCGCGCTCGGGGTGCTCGTGACGTTCGCGCTGCTCGTGCAGTTCGGCGGGTTCCTCGCCGAGCTCTCCGAGCAGGAGCGGCGCGGACGGCCCGGCGACACGCGGCTCCGCCATGCGATCGCCGTGCAGCCCCGGCGGCTCGTCGAGCTCGTCGTCGACGGCGTGTTGGTGACCGGGACGTTTCTCGCCGTGTTCCTGCTCTTCGTCGACGGTCGCGGCACGGAGCTCCAGCGTGGCACGTTCCAGGCGGTGCTGCCGATCGTGCTCGGCACGACGTACGTCGTCTACGTCCTCTTCGGTGTCTACCGGCGGGCGTGGCGGTACGCGACGACGCGCGACCTGCTCTCCGTCGCGCTCGCATCGGGCATCGCGACGCTCGTGGCATACGCGATCGTCCTCGCGACCCGCGACCTCGGCGACTTCCCGCGCGAGGTCTTCGTCGTCTACGGCCTGGCGGCTGCCGCGCTGGTGGCGCTGTCGAGGTGGCTCGTCCGGCTCGTCCCCGAGGCGGGCGGCGGCCCGGACGACGGGCGCAGGCGGGTCCTCGTCGCCGGCGCCGGCCGGGTCGGCCGTGGCCTCGTCCGCGACCTCAGCCGGGTGGACGACGTGCGGGTCGTCGGCTTCCTGGACGACAACCCACGCCTCCGTCGCCGCCGCGTCCAGGGCGTGCCGGTGCTCGGCGCGATCGCCGACGCCGCCGGAGCGCTCGAGACGACGCGCGCAGACGAGCTCGTCGTCACGATCCCCGACGCCCCGTCCGAGCGGCTCGAGGAGCTCGAACGCGTCTGCGTTGACGTCGGGATCTCACATCGGGTCCTGCGCGACCGCCCGCTGCCTCCCACGCCGACGCGAGCGCTCGCAGAGTGAAGGCCGACATCCGCGCGCGGCTCGAGTCCGCCGCGCCACTCATCGGTGCCTACCTGCTCCTCTCGACGCTGTACGCGTGGCAGGCGTGGCGGCGCGAGACGCCGACGATCTTCTCGGACGAGCTCGAGACGACGCAGATCTCGCGCGCGATCGCCGAGACGGGCCACGCCGCGCGGCGCGGCGAGCCGTACGGGTTCACGAGCCTCGTGCCGTGGCTCACGGCACCGTTCTGGTGGCTGCACCCGGTCGCGACCGCGTACGAGGCGATCAAGAGCGTCCAGGCGTTCGTGATGGCCGCGGCCATCTTCCCCGCGTTCCTCCTCGCGAGGCGCCTGCTCTCGCCCGGTTGGGCCTACTTCGCAGCCGTTGCCGCGATCGCCGGCCCCGCGCTCTCGTATGCGCCGATCCTCGTCGAGGAGCCGTGGGCCTACCCGGTGGCGACGCTCGCGCTGTGGCTGACGGTACGGGCCGTCGACGTTCCCGGGCGCTGGCCGATCGCGCTCGCCCTCGGGTCCTGTGTGCTCGCCGTCCTCGTCCGGTCGCAGCTCGTGGCCCTCTTCGGCGCGCTCGCGTTCGGGCTGCTCGCGCTCTGGTGGCGCACGGAGTCGATGCGTCGCTGGCGCACGTCCTGGTCGCGCTGGGACTGGGCCGGCGCGGTCGTGCTGGGCATCGGCGCGGTGATCGCCGTCGTGGCGTTCCTCGGTCACCGGTCGGGCGAGTGGGAGAAGGTGACAACCGGCTGGAAGGGGAGGATGCTCGAGTACGGCAGCTGGGCGGGCGGAGCGTTCGCGATCGGGATCGGCGTGCTGCCGGCGATCGCGCTGCTGGCGATGCTCGCCGTGCCCCGCGCCGAGCGCGACCGGCCGGGCGTTCGCGCGTTCGTCGTCGTGGCCGGGGGCGCCGTGGTCAGCTTCGGCTGGTACGCGGCGGTCAAGGGCGCGTACCTCTCGACGACGTTCTCCAGCCTCATCGTCGAGCGGAACCTCGTGTACCTCGCGCCGCTCGCGT
>Ga0207657_10006327_pt1 | contig 12302 bp, 13 predicted proteins | sample KBSC33metaG_FD_184316 | JGI IMG/M metagenome (GOLD analysis project Ga0207657, IMG submission 184316) | Corn rhizosphere microbial communities from Kellogg Biological Station, Michigan, USA - KBS C3-3 metaG (SPAdes) (version 2) | ecosystem: Host-associated > Plants > Roots > Rhizosphere > Soil ...
ACGTTCTTGAGATCATCTAGAACTCGATCTGAATCCAAACAATCAGATCGGCTCTGGCTTCTCCCATGGCATGTTCCGCCGCTTTTCTGAGCGGCCCGTTCCTCTTTCTCAGGCTTCCCCCATTCTCCTCCGCACCGCGTCACGCAACTTGGCGCGTCCCTTCGCCTGCATGCTCTCTTTCAGCGCGTCCATGATGTTGATGATTTCCGGCGCTGCGTTGCTGAAACCACTTTGGAGCATGTAAACGACGGCAGACTCTTGGCAGCGCCTCATGGAGCGCGCCTGGCGCCACCTAAGGCTGATGGTTCAGATCGCCACCAAGCTCAATCGCGGCGCACTCATCCATGGCGGGGCAGCCTATCTACTGTTCAAAAGCCGGGCAGGAACAAAGAAGCTGTAAGGGCGTTCTGGTTGTCTCCTAACGGAGGTGCTGAAGGCATTAGCGCACTCCGAAAAGCCCCGCTTCATCGGTCGAGTATCTTTCCGGCATATGAAATGATGTCACGATGCCCCAAACGGACAGTGAGAGGACGTTGGGGCAACTGTCCGAGCGCGGACATTTCAAGGAGGGACTGACATGAGGATGTTTGGGTTCTGTTGGCTCGGTGCTGTCATGCTTGTGGCGTCTAGCGGCCCGGCGCTCGCTCAAGGCGATGCGGCCAAGGGCAAAGCGGCCTTCGCCAAATGCGCGATCTGTCATCAGATCGGACCAGGCGCCAAGACCCTGGTCGGGCCGGAGCTTAACGGCGCAGTCGGACGCAAGGCGGCAAGCGTCCCCGACTATGCCTCGATGTATTCCCCCGGCATAAAGAAGCTTGGCGAGCAAGGCTTCGTGTGGACGCCCGAGAATATCGACAAATGGATTGCAGACCCAAAGGCGCTGATCCCCGATTCTCCGATGGCGCTTGCCTTCCAAGGCATTCCTGATGCCGCAGAGCGCGCCGACATCATCGCTTATCTGCAGACCCAGACTGGGCAGTAAAGACGCATCAAGGCGTGGCTCAAGTGCAAGTGCTTCGCGGAAAGCTCGCTCATCATTAGCCGCAGACGCCGCAGCCGCCCCACCAGCCGCCGCAGCGCGGCAGCCGCAGCCGGTCTATCCAGAGGGTCCGCCCCCAATAGTTTTCAGCGAACTTGGCCGCAGCACAAGATGCCGCAGTACAGGATTTCGCCAGCCACCTGTCCCTGTCGTAAATCAAATGCGAACGTAGTGATGATGCAGGCCGCCGAGGACGGGCCTCGCTTCGATGCTCCCGAGGGCGTGAACTGGTCGCCTCGTTGGCGCATCCTTGTTCAAGGACAGGTGTGTTCGGCTCCGATTGTAGTAGGTCGCATAACAGCGCAGCAGGTTTATTGATGATAGCGAGGGCCGTGCATCGAACTTCTCGCGAACGCCCTTGACGCGTTTCGTGGCCCAGCGGACCCTCGAGCACAGCCACAACTCGCCCTTGCTTTTCGCAGGAGAATGTCATGCAGGGATGGCACACGCGAAACGCCCGCACGCCCGTTCGAAATTCTCCTCAGCGGTCCGCCCTGCTGAGCCGGCCGATCCCATTTCTTTCGTGACTGTCGTCCTTGAGTCACCCTCGTCCATGGCCGTGCGGAGGACCGTCCACCCTCAGTGGTGGCCGAGCTTGAACAGGACTTTGCCGCTGCGCTGGGATTTCAATGAGCGTTCGAAAGCTTCCTTGAATTGTTCGAGCGGGTACACATGCTCAACGGCGGCTGAAAGCGACCCGTCAGCCACGAGGTCGCCTAACTTCTGGAGAGCAGAGTTACTGCCGGCTCCAGACACCCGCTGCGGGGCATATGGCTTATGACCGTGGTCCAGAGATTGGTCCCGAGATACTGGCAGAAGAATCGGCGTGAGGGCGCCAGGGCTACCAGCGCCCTCTGGGTTTTCTATGCTCGGGCCGTAGCGTGAGGTCTCTTACTGATCTTGCACCAGCATTTTGCGCAAGAATATTTCGAACGGGGCAAGAACTATAAAGCGCTGTAGCGAGCACGCTCTTAAATCGCCAACCATAGTCGTCACTCTTGGTGAACGTAATCGCAGTATGGAGAACGTCTATTCTTAGAAAACTCACTCAGCCCGCGAGTTTGGGTGGTGACTGTACCCCGGCGCGTTGATACCGACCCGAAGGAGAGAGCGTTATGAAGATTGACGAGGTTCGCAAGCGCGCCTTCGCCATGCCGCTGACGAGCCCCGCCTTCCCGCCGGGGCCGTACCGCTTCATCAATCGCGAGTATCTGATCATCACCTATAGGACCGATTCGGCCGTGCTAGAATCCGTTGTTCCCGAGCCGCTCACTTGGGATGAGCCGCTCGTTAAATACGAGTTCGTTCGCATGCCCGACTCGACTGGATTTGGTGACTACACGGAGTCCGGCCAAGTCATCCCGGTGCGGTTCAATGGGCAAGAGGGTGGCTATAGCCACGCCATGTTCCTCAATGATGGTCCGCCGATCTATGGGGGTCGCGAACTGTGGGGATTTCCAAAGAAGTATGCTCAGCCTTCCTTGGGCGTGGAGAGGGATACTCTCATTGGCACCCTCAACTATGGGTCCGTGCGGATCGCCACTGGCACCATGCAACTATCTCAAGGATTAAGCAGCCGCACTGTAGCTATCACGCCAAACGACCGGCCTGCCACAGCGAGGCACCTAAATCGACCGAGAGCATTTCCATGAGGCCAAAGCGAATCAATCTTGCGCTTCAGGGTGGGGGTTCTCATGGCGCCTTCACCTGGGGCGTGCTCGATCGTCTGCTCGAGGACGAGCGGCTTGAGATCGAGGGCATTAGTGGCACAAGCGCCGGTGCGATGAATGCTGGAGCGTTGCTCCAAGGCTATCTTCACGGTGGGCGGTCAGGCGCGCGTGAGGCACTCGATCGTTTCTGGCACGAGACATCCCAACTCGCCGGATATAACCCAATCCGCACCACGATCGTTGATCGTCTAGTCGGAAACTGGAATATCGACAGAGAGCCGGCCTACCTGTGGGCTGACAGCCTCGCGCGTTTATTGTCGCCATATGAGCTGAATCCGGCGAACCTCAACCCGCTTCGCGACTATGTACATTCGGTTATCGATGTAGGCGCTATCCGCGCTTGCGATTCCATCAAATTGTTCGTCGCTGCGACGAACGCACGGACCGGCGAGCTCCGTGTTTTCAAGAGAGACGAGATCACTGCCGACGTGTTCCTCGCCTCTGCTTGTTTGCCGCTGGTCTTTCAGGCGATCGAGATTGACGGCGAACCCTATTGGGATGGCGGTTATATGGGGAATCCGCCGCTCTTCCCCTTGATCGAGGAATGCGACAGCAAGGATATTGTCATCGTTGAAATCAATCCACTCAATCGCAACGGGCCGTTGTGGTCAGCCACGACAATCAATAACCGTCTCAACGAGATTGCGATGAACGCCTCGCTGCGGCATGAATTGCGCATGATTGCCTTTACGCAGCGTTTGATCGCAAGCGGCGGATTGACAGGCGAGGCGACGAAGCTCGTGCGCGAGACCCACCTTCATATGATCGCCGACGAGGATGTGATGGTGAACCTTGGTGTTGCCAGCAAGATGAATGGAGAAATTGCCTTTTTGGAGTATCTAAAGAATGTAGGACGCGCGCGTGCGGATGCTTGGTTGACCGCAAATTTTGAAGCGATCGGTTCACGCTCAACCATCGATCTCGATGCGACTTTGGGCGGGATGGAGATCAGCCAGAACCGCTAGAGCAGTGCGGGTCGATATGATTGTCGAAGTACCCCTCAATCCAGCAGCGGTGCTCGACCGGCCTGTGATCACCGATCGGGACGAGGGCCTTCAAAAAGGCATCGGACGTCGCGTCCATTACATCGACTGATAGGCATTTGGGCCAGCACGACGCCAGCAAAGTCTTGGTAGAATAGCTCGGGCATGGGAGTGTCTATTATGCGAATCTCTTGTCTCCACTCAGCCGCCAGCGTCATCGCCATCGCATGCTCAGGCCCGGCACTTGCCGGCGAAGATGTCGGCGCCGGACAGGAAATCTACCACACGCAATGCTCGCCCTGTCATTCCAACCAGCCAGGCGTGAACGGAATTGGGCCTTCGCTCGCCGGCCTTGCCGGGCGCAAAGCAGGATCATTGCCAGGCTTCCATTTCACCCCCGCGCTTCAAGGCTCGGGGCTCACTTGGAATGCTGACACATTCATTCAGTTCTTGGCCGACCCTAGCAAGCTCGTGCCAGGAACGGCGATGACCGTCACCGTGCCCGACGCGACAGGCCGCGCCAATCTCTTTGCCTATCTTGCGACGCTCAAAGACACGACCACCGCAGCCAAACCAAGTGGACCTGCTGCGCCGAAGATCACCGGCCCCACCGAGGTCGAGCTCGAGGGAGCAGCTTCCGCAACCGACGCTTGGCTCTATGCCTCGCACGATTATGCCGGGACGCGGTTCGTCGACCTCAGGGAGATCACGCCGGCGAACGCGAAGAGCCTGCGCCCGGTCTGCCTCTATCGCTCGGAGCAAGCGGCATCGGTGCAGACAAGCCCGCTCGTTTATCAGGGCGTAATGTATCTCACCTTCGGCCGCGCCACGGTCGCGATCGATGCCAAGACCTGCCGCGAGCGCTGGAGCTATATCTGGCAGCCCAAGGGCCAGGAGATTTCGCCGGCCAATCGCGGCGCCGCCATCAAGGATGGCAAACTCGTGCGGGGCACGGCTGACGGCTATCTGATTGCGCTCGATATGGCGGACGGCTCGCTTCTGTGGAGCAAGCCGATCGCAAGCGCCGCCAGCAACGAATATTTATCGATGCCGCCGATGATTTACGGCGACCTCATTATTGCCGGTCCGTCTGGCGCCGATTTCGGCTCGAAGAACTGGGTTGGTGCGTTTCGACTCGATAACGGTGAACAGGTCTGGAAATTCAATCTGGTTCCTGATCCGGGCGAGCCCGGCGCCGAGACATGGGAGAATCCGGAGTCGCTGAAACATGGAGGAGGCAGTCTATGGACGCCACTCTCGCTGGACGTCAAAACCGGTATTCTTTATCTGCCGGTTGGCAATCCAGCACCGGACTTTTACGGCGAAATCAGACCGGGCGCCAATCTCTATACAAATTCGGTAGTCGCCCTCGATGCGAAGACCAGCAAGCTCCTGTGGTACCGCCAATTCATCCCGCATGATGTACATGACTCCGATCTCAGCCAGGTCAGCCCACTATTTGCAACCACGATCGCCGGCAAAAAACACGATGTGATCACGGTGAGTGGCAAGGACGGATTGCTCAGACTGCTCGACCGAAGCAGCCAAGAGCAATTCTACGAAGTGCCCATCACCACTCGTGAGAACGTCGATGCGCTCCCTACTGTGGAAGGCGTGCATCGCTGCCCGGGGCTGCTCGGTGGCATGGAGTGGAACGGTCCAGCCTACGACCCCGGCAGCAACACGCTGTTCATTCCGGCGGTCGATTGGTGCGGCACTTTTAGCAAGGCGCCCAAGGACCCGCCGTTCGTGCAAGGCATGCATTACTACGGCGGCGCCGTTGCCTCAGACCCGCGCGAGAAATCGAAGGGCTGGCTAACCGCGCTCGATGCCTCGACTGGAAAAGAGCGCTGGAAATATGCCTCACCCACGCCGCTCATTGCCGGCGTGACGGCGACCTCCGGCGGGGTGCTGTTCACCGGCGATCTCAACAACGACTTCCTTGCGTTGGACGCAAACACCGGACAGGTGCTCTACCGCTTTAACACCGGCGGCAGCATCGGCGGCGGCGTGATCTCCTACGCGCTCGACGGAAAGCAATATGCCGCCACGACCTCCGGCACGGTTTCTGCCTTCTTTGGCGGCTCAGGCCCGCCGGCGGTCGTTATCTTCGCCCTTCCCTAATCCCCCAAGCAAATGAGTGAGGAGAAACGCATATTGTAGGCTCACCGTGGGTTTTGGGCGAGGCTGATGGGGCCGCGACCCTGAGGGCCCCGCCCTGAACTGGCTGATCGCGAGCGGGGTGATGGGGGTCTGCTTCTCGGCGGAGCGGACCGTATTGCCCTTGCGCACGGCGTTGATCGTGTTGAGTTTACCCAGAGCGGAATTCAGCGCATTGTAGGCCTCGTCGGTGTGCTCGATGCCCGGGACGCGGAGGTCGGGGGGTACTAGCTCGCGTCGAGCACGATGCCGGTGATCGGCTCCTTGCCGATTGCCGCGACCAACTCGGTCGCGAGCGGCGCCAACTCCTCGGAGATCGAAGGAATCTCCGCCACCGCGCACATACAGCACCCGGTTGTCGTCTGGATGGAAGCGGGTCTTGAAGCGGTAATCGCCGCCTAAGGTCTCCGTCGCTAGCCAAGCTGTCACTGATCGCGGGCAATGTGTGCTGTTGGCCAAAGCGGACGTCATAAGCTGCAGCCCCCGCTAGACGAAAAGATCAGAGACTGTCCCTTTTCGTGTTACCCGGGATTACATTGGCGTCGGCAAGCGGCATCATGCACCCCCGGCATTTTCCGAGGGCGCGACCTTTTCAGCAAGCTCCCGGCGCGCTCTCTAGCGCCGCGCGATCCCAGTGCGGTGGATTTCGTGCCCTAAGTGGATGGTCACGACGATGCTCTCGGGTTCCTTAAAGAGCGGCGCTACAGCACCGTGACCTAAGCCTCCGGTACTGGCACGTCGAATGTGTTCAGCGTGATCGACACAAGTGCATAGAGTCCGACAAGGTAGGACAATTCTGCCGCGCCGTGCTGGCCGAAGGCCGCGATCGCCGTCTTGTAGGTGAGCTCCGGCAGCACGCCGCCGTTCACCAGGGCGTTCGCGAAATCATAAGCAATCGCCTCGTCCTGCGTCAGATCGATGGGGCGCTGTCCGGCGACGATAGTCGCGAGCTTCGCGTCCGACAGGCCACGCTGCTCGCCGACGAGCACATGGGCGTAAAGCTCGTAAGCCGCCTTGAAATGTGCACCGGTGACGAGGATTGCGACTTCCCGTACCGGCTTTGGCAGCGAAGGCTTGTCGGCCAACGCCCTAACAAGGTCCCAGCTCGCTTTGCCGAAAGAAGGCTCATGCAGCCAGGGGTTCCAGGGCCCAAGCAGGGCGCCGTCGTCGCGAATGGCAACGAACCCTTTGAAACTCTCGGCGATGCCCTCGCGCATGTCATCATAGAGGCGGCGTTGTTCCGGGGTAAGATCGGCAGGCGCGATCGCGGGCAGGCGCATTGCTAGTCCTCACACTTCGAGATGCTATGGCCGATTCTCACTTTGAGCCGGGGCGAAGCAGGCATTCGTCGTGAATGATGGTATGTGGGGTCAGCGTTCGCCTCAACTGATTTCGCGACAACAAGGCCTCGTGGCTGCGCACCGATTCCATTTAGATTTTTATCGTGTTAACTTTTTCTGTTACGCATCTCTGTTTTCCCTGATCGCCCGCAAATTTTCCCTGCTTTGGTGAAGTTGGGAATTCTGTTGGCAAGCGCCTGATTTTTCCAGCGAAAGCCGAGGCGCGTTGGCTATCCCGAGCCAAAGATTCCCAAATTTCCCTATTTGCCCGTACAACGGTTTCGAGACCGCTCCTTCTCAGATGGAAATTGGCGGCAAGGTCAATTCTCGGTGGTTGCAGGCCCCTGATTTGGACCTATTTTCCGGCTTCTCGGAATAATGGAGCCGTGTTCGGTATAGGTGGCTGCGAGCCCCTGATTTGAACCTACACCTTGATTTTTAGGAATGGATGATTACGGCGGATTCGCTCCTCCGCTACCAATCCGATCAATACGTTAGCTCTAGCTCGCGCGCTATCCGGCAGCGCTTGGGTGTCAATTTGGGTGACAACTAGCAAAACGCGCTTCTGAACGGAGCTCATCGACAGCGCATTAGGACCTGACGGCTCATAACCGGCTGGTTGGAGGTTCGAGCCCTCCCGGACCAACCAATAAAATGTTAGAGTGAACTTCGCTCGCACATCTCATGATTTGGTCAACGCCTCGGTCAACAAACGGTCGTAGACGCCGCTTAGCCATTGTTCGGGTAGGTCTCGATACATAAAACAGTGCCAAAACGCCCCAGAGAGTCGCTTTGAGCGCCTAGCCGGCTTTCAAAGCGCCGCGAATGCGGTTTGCAGCGGCCAGTCGAACATCAAACCAATTTCCTGTGATTAGAAATGCCTCCGAAGCAGGTTTTACAGAAAGGTCATCGCACGCCGCTTCCGCCCCAACCCCGGGGTTGGATTCAATCGCCTTGGTGTCCGTGATGGGGCAGTCCACCTCCTGCTCTTGGTTCCGATCCGTCCATGCCTCTGTTACGGACCTCCAAACTGCCAAAGCAAGCTGTGGAAGGCGTATCATTGGGGTCACTCTCAGCAAACCAATCGCAGGGGCATGATCGCTGAGGTGTGCCGGTATGGTTCTGATCGGCACCACCGATCTGGAAAATGTGCCTAACGCGCTAAGGTTCCACGCAGAGCACAAGGAGCACTGTCTTGGCCTTTACGAACAAAATACGCGGCTACCAATCCAATTATCGGCCCTGTGGCACCGACTGATCCGCTAGCTGCCGCCGCCAGGAAATCTATGCCCGTATTTCTACTGGGGGCACGTCGATGGACATGGCCAGACCATTTCCTTGCCGTTGCAAACGATCATGACCACCGCGACGTGCCGAACGGTTCTCCGATCCGGTGCGCCACCACCTCGGCGTGATACACGGCCGCGAAAACGGCGGCAATCAGGACCACGCCCGCCGCGGCCGCTGTGGCACCGGCCGCGCCGAAGATCATGGTCATGATCATGATCGCGAAGGCTAGAGCGGGCCATGTCCACGTCCACCACGGTCGTAATGAGATCGACATGCTTAACGCTCCACTTCATCACAGCGACCCTGCATGACAAAAGGAAGATAGCGACACAAACGGACTCCGCGGCCATCTATGGTGTCAATTGCCGGCGTGAAGCCGACGGTCGGCAATTAGCCGGAACAACCTTTACTTCTAAGCCAAACACATACGGCAGCGTCAGCCCGCCACGCCTAATTCCAGTGCGCTTCGATTTATGATCTCGGCTGGAAAGCTTTGGAAGGATGGGCTTCATGGTTGTTCGACTAGCTCTCGCAGCGCTGCTCTGCATGTCTTGGCCCAGTGCGGTCCTCACCGCGCCGGCGCGCATTATTATCCTTCGCCACGGAGAGAAGGCAGATAAGTGGAAGCTCTGCGACATAGGGCAAGAACGAGCGGACGCGCTTGCCGCCAACTATCTCGGCCGAGACGCCGCAAATTCGCTGTTTGCGTCGGGGGAACAACCTGCAGCCTTCCTGGCGATAACCCTGCATACGCTCGAGCTCGCGTACCCAGCTGCTTCGACCTGGAATCAGCCTATCATCCTCTATCCCGTAATGCCCGAGAGGGGTGCTGATGAAGACAAGGTAGAGGCGTTGAACCGCCGTACGCAAGAAGCGGCGCGCGACCTTATGGTCAACACGCTATGGCAAGGCAAAACGGTCGTGATGGTGTGGGAGCACAAGCACATTGCCAACAAGAAGCTGGAAAAGCGCTTCCCAGAGGAGGCAGTGACGTTGCGCGAGCTCTTGAAACTCGATCAGCTTGAGGGCGTCCCTGAGAGTTGGCCGAGTGGTACCTATGATTATTTCTGGATCGTTGAATATGGGAACACAGGCTCCGATGTGCCGACAGGCTTCCGAATGATTAAACAAGAACTCGGCGCGCCATACGATGAGGTTCCTTCAAACGATTGGGACCAATCGAATGGGCTAGAGGCTGAAAGCGGCTGCGATCTTAAAGGTGCACAAGACTGATTAGTTTGTTAGGCCTGCCAAAGCACCAGACGTGGGGAGATTAAGGTTTTCGAGCTAACTCCGATCGCGACGACCAAGCTAGGAAGCGGAATCTCTAAATGAGAAAAGCACAACAGTACGTCCCGACCCTGCGTTTGGTTCGCATCCTTGCTTTCCTCGCCGGGTGGCTCGTCCTATCGCATGGCTCATTGGCAGACGTCGCGATGAGCGGGTCATTCTTAGCAAACGCAGATTGTCCGGCATTCCAATCTTTCAGAAAGGGCACCAACCCGGGCGGAGTGAAAATCGAAGTCGGTCATTCTTACCCGCTGATAGCAAAGAATGCAGCTAACGCCACTCATTACCGCATTCGAATCGAAGGTGCCGCACCACCTGAGCGTTGGGTAAGTCTCAGCTGCGGGAGCGTTACAGAGAATACGAACATTGGAGCACAGGGCTCTGAAGCCGCTAGTGACATTGCAAGTGAAAAGCAAACGCAGTTTGTCTTATCACTCGGGTGGGAACCCGGCTTCTGTGAGAGTCACAACAACAAGTCAGAGTGCGTGAGTGAAGCGTCCGACCGCTTCGACGCGAACCACTTCATACTGCATGGCCTTTGGCCGCAACCTCGCAGACGAGAATATTGCAATGTGGGTCAGGACCTGATTGACGAAGATAAAAGAGGCGATTGGCAGGCACTTCCAAGCGTCAATCTCAGCACAGAAACACGTGAGCATCTTGCTGTTGTAATGCCGGGCACACGGTCGCTTCTTGACCGCCATGAGTGGATCAGGCACGGCACCTGCTACGGCAGCGATGCTGAGACCTATTTCCGTCACGCTTTATCACTCGTCGACGCGGTTAATAGCTCGCCCATTCAAACGCTGTTCGCGGACAATGTCGGTCGGGAGATATCGATCAGTGCGATCAAAGATGCCTTTAACTCAGGGTTCGGTCCGGGTGCGGGCGATCGCGTTCGCCTGGCTTGCAAACGAGACGGATCCAGACTCCTAATAACTGAGATTACTATTGGTCTGGGCGCCCGACCGGATGGCAATACGCCGCCTGCCGACCTCATAAGAGCATCAAGCCCGACCGATCCAGGATGTCCAGGCGGGATAGTCGACCCCGTCGGCTACCAATGAACGCGCGCCGGCGACGTTTCCCAGGTGGCGCCTCCAAGGCTTCGCTCAGCTCGCGTCAATAGATTATCCTTCACGTTTGACCCACGCAAACCCGAGTAAAGCTAGCGCCAAAACGAGGGCAACGAGACCGTGCTTGACGTGTACATGGTTCGAGCCATCGACGAATCCAGGCATAAAGTGCGGAAGCGAGCCAGCCGGCACAAACCAGTAGACGCAAGCAAGCACAAGAAAAATGACGCCAAGAATCACTGCCGCCAAAACAAGAGGCTTGTTAATTTGTTCCTCCTTAATTGGACAGGCCCCGCGATGAATGATGCTAAATGCCGGTTGCGTCCTTCACGCACTTCTTAGTGAAACTGTCCTTAGCGGCACCTGATAATTTTTTATCTGCTGCTTGCTTATCGCAGGCTGTCTGCGCATCGGTTTCGCACTTTTTCATAAAGCTTGTTTGCGCTGCCCCGCTGAGCTTCTTTGCATCCGATTGCGCCTTGCAGCTGTCAGCCGCTTGAGCACCGCCTATCGCGAGCGCCGTCAGTATAAGTGCGATTAGAAAATGCCTCATGTAGATCCTCCCAAGGTTGATTAGAAAATTGTGGGGCAAGTTTATACGATGCGCATTACGAGGCGGAGCAAATGCAGTGCGGCATGAAAGCGCTGTCTCCGACCGCCTGATCCATCGTCATTATACCACTCCCGATATCCGCTGTTGGGGGGACGTCGTGGAGCGACAACCATGCAAACACTCGAGGCCCTGCAGATCAAGCGCAAGCCGCGTCATCCTTGCTTGGAGTCCAAGGCCTGATGTTCCTCGGCTTCCCGCTGCACGCCGCCGGGCGGCCATCGGACGCGCGTGGAGCTCATCTATTCGAGATCAAAGTCCCGATGTTGTTTTTACAGGGAACCCGTGATGCGCTGGCGGCCACCGAATTAATAGAGGCATTGGTCCGGAGACTTGGTGATCGGGCAACCCTCAAGCTGTTCCAGGATGCGGATCATTCATTTCATGTGCCCGCAAGGAGCGGGCGGACCGACGCGGAAGTCAAATCCGAAATGCTGGATGAGTTGGCAGCCTGGCTCGAGGCCGTCGTGTTGAACCTTGCTGAAAGCCGGCGATTAAGGGACGTGGTCGGCAAAGTCGATACCTACCGCACGAAAGTCGAACTTCCTTCGAAGATGAACTCAGGGTGAACACTCATTCTGGGGTTCCGAGGAACGTGCTAAGATAGAGTCATGAACTCTGGAACGTGCGGCTTTTACTGTTGGCTGCCGCCGCATGTGTATTGGCAATCATCCTCATGCAGCCGATCTTGACGCCCTGAATGATCTCCTTTGATGCGCAGACTGGCGTTCTGCGAGTTCAACTATGCGCCGTGGTTCTGCTGAGTGCGACAGGAATGGCCCAG
>Ga0207657_10006328_pt1 | contig 12300 bp, 13 predicted proteins | sample KBSC33metaG_FD_184316 | JGI IMG/M metagenome (GOLD analysis project Ga0207657, IMG submission 184316) | Corn rhizosphere microbial communities from Kellogg Biological Station, Michigan, USA - KBS C3-3 metaG (SPAdes) (version 2) | ecosystem: Host-associated > Plants > Roots > Rhizosphere > Soil ...
GTCTTGACCGACTGATAACCTCGGGTCTGCCCGAGCCCCCGTAGCTCAGGGGATAGAGCACCGCCCTCCGGAGGCGGTGGCGCAGGTTCGAATCCTGCCGGGGGCACCCATCGAAGCCCAGGTCAGCGGCCTGGGCTGCTGCATCTCCCGGACCCACTCTCGCGCTCTTGACCGCAGTGGTGACCACGGACTGCGTCCGGCGGGCAGGCGCGCGGCGCGCCGCCGGAACCTTGATCAACCTTGCCGATCGTGATGACCGGAGTCGGTGTCATGCTGTGGCGGCTCCCCAAGAACGCCCACTGGCTGATGCCGACGTCGCTGGCGCTGGTCTTCGGCGGCGCATTCGGCAATCTGTGGGACCGCGTGTTGCGCGGATCGGTCACGGATTTCTTGCAGGTATTCATCGGTTCCTACGAGTTCCCGTCGTTCAATGTGGCCGACAGCGCAATCACCACCGGCGCAGCATTATTGGTGCTCGATTTGCTGAAAACGCGCCAAACCCATTCCTAGCCTGCGCGACGTTTTTACCGGCCGCCGGAAGATAGTTCTCCCGGAAAAATTCCCTAACGCCACGGGCGCCGCTGTAAACGCTTGATGTTCCAGCATATCTTCGCTTTTGGCACCCCAAATGCACCTCGCATCGTGCAAGGAGACGCCGTAAATGAAACGCATTGAACGCTTTTCGTCTTTCGCACGATGTTCGCTTGCGATCGGCATTGCCGCAGGGCTAGCCGCATCGCTATCGGTCGCTCGCGCCGATACCTGGGACAAGAAAACCACGGTGAGTTTCTCGCAGCCGGTAGAGGTGCCCGGCTATATTCTTCAGCCCGGAAAATACGTGATGAAGCTGGTCGATTCACAGTCCGACCGCCACGTGGTGCAGTTCATGAACGAACGGCAGAATCGCGTCTACGCATCCGCCATCGCCGTTCCGGCCTATCGGACGCAGGTCACGGACCGCACCGTTATCACGTTCTATGAAGCCGGCGCCGGCCAGCCCGAACCGATTCGAAATTGGTATTACCCGGGCGATAACTTTGGACAGGAATTTGTTTATCCGAAGCAACATCTCCGCGATATCGCTCTAGCTGCCCATCCTGCGACGCCTCCCGCGTTCGACGCACGGCGCGAAGCAGATTCGAGCCCCGTCGCGGCTGCCGAGCCGGTTCCGGATACGGCAGCGTCCCCAGTGGCTGCGGCCGAACCGCCAGCGCAAGACAACCCGGTTGTGACAAACGCCGACGAATCGACCGCCCCGGTGGAGATTGCACAAGCGACTCCCCCGCAGACTGAAAACGGCGCAGCCGCTCCGTCTTCCGCCCCCGCCCAAAGCTCTCCGGCGCCCGCCGACTTGCCCCATACGAACGGAAACTTCGCAGGCATCGCGCTCATGGGTCTGGTATCCATCGGCGGTGCGATCACGGCGCGCAAACTGCGGCGCTTCTAAAGGATCATGAACGCCTCCAGCAGCACTCGCGTCGCCAAGTGGGTCGAGTTCTGTCTCTGGGCGCTGGGTTGTCTGGCATTAGGATACTGCGCCTTCCTCTGGGGCCGCGCACAGTACGACCAAGCCGAAGGCAATTGGGCACTGGAGCACGCGCTGCCGGGCGATCCAATGACGGTGGCGGGACCTTCCAAGCGTCCTCCGGATAGAGCGGAGGGCAGTTTGGTAGGCCGCATCGATATCCCGCGCTTGGATCTATCCGCGGTGGTGTTCGAGGGAACCACCGATGACACGCTGGCGCGCGGCGTCGGACACCTGAGGGGTTCGGCGGGTCCGGGCGAGCGCGGTAACCTGGTGCTGGCGGGTCATCGCGACACGTTCTTCCGGGAATTGCGAAACATACGGGAGGGTGATGAAGTAAACATCAAGGGCCCGCAGGGTGAATTCGAATATAAAGTGGAGTCGACCACCATCGTTAATCCCGATCAGACCGAGGTCTTGGAGCCTGGCAACGGCGACACGTTGACTCTGATCACGTGCTATCCATTTCGATATATCGGAAACGCCCCCCAGCGTTTTATCGTGCGGGCATCCAAGATTGAAGGAGCGAGGCATCCATTATGAATAGACTTCTTGGTAGTGCACTGATCGTTTTGCTACTGGCCGCGGCAGGATGCAACCGGGGACAGGTGGCAGCGGTGGCCGCGAACGGAGCCGCGCCCGCGCAGGTGTACGGAGGAGTGAAGACAGCAGGAGTAAATACGCCGGCAGCACCAGCGTCGGCATCCGCGCCATCGGCAACCCTCCCTTCCCGGAGGAACCACCTCGTATTGGCGGAGGGCACCAGCGTTCGAGTACGGCTGGCGCAAACGATTGACACGAAACGGAACCGCGCAGGCGACCGTTTCTCCGCCACGCTAGACGAACCACTGGTGGTGGGAGATCGGGTGGCCGTTCCCCGTGGCACGCCATTCCAGGGACACGTGGTGACGTCAGCGGAATCGGGGCGCTTCAAAGGACGTGCGGCTTTGGCCCTCCGTTTGGACTCGTTCACCTTGAGAGGCGTCACGTATGACGTCAACACCAACCGGCCCGCTCGCGTGAGCCGCGGCCACAAGAAGCGGAACTGGCTATGGATCGGTGGCGGATCCGGTGGAGGCGCGGCCATAGGCGCGGTTGCCGGCGGCGGAGCCGGGGCGCTGATTGGCGCGGGCGCGGGAGCCGCGGCGGGCACAGTAGGCGCGGCGTTCACAGGAAAGCGGCATGTGGTTTTGCCGGTGGAAACGCCCGTCACGTTCGCGCTGCGCGCGCCGGTGGCGGTAGGCAGCTAAGCTGACAGCATACCTTATCGTCTATCAAAATCTCATCTACGATTTAGGGGTGTTGTTCAAGGCTTTAGCGCCACTAAGCGGATGATGTCGACTTCCTGTCGATTGTAGAAATCCGCCTTTTCGTGGACGACTTCGTAGTGTTTAATTTCGAGAGCATCGAACATTTTCAGCATCCCGTTCCGACCAACGTAATCTGCCGCGCATTCCATGATGACTACGCCTCCGTGTTTAAGCGATTCCAAGACACGCTCGACTGGAATGAGAGGCATCGCCCAACTGAACAGGATCAAATCGAAGCGATCTCGACCAAATTCGAACTTGTTGTCAGAAACCGCTGCGGTATGTAGCCGAAGTCCAAGTGCTGCGGCACGCTTGTTTGCTAGAGCCACTCCGGCGGCGGACGGGTCGAATCCCCACACCTGCCATCCCAACTGTGCAAGAAAAATCGAATTTCGTCCCTCACCCATCGCATAATCGAGCGCCACGCCCGGCGGGCGACCTTTGGTCATCTCGACTAAAAATGCATTCGGAGCCCGATTGACCTTCGACTCCGGATTTAAATAAAAACGGTTCCAGTAGTCTGCCTCAAGGGCAGGCTGATCACGCAGGATCAACTGCGCTCGCCGTGCGATCTCGCCTGCAGCCACACCTGCCGCCTTCAAATCCGATGAGTAATCAGATACGACTTCACTCAACGTTGTCCGCGGATTCGCCAAATAAAATTTGGGCATCACTTCGTCACGAAACTCTGGATAGAAGTCAAATTCCGCCTTTTGTCCCCACGTAGGTACGCCCATCAGGACCCCGGCGAAAATATAGAGGACAACGCGGCGGATCATTGTTCGAATTTACGCTTCCGCTGTGCTCCGCGCAAGCTTATCGCTTCCGATGGTCCGGCCGGCCCTTACGTTTACTTCGTGGCACAGTCCGCTTCCGGCCAAGTTCCAACGCTTACATCATCGCCGACGGCGGCGCGGGGTCTTCGGGGCGTCCGGCATTCGCGAGCGGCACGCGCACCATCGCGAAGCCCATGATCAGCAGCACCACGAAACCCGCCACATATGAGGGATTTTTGAAGATCTCCACGACCGCGATGTCCTTGAATTTGAAATAGGCGAACAGCAGTCCCGTGAGCGCCTCGCCCGCGATTAATCCGCTGGCGATCAGGATGCCCACGTTCTCTACGCGCGTCGCCTGCGCCGCGTTGTTGAGCGCCGTAGGCAGCTAGGGCGCTTCGCTCACTTGCCATATATGTGTGCCGCTACGGTGGTACATTGTTAGTCGCTAATCGTATATCGACTTGTGCCGGCAGCTAAAAATTTCGATATCCTAAAGCGAATTCACCCTAATTGAGAGGTCGTGGTGTCGATCGACGAGCGTGTACTTGCGGTGATCCAAGTACTCTACGACGCGGCGCTGGACGAGACTATCTGGCCGAAGGCGCTCCAGGAGTTGGTCGACCTCACAGGTAGCCAAGGCGCCAGCTTCTGGACCTTGGAGAGTTCTAGCCAGCCTCGCCTTCCGATTTTCAGAACCTTCAATTTCGATGATCGTTTTATAAACGCTTATCTGGAGAGCATGGTGCCCTTGGATCCCACCGTGCAGTATCTCGTCCATCATCCAGACGAGCCGATCGTGCACGATGGGATTGTAATCTCCGAGCGCGACAAAGAGCTTCACCCTTACTACGACTGGCAAAGTCGTCAGAGCGACATTCACTTCCGCATGGTCGGCCAGACGCGACCCACGCCCACCGTGCAAGCGGGCGTGGCGCTGCATCGGACGCGCAAGGTGGGACGATATGAGCCGGAGGATCTCGAGCGGTTTGCCTTGATCCACGGCCATCTTGAGAGGGCGCTGGCCATTGGAATCCGCCTGGGCTCGCTACACGCAAGCGAGCAATGTACTGCTGCATTGTTGGACCGCAATCCAGCCGCAATTTTGCTCCTGGACCAGCACAAATGTATCGTATACGCCAACCGCAGTGCGGAAGCTTTGCGTTCTTCGGCGGATGGAATTCGGCTGTCCCGCAATGGCATCGTTTTAGCGCGCAAGCCAGACAATGACAAGCTGCAAACGCTCATTGCCGGAGTGCTTTCCGGGGCTGGGCTTCCCGGCGTTTCCGGCAGCGTCATGCGCGCGCTTCGCCCTTCCGGAAAGCGGGCTTACGGTATTCTAGTGACCCCGATCGCGAGCTGTCCAGGGCTTACGGCCTTCCGCCCCGCGGTTTGTATCATCATCACGGATCCCGAGACCAGGACCTCCCTCCCCAGTGATCGACTCCGCGGCGCCTTCGGTCTTACGGAGGCCGAAGCAATGCTTGCCGCGCTGCTCGCAACGGGCGAGGAACTGCGGTTCGCGGCGGCAAGGCTTGGCATTACGTACGGGACCGCCCGCGCCCGCCTGGCTGAGATCTTCCAGAAGACCGAGACGCGCCGGCAATCGGAACTCATTAGAGTACTCCTGACAACTCTCGCCATGCCCTGATCTGGCTGGTTCCAGTACCGCCGATCTGGCGCACCTATCAATTGATAGTTGTCTAAAAAAACCCTTCCCCTCAGGATGAGATTCATCACCAAGCTGGGTTGGCCAGTCTCAGAGGACTGCCGTCCATTAGCTCAAAAAAGAAAGGATCTCTCTGTGCAAAGCATTTTGATTTCTACACTCATGATTGCGACATTGGGCGCGTCCGCATCCGCCCAAGCAACTTATCAATATCAAGGGAACCCGTTCACCTTTTTCTCCTGTGGACCGAATGCGGATGATACCGCCACCATGGATTGTTCTACTCCAGCGCCCACGAACACACATACGTCTTACACGGCCACCGATCACGTAACAGCTACTTTGACCCTTGACACACCGCTGGGCCCGAATTTTCCTTACTCGGATGTGAGCACTCTGCCGGGATTCCAATTGACTTTGGACGATGGGCAACATACTGTGTCGACCCCGATTACTGCGGGGCAAGGACTCTTTTCGTTTGTCTCAACAGATGCGAGCGGCCAAATCAACCAATGGAGATTGGGGATAAACACGGGTGGCGCACTGAACGGCGGGATCGCTACCTTTAACTTCACAGATATCTCTGGAGCGCACGTCTTCGATGAAGGCGTCTTGTCCTGCTGCGATCCTGCGCCCCCTGGCAATCTTGCCATAAATTTCGGCATTCCTGGAACATGGAACTCCGGGATTCAAAACCCCGCTACTCTCGTCACAAACCTGATCAACCTGGTATCTAATCCGTCTTTGAACCTGACGTCCGGGCAGATCAGCAGCCTTACGGACAAATTGAATAACGCGCTTGCGTCGATTCAGGCTGGGCTGAACAAGCAGGCGATCAATCAACTCAATGCCTTCATTAGTTCGGTTGAGTCGTCCGTCAAGACCCGCAAGATGAGCGCCCAAACCGGTAACACGCTGATTGATGCGGCCAACGCGATCATCGCAAAACTTTGATTTTGGCCTCCGCCTGAGCGACGCGACGCTTCCGAATTGGGCGTCAGCAAACTAGTAACGTGGGTCTCCAGACCCGCGTTACTTGCAAGTATGCTTACATCATCGCCGACGGTGGTGCGGGGTCTTCGGGGCGTCCGGCATTCGCGAGCGGCACGCGCACCATTGCGAAGCCCATGATCAGCAGCACCACAAAGCCCGCCATGTATGAGGGGTTCTTGAAGATCTCCACCACCGCGATGTCTTTGAATTTGAAATAGGCGAACAGCAGTCCGGTAAGCGCCTCGCCGGCGATCAATCCGCTGGCGATCAGGATGCCCACGTTCTCCACGCGCGTCGCCTGCGCCGCGTTGTTGAGCGCCGCGCGGCTGCGCCAGTCCGTGACCCAGCGCAGCACTCCGCCAACGAAAATCGCGCAGGTGGTGGGGAACGGCAGATACATGCCAACGGCCACCAGCATGGGGCTGCGCACTTTGAACATAATCAAAACCACCCCGAAGATCGCGCCAGTCACTACCAGCGGCCAGGCCATTTCGCCGCCTACGATCCCTTGCGCCAGCGCCGCCATCAAGCCGGCTTGCGGCGCGGCCAGTTTCGGATCGCCGAAACCCGTGCCGCCGCTCTTAATATTGCCGACCTGCAGGATGTACAGCGGGAAATACATCACCAAGCTTGCCAGCACCACCGCGATCAGCTCCACAATCTGAATGTTGCGCGGAGTGCCGCCCAGAATGTAGCCGGCCTTGAAATCCTGCATCAGTTCACCAGCCACCGCGGAGGAAACGCACACCACCGCGGCCACTCCCAGCACCACCGCCACGCCGCCCGGCCCCGAAATGCCCAGCGACACCATCAGCAATGCCGCGATGATCAAAGTCGAAAGCGTCAAGCCAGAAACCGGATTGTTGGACGATCCGATCACGCCCACCAGGTTGCCCGACACGGTCGCGAAGAAGAATCCGACGATCAGCATCACGACCGCGGCCACCAGCGCCGCCACGATTTGTCCCGAGATATAAAAGTACAGAGCGATCATCAACAGAAAGACCAGCCCGATCAGCGACAGCACGGTTTTCGAACCCATGTAACGCTCGGTGCGAATCAAGGACTCCATCGGCGGCGCGCCGTGACGCACTTCGGCCAGCGCCCGTACCAGGCTGGCGGTCAGCTTTTTGCCCATGCGGATCAGCGTGTAGGCTGCGCCCACCATCATGCTGCCCACCGCAATGGGCCGAATGATGAAGCGCCAGACGGCTGCGGAGAGGCCCGCCCAATCGCCGTCGGTTGCGCCCGGCGGCAGAAACTTTTGCAGATTCGGACCCATGAAGTACATCATGAGCGGCACCAGCAAGCCCCATGCAAACAGACTCCCCGAAAAACTCAGCGAAGCCAGTTCCGGCCCGATCACATAGCCCACGCCTACCAGCGCAGGGCTGACGGTGGGCGCGGACACAGTCGAGATCGCACCTGTCTGCAAAATATTCTGGCTGGTCTGGTCGCCCAGGCGCACAAAACTTTTGCCGAGCTGACCGATCCGCACGAGAAAATCCTGATCAACCGCATAGAGTTTGAATTCGCCCAAAGCCTGGATCAGAGTGCCGAATCCAATGCTCCAGAACAGGTATTTCGCCGCATCAGCGCCGCGCCGGCCGGCCTTGTGAATTTCCGCCGCCGCCACCGATTCCGGGAATGGAAGCGTGGGATCTTCCACCAGCGCTCTCCGCACCAGCGAAACGAACAACACGCCGAGGACGCTGCCCACCAGCATCAGCGAAGTGGATTTCCAGTAGGCATGGGCGGGGTCAAAGGAAGTCCAGGAGCCGGACATGACGAACGCCGGGATGGTGAAGATGGCGCCCGCCGCGACCGCCTCGCCGATGGAGCCGGCGGTGCGCGCGATGTTTTCTTCCAGCACCGTGCCGTTGAAGGCGCGCAAAAAAGCCATGCCGATCACCGCCGCCGGATAGGTGGCTGCGATGGTTTGGCCCGCGTGCAGGCCCAGGTAAGCATTCGCGGCACCCAAAAACACCGTCATCACCAAGCCCAGTAGCACCGCACGCAGGGTCAACTCCTTCATGGTGGTTCCCTCGGGAACGAAAGGACGATGCTCGGTGGAAGCAGGAAGGCTCATAGAAGGCTCGATCGCATGATAGTAGCATCCGGCGCGGGGCGTGCGTCGCAGCTACGGGGCCGCTTTCAGGTCACGATATAGCCTGCATCGCGACACAGCCGGCGTCACTTCACAGCCGGCATCGTTACACGTCCGGCGTCACTTCAGTGCCGGCATCGCAACACGTCCGGCGTCACTTCAGCGCCGGCATCGTTACACGTCCGGCGTCACTTCAGCGCCGGCATCATTTCAGGGCCGGCGTCACGACACAGCCTGCCGCACGACACAGCCTGCCGCACGACACAGCCGGCCGCACGACACAGCCGGCGTCGCAACACAGCCGGCACCGCGACGCGGCCGACAGCGGAGCCGCGGTTACAATAAAGTTTCGCATGAGTTCCCGCCTAGCCGTGTGTCTGTTGAGCGGAGGCCTGGATTCCTCCACCTGTCTCGCACTGGCCCGGCGCGACGGCTACGAATGCTATGCCCTGTCGTTTGATTACGGCCAGCGCCACCGCATCGAATTGGACGCTGCCGCCCGCGTAGCCGCGTTTTTTGGCGCGCGCGAGCACCGCACCGCGCGCATTGACCTGCGAGCCTTCGGCGCCAGCGCCTTGACCGCGGATATCGATGTCCCCAAACATCGTTCTTCCGCTGAGATGGAGCAAGGAATTCCCATCACCTACGTTCCCGCGCGCAACACGATTTTTCTCTCTTACGCGCTGGCCTGGGCGGAGGTGCTCGAAGCTTCCGATATTTTCATCGGCGTGAACGCCCTCGATTACTCCGGCTACCCGGACTGCCGCCCCGAGTTTATCCAGGCTTACGAACGCATGGCCAACCTGGCGACCAAGGCCGGCGTCGAAGGCCGCACGCATATACAGATTCACACCCCGCTGATCGCGCTGAGCAAAGCCGATATCGTGCGCCTTGCCGCTCAGCTCGGCGTGGACTTCAGGCTCACGCATAGCTGCTATGATCCGAATCGGGAGGGCCGCCCCTGCGGAAAATGCGACTCGTGCCTGTTGCGCGAGAAAGGGTTCGCGGAAGCGGGCATCCAGGATCCGCTGGTAAGCCCTTAAAGATGGACAAGCCATGAAAATCTCGGAGATCTTTTATTCCATCCAAGGCGAAGGCATGCTGGCCGGCGTCCCTAGCGTCTTTCTGCGCACCAGCGGATGCAATCTGCGTTGCACCTGGTGCGACACGCCCTACGCTTCCTGGAAACCCGAAGGCGAGGACTTGCCGTTGGGCACGGTCTTGGCCAGCGTTCGGCGGCACTGGGGCACTCACGTGGTGGTCACGGGCGGCGAGCCCATGATCCAGGAAGACATCGTGCGGGTGACGCAACGGCTCAAGGATTTCGATCTGCACATCACCATTGAGACCGCTGGCACGGTCTACCAGCCGGTGACCTGCGACTTGATGAGCATCAGCCCTAAGCTGGCCAACTCGACGCCGACGCGGCGCGAGGGCGGACGCTGGGCTCCGCAGCACGACCGCCTGCGCTATCAACCGGACGTGCTCAAACAACTGATGGCCGAATACCCGTATCAGCTCAAGTTCGTGGTTTGCGATCCGGGCGACTTGGCTGAGATCGAAACCATACTCGCGGAAACGGATGTCGACCCGAGCCGTGTGATCCTGATGCCGGAAGGAACCGATCCCGGAGCGATTTACGAGCGCGCCCGCTGGCTGGTAGATATTTGTAAGGTGAAACGCTTCCGTTACGGCCCGCGGCTCCACATCGATATTTACGGCAACGAAAGGGGAGTTTGAGGCTAACCGGACGTTTTGTGGAGCCCCCCGGCCCGGCCCCGCCCCCGGAACCCGGACATTTGCGTTACACTACCCGATTGTGGCTATTATTTCGCTGATGCCTGGACCGGTGGAAATCGACCACCATGTTCAAGGCGCTTTCCGACAACCTCCGCTATCTCATCGGAGCGACGAATTTATTCGCCGCTTTGAAGGCGTTCGCGCCGCGCTCGCGCGCATGACGGGCGCGAAACACGTGGCCTTACTGAACGGCAGCGGCACGCTGGGAAATGAAGCGGTGGCAAGCTGCCTGGAGGGTCCGGGCGTGGTGCTGGTGAACGGCGAGTTCGGCGCCAGGATTGCCCGTCAGGCGGCGCGCTGGAATCTGCCGGTAAACATCGTCGAATGGCCTTGGGGCGTGCCCTGGGATCTGGAACGGGTTGCCGCGCAGCTCGACGGCGCGAAATGGGTCTGGGCCGTACACCTTGAGACCAGCACCGGCATGGTGAACGATATCCAAGGGTTGATCGCCCTGGCGAAGTCGCGCGGCGTGCGTGTAGCGCTCGACTGCATCAGCAGTCTGGGGGCGGTGCCGGTGGATCTGAGCGGCGTCTGGATGGCTTCGGGCGTCAGCGGGAAGGCGCTCGGCTCGTTCGCCGGTGTTGCGTTCGTTTTCGCATCCGAAGTACCTGAGCTAACTCGCCCGGTGCCGGTCTATTTGGATGTAGCCGAGGCCATGCGCACCGAAGGCTCCTGTTTCACCTTTCCCTCGCCACTGCTGCTGGCGCTGGAAGAAGCGTTGCGGCGGAAGCGGGATTACGCGCCGCTCGGAAATCTGGTTCGCAACCGGCTGCGCGGCATGGGAATTGAGCCCATGGTAGAAGAACCTGTCGCCGCCCCCGTGGTCACTACCTTTGCGCCGCCAGAAGAGAAATTTCACGAGCGCTGCCTCCGGTTGGGTTACCGAATCGGCGGCGAGAGCGGCTATCTCGCCGCGCGCGGCTTGGTCCAGATCGCCACTATGGGCGCGGTGCTGGCCACGCAGATTGACGGCCTCTTCGACCAGCTTCGATGAAAGTGCGTTACCGCTTCAAGCAAGCGGAGACCGCAGACGAATTCGAGCAAATTTTTCGCCTAAACCACGCTGTCTTCGCCGGCGAATTGGAGCAGTATCCCGCGCAACCCGGCGAGCGTCTGGTAGACAAATTTCATGACCGCAACCGGTATGTGATCGCGCTGGCGGGCGAAGAAGTCATCGGCATGATCTCGGTGCACAATCAGCCGCCTTTTTCGGTAGCCGCGAAGCTGGCCGATCCCAGCGTGTTAGACGGCTACGGACGCTTGTTGGAAGTGCGGCTGCTGGCGGTCGACCCCGCGCACCGCAATGGAGTGGTGATGGCCGGCCTGATGCTGGGCGTGTACGAGCACGCGCGCGATTGCGACGCCATGGTGATCTCCGGCCACGTCGAGAAAGCCGGGATCTATCATGAACTCGGCTTCCGTGACTTGGGTCCGCCCGTCCTCAGCGGGGAGGCGCTCTACGTGCCGATGGCGATCCGCGTGGCGGATCTTGCCGAGCGGCAGGCGCGCTGGAAACGGCGGCTGACTAAACAGTAGCCTTCATGTTCGCCATGCGGCGATCCATCTCTTCCTTTGAGACGTCCTCGACGTGCGTGGCGATATACCACTGGTTGCCAAACTCATCGCGCACACCTCCGCTGCGGTCTCCGTAGAATTGATCCGCCGGCTCGCGCACCGACGTGGCCCCGGCAGCAATGGCACGGGCATAGACTTTGTCCACATCGGGCATGTAGAGATGAAGCATGGCATGCGTTTCTTGTCCGGGCGCGGGCTGCCCCAGCATGATTCTGGAATCGCCGATCGTCATTTCGGCGTGCATGATTCTGCCGCCGGGTCCATCCATCTTGAAAATAAGCTGTGCGCCAAAAGCTTGCTTCAGAAAATCGATCAGTTTAGCGGGGTCGGCGACGCAAAGGTAGGGCGTTACGGTTGAATATCCTGAGGGAACGGGATTCGGCATGAGTTGCCTCCTACCCCGCATTGTATATCCGCAGTGCTTTCCGCGCCGTGGTGCTCAATGGAATCCGAGCGAGTTCCTCTTCGGTGTGCCAGCGCGTTCCTCTGGGGGCGGCTCCCGCGATCGCTTCCTTCACCGTGAAGCGATAATGACGATGCGTGAT